>Ga0265298_10001522_pt1 | contig 34387 bp, 33 predicted proteins | sample AusTroGonzalo_MG_3_FD_193486 | JGI IMG/M metagenome (GOLD analysis project Ga0265298, IMG submission 193486) | Bovine rumen microbial communities from tropical cattle in Woodstock, Queensland, Australia - Gonzalo_01 | ecosystem: Host-associated > Mammals > Digestive system > Stomach > Rumen ... | reverse complement strand
ACATTGTTCTTGAAAGAACGTATTAAAGACCTGATGAAAACGTCCAACGGAAAATACATCAGTCCACAAGCCTTGGAAGCCAAGCTGGGTATTGACCGCTTCATTGAACAAGTGGCTATCGTTGCTGATGGTCGTAAGTTCGTTTCTGCACTGATTGTACCTTCTTACGAAGCATTGAAGGAATTTGCCACACAAAAAGGCATCTCTTATCAATCGATGGAGGAACTATTGCAGAATAAGTATGTGCAAGATTTGTTCCAGAACCGTATCGACACCTTACAGCAAGAGTTTGCCCACTATGAACAAATTAAACGATTTACGTTGCTCCCCACACCTTTCAGTATGGAGAACGGCGAGCTGACTAACACCTTAAAACTACGTCGTAGGGTTGTATCAGAGAATTACAAGGAGTTGATTGATAAGATGTACGAGGAGAATTAATGAGATGATAACAAGTGATCAATTAAAAGAAATAAAAGACAGATGCAGTGCGTTGAACCGCTATCTGGATATCGATGGTAAGCAGATGCAATATGAAGAGGAGCAGTTGCGCACCCATGATCCAGACTTTTGGAATGACCAGAAGGCTGCGGAAGCTCAGATGAAGAAAGTAAAGGAGCTGGAGAAATGGCTGAATGGCTATAAGGAAGTGAGCACACTGACGGAGGAGTTGCAGTTAGCTTTCGACTTTTATAAGGATGAACTTGTGACTGAGGAAGAAGTTGATGCAGCCTATCGTAAGGCGTTGGACGCTATAGAGGCACTTGAGCTAAAGAACATGTTGCGTGACGAAGCCGACAACATGGATTGCGTACTGAAAATCAACTCGGGCGCTGGTGGTACTGAGAGTCAGGATTGGGCAAGCATGCTGATGCGTATGTACTTACGCTATGCTGAGACCCATGGATATAAAACCACTATCTCCAACTTGCAGGAAGGAGATGAAGCTGGCATCAAGACTTGCACCATAGAAATTTTGGGCGACTATGCTTACGGCTACCTGAAAGGCGAGAACGGTGTACATCGTTTAGTGCGTGTTTCGCCCTATAATGCTCAAGGCAAGCGCATGACATCGTTTGCTTCTGTGTTCGCTTCTCCTTTAGTGGATGACACCATAGAAGTAAAGGTAGATATGGCATGCGTATCTTGGGATACCTTCCGAAGTAGCGGTGCTGGCGGACAGAATGTGAACAAGGTGGAATCTGGCGTTCGTTTGCGCTATCAGTACAAGGACCCATATACTGGCGAAGAGGAAGAAATCCTCATCGAAAACACGGAAACACGTGACCAGCCCAAGAACCGCGAGAATGCCATGCAACATCTTAAATCTATTCTCTACGACAAGGAATTGCAACACCGCAACGAAGAGAAAGCCAAGGTAGAGGCTGGCAAAAAGAAAATTGAATGGGGCTCACAGATACGCAGTTATGTGTTTGACGACCGCCGAGTAAAAGACCACCGCACCAACTACCAGACATCTGACGTGAACGGTGTGATGGATGGCAAAATCGACGAATTCATCAAGGCGTACCTGATGCAGTTTTCAAGCAAAGACGAATGAATAAATAACTTATAAATTTTAACTATATGGCTAAGACTATAAGAAATCAAAAGAAAGAGGCTCGTGAAAGACGCCAAGAGAAACAAGGAAAACAGTTGTTGTTTGGCTTTGCCATCATTGCCATTGTACTGGTGGTGCTGATGTTCATGTACTACTCAACCCAAGTATAAGCATGCCACAGGAGATAGAGCGCAAGTTTCTGGTCACTAACGACAGCTACAAACGCTTGGCTACATCGAGCAGTCACATCAAGCAAGGCTATATCTGTAGCAGGAAAGGGTGTACTGTCCGTGTCCGTATTCGTGCAGAAAAAGGTTTTCTCACCATCAAAGGGCCATCTAACAATGGTGGGCTCAGTCGCTATGAGTGGGAAAAGGAAATAGATTTGCACGAAGCGGAAGACCTGATGAAGCTTTGCGAACCAGGTGCCATTGATAAAGTGCGCTATCTCGTGCCTTCAGGCAAGCATACCTTCGAGGTAGATGAGTTCTTTGGCGAGAATCAAGGACTAATAATGGCAGAGGTTGAGCTGGCTTCAGAAGATGAACCTTTCGAAAAGCCATCCTTTATTGGCAAGGAAGTGACAGGCGACCGTCGCTATTATAACTCTCATTTACTTGAATTCCCTTATTCTAAATGGGACAAGAGCAATGAATAACATTCAGTGGACAGAATACGTACCTCAAGAGATGATCAACTTTCTGTTGGTCACCCTCTTCTCGTTGCTGATAGGACTTTCGCTGCATAGACTCAACCTCAACAAAGAAAGCGAAAGAATCCTGTTTGGTACCGACCGTACATTCACGTTTATTGGCATCTTTGGCTATTTGCTCTATATACTCGAGCCCGAGAACTATACACTCTATATCTTCGGAGGCATACTATTGGGCATGTTGCTCTCCATCCATTATTATGTCAAGCAATCACAATACCACCTGTTTGGCGTTACCACCATTGTCATTGCCCTTATTACCTATGCCCTGCCCCCTATCGTGGTAACCCAGCCCTCTTGGTTCTATATAATGGTAGTGGTACTGGTGTTGCTCTTCATCGAGATGAAGCACAACTTTGCGGAGTTGGCACAACGCATGAAAAACGATGAGATGGTAACACTGGCCAAGTTTTTGGCCATCAGTGGTATTATCCTCCCCATCCTACCAGATGAGAATTTGCTACCTGGCATCAACCTCACGCCATATACCGTTTGGCTGGCTACTGTAGTAGTGAGTGGCATCAGCTACCTTTCTTATTTATTAAAAAGGTATGTATTCCGCGAGTCGGGCACATTGGTGAGCGGTATCCTCGGAGGCTTGTATAGCAGTACGGCTACTATCAGCGTATTGGCACGTAAAGGCAAGCAATCCACAGGAGCCGAAGCAGAGGAATGTGTAGCTGCCATGCTGATGGCAGTAAGCATGATGTTCCTCCGATTCTTGGTACTGATAGGTATTTTCAGCAAGGAGACATTGTTTATCATCTGGCCCTATATGCTCGTTATGTCGGCTATAGCTTTCTTGGTAGGTATCCGCATCCACATGAAAAACCGCCAGCTTTTGGCAGCTGCTATAAAGTTTGATAACGATACAGATAGCAGCAACCCGTTGGAGTTCAAGGTAGCATTAATATTCGCGGTTCTCTTTGTTATCTTTACGTTGGTTACCCACTACACCTTAGTCTATGCTGGCAACAGCGGACTGCACGTTCTCTCTGTTATATCCGGCTTAAGCGATATCACACCTTTCATCTTGAACTTATTAGAAAGTACCAGTAGCATTGCCGTAGGTGTGGTAGCGGCTTGTAGTATGCAAGCTATCATCAGCAATATCTGCGTCAACATGTGCTACGCCCTCTTCTTCTCAGGCGGCAATAAAGCCATGAAGCCGCTTATCCTCCGCAGTTTTGGTATCGTCATTGCTGCCAATGTCGTCATGCTGGCAGTGAATTATATGTTGTAACGCCTCCGTTGGGTGATAGAAGAGTTCCCATGATTTGGAGGGGAAACTATACTACAGAGACTATCAAACGGTGATAATGTGTCAAAGCTGGAGTACCTTGGTCGGTAGCCTCCAAAATCAGATGGATAGTTTGACCTGGCTGTGCATCAGCGGGGATAGTGAAGGTTGTTGCAGCTTCTGACGGGTTAGCCACAGAAGCTTCGCCAGTATAGCTTCCCACCTTGAATTGCCACCACTTAATATTTAGCACATCATTATCTGGATCTGTCACCTTTGCCTTGATGGTCAGTGTCTCACCTGGCTTGCCTTTTAGAGATAAAGGTGCCTTAATGATAGGCTGATGATTGGCATCCTCAAAACGAGGCGTCACACTCCAGTGCATTCGTTCAGCAAAGTCGTTCTGTGCAGCAGGTACAAAATCAGGCATTACCGGATCAGTAGCTCCAAGTACAAAAGTAGAAGTTTGGCCGTCGGTATTAGGTTGCTTTCTACCACCCCAGCCACCATAGCTATCGTCCTCATAGGCACGCAAGCCGTTACCCAAGAGATTCAGGTAAGTAAAGGTATCGCCCTCTGCCAGGAACACACCCTTAGGCTGAGGAGGCATCCACACCACATATCCCATCTGGCGCAACTCGTCAGCACTATAGCCACTCAGACCAAAATAATCCATGATGTCATCCTTCACCATTTGTTTGCCATCGCCCCAAATACGATACATACCGCCTAAAGGACCACGACTACTGATATTTTCAGCCAACCACTCAGCGGAATAAAACACCTTATCTGCTTCAGAGACCCTATTCTGTGCGCCATACGCCAATGGCACCGTACCGCCACGAATGTTCAACACCCCTATCTCTGGCCAGTTGGGCTTAATGTATTTGGCAAAGGTATCATCCTGATCGCCACTCATGCAGAGATATACCTTTTGTTGAATCTTCTCCTTCAATGCAGTCCACTCAGCCTTTCCCTCATACTCATCATGTATAGATTTCAGTGCACGGGCAATGGTGCTGCATCCACCCCAAGCGGTAATAAACAACTTCCCTGGTACATCATCCAATATCTTTTCTTTAATAAGGTCGCTCCCAGGAGAATCTTTTGAGATATCACCATCAAACTCGATATTGCCAATGCGAATAATGGAACGCATATATTCTGGTGTAGGATAATCTGCATGCACCTTCAGATTAGGATAGCAAACAGTATAGGCATCCACCACATCATCGATAAAACGTTCGTTAGGGTCCCAACGCCAAGATTCCATCGGGCCGTAGTTTAAACCATTCCGGGTATATTCGCGTCCGTCAACAAACCACTTCGTACCTTTGCCATCACCTTTCCAATGATACTGACTGCTTGCATAGACCAAACCCTCCAGTTGCATATCAGGAGCATAGAGCACCAAACGAATCAGCGAATTCAGGTCGTCCAACTCTGGGTCACAAGTAATAATCACACGGGGCTTCTCCACCTGCTGGTCTGTGTCAGGGGTACAAGCAATTAAAGCAAGCGCAAAGCAGCATGCCAACAAATAAAAAATACTCTTCATATTATTGTTTTTTCTCTTCTTGAGGAATACGGTATGCCGTATAAAGTTCGAGGATGGCGGCAATAAGCAAACACACAATCCATTCGTTGCCATGACTATAAAGCATCAATAAGCCAGTAAGCACCAAAAACAGGGCGCCAAACATCTGCTGTCGATAAAGCCTTTTCAGAGTCACGTTCTCTACATGGGGCTGTGCGAAAATCTGAGCGATAGCGGCTGTAATCGCCCCAATGATAAACATATAGGGGGCATACTCCCAATGAGTGATATACACGGCAGCACCTATCAACGCAAACACCATGCCACACATGAACAGTATGTTGAGCTCTTTCTTCATTCCTGATCTTCGGCAAAAACAAAGATATCCTCGTTGGGCTTCTTCATAAAGTACTTCTCACGGGCAATACGCTCAATAGAGTTAGAGTCGGCATTCAGTTCGTTCAACTTACGGGTACTCTCTTTATATTCCTCGCGATATTTCTCTATCTCACTACGGATGGCCGATTCCTCCTTCTGAAGTTCCATACGGTAAAGTATGCTGTTTTCATCTACAAAACCGATGATAACGACGAACAACAGTATCGTGATGAGATACTTGTGCTTACCCAGGAAATTCCAAAACGACGAAAGCTTGTCCATGATACAATACTATTACTATTGATTTCTGCAAATTTAATGATATTTCTCGAATAACGGAAACATAAATGAATAATTTGCATAATAGAAGAAAAAACGTTATTTTTGCAGAAACAATAGCACATAAATAATATGGAAGACTACATAGTATCGGCAAGGAAATACAGACCAGCCACTTTTGATACGGTGATTGGCCAGAAGGCACTGACCACCACACTGAAGAACGCTATTGCCGCCGGCAAATTGGCACAGGCTTATCTGTTCTGCGGTCCCAGGGGTGTGGGAAAGACCACCTGTGCACGCATCTTTGCCAAGACCATCAATTGTCTCCACCCCACTAACGATGGTGAGGCTTGCAACGAATGCGAGAGTTGCTGTGCCTTCAACGAGCAACGTTCTTACAATATTCATGAGCTCGATGCTGCTTCCAACAACTCGGTGGATGACATCCGTCAATTGGTGGAGCAAGTAAGGATTCCTCCCCAAATTGGTAAATACAAGGTGTATATTATCGACGAGGTTCACATGCTTTCTACATCGGCCTTCAATGCCTTCCTCAAGACTTTGGAAGAGCCGCCCCGTCACGCTATCTTCATCTTGGCGACTACCGAAAAGCAGAAGATATTGCCAACCATTCTGTCCCGTTGTCAGATATATGATTTCAACCGCATCGGGGTACAGGACATTGTAGAGCACCTGGTGAGCGTGGCTCAGAAAGAAGGAATCACCTACGAGCTGGATGCTCTGAATGTCATTGCCCAAAAAGCCGATGGTGGTATGCGCGATGCCTTGTCCATCTTCGACCAGGTAGTGAGCTTCACTCAGGGCAACATTACCTATCAGAGCGTAATAGAGAACCTGAATGTACTTGACTATGAATATTACTTCCGCCTAACCGACCATCTGTTGCACAACGATGTTAGCGGTAGTCTGCTATTGCTCAACGATGTTTTGAACAAGGGCTTCGAAGCAGGCAATTTCATAAACGGGCTTGGCAGTCATTTCCGTGATTTGCTGGTAAGCAAAGATGCCGCCACTGTGAACTTGCTTGAGGTGGGTGCCAACATACGCGAACAATACAAGGGGCAGGCACAACGAGCTCCTTTGCCTTTCCTCTACAAGGCCATGAAACTGTGCAGCGACTGCGCCTTAAATTACCGCAATGCTCGCAACAAGCGCTTCCTGATAGAATGTACGCTGATTCAGTTGGCACAACTCACACAACCCGACGATGAATCGCCCAGTGGGGGGCGTAGCCCTCAGCCAGCGATAAAACCCATTTTCAATAAAAGTCAGTCTACAACGACTTCAGCAGCGCAGACAACTGCTGCGCCTCAACAACAACCTGTAGCACCTACTGCTCCAGCTACTCCTGCTGCACCTGCCAAAACGCAGGCGACAGCAATACCACCACAATCAGTCCGACCAGTTGTTCAGCCTCAGCCTGCAGCAAAGCCTAAGACTATAACGTCCATCAACCAGTTGGGCGTTTCCATCAAACGCATCCAACCCACTACGAACGCAAAGATAGAAGAGGCAGAGGAGCATATCCAGCATATAGATAGTAAGCCCGTCACCCAGGAAGGTATCGAGGCTAGTTGGAAACGATTTGCCGACCAACTGCCACACGAGCAGATTGCCCTGAAGACCAGCATGGCGAGCATGCGGGTCTCTCTTATTGAAGACACTCAAATAGAAATTTGCGTAGAGAACGAACTCCATGCAAAACAGTTGAACGACATGATGGTGGACATCCGCAGATTCATGCAGAAGGACTTGCAGAATTACCAGGTAGAGCCACATGTAGTGGTGAAAGAACTACCACTGAACGTACGCTCACTGAGCCGCTACGAACAATATATGAAAATGGCAGAAAAGAATCCTTGGCTGGTAAAACTGCGTGACAACCTTGGTCTTGAACTCAATTAATTTAGAAGAGATATAAATAATTTCTTTTTATAGTGGTGATGCACCATGATATGAATAAAAAAGATTATCTTTGTACTACTCTAAGTGCAGTACCCTGCATTGGGGAGTATTATTAATGTGGTAATAACTTTAAAAATTAAGACTATGGCTCATGTAATTTCTGACGATTGCGTAATGTGTGGTACTTGCGAGGGCGAGTGCCCAGTAGGTGCAATTTCTGCTGGCGACAGCAAGTATGTCATCAACGCTGACGAATGTATCGATTGCGGCACTTGTGCAGCAGCTTGCCCAAGTGAAGCTATTCATCCCGAAGAGTAATCTTTAATTTCATAAATGAAAGCCCGGCTCTACTGAGTCGGGCTTCATTTTTTATGGGTTGCAGTTATTTCAGCACTGCCAACACTTCCTTGATGCGGCGGATTGCCTCTACTATATTCTCATCGCTGGTGGCATAGCTCATACGGAAACAATCGGGATCACCAAAGGCTGCCCCACTCACACAAGCCACATGACCCACTTCCAACAGGTACATTGCCAAATCATCAGCATTATTGATATGGCGGTCGCCAGCACTTTTACCAAAGAAGCTGCTACATTTCGGGAACAGGTAGAAAGCACCTTGAGGCACATTCACTTCCAAACCGGGAATCTCCTTGCAGAGCTTCACTATCAGATTACGACGGCGCTCGAATGCCTGACGCATCTCCTCTACACAGTCCTGCGAACCACTATAGGCTGCCTCAGCGGCCTTCTGCGAAACGGAACATGGACCTGAAGTGTATTGTCCCTGCAACTTGTTCATACCCTTGATAATCCACTCGGGAGCAGCGGCAAATCCAATACGCCAGCCTGTCATAGCATAAGCTTTAGATACACCATTGATAATTACCACCCTGTCCTTAATATCGGCAAACTGGGCAATGCTCTCATGGTGACCTATATAGTTAATATGCTCATAAATCTCATCGGCTATCACATACACCTGAGGATGCTTAGCCAATACTTCAGCCAAACCCTTCAGCTCTTCCTTGCCATATACCGAACCAGTAGGGTTAGATGGGGAACAAAGAATCAGAGCCTTAGTCTTAGGTGTGATAGCTGCTTCCAATTGTGCAGGGGTAATCTTGAAATCCTGCTCAATGCCGGCACGCACAATTACAGGGGTTCCCTCAGCCAGCTTCACCATTTCGGTATAGCTCACCCAATAGGGAGCGGGAACAATCACCTCGTCACCCTTGTTCACCAGTGTCAACACAGCGTTGCACACACATTGCTTTGCACCGTTGGAGCAACTAATCTGTGCAGCGGTATAATCCAGTCCGTTCTCTTTCTTCAGTTTAGCCACTATAGCTTCACGCAGGGCAGGATAGCCCATCACAGGAGAATAGCGTGAATAGTTCTCATCAATTGCCTGCTTGGCAGCTTCTTTGATGTGGTCAGGCGTGTTGAAGTCAGGTTCACCCACACTCAGGTTGATGATATCAATGCCTTGTGCCTTCAGCTCAGAACTCTTCTGAGACATAGCCAGCGTTGCCGATGGCGACAAGCTGTTCAAACGATCAGATAGTGTATTCATATATTATTTAATTATCATTATTCATTATCCATTATACATTCTCCATTAAAAATGCAGATTATGTCCCATACGATCTGCCTTTGTATGCAGATATCGCTCGTTATACGGGTTAGGCTGCACTTCAATGGGAACGTTCTCAATAATCTCCAGACCATAAGCTTCCAGTCCTACGCGTTTCACGGGGTTGTTGGTCATCAGACGCATCTTATGCACGTTCAGGTCACGTAATATCTGCGCTCCCACGCCATAGTCGCGCTCATCTGCCAAGTGCCCTAAGCAGATATTGGCATCAATGGTATCCATACCTTCCTCCTGAAGTTTGTAGGCACGAATCTTATCCATCAGGCCAATGCCTCTGCCCTCTTGGTTCAGATATACTACCACACCCTTGCCAGCTTCATCAATCATCTGCATGGCCTTGTGCAACTGCTCTCCGCAGTCGCAGCGGCGAGATGCAAAGATGTCGCCCGTCATACACGATGAGTGTACCCTTACCAGCACAGGCTCGTCTGGCTCCCAGGTACCTTTGAAGAGTGCCACATGCTCCAATCCGTTCGATTTCTGCTTAAACGGAATCAGCTTGAAGTCGCCAAATTCGGTAGGCATATTCACCTCCACGCCTCGTTCCACCATCGACTCCTCCTTCAGGCGGTAAGCAATAAGGTCCTGTATAGATATCAACTTCAGGTTATATTCATCGGCAAAGCGACGCAACTCAGGCAATCTGGCCATGGAACCGTCGTCGTTCATAATCTCCATCAGAGCGCCAGCGGGATAAAGTCCTGCCAAGCGAGCCAGGTCTATGGTAGCTTCGGTATGTCCTGCACGTCTTAGCACCCCCTTGTCTTGTGCATACAGCGGATTGATATGTCCAGGACGCCCAAAGTCCTCTGCTTTGGAAGCGGGGTCAGCCAAAGCCTTGATGGTAGCGGCGCGATCGGCAGCCGACACACCTGTGGTGCATCCCTCCAGTTTATCAATAGTCACAGTAAATGGAGTACCCAGCATTGAGGTATTGTTGGTAACCTGGTTCGGCAGGTTCAGTTCCTCGCATCTTGAAATCGTAATAGGGGCACAAAGCACGCCACGTGCATGCTTCAGCATGAAGTTCACCTTCTCGGGTGTTATCTTTTCGGCAGCAATAATCAGGTCACCTTCGTTTTCGCGGTCCTCGTCATCCACCACAACCACAAAGTTGCCCTTCTTAATCTCCTGCAACGCCTCTTCAATGGTGTCCAGTTTTACTTTTTCCATAGTATTTCTTAGTTATCTTTTAATATTCTCGTATTAATGATAGTAATCACCTCCTTATTGGTCTGCACCACTTTATCCAAATCGTTTGTCAGCCTCACCCTAAACGCCCAGCTACGGAAGTAGAGGAACAATCCCACAGGCAGTACGATACCACAAGCCAAGTTCAGCCACTTGTTCTTGAACGGTCTTAGGTGCGCATGAGGCGACATCACGGGATAGTTGTTCAGTTCCAGCAGCAGATAGTTGTTGCGCGAGTTCGCCATATCCACAATCATCGTTTCAAGCAAGTCGTTGATGAAGTCAATCTCATCGTCCTGCTGTTCGCCCCACCAGAACTTTATATAGTTGGCAGGCCGTTTTAAGTCATGCCTGCTGGTATAATTCACAATGCGTTTGGTCAGGTTCTGCAGAGCGTTCGGCAAGGTCTGGTAGTCAGGATCAAGAATCACCACATCCTTGCGAGTGATGTTACGCTCAGCACGAATACCCACCAGTCGTTTGAACATCTCCTTATAAGTATCTATGTTCAAAGCCACCGAGTCGTTATTCGACTTATAGGTAAGATAGATACCTATCGGAGCCAGCACGATGGTACTCAGCCACATACCCTCCCATGCCAGCCAATTACCGTCGCGAGCCAGCTTGTAGCCAGTATTGTTCACTATATAGTAGAAGATGAATATCAGCACCGATATCACCACCGGCATACCCAATCCTCCCTTTCGGATGATACCACCCAACGGAGCACCAATAAAGAAGAACACCATGCAAGCCAGCGACAGTGTTATCTTCTCATGCCAAGCCGTTCGGTGTCGTCTGATGCTATAGCTCGTTTGACTGATGTTCAGCGTCCTCATGCTCCAGTCGGACAACTGACTATTGGCACTTGTCAGCATACTGTTCAGTTGTCGCTGCCTGTCGGTGGGTGACAAAGCGTTCATAATACTATCCACATCATAATCCAGCACATTGGCCTCGCGCACTTTCAGCGAGTCTTCTGCCTTTGTTCCCTGGTATATGCGGTAAGACGTCTTCATATTAGTATTATATACAGCGGCACCCATGCTGTCCACCACCACCGACATAGAGTCTATGCTGGCTTGCAGCATAGCCATATCCTTGCTGTTCGACTGGTTAGTCATGAAGCCCTCGTCAATCATGTTGAAGTTGGCATTGAACTCAATCAGCGCATGCTTCACGCTAAACGACTCGCGTCGGTAAGGCACGTTCTGCTGCTTCATGTTCTGCGACTGCAGGTTTTCAAACTGTTCGCCACTATACAGGTGCAGATATAGGTGCTGCTTATCCTCCGTCATCTCTAGCCTGCCCGAGTCGGCACGTATTATCTGTGCATTATCAAATCCGTTGGCGAAGTTATATATCATCACATTATACAGCATACCTGTGTCTCGATCCTTGCGTTCCACATACAGGTTATAGCCATCAATCTGGTCATAGAACACTTTCTCGGGTATATCCAGCTCGGGCGATTTCTGTCTCATTGATATCAGCAGTGTCCACAACTTTGTCTGCGCCTTCGGACCAATCACGTTCTGAAAATAGAACGACAACCCACACACAAGCACCACCATCACAATCAGTGGCCGCATAATCTGCATCAGCGATATGCCTGCTGCCTTCATAGCTATCAACTCGAATCGCTCGCCAAAATTACCAAAGGTAATGAGCGATGCCAGCAGCACCGCCAGTGGCAGTGAGGCAGGCACCAGCGTCAGCGAGGCGTAGAAAAAAAACTGCGCCAGCACATCCACCGTTAAGCCCTTGCCCACCAAATCATCCACATATCTCCACAGAAACTGCATCTCGAAGATGAAAAGACAAATGAAGAATGTGCCTGCAAACAGCAGACTGAAACTCTTCAAAATAAATATGTCCAGTTTCTTTAAATTTGGCATAAAAGTAGCATAAAAGCCTTCTTCGACCACAAAGGTAGTACAAAAAAAGGTAGTAGATGTATTTTTTATTCAAAAAATAACGAGAAAGTTTTGTCGCTTTCAAGAAAAGCTATATCTTTGCACCCGCAATCAGACCTAATGTTTGGCTGATGGCGGGATAGCTCAGCTGGTTAGAGCGCATGATTCATAATCATGAGGTCGCCGGTTCAATCCCGGCTCCCGCTACTTGACAAAAGCACTTACAAGCAATCTTGTAGGTGTTTTTTTCTTTTCAAGTTGAAAACTATTTGAAAACTTCCCTAAACATATCTCATCTTTGCTGAAGTTCCAGTCATATTTGCTAACGTTCTGAGGCATATTGCCTGTCATGATGGCTTGGTCGTAATCGGGGAAAGTATTAGTCGAATACTTCTTTTAAGACCTGCAGGGAATTGAGCTCTGGAAAGTCGGGCAAGTGCAGACGATAGTAATCATTGATGAGGATAAGGAGGCGCAAACGTTCTTGGCGGTTCATCTTGAAAAGGTGCATGGTGGCAAAGTTGAGACGCACGAGGTTGACCAGGTGACGGCACTCTTCGGGAGCCACATAGTAAGCATGAGACTGCGGCTTGGAAGCCACAAACGAGGCATTGACCATATCGAACCAACACCCATCGTAATAGTTCTCGACATTGGGTTGCAATCCCAAGAAGCGAGAAATGCGCATAAGAAAAACCAAGTGGAAATTGGCATAATCGTGTTCCGCCATATCGAGCCAACGCACCGAATAAGACAAATAGGCATAGAGCGATTCATTTGGTTGTCCCTCTTCACGGACAGCACGATAGAGGAACTCCTGCAAGAAAAGAGCGATGACCGACTTGATGGGATGATAAGGAATGCTAACAAAAGGTTGTACAGACTGTACCGACCTAACCCTAAAGAGCGAAGTCTTGGGTTTCATATCGGCCTCCACCTCCACCTCTGACAAAGGCTGCAAGAGCAAGTGTTTGGCACCCGACTTATGTGTCTTGGGAATCGAAGTGATGTAGGACACCCTGCCCCACTGCTGGGTGTATAGCACGGCTATGAGCTGGTTGTCCTTTATCTTGAAGGTATGAATGACGATGCCTTTAGTGCGCTGTAACATATCGAAATAACTCTTATGCTGCAAAGATACTATATCTAAATCCAAAGAAAAGCAAAAAAAGAGATTTTTTTTCAAAGAATGTTTTGTCAATTCAAAAATAGTATCTACCTTTGCAACCGCTTAACGGCAAAAAAAAGGCGGAGGCCCATTCGTCTATCGGCTAGGACGAGAGATTTTCATTCTCTAAAGAGCAGTTCGACTCTGCTATGGGCTACAAAATAAGAAAAATAATAAATAACAATTTAAAAGATTAGTCGAGATGGCAAATCATAAATCAGCACTGAAGAGAATCAGACAGGCAGAGACAAGAAGACTGCACAACAGGTATTATGGCAAGACCATGAGAAACGCTGTTCGCAAGCTTCGTGCAACCACTAACAAGGAAGAGGCAGCAGCTATGTTGCCAAGCGTAACCAAGTTGCTGGACAAGTTGGCAAAGACAAACGTTATCCACAAGAACAAGGCTAGTAACCTGAAGTCAAGGCTTGCTAAGTACATCAATAAGCTGGCGTAAGAAACGCTGGTGACAAGCTTTGCTTTCGTACCTTATAAACAGGTTGAGTTTCCGTAACTCAGCCTGTATTTTTATTGTCAAAATGTGAGGGGAAAAAGCCACAAAATATTTGGCTTTTTCCCTAACATTTTGTACTTTTGTACCCATTAATGCTGAAAGCATTAAATACAGACTTTCAGCAACACAAAAATACTATCTTACTATTTATGACAGAAGAAGAGAAAATCTTAGGCGAGGCTGAATATTCCGCCCAGAATATCCAGGTGTTGGAAGGACTGGAAGCAGTGCGCAAACGTCCCGCCATGTACATAGGCGACATTAGTTTCAATGGCTTGCATCATTTGATTAACGAGGTAGTGGATAACTCTATCGACGAGGCCCTGGCTGGTTTCTGCGACAAGATTGAGGTAATCATCAACGAAGACAATTCAGTGACGGTGCAGGACAATGGTCGTGGTATCCCTGTAGATATGCACGAAAAGGAACATAAATCGGCACTGGAGGTCGTAATGACGGTGCTGCATGCCGGTGGTAAGTTCGACAAAGGCTCCTACAAGGTGTCTGGCGGTTTGCACGGTGTGGGCGTATCGTGTGTCAACGCACTTTCCAAGAAGATGATCTCTCAGGTATATCGCAATGGCAAGGTCTATCAGCAGGAATATGCTTACGGCAAGCCATTGTATGACGTGAAAGAGATTGGAGTAACCGATAAGACTGGTACCCGCCAGCAGTTCTGGCCAGACGACAGCATATTTACAGAGACAGTGTTCAACTACGACCGTGTGGCTAACCGCATGCGTGAGTTGGCTTTCCTGAATGCCGGCATCACCATTGAGCTGAAGGACATGAGACCTGATGCCGAAGGTAACCTGCGCAGCGACACTTTCCACTCGGACGACGGTCTGAAGGAGTTTGTGCGCTATATCGACTCTTCACGCGTACATCTTTTCAACGACGTGATTTATATCAACACCGAGAAGCAGGGCATCCCTATTGAGGTGGCCGTAATGTATAATACGGGTTTCAGCGAAAACCTGCACTCATATGTTAATAACATCAATACCATAGAGGGTGGTACGCACTTGACGGGCTTCCGTCGCGCACTGACCCGCACTTTGAAGAAATATGCCGAGGACAACAAGATGTTGGAGAAGGCAAAGGTGGAAATTGATGGAGAGGACTTCCGCGAGGGTCTTACAGCCGTTATCTCCATCAAGGTAGCTGAGCCTCAGTTTGAGGGACAGACCAAGACAAAGTTGGGTAACAGCGAGGTGTCTGGTGCCGTTGAGCAGGCTGTGGGTGAGGCATTCTCCATTTATTTGGAGGAGCATCCAAAGGAGTCAAAGATGATTGTAGACAAGGTGATACTGGCTGCTCAAGCTCGTGTAGCTGCTCGCAAGGCACGTGAGACCGTACAACGCAAGTCGCCTATGAGTGGTGGTGGCATGCCTGGAAAACTGGCCGACTGCTCCAGCAAGGACCCAGATGAATCAGAACTGTTCTTGGTGGAGGGTGATTCTGCAGGTGGTTCTGCTAAGCAAGGACGTAACCGTGCGTTCCAAGCTATTCTGCCACTGCGTGGTAAGATTCTGAATGTGGAGAAAGCTCAATGGCATAAGGCATTCGAAAGCGATGAGGTGAACAACATCATACAGGCCTTGGGTATCCGCTTCGGTGTAGATGGTGAGGATAGCAAGGTGGCCAACTTAGACAAGATCCGTTACAAGAAGGTGATTATCATGACCGATGCCGACGTCGATGGTTCTCACATCGACACCCTCGTGATGACATTCTTCTACCGCTACATGCCAGAGGTAATTGAGCGTGGCTATCTATACATCGCCACACCTCCACTCTATCTCTGCACCAAGGGCAAGGTAAAAGAGTATTGCTGGACAGATCAACAGCGTCAGCGCTTCATCGACACCTATGGTGGTGGTCAGGAAGGTGCTATCCACACCCAGCGCTACAAAGGTTTGGGTGAGATGAACCCTGAACAATTATGGGAAACCACCATGAATCCTGAGAATCGTATGCTGAAGCAGGTAGATCTGACCAACGCTACCGAGGCCGACTATATCTTCTCCATGTTGATGGGCGAGGATGTAGGTCCTAGACGTGAGTTCATAGAGAAGAATGCAACGTACGCGAACATAGACGCTTGATTTTTCACACCTTACAATAAAGAAATCCCTCGTTGAAGGGATAAGAAAAAAGCTCCGGCTGAAACAGGAATAATTCCTGACAGCCGGAGCACATTTTTTTACATCATTGGATGTAGCCTCGCCGTTTCAGTTCTTCAACGGCATCGATCAGCTCTTCGTACCAAGCCTCGCCAAATTTTCGTATCAACGGCTCTTTCAAAAACTCATAGACACGCACGTTTTCTTTCTGCCCTAAAAGTACAGCAGTCTTGCACACCTCCCATTGATGATAGTTCAGTGCATCTAAGTCGCCCACTTTTTTATGGCGGATGGGATAAAGGTGGCACGACAGCGGTTTGTAAAACTTTGTTTTGCCTTCACGATAAGCTTTTTCAAGGGCGCAATAGCAGCATCCTTTCTCATCATAACAAGTGAAGACACAGTCTTTGCCATTCACGATGGAGGTGACGAGCTGTCCCTCAGGGTCGGTATACGCCACCCCCTGCTTGTTGATGACCTTGCGGGCAGGAATGGAGAGCTGGTCCCAGATGATGGGCAACACCTCCTCGATTTGCATGATTTCATCCAAATCAACAGGTGCCCCTGCATCACCCTCGATACAGCAGGCACCCATACATTTCTCTATATTACAAACGAAACGCTCTGTCAGCACCTCGTCGCTTATCAGTACATCTCCTATCTGATACATACCCTTCCGCCCTAATGGGCACCTCCCCTAAACAGGGGAGGAGCTTAAGGAGCATCTTTATTATAAATTGCTTACTTTATCAGGTCACTGCCAGTCATTTCAGCAGGCTGAGGCATACCCATGATGTGCAGGATAGAAGGAGCCACATCAGCCAGCACACCATTCTCTACCTTTGCAGCCTTGTTTGCGGTAACATAAACAAAAGGCACTGGGTTCAGAGAGTGAGCTGTGTTAGGTGTACCATCTTCGTTAAGGGCATGGTCGGCATTACCATGATCGGCGATGATAATCACCTCATAGTCATTAGCCTTGGCAGCCTCAACGGTTTCCTTCACACAATTATCAATAGCAATAACAGCTTTCTCAATAGCAGGATAGATGCCTGTATGACCTACCATATCACCATTGGCATAGTTCACCACGATGAAGTCGTACTGCTGAGTGTTGATAGCCTCCACCAGTTTGTCCTTCACCTCGTAGGCACTCATCTCTGGCTTCAGGTCGTAGGTAGCCACCTTTGGAGAAGGCACCAGAATACGATCTTCGTTAGCATAAGGAGCCTCACGGCCACCGTTGAAGAAGAAGGTTACATGTGCATACTTCTCTGTCTCGGCAATATGCAACTGCTTCTTGCCATTATTCGACAGATATTCGCCCAGGGTATTCTCCACATTCTCCTTGTCGAACAAGATATGGACGCCCTTGAAAGAAGCATCGTATGGAGTCATGCAGTAGAACTGCAGATCCTTAATAGTATGCATGCCCTGCTCAGGCATATCCTGTTGTGTCAGTACGGTAGTGATTTCCTTGGCACGGTCGTTGCGGTAATTAAAGAAGATGAACACATCGCCTTCCTTTACGCGACCATCCACGGTGCTATTGACAATAGGCTTGATGAACTCGTCAGTCACACCTTCGTCATATGACTCCTGCATGGCGCGAACCATGTTGTCGCTTTGCTTACCTTCACCCAGAACCAGTTGGTCGTAACCCACTTTCACGCGTTCCCAACGCTTGTCACGATCCATGGTGTAGAAACGGCCAATGATAGATGCCACCACACCAGCACTCTGCTTGCAGTGAGCCTCTACTTCTTCGATGAAGCCCTTGCCACTACGTGGGTCGGTATCACGACCATCCATCAAGCAGTGGATGAAAGTACGACCTTCCAAACCATACTCCTTAGCGATGTCGCACAACTTGAACAGATGATCCAAAGAGCTGTGTACACCACCGTTGCTGGTCAGACCCATGATGTGCAAACCAACGCCTTTTTCCTTAGCATAGCTGTAAGCGGCGATGATTTCCTTATTCTTCAAGATGCTACCATCTTTGCAGGCACGATTAATCTTTACCAAATCCTGATATACGATGCGACCAGCACCGATATTCAGGTGACCTACCTCAGAGTTACCCATCTGTCCGTCAGGCAGACCCACATTCTCGCCAGATGCCTGGAGCTGAGAGTTGGGATAGTTAGCCAACAGATAGTCCCAGTAAGGAGTTGGAGTGCATGAAATCACATCGTCTTTCTGGCGGTCGCCAACGCCCCAACCATCCAAAATCATTAAAAGAGCTTTTTTAGCCATATGTCTATATGTATTAATTTGTACTTCCTGTTATCAAACTGCAAAAATACAAATATTATGCGTAACATGCAAAAAAATAAGGCACAACCCTATGGGGCTATGCCTTATAATTTTGAGTTATGTTAGATTACTTTACGAAATCTGACATGTTCAGGAACTTAGCAGACTCCTCGAGACGTTCGAACTGCTTACCGCTATTGGTATCCTCAATCTCGATGAAGAAGTACTTGTTGCCATTAGCATAGAACTTGTCGAAGATGTTCTTGAAGTTCATAGCACCTGATGCGCCCAGAACCATAAAGTCCTTGATGTGCAACATCTTGATGCGGTCAGCACGCTTAGTCAGCCAAGCCACAGGATCCTGCTGGCCCATAACGGTCCAGTAAACATCCAACTCGAAGATAACATTTGCAGGATCAGTATTGTCCATGTAAACGTCCTCGATAATCTGTGCGCCTTGCATACCCATGCCAGAGAACAGGTCACCCAACACAGCAGCCTTGCTGTCTTCAGTCACCTTAGCCATCTCCATGTTGTGGTTGTGGTAACCGAACTGGATGCCACCAGCCTTTACGATCTCACCAGAGATGTTCAGCAGGTTTGCAAAGTCCTTTGCATCCTGAATGTTGTTAACGGTTCTTGGAGGCATCATAGGCTGTACCAGGTACTCAACGCCCAACTTAGCATGGTCTTCAACAACTGGTTTCCAGAATTCCTTCACGTCGTTCTCCATCTCCTTCAAAGTCTTAGGCTTCTGAGCAGGAGCACCAGGGCGCTGGAACATGCCACCCATCAAGACACCAGGAGTAACGTGTGAGCTGACGATCTTTAGGTCGTTGTCTGCACAAGCCTTCTTGAAATCATCCAGAGAAACACCGCTGACATTGTGCTGGTCAGCGCTATAGCCTGCAAGCTCAAGATTCTTGATGCCCATCTCGCGGATGCGCTTCAAGTTAGCACTAAGGTCGCCCTGAGTCAGTTCCGGACCCAGTGTATAAATTTGCAGACCCAAACCCTTGTTTTTGTTCTCCACTGGAGCAGCAGGTGTAGCTTCCTTTGCGTTACATGCTGCCAAAGCGCCTAATGACAGGAGAGAAGCGCTCTTTAAGAAATCTCTTCTATTGATCATTTCTCTTTATAATAAATAAGGTATGAATTTATTTATTTTACCCAAGGCTGAGCGTTGATGAACTTCATTGAAGCCTCAACACGTGCCATCTGCTTGCCGCTGTCGATATCCTCGATTTCGCAGAACAGATACTTGTTGCCGTTAGCATAGAACTGCTCGAAGATGTTCTTGAAGTTCATTGCACCAGAGTCACCCAGTACCACGAAGTCCTTCACGTGCATCAACTTGATGCGGTTAGCGCGGTTCTTCAGCCAAACCACAGGATCCTGCTGGCCCATAACGGTCCAGTAAGTATCCATTTCGTAGCATACATTAGCTGGATCAGTGTTGTCCATCAGCAGATCCATGATCATAGGACCATCAGCTGCAGTCAGCGGAGTCAACACGGTAGGCAGACGGAAACCAGCTACACCAGGAATCATGCGAGCGAACTCCATGTTGTGGTGGTGGTAACCAAACTGGATACCAGCAGCCTTGAATATCTCACCACTCTTGTTCAGCATCTCAGCAAAAGCCTTCACGTCATCCTCTGTGTTCAGATAAGCCATCATTGGGTGAACAACATACTGAATACCCTGAGCAGCATGATCCTCAGCTACCTTCTTGAATGACTCAGCTACCTTGTCAATCAGAGAACGGTTGAACTGACCGTCGCTACCATCACGGCTCTCACGACCAGCCACGCCTGAGAACAAACCAGGAGCATTAACGTGTGAGCTAGGAATCTCCAAGCCAGCATCGTTAGCCATCTTCTTGAACTCGCTGAAATCAACGCCACCCACCTTATTGGTGTTCACGTCGTAACCAGCCAGCTCCAGATACTTGAAACCGAAGCTCTTCAGTTTCTTGAAGTTGTCTGCCAGATTACCAGCATACAACTCGTTGCCTAAAGTGTAAATTTGCAAACCAAAGTACTTGTCTGGGTTGTTAGCCTCAGCAGCTGCGCCAGCACCAGCCTCTTTGCTGTTGCATGCAGCCAATGCGCCCAATGACAGCATTGATGCGCTCTTCAGAAAATCTCTTCTATTAACCATAATTTTATAAAATTTAGTGTATTTGGCTGTAAAATTAATGTTTTTCAATGAGATTACACCTATTTGTCTGTATAAATTTTCTAAAATTCATAGTTTTTGCCTCAAAATAGGCATAAAAAGAACAGAGCCGGCTTCACAGCCAGCTCTGACTTATAGTTTTTAACCCAATAAATTCTTTTTATTTTACAAAGCCTTTGCTCTTCAGCCACTTTGCACTGGCCTCAGCACGCTCAAGCTGTTTGCCGCTATTGATATCCTCAATTTCTACGAACCAGTTGCGATGACCGTTTGCATAGAAGTTGTTGAAGATATTCTCAAAGTTCATAGCACCGGAAGCACCGATTACGATGAAGTCCTTGATGTGCAACAGCTGGATACGATCTTTGTACTTGTTGATCCAAACAATAGGATCCTGCTGGCCCATAACGGTCCAGTAGCAGTCGAGCTCGAACAGCACGTTCTGTGCCTCAGTACCCTCGATAAATACTTCCTCAATCGTCTTAGGTTCTGGAGAAGTGTCACCAGGACGACGGAAAGCACGCTGATAGTAAGGAGTCACAGCCTGGCCACCAGGAACCACCTTATTGAACTCATTGCTGTGGTTGTGGTAACCAAACTTGATGCCGTTTTGCTTCAGCAAAGCACCCACCTTGTTGAAAATCTCAGCTACATTCTGAGCATCTTCCAGGTTGTTGATGGTAGGCAGACTTGGCTGAACGATGTACTCAACGCCAAACATCTTGTGGTCTGGAATAATCTTCTTCCAGAAATCCAGAATCTTAGTCTCAGTACTCTTGTCGTACTTTGCACCACGCTCCAGGGTTGGAGTCATGTGTGAGCTGACGATCTTGATACCTGCATCATCTGCCATCTTCTTGAAGTCAGCAGCTGAGGTAGGAGTACCACCGCCGAAGCTTGAGAACTGACCGTGACCGGCTTGGTCATTAAAGCCGTAGAAAGCCAACTCCACCTGATCGTAACCATAGCCCTTCATCTTCTTCAGTGCCTCTGCTGGATTGTTCAGCAGTTCACCGCCGAGAGAATAAGCCTGGAAACCGAGGTTGGTGCCAGCCTTAGGAGCCTGTGCTGTAGCAGCAGAAATGCTGTCAACACCATTCATGCCATTAGCAGCGCTCATCTTAGAAGCTGCCAAAGCACCCAGCGTCATGAAAGACGCGCTCTTCAGAAATTCTCTTCTGTTTGCCATAAATAATAAAAGTGTATAAATAAGAAATTAAAATTCACTATTTGGGTGTAAAGTTACGACTATAATATGAGAAATCAAAACAATTCACAAGAAAAAGTTATCAACAGGCTTTTGTAATTCAGCAATATTCTCTATTTTTGGGCAAAGAAAAAGAAGGAAATATGCTGTTACCATATCTTAAAGATACAATAGAAGCGGGTTGCGATGAAGCAGGCAGGGGTTGCTTGGCGGGAGCCGTTTATGCTGCTGCTGTCATCTTGTCCAATGATTACCATAACGAGTTACTGAACGACTCCAAACAACTGACCGAGCGCCAGCGCTACCTGTTGCGACCCATCATTGAGCGCGATGCACTGGCTTGGGCAGTGGGCATCGTCACCCCAGAGGAAATTGACAAAATCAATATCCTCAACGCCTCGATATTAGCCATGCACCGTGCCTTGGAGCAACTCAAGCCACAGCCTTTGCACATTATCGTCGATGGCAACCGCTTCAAGCCCTACGGCGATATCCCCTACCAGACCGTAGTCAAGGGCGACGGCAAATACCTGAGCATAGCGGCTGCCTCCATTTTGGCAAAGACCTATCGTGACGACTATATGAATGAGCTCGACGCCCAATACCCAGGTTATGGTTGGCGCAAAAACAAAGGCTACCCCACCCAAGAGCACCGTGAAGCCATCAAGCAATTGGGCGTCACACCCGTGCATCGCATGAGCTACAACCTCTTGGGCGACGGACAGCTATCTTTCGACTTTTAATTTTTGCGCCGAATGTTTTCACAATTCAAAGCAAAATAGTACATTTGCAATTCGGAAACTAAATTTAATACCTTTATAAAATGAAATTTACCAAGATCTTGATGATGGCAATGGCTATAGCAGTCACGATGCCAGTTGCGGCACAGTTCCGCCGCACCCCTACTCCTAATGACACATTGCAGTCTGTCAGAGTTTCTCCTAAAGGAGATGTAACCTTCAGTATTTACGCGCCCAATGCCAAAGAGGTAAGAATCAATGCCGAATGTGCTCCTTACGGTCAACCCGTAAATGTAGTAAAGAGTGCTGATGGCGTTTGGTCTGCCACCATTCCAGGTGTAAAAGATGGCGTTTATCGCTACAACTTCGTGGTGGACGGTATTACCGTTCAGGACGCCAAGAACGATGGCGTAGCCAACGCACGTGCTTTGGCTGTTGTAGCCACCGACCCTAACGCATTCTTTGTAAACAAAGACGTGCCTCATGGTGCTGTGGCTCAGCGTTGGTATTACTCAAAGACCCTGAAAGAGATGCGCCGTATGCATGTATGGACACCAGCTGGTTATGAGAAGAGCGCCGACAAGCTGCCAGTACTCTATCTGGTACATGGTGGTGGCGACAATGATACCTCTTGGCCAGGTGTAGGTCATGCAGGCTTTATCCTCGACAACCTACTCGCCGAGGGTAAGATGGTGCCAATGATTGTGGTGATGCCTAACGGTACCATCGAGACAGGTGGCAGCATCCACGACGAGGTGCCTCTGTTTGCTGAGGACATGATGGAGAGCATCATCCCTTATATCGAGAACAACTATCGCTGCCTCACCGACAAGGACCATCGTGCTATGGCAGGTTTATCAATGGGCGGTATGGAGACCATGGAAACAGCCCTCTATCATCCTGAGATGTTCAGCTATGTATGGGTATTGAGTTCTTCTTTCGCTCCTGGCGACAAGAACAAGTACGAGGCAGAGCGCATCCACTTGAAGAAAGATGCCGCCAAGATCAATGCCAACGTAAAGCAGCTGGTATTCACCCAGGGCGGTCCTGAGGACATTGCCTACAACAACTGCAAGGAAACCCTCAAGTTGTTCGACGAGGCTGGCATCAAGTACGAGTTCAGCGAAATGCCTGGCGGTCATAGCTGGCACGTATGGCGTCACAATTTGCGTGACTTGGCTCCGAGAATATTCAAATAATTGAGGAATTGAAAATTGAGAATTGAAAATTAATATTAATAATTGATTTTATGAAAAAAGCAATCTTTACCATTGCATTGGCATTCTTTGCCGTTGCAGGCTTCGCACAGCAAGCGCTGTTCAGCCGTAATGTCGTTAAATCTCCAGAGATTAACGCTGACAACACCGTTACTTTCCGTCTTCATGCACCAAAGGCTATCACTGTCCAGGTAACAGGTGATTGCGTAGATGGCGTAGTAAGCATGAAAGAGGACTCATTAGGCGTATGGAGCTACACCACCCCAAAATTGGAGCCAGAGCTCTATTCTTATAGCTTTATCGTGAACGGCATGCGTATGCTGGACCCATCCAACATCTATCAGAACCGTGACGTGGCTACATGGACCAACATCTTCATCATCACCGAGCAGAAGGGCGACAAGGGCGACCTCTACAGTGTGAACAAGGTACCTCATGGCAACCTCTCTAAGGTATGGTACGAGAGCCCAACCCTGAAACTTACCCGCCGTATGACCGTCTATACTCCAGCCGGCTATGAAACAGGCAAGAACTATCCAGTGCTCTACCTGCTGCACGGTGCTGGTGGCGACGAGAACGCTTGGTCTGAGCTGGGTCGTGCTGCCCAGATCCTGGACAACCTGATTGCAACTGGCAAGGCAAAGCCTATGCTTGTGGTAATGACCAACGGTAATCCTAACACCGCTGCTGCTCCTGGTGAGTGGGACTTCGGCATGTATCAGCCATCAATGGGTGGTGGCGTTCAACTGCCTCAGGCTGCCGCTTCTATGGACGAGAGCTTTATGGATGTAGTAAACTTCATCGAGAAGAACTACAAGGTAGCTAAGAACAAGGCTAATCGCGCTATCTGCGGGCTGTCAATGGGTGGTGGCCACTCATTCGCCATCTCTAAGCGCTTCCCTAACACCTTCGACTATGTAGGTCTGTTCTCTGCAGCTGTGTCTGTAGGCCAGTGGGGCGACCGCACTCCTTTGCTCGAGCGCATGAACACCAACGAAGAGTACAACAAGCAAATGGCTGCCCTGTTTGCTGCTAAGCCAAAGTTGTATTGGATTGCCATCGGTAAGACCGACTTCCTGTATCAGCAGAATGCCGACCTGCGCAAGTGGCTGGACAGCAAGGGCTATCCTTACAAATATCGTGAGACCGACGGTGGCCATATCTGGCGCAACTGGCGTATCTATCTGAGTGAGTTCTCACAAATGATTTTCAAATAATGAACATGAAACTTCATATATTATCTATAGCACTGCTGGCTTTGGCTTCTTGCTCAAGCCAGCAGTCTGCTAATAACCCCATCCTCAATATTGAAGGCGGACAGATTCAGGGCGTGGTGTCCAACGACCCTTCCGTATTAGTATATAAAGGTGTGCCTTATGCTGCTGCCCCTGTGGGCGACCTGCGTTGGAAAGCCCCACAGCCCGTGGTTCCTTGGGAGGGCGTGAAAGTGGCCGACAAATGGGGAGCTGCCGCCATGCAGAACAGCGGTAAGGCTACAGGCGACTTCTACTTCAAGGAGTTCTATGCTGCTGGCGACCCCGAGTTTAGCGAAGACTGCCTTTACCTGAACATCTGGACGCCAGCCGATGCGGTAGCTTCCGACAAGAAACTGCCTGTGGCGATGTGGATTCACGGTGGTGCCTACGATCATGGTTACGGCTATGAGATCACGATGGACGGCGATGCTTGGGCTAAGCGCGGTGTCATCCTTGTCACCATCAACTACCGTGTGGGTATCTTTGGCTTCCTGGCACATCCAGAGCTGATAGCCGAAGATGTTCAGCATTCATCAGGCAACTATGGTACGCAAGACCAGATAGCAGCCCTGAAGTGGATTAAGAACAACATCGCCCAGTTTGGCGGTGATCCTACAAATGTCACCATCCTCGGACAAAGTGCCGGTGCTGCCAGCATCAAGAACCTGGTCAGCTCACCTTTATCCAGGAACCTTATCAGTCATGCCATCATCCAGAGTGGTGGCGGTATCGACGAGCAGGTCATGCCTGAGCAATCATTAGAAGAGTTTGCAGGTTTATGCAAGCAACTGATGGATGAGAACGGCCTTACCGACCTCCAGAAGATGCGTGCCGCCAGTGCAGACGAACTGCTGAAGATATTCAACAGCAAGCCTGCCAGTTTGCGTTTCCGTCCTCATAACGATGGTGTGGTACAGCGTTACGGCTTTACCACAGCTACGTTTGATGGCACCATCGCCAACATACCTTATATGATTGGTTATTGCGCCAACGACAACCCCACTATGGGGGCAGGCATCCAGCGTTTCGCCACCAAGCGTTATGAGCAGCACACCAAGCCAGTATATACTTACTTGTTTGCCCGCCCGTTGCCTGGCGACGATGCAGGCTCTTTCCACTCGTCCGAGCTGTGGTATATGTTCCACACCCTTGACCGTGCTTGGCGTCCTTTCACAGAAGCCGACTATGCCTTGGCAGACAAGATGACCGATGCTTGGACCAACTTTGCCAAGTATGGCAACCCCAATGCGCCCGACACCGACGATTGGAAACCATACGACCCTGTAACCGACTTCACGTACGTGTTTGACATTGAATAAAAACAAAGGGGGTGTTTCGACACCCCCCTTGTTTTATTTGCGATTGCTATCAGCAGCCAATAGTGATATACTTTTCAACTACTATTTACATTTTTCAATCCATGCGTTTTATCATGGACTAGACAATTTAGCATACTTGTTTTTTAAAAATGTCGAATTTATTTCCGTCCGAAGTCGGCAGGGGTTTCGCCCCATAAGTTTTTGTCCCACTTGATGATGGGGATATCATAAGTATTTTCACGAAGCCATTTCTCGGCACGCTCTATAAGCTGAAACAGAGGCTCGGTCTTGGCATTGCGCTCCAATTTGGTGCGGCACTTCTTTTGCTTCACCCAACTCATGGCATTACGGCTGTCGCTATAGATGGGCATCTTGACATTGTTCTTCTTCATATAGCCAAGGGCATGCACAATGGCGAGGAATTCACCAATGTTGTTGGTGCCAAACATGGGACCAAAATGGAAGATCTGTTGACCAGAAGCAACATATACGCCCTGATATTCCATCATGCCTGGATTGCCACTACAAGCAGCATCTACCGCCAAGGCATTGAGCAGCAAACCGCCAGCGACAGCCTTATCTATCAACGCTTCCTTTCCATCCTTCACAGCCTTCATCACCTCTATCTTGGGCTGTTGCGGCTCGTCTTTGGGCTTGCCTAAGGGATAGTCAGCATCGGCAAAAGCCGCTGTTGCCTCCGCCTCGGTATCGAACGCCTTGTATTTTGGATTGGGGAAACCCTTGACCTGGCGCTCGCACTCCTCCCAACTAAGGTAGATGCCTGGCTCTACACCTCGCCACACCACATAATATTTCTGTCGCTTAGCCATCTTTTTCGCCGCAAAATGATAACTTTTCGCTGCGAAGATACACAAAACAAAAATATATCGCTAACTTTACACCCAAAATATTGACAATAATATAATGAAGGCTTATGGGGGAGTACCCCTCAGTCAGCAAGCTGACAGCCCCCCTAACCTATGGGGGCAATTTGGAGAGCCTCGGTATCATGAAGAGATGATAAGGATATTTCTCATAGGATATATGTGCTCGGGCAAGACCACCTTAGGCAGGGCTTTTGCCCTGAAGATGGGCTTGCAGTTTATAGATATGGACTGGTATATCGAGGGGCGTTTTCACAAGACGGTGAAGCAGATTTTTGCCGAACTGGGCGAGGAGGCCTTTCGTGAGATGGAACGCAAGATGCTGCATGAGGTGGGCGACTTCGAAAACGTGATGATATCATGCGGGGGCGGCACTGCCTGTTTCTTCGACAATGTGCAATATATGAACCAGCAGGGGCAGACGGTATATATGAAAGCCAGCATAGATACCCTGTTCAGCCGCCTGCAGATTGGCAAGGCCAAGCGCCCTTTGCTGATGAACATGACGGATGAGGAGATGAGGCAGTACATCACCGAACAGCTTGCCTACCGAGAGCAGTTCTACAGTCAGGCTACCTATGTGTTCGACAGTAACCGACTGGAAAGCAGACACCAAATAGACAAATCCATAGAAGAGCTAAGACTGTTATTAGGACTATAACAGCCCCTTCGCCTGCAACACAGACTCCTCCCCAAATCAAGGGGAGGAGTCTTTTTAGTCTTCAAAGCAGCTGCCTTCTTTAATCCCAATTATCGGTACGGAACGGAATAAGCGGCAGGCCTGCCATATTCGCCACATTACCCAACTGGAAGTTGCGGAAGCAATAGCGTACTGCCACTGGCTGTTTCACCTCATCGGAAGAAATGGTGATGGTCAGCTCGCCAGTAAACCAAGAATACTGTGAATGCGTGTAGGTGGCCTTGTGGAAGACCTTGTCGGCACCAGCTATCTCGAAGCCCTCGAAGCCATACTGACGGGTGAAACCATCATAGGTGTTGTTGAATGACAACTTCACGTTATTGTCCTTGATCTCCATGCTCTTATAGCTCGGACTCTTGCAACGGAATGCCTCCATGCCGTAGGTCTCGTTCAGGGCGATGAACGCCAGGCGCTCGCCTACCTTCTGCTTCTGTGTTGGATGGATGTTATGCGTTTCATAAGGATATACTGCATCGTTGGTGCATACCATATCGCTGTTGGGTATCAGACTCAACGCCTTGTATTGCTGTTCGCGCAACAAAGCGCCATTCACATCGTCCACTCCCTTTCCGAAATCTTGGTAATAAGGCGCTATCTGCACATAATAGAAAGGTATCTCGCCCAAGCCAAACTGCTCGCGCCACTGCTTTGCCAAGATAGCCAGGCGCTCGGCATATTGCTCTCGATGGTCGTCAGTATTCGAGCAACCTTGATAGAACACGATGCCCTTGACGGTGTAGTTCAAGATAGGGGTGAAAGTGCCATTCCCCCACATCATCGGACGGTGGAAGTCCATCGGATATTTCTTGACGTTGGCCAATGAGTCGAGTGTTTCATCTGTATATTTCTTCAAGTTTTCCTCTGAGAACCAGCTCTCTACACGCGTGCCACCCTTGTTGGCTTCAATGATGCCCACAGGAATCTGGAGGGTACGGCTCACCATACGGGCGAAGAAATAGCCAGTGGCACTGAAGTCTGGTACCGTATTGGGGTTGCAGTCAATCCACTGGGTATCGGCATCGTCCTGTGGTTGCATACGCATGATGCTGGGTATCTTGGCATGACGGATGCCAGATGAGTTGACGGCATCTGCCACTACGTTGTTGTAGCCCTCAACAGGACAATCGTTATAGCCCTTGATGGGCATCTCCATATTGCTTTGTCCGGCACATACCCACACCTCACCACTGAGGATATTGTTCAAGGTAGTCTTCTCACCATCATCAAAGGTGATGCTTAGCGGAGTAAACGATGCTGCTGGTGTCTTGACGGTGACCAACCATTTGCCTGCTGCATCTGCCTTTGCGGTATAGGTATCGTTGTTCCACGAAACCGTCACCTTCACCGTCTTGCCGGCATCAGCCCAACCCCATAGGCGAGCGTCTGTCTGCTGTTGCAATACCATGTTGTCACCTACCAGGTGTGGCAACCTCACCTTTGCTTCTGTATTGGCTCCGATTATCAGCGCCAAAGCCATCACTCCAAATAACCTTTTCATCGTATAATGTTTATTTATTTTTCAATTGTTGAATAGCTGCCTTGACCAAGACAGGATCTGTCACCAAACGACTGTATTCGTCAATTTGCACAGTGCCACCCATCGACACGCTCGGGTTGCGAAACTGCATAGGGCTATCTATCGCCTTGCGGCCCGAGAAATGAAACTCGGTGGCCCCTGTCTCATCTGCAATCTTGCGTATGTTTTGTGGGGTGATGCCACCTCCTGGCATAATGATGATGCGGCCTGCTGCCTGCTCCACCAACTGCCTGATGAGCGGGATGCCCTGTTCGGCTGTGGCTTGCTGTCCGGAAGTCAGAATCCTGTCACATCCCAATTCGATGATGTCCTCCAATGCCTGGAAGGGGTCACGACACATATCGAAAGCACGATGGAAGGTAACGCTCCTACCCTTTGCCTTCTTCATCAGTCCACTCAGCGCCCTCTTATCCACATCGCCTGCAGGGGTGAGACAACCCAACACAAAGCCATCGGCCCCTAACAAAGAAGCGATCTTAATATCAGCCTTCATAATTTTCAGTTCTGAACGATTATAACAGAAGTCACCTCCACGGGGTCGGATCATCACATGCAATTTCACTTTCTTCAGTTTGGACTTGAGCTCTACAATCTCGCCTGCCGATGGAGTGAGGCCTCCCTCTAAATCGCCCGCACAGAGCTCCACCCTTTGTGCGCCACCCCTTTGTGCCATGATGGCACTTTCCAACGAGTTGGCGCATATTTCAATCGTATATTTCTCCATATCGGTTGTTTTTCCTGCAAATATAATAGTTTTATTCTTATTTTTATTACTTTTGCCATCCAAACCTATTTATAACCTAATTAGTGAAATAACAGAGAAATGAGAAAATGGCGTATTGAAGATTCTGAGGAACTCTACAATATTAAGGGATGGGGAGCCTCGTACTTTGGTATCAATGACAAAGGTCATGTGGTGGTTACTCCGTTGAAAGACGGCGTTGAGGTCGATCTGAGAGAGCTGGTGGACGAACTGGCTTTGCGCGACGTTACGGCTCCCATGCTGGTACGTTTCCCTGATATCCTCGACAACCGTATCGAGAAGATTTCACACTGCTTCAAGCGGGCATCGGAGGAATATAACTACAAAGCACAGAACTTTATTATCTACCCCATCAAGGTGAATCAGATGAGACCTGTGGTAGAAGAGGTGGTGAGTCATGGTAAGAAATACAACCTCGGACTGGAGGCTGGTTCCAAACCTGAGTTGCATGCCGTGATTGCTACTAACATGGACTCTGACTCGCTGATTATCTGCAACGGATATAAGGATGAAAGCTATATAGAGCTGGCCCTATTGGCACAGAAGATGGGCAAGCGCATCTTCCTCGTGGTGGAGAAGATGAACGAACTGCGCTTGATTGCCAAGATTGCCAAGAAACTGGATATGCGCCCTAATATTGGCATCCGCATCAAGTTGGCTACTTCTGGCAGTGGCAAGTGGGAGCAGAGTGGCGGCGATGCCAGCAAATTCGGCTTGACGTCCAGCGAGCTGCTCGAGGCACTCGACTTCCTGAAGGAGAAGAAGATGGAAGACTGCCTTAAACTGATTCATTTCCACATTGGCAGTCAGGTTACGAAGATACGCCATATCCAGCGCGCCCTGGTAGAGTCGTCACAATTCTATGTGCAACTGCATCACCTGGGCTTCAATGTTGAGTTTGTGGATATCGGCGGTGGCTTGGGCGTTGACTACGACGGCACCCGTTCTGGCTCCAACGAGGGTAGTGTGAACTATTCTATCCAGGAGTATGTGAACGACGCCATTTCTACATTGGTGGATATCAGCGACAAGAACAACATTCCGCATCCAAACATCATTACCGAGAGTGGTCGCGCCCTGTCGGCTTATCACTCTGTGCTGATTTTCGATGTACTGGAAACGGCTCACCTGCCTGAATGGGACGATGATATAGATATCAAGCCTGAAGACCACGAGCTGGTGCGCGAACTTTATACTATCTGGGACAAGCTGAACCAGAACACCATGCTGGAGGCTTTCCACGATGCCGAGCAGATTCGTGACGAAGCATTGAACCTGTTCAGTCATGGGTTGGTGGACCTGCAAACTCGTGCACAGATAGAATGTCTGTACTGGAGTGTGATGCGCGAGGTGAACCATATTGCTCAGAACCTGAAGCATACGCCTGACGAGTTGCGCGGACTGCCAAAGTTGTTGGCAGATAAGTATTTCTGCAACTTCTCGTTGTTCCAGTCGTTGCCTGACTCTTGGTCTATCGACCAGATATTCCCCATCATGCCGCTGCAACGCTTGGACGAGAAACCTGATAAGGAGGCTACCTTGCAAGATATCACTTGCGACTCTGACGGCAAGATTGCCAGCTTCATCACCACCCGCAGTGTATCGAACTACCTGCCTGTGCACTCTCTGAAGCAGAAGGAGCATTACTACTTAGGCGTGTTCCTCGTAGGAGCCTACCAGGAAATACTGGGCGACATGCACAACCTCTTCGGTGATACCAATGCCGTGCATATCTCTGTGGATGAGAAGGGCTATAGCATTGATCAGGTGATTGACGGTGAGACGGTGGCTGAGGTGCTCGACTATGTGCAGTTCAGTGCAAAGAAACTGGTACGCACCCTGGAGACATGGGTCAGCAAGTCGGTGAAAGAAGGCAAGATTACGGTGGATGAGGGCAAGGAATTCCTGTCGAACTACCGCTCAGGACTCTACGGCTATACTTATTTGGAATAATGAATAAATTAACAGTAATCAAGGTTGGTGGAAAGATTGTTGAGGAAGCAGAGACCCTGCAAGCTCTTCTCAACGACTTTGCTACCATTGAAGGTCATAAGGTCTTAGTACATGGTGGTGGCAGGTCTGCCACCAAGATAGCTGCCCAATTGGGCATCGAGACCCAGATGGTGAATGGCCGTCGCATTACCGATGCCGATATGCTGAGGGTGGTGACAATGGTATATGGTGGTTTGGTCAACAAGAACATTGTGGCTGGCTTGCAGGCGCGAGGCATCAATGCTGTGGGTCTCACAGGTGCCGACATGAATGTTATCCTTTCCGACAAACGCCTCGTTAAGGACATCGACTATGGCTTTGTGGGTGATGTGAAGCAGGTGGACGGTGAGCGTTTGGCATCGTTGATTCAATCGGGCATCGTACCAGTGATGGCACCCCTCACTCACGATGGCAAGGGCAACATACTCAACACCAACGCCGATACCATTGCCGGCGAAACCGCCAAAGCATTAGCCACCTATTTCGATGTGACGTTAGTCTATTGCTTCGAAAAGAAAGGGGTTTTGCGAGATGAGGCAGACGACGATAGTGTGATATCCCACATCAACCGCCAGCAGTTTGCCGAACTGGTGGAGCAAGGGGTAGTACAAGGGGGCATGATACCCAAGCTGGAGAATGCCTTCCAAGCCATCGATGCAGGCGTAAAAGAGGTCATCATCACCGCCGCCGATGCCATTGATGGCTGTCAAGGAACAAAAATCAGATAATTTTTTGAGAGAACGTGTAACTTTTCACGGTTTCATCCGTCTATATTAATGAAGAGATGAAAGAGATCAGCTTTCGTGACGATATTCTTCCGCTGAAGGACAAACTCTTCCGAGTGGCGCTGCGCATTACGTTCGACAGGGCTGAAGCAGAGGATATCGTGCAGGAAACGCTCATCAAGGTCTGGAACAAAAGGGAGGAATGGAACTCACTGGAATCTATTGAGGCATATTGCCTGACACTGACCAAGAATCTCGCTATCGACATGCGCGAGAAAATGGATGCCAGAACAGAGGAACTGACCGAACAGCATGACAGGACACAAGATGATGCCAATCCGTACGAAGTGCTGGAGCAAAAAGAACGCCTCATGTGGGTGCATAGGCTGATGGAGGAGTTGCCCGAGAAGCAACGCACCATCATGCAGATGCGAGACATTGAGGAGAAAAGCTATCAAGAGATTGCCGAAGCGCTGGACATCACCCAAGAACAAGTGAAAGTTAACCTGTTCAGGGCTCGGCAAAAAGTGAAGCAAGGTTTTATAAGATTGGATGCTTATGAACGCTCAACAAATTGAACAACTTTTGCAACGGTATTGGGATTGCGAGACCACCGTCGAGGAAGAAAAGGCATTGCGCCAGTTCTTCAGTGGCGACGATGTGCCTCAGCACCTGATGCGCTACAAAGACCTGTTTGTGTATGAGCAATTCATGCAGCAAGACCACCTGGGTGAAGATTTCGACGAGCGCGTGCTCAATCAGGTAGAGATGCCTGTGGTAAAGGCGCAGAGCGTGTCTATCTTCAGTCGGTTGGCTCCTATCGCAAAGGCAGCAGCTGCGGTGGCAATATTGCTGGCATTGGGTAACCTTGCTGAGCGCACCTTGTTGCAAGACAATCATCAGATGGCGATGAACGACACCATCGGCCAAACAATCACCTCGCCTTCTGTGGCACTAGGTGATGATGTTGAGAGTGGTGAACTTCAAGCGAAAGACAGTCTGTCGCGCCAACTGAAGACCATTGAGCAACAAGAGGGCATTAAGAAATAGAAGTTTTTTCATTTGCTTTATTAATATAACATTTTCATTTGCTTTAAACATTATATGGTTAGTGATCTACGAAACTGTGAAGTTTCTCTCTCAAACCTAATAACACTAACTAACAGAAAGGGACACTGCGTGATGCAGCGTCCCTTTCTGTGTTAATAAAGAAGAGGATGCCATTATAGCATCCTCTCAATATTATTGAACGAAGATTTTCCAATTTTAAAGATGTCCCAAAATAAGCATGTTATGAATTTAATGTCTTTACATTTTAATTTAAAATCGGACTTCCTTCAAAAACGCTGCGAAAATAATCTATTATTTTATACCTGCAAATATCTACTCGTCTTTTTTT
>Ga0265298_10001521_pt1 | contig 34399 bp, 21 predicted proteins | sample AusTroGonzalo_MG_3_FD_193486 | JGI IMG/M metagenome (GOLD analysis project Ga0265298, IMG submission 193486) | Bovine rumen microbial communities from tropical cattle in Woodstock, Queensland, Australia - Gonzalo_01 | ecosystem: Host-associated > Mammals > Digestive system > Stomach > Rumen ... | reverse complement strand
TGTCAAAACCCTTGATGTCGAACGCAAACTTGCTGTCTGCTTGCGTGCACCGGCCTTCGATGCAGGCTTGTCCTTCAACTTTTCCTTTGATGGTGAAAGGCTGATTGTCAAGAATTTGTACGCGTTGCTTGAAAGTCACATTATTGGTGAAATACTTGGATAATCCGAAAATTTCATCATTCTCCTCCGTTGGCTTGGGCTCGCTGACCTTGCCGATACGTTTGTAGTGCTCGTTCTTGTCGAAAGTGAAGACTAATGGAAGCTCTACGCCGTTGTTGTGCGACTGGGCATACAGGTGCCAGTCTTTCTTGATGTCAGCCTTGAATTGCAATTCCGCGACGGAATCGTTGATTTTGACGGTTTTGAAAGTCCATGTCACCGGTGATACTTGAGCGTTGAGGCACATGCCAGTGAAAGTTAGCAACAAAAATAAAGCAAAAGCTCTGATGTTTTTCATATTGTTGTTTTTAATTGTTTTTGACACAAATTTCAATGGGCACTGTATCATTGCGCCTTGTTCTATTGCTTGAATAATTTTGAATGACTCCCAACCCTGATAAGCTTTATGGTGTCACCAAAAACCTCAAACCAAATCAGTAAGAGATTCGGGCGAAGGTGGGCTTCCAGATGGTCGGTATATTCCCCTTTTAGTTTATGAGTTAAATAAGGGACACGGGGTAAAGTTCCCTTTTTTTCTAAAATAGACAAAGCTACAAGTACCTTGTCAGCATCAGATTGTGTTAGTGATTTATAGTCCTTTTTGAATTGCGTGGTTGATTCTAATTTGTACATGTCATGCGTTTAAAAAATTGACCATGTCTTGGAGTTTTGCGGCCTTGAATGTTTTTCCTGTCTTTGCTTCTTTGATTGCTTTTAGTGTGGTCTCATTTGGCTTATCGTCTTTAAGTATAAGAAACAGGCCGGACTCTTCAATCATGGTGATTAAAGATTTTGCGGTTTTATTTCGTCCATCGTATTGTAATGTAATGGTTGTCATAATATTCTCCTTTTCTTTATAAGATTTAAGTTTGCAAAGATATAAAAAATGATGTTACAGCGGTAATGAAAAATGTTTTGTAGGATTGAAAACGAATTGGATTTTTTTAGTACTTTTGGCCCCATTTTACCAACTTCACCCCATTTACCCCATTCACCCTTTTATGCAAACAAACGACTCTTTCTCCTTCGTGACCGCCAACGCCAAGATGGCCGATGTGCTGTCGCACCATAATCACCTCATCAACCTGTTGCCGCGATTGGGCGTGCCGTTGGGATTCGGCGAGAAGACCGTAGGGCAGGTGTGCGAGGAGAACCATGTGTCCCTTCCGCTGGTGTTGCTCGTGTTCAATGTCTATGTGCGTCCCGACTTTGTGCCCGATGTGGACGATCTCCGTCAATGTCCTGTTGAGGAGATTGTCGATTATCTGAAGGCCTCGCATAAAGACTATCTGGAGTATTCGTTTCCCCATATAGAGAACCATCTGCGCGGGGTGGTGCAAGATTGGCATGTGAAGTACAGGACCTCCATCACCATGTTTTTTGAGGAATACAAGAAAGAGGTGGACCATCATTTCAAATATGAGGAGAAGCATGTGTTTCCCTTTGTGCAGAACCTTTTGAAACACACGGCCACTTCGAAGGAGGCTTCCAAGGTCTGGCAGTTCGAGAAGCAGCACAGCGATATCGAGGACAAACTGCGCGATTTCACCAGCCTGCTTGTTAAGTATGTACCCGAGGATGTGTCGCAGCGCGAGCGCATCAACATGTTGAATAATATTTTTTCCCTTTCGGATGACATCGAGAAACATGCCATCATCGAGGAGAAGATCCTGTTACCGTACATTAAAATATTGATGGATGATGAAAAACTATAGAATAGCGATAGCCGATCCGTCACCCATCATACTCACGGGTATGTCCGTCATCATCAAGGAGTTGGTGGACTACGATGTGGTGCTGAAGACCAATGATGTGCAGACCCTCTTGGCGCGCCTGCACGTGGTGAATCCCGACATTCTGATTCTGAATCCGGTGATGATGGACTACTCCAAGCGCATGATGGTGCGCCATCTGTTCGAGGACTTGCCCAACATGAAGATTGTGGCCCTCGCTTCGGCGTTTCTCGACACACAGCAGCTGAAGCAGTACCACGGCGTGATTGAGATTACCGATGACGCCCACCGCATCAAGTCCACCCTGAACATGATGATGGAGGCTCGCGACTCGAAAGAAGATGATGCGGACTCCGCCCAGCTCTCCGACCGTGAGAAGGAGGTGTTGGTGTGCATGGCCAAGGGCAAGAGAAACAGTGAGATTGCCGACGAGCTCAGCATCTCGGTGCATACGGTCATCACGCACCGCAAGAACATCGTCAAGAAAACCGGCATCAAGTCCGTCGCCGCCCTCACGGTGTACGCGATTTTGAACAATTTGATTGACGAAAAGGACATCATTTAGTGTTCTGGCTACAAATTCAAATAAGTACAAACGATATAATTCAAAAACATGAAAATCTTCACAGTAGAAAATTTGCCCGGCGTTGATTTCGAGGTGCTGGGTGTAGTTACCGGTAGTACTATCCAATCCAAAAATGTCTTCAGCGATTTGGGACAGTCATTGAAAAATATTGTAGGTGGCGAACTCAGGTCTTATACTCAAATGATGGACAAAGCGCGCAAAATGGCCACTGACCGCATGATTGCCCAGGCGGAGGAAATGCACGCCGATGCCATTATCGGGGTTCGCTATGCCACATCAGCCATTGTGGCCCAGGCCGCCGAAGTGCTGGTTTATGGCACTGCGATTCGTTTCAAATAATTAAGCCGACATTTGCTTTGGGTATAGTATAGCACATAGGTCTATGATATCGTTGGCGACTTCGAAACCGGCGTCACAGACTTTTTTCACTTTGCTGCCATCATATCCCATGACAAGGTGCATGGTTTCATAACCTGCATTCACGAATTTCAGCAACGTGCGGTCACGCTTGCCAGCTGCCTCCTTGTATTTCTCGATTGACGGGCGACCTTTGCCTTTGCGTATTTGCAGCACTGCATCAAGGGCGATCAGGCAGCCCTTCCACAAGGTGTCCCCCGCAATGCGGATGTACTTTTTGTCTTTGTAAAGTTTTGTTTCAGGGTCATACGTGGACTTCTTAATGATTTCTTCCGCGTTGGCCACATATCGGCGTGCTTCTTCAATAGGGTTCTTCTTTTCCATAATTCTTGTTTTTTAATGGATGCCGCAAAGATACAATATCATTCCTATAGTTGTTGCTATTTTTCATTTTTTATTTTGTATTGATAATCAATTTGTTGAAAATTTCCAATATGAAAATTTGATAATTAATTGTTAAATGTAAATGTGTGTTTTTGCAAAAAATCGGATTATTGTGGTTGTATAACAACAAGGGAGGATCTTTTGCCGGTCCTCCCTTGATATTGCATCAAAAATTCATTAACCTTATTGCCGCACAACCTTGCGTACCCCCACGGTTTTCCCGCCGGCCACGGCCTTCAGGATATACACGCCATTGGCGTAGCGCGACAGGTCGATTTGGGTCTGTAGGGGCGAATAATTATTCGCCCCTACAACGTTCGTTACGTCCAACAATTTCCCATACACATCATACAATTGTATTTTTACATCGCCCAATTCCTCATTCCCCATTCCAAATTCCACATTGACAATGTTGGAGGTGGGGTTGGGATAGACAATAAGAGAATTGGAAACAGCATGATTATCAATACCCACATGGCCGTCTGTAATTATTATAGAGTTATCGTTAATTACATTACTATAGCTTTGCACGCATCCTTCTGGCACGTAAACGGTATCCACAATACAAGGAAACACATCGTAAAATGCAGATTGAAATTCTGGCGGAGTTATACCCTCGAACCTGACAGAGGTCAGATTGACACATTTATGAAAAGCTTGGGATCCAATCGATGTGACCGAATCGGGGATTGTGATTGAAGTCAGCCCACTATTATAAAAAGCGCCACCACCGATCGACGATACAGAATTAGGAATTTCCATGGTAGTTAGATTGTTGTATCCAATAAATGCATCAATGTCAAATGACGATACAGAATTGGGGATTATTGTTGTTAGACATCCTTTTATCAAGCAGTTGTCTTCCGTTCGGATAATGGCATTGCAGTTGTCACGACTGTCGTATATGGGATTGCCCTCATCAACCTCGATGGAAGTTAGATTATGGCACCAACAGAAAGTATGGTTGCCGATATTTGTGACGGAATTAGGAATGGTTAAAGAGGTCAGACCGCTGCATCCGCTGAAAGCAGATGCTCCAATTGATGAGACGGAATTAGGAATGGTTAAAGAGGTCAGACCGCTGCATCCGCTGAAAGCAGATGCTCCAATTGATGTGACGGAATTGGGGATGGTTAAGGAAGTCAGACCGCTGCATCCGCTGAAAGCAAAATTTCCAATTGTTGCGACGGAATTGGGGATGGTTAAAGAGGTCAGACCGCTACATCCAAAGAAAGCAGCGTATTCAATTGTCGTGACGGAATTGGGAATGGTTAAAGAGGTCAGACCGCTACATCCGTAGAAAGCAGATTCTCCAATTGTCGTGACGGAATTGGGGATGGTTAAAGAGGTCAGACCGCTACATCCGTAGAAAGCAGATTCTCCAATTGTCGTGACGGAATTGGGGATGGTTAAAGAGGTCAGACCGCTGCATCCTCTGAAAGCATTGGGTACAATTGTCGTAACAGTGTTTGGGATGGTTGTTGATTGACATCCACTCAACAGAAAGTTGTCTTGCGTTCGAATGATGGCGTTACAGTTGTTACGACTGTCATAAACAGGGTTGCCTGCATCTACTACTATGGATGTCAAACCGCTGCATCCATAGAACGCAGAGTATCCAATTACCGTGACGGAATTGGGGATGGTTATAGAGGTCAGACCGCTACATCCTTCGAAAGCAGTGGATACAATTGTCGTGACAGAATTAGGAATGGTTATGGCGGTAAGACTACTACATCCGTAGAAAGCAGCGTATTCAATTGTCGTGACGGAATTGGGGATTACTGTTGTTTGACACCCCCAAATCAGGGCGCTGTTTTGCGTTCGAATGATGGCATTGCAGTTGTCGCGACTGTCATAAACAGGGTTGTCCGAATCGACTACGATTGACGTCAGACCGCTGCATCTGCTGAAAGCAGAATTTCCAATTGATGTGATGGAATTGGGGATGGTTAAGGAGGTCAGACCGCTGCATCCGTAGAAAGCAAAATTTCCAATTGTTGCGACGGAATTGGAGATGGTTAAGGAAGTCAGACCGCTGCATCCGCTGAAAGCAGATGCTCCAATTGATGTGATGGAATTGGGGATGGTTAAGGAAGTCAGACCGCTGCATCCGTAGAAAGCAGCTGCTCCAATTGATGTGACGGAATTGGGGATGGTTAAGGAGGTCAGGCCGCTGCATCCTCTGAAAGCAGATTCTCCAATTGTCATGACGGAATTGGGGATTATTGTTGTTTGACATCCACTAACCAGAGAGTTATATTGCGTTTGGATGATGGCATTGCAGTTGTCACGACTGTCATAAACAGGGTTGCTCGAATCTACTACAATTGACGTCAGACCGCTACATCCTCTGAAAGCAGATTCTCCAATTGTCGTAACGGAATTAGGTATGGTTAAGGAGGTTATGCCGCTACATCCTTCGAAAGCACCTGATTGAATTGTCGTAACGGAATTAGGTATGGTTAAGGAGGTTAGGCTACTACATCCTTGGAAAGCATAGGATGGAATTTTCGTAACGGAATAGGATATCCCATTGTACACAACACTAGAAGGAATCACCATGTCGCCGGATAACTCACAATCGGCCCCAGCGGATACAGAAACAGAGCCTGAGGAAATTACCGAATATCTCAATAATTGCCCAGTACTGCAGACATCGTAAAACACCTGAGCTTCTGCGTTAGAAACAACGAAAAGACAGGACAAACAAATAATAAAATGTAAAATCTTTTTCATAAGCTTTTTTTTTATGTTTGTAATGAGTTGAACTATGCCAATAGCTTTTTCATCATGATGAAATTTTGGTTTCAAAACAAGACAAAAAGAAAGTGGAGCTAACATTCGACAGCATCCACTCGGTAGGGCTGGACTCCCTGTTAGTAAGATACTGAAGAACAAGCCCCACCTGATTGGCAATAAATACTCAATAGGCAAGCTTGGTTCCCGATATCCGTACTAACATTTGTAAACTGTCCAGGTTCACCGAGACGGATAAGCGAAAACTCGCTTTCTTTTCAATAAAAAACCGTTGCCCGCCTTTCGGGCAAACAGCGGTGCAAATATAACAATTATACAATTGGCTGCCACGGATTTTCATCCGCAACATCCGATTTTATCAAAAATAATATTAACAATGTGGTTTTCGGGGTTGATTATCGGGTTCAGAAGATAGGGGAAATTTTTTTTGCTGCTCATTTGTTTTTGTGGGTAATGTTGGAGGTTGCGAATCGGGTATGCCATAACGAAGACTGTCAGCGTCAATGTTTTTGACAGTGACGAACAATATCGTGCTTGTCGATAATGTGAGCCAATCCATATCCCCTGTGCTTGATTGGGTCTGAGACCTCACCCCAAACAATGTCAATATCACCAATGTCGCTACGATGCAGTGCAGCAATACATTCACCATTCATTCTTTCGCGAAGAAATTTGATGGCCTCCTTTGGCTTTCCTGCAAATTGTCTGTACACGGGCCAATATTTCCCTCAGAGTTTACCGAAAAAGGCCTTTATATGTTGATTTTTTACCTACCTTTGCAACTTCAATACAATATCTTAAACATGCACCAAAAACCTCTTATACTATCTTTTTTCGCCTTACTCCTGCTTTTCGGCGCGGCGAGTGCCCAGACCTCCCTAGAAAGACTGGCCGCCGTGAAGGATGCGCAGTTCAACAACTACGACATCGTGACCGTTTTCGACAGCACCGAGGTGCTGATGGAGGAGAGCGGCCTCAGCCATGTGTATGGCCACAGACTTTACAAGATCCTCACGCTGGCTGGCGGACGCGATTTCAATACGGTGAAGATGGACTACGACCCGCTGTCTGCCTACGTCGAAATCCGCTCCGTCATCATCTACCGTAAAAACGGACAGGTGGACACGCTCGATGCTCCGGTGCTCGACTATCCCGCACCGGCCTACATGATCTACTGGGGCGCGCGCCAGAAGATGGTGGCCCTGGGTCGTCTCGAACCTGGCGATGCCGTGGAGGTAACCACGTACAAAAAAGGCTTTACTTACGCTTTGCTCCAAGACGATGACCCCGATGCGAAATACATCCCGCCCATGCGCGGCCATTTCTACGACATCGTGCCCTTTTGGAGCGACCAGCCTGTGATGGAGAAGGTGTATCGCGTGAGCGTGCTCACGGCCAAAAATCTGCGTTACGCCGTGTATCACGGCAATCTGAAAGTGGATACTCGTGCGGATGCCAATCGCACCATCTATACCTTCACCCAGAAAAACTATTTTCCCATCAGCGTGCCTGCTAATACATTGGCCAATAACGATATCCAAACCAAATTGCTGCTTTCCACCGCTCAAAATTGGGAGGCGAAGTCCACTTGGTTCTATGGCGTGAACGAGGACTACGGCAGCTTTGTCCCCACCGATGAGGTGAAGCAGAAAGTGGATGAATTGCTGAAAAAAGCCAAGACCGAGAACGACAGCATCTCCATCCTGACGCACTGGGTGGCAGACAATATGCGCTACTCCGGCATCTCGATGGGGGAGGGCGAGGGTTTCACGCTGCACAAGTGTGAGATGAACTACACTGACCGCTGCGGCGTGTGCAAGGACAAGGCCGGCATGTTGATTGCCATGTTGCGCGCTGCCGGCTTCAAGGCATACGCGGCCATGACCATGGCAGGCGAGCGCATCGACGACATCCCCGCCGACCAGTTCAACCACTGCGTGACGGTGGTGCAGCGTCGCAACGGAAACTACCAGCTGCTGGATCCCACCTGGGTGCCCGGCGTGCGCGAGCTCTGGTCCAGCGCGGAACAGCAGCAGAACTACCTCATGGGCTTGCCCCAGGGCGCGAAACTGGGCCTCACGCCTGTGTCCAGGGCCGAGAACCACTACTTGCGCATGGAGGCCAAGACCAAAGTGAATAAGAAAGGTACACTGACGGGTACGGTGACCATTACCGCCGAAGGGCAGTCCGACCGCTCCGTACGCGGCGTGTTCCACGGAAATCGCCAAGAATGGCAGGACAATCTCGAATATCAGTTGTATAGTCTGTATCCCAACGCCGTGCTGAAATCGGTGAAGCACACCGACGAGGATACCTATCTGGAACATCCGGTAAAAATCACCTATAAGTTTTCTATCCCCAACTATGCCACAGTGAGTGACAAAGAATTGGTGGTCACGCCGTTCCTGGCCAAGGGCTTCTACAAGTTCACGATGCCGCACCTGCGCTATGATGTGTCGCAGGAGAAACGTGAGTATCCTTTCAAAGACCGCTGCTCGCGGCTGGTGCAGATCTCGGAAACGATGACGGTGCCCACGGGCTATACCTCTGCCAAGGTGCCCAACGACAGAAACTTGCAGAGCGAGGTCGTGTCTTTCCAAGGCAATTACAAACTTGAAAACTCCAAAATCGAGTTCAAGGAAGACATCCGCCTCGGAAAGCGTGTCTATGAGGCCTCCGACTGGCCCGCCTTCCGCCAAGCCGTCCAAAATCAACAATTCTTCATGGAAACACCCGTGATACTCAATAGATAATTCAGAATTCAAAGTTCAAAGTTTAAAGTTCAAAGTTTAAAGTTCAAAATAAATCCCCATTTACCCCTTTCACCCCATTTACCTCCTTTACCCCATTCACCTTTTCATGAAAAAAACAATATTTCTCGCTCTAATCCTCTTCTTCGGTATGGCATCCTTCGCCGGCCCTAAATTCGATGCCACTTATCACTTGATTTCCAAATCCTATTCGCTGAATGCGGACGGAAGCATGGATTATCATTTCCGGAAAGAGTTGCAGCTCTTCTCGAAATCGGCTTTTGATACGTATGGCGAGACTTTTATTTGGTACAATCCAGAATATCAAACACTCACAATTAATGAGGCATACACCATCCGCAAGGATGGAAGCAAGGTGCAGACGCCCGCCAATGCGTTCAACCCCAGTCTTCCGTACGCCTGCGAGAACTGCCAGCGCTTCAACGGCATCCGCGAGATGGTGGTCACGCACACGGCATTGGAATACGACGCCACGATAGTGCTCGATTACACCATCCATACCAAACAGCCGTTTATGCAGGAACTGATGGAGAGAGTTGATTTGTATGAGAATGAACCGGTTGAACAATATAAAGTGACAGTGACAATTCCGGAGGGAAGGCATCTTTATGCCATTCTGAATGCCAGAGGTGGACAGAAAGAGGAATCCAAGATTGATGGAGGATCCGGAAAATCGTGGGTGTTTTTCAATCTACAGCCAGCTAATGGCGAGGCATATCTTCCAGAAGATTACCTTCCATACGTTCAATTCACCACTCTTGGCAGTCCCAGTGAATTCCTGATGCGCATGTCTTCGCAAAACGCACTGATGAGCCGCGAAAGACCTTTCTCCACTGCAGTGAAAGAGTTGGTGAATGCCTCCAAACCTGCCATGGAGCAGGTACTGGCCATCCGTGACTACGTGCGGACCAATATCCGCGAGAACAAGGTGCCGATGCGCTACATGAATTATCTGGTAGCTTCGCCGGCCGCGGTGTGGAATACCAATTGCGGCAATAGTTTCGAGAAGAATCTGCTGTTGCAGTCCATGTTACAGGAGGCTGGCTTCAGGGCTGTCATCGGCGTGTGCTACAACAGTCTGCTCACCGACCCCGAAAGCGCCGTCAGAGTCATGGTGGACGGCAAGGCCTGCTATGTGTCGGCGGTGGATGCCGGCAAGGTGGCCCTTGACGCCCGTAAGGCCGGCGACAAGTTCATCGCCTTTACCGACGAGGTGGCCGACTGGAGCGTGCAGCCCATCAAGATTGTGATGGAAGCTGATTTTGCAGTTTCTGCCGATGGCGGCGGGTATAAATCCGACCGCATGGTGCGTTCTTCGGAGGTCAACTCGCCCCGCGCGCGCACTTATCTGGTTTCGGGCACGGACGTGACCGCGAAGGTGGAGAAACTCAGCAACGGTTATGGACAGGTGCGCATCTCGGACGGCCCGTACGGCTGTAACCTGCGCGCCTCCTCTATCTTTCCCAACCGAATCCATCCGGTGTCCATAACGCCCACTGACGAAAGCTATTCCTATACGGTGGCGCTGCCCGCCGGAGCACGTTGGGTGACGAATGACTTCGCTTTCGAGAAATCGTATGAATTTGGCTATGTAATTATCGAGCATAAACAGGTAGATGGCAAGATGATGATTACGCGCCACCTGAAAATCAACCACCCCGTCATCAGCGACAAGAAACAGATTAAGCAGCTAAGAGAGATGCTGGCGGAGTGGAATGTGGATAGAAACTTTATTTTTTCGGATAAATAATGGCTGTGAAAGAACTTCCCGAACTGGTAAAGGTGGACCCTTACCTGAAACCCTACGCGTCGGTGTTGCAAAAACGCCACGAGCGTGCAGTGTTGCGTGAATTGGAGTTTACCGACGGCAAGCGCTCGCTGGCTGACGTGGCCAACGCGCATCTCTATTACGGATTTCACAAAACCTCCGATGGATGGGTGTTCCGCGAGAAGGCCCCCAATGCCAAAGAACTCTATCTGTATGGCGATTTTTCCCGCTGGGAGATAAAGCCCGAGTTTGCCCTGCATCCCATCGGCAACGGCGACTGGGAAATAAAACTGCCCGACTTTGCCCTGAAGCATGAGATGCTCTACAAGCTCTGGATGGTGTGGCACGGTGGCGCCGACGAGCGTCTGCCCGCATACGCCACACGCGTGGTGCAGGACGATACCACCAAGGTGTTCTGTGCACAGGTGTGGGAGCCCGAACCATATTCATGGGAAAATGCAGACCCTGGCAAGCCTGACCATCCGTTGGTTTATGAGGCGCATGTCGGTATGTCTTCCCAAGAAGCTAAGATATCTTCCTATTGGGAATTTAAAGAAACGGTGTTGCCACGTATCAAGAAGTTGGGGTACAACACGATTCAGATGATGGCCATTCAGGAACATCCCTATTACGGTTCCTTCGGTTATCAGGTTTCCAACTTCTTTGCACCATCCTCCCGTTTCGGAACGCCGGAGGAACTGAAAGAGCTGATTGACGCGGCGCACGGGATGGACATCTCGGTGATTCTGGATGTGGTGCACTCGCATTCCGTCTCCAACGTGAAAGAGGGGCTCAGCCAGTTCGACGGCTCCGATTATCTCTATTTCCATCATGGGGAAAAAGGACAGCATCCTGTTTGGGACTCCCGCTGTTTCGATTATGGCAAGACGGAAACCATTCTGTTTTTCCTCTCCAATCTGAAGTACTGGCTGCAGGAGTTCCATTTCGACGGTTTCCGCTTTGATGGCGTGACGAGCATGTGCTATTGGAACCATGGCTTGGGTGTGGATTTTGTAGATTATGCCCAATATTTTGACGACAATGTGGATGAAGATGCGATCACCTACTTGACGTTGGCCAATAACTTAGTGCGTGCCGTGAATCCGAAGGCTTTCACCATTGCGGAGGATGTCAGCGGTATGCCCGGCATGGCCTTCCCGACGGAAAAGGGAGGTATAGGTTTCGATTTCCGAATGTCCATGGGCATTGCCGACTATTGGGTGAAGACGCTGAAAACCCAGTCCGATGAGCAGTGGGGCATGGGTGACATCTATTTCCGCATGACCGACAAGCGCAACGAGGAGCAGACGATCAGCTATGTGGAATGCCACGATCAGGCAATGGTGGGGGACAAGACTTTGATTTTCAGAATGGTGGATAGCAAGATGTACACCAGTATGTCGGTGCTGACGCCCGATATGGATGTGGCGCGGGGCGTGGCTCTGCACAAGATGATTCGGTTGGTGACGCTGACGCTGGCCTCCGGAGGCTATCTCAATTTCATGGGCAACGAGTTCGGCCATCCCGAGTGGATTGATTTTCCAAGAGATGGCAATGGCTGGTCGTACCAGCACGCCCGCCGGCAGTGGAATCTGGCTGATGACGATATGCTTCAATATGCTGGCCTCAACCGTTTCGATGAGGCGATGATTCATTTAGTGGAGCAAGAACATCTGTTGGATTTTCTGCCAGAGAAAATATGGGAAGACAACAATAATAAAATTTTGTCCTATCGCCGGGGCGAGTGCCTGTTTGTCTATAACTTCCATCCGTTCCAGTCGGTGGAGAATTATGAGATTCCGTGCCAGAAAGACAAATACAAGATTCTGTTGAACAGCGATTCGCCTTCGTACAACGGTTTCGGGAATGTTGATGAATCGGTTGAATATCACGCTTTGGAAACAGCGGGAAGGCGTTGCCTGAAAATATATATGCCCTCGAGAACCGTGTTGGTGCTGAGGGCATTATAATCAATTTCGTGTCTGATTGACAGAAAGGTTTTAATTACTGCGCGTCTATAGCGTAATGCTCAAAAGTTCTTCAGCAAAACGGTGGATTCCGTTCCGAATTCGCTCTATTTGATTTTTACGGGGTTTTGCTCTGTGGTTGAGGTAATTGGATAGTTGTTTTTGGTTAATGCCAGTCATTCTCTCCATGCCCGATAGTGACATGAATCGGGAGTAATAATCAAGAAAAGAAGGCACATCAATCTTCCATTCTATGGTATAATCGTCTTTAAGAAGACAAGGCCATTGTTCTTTAGGTTTGGTTTCTTTCAAAAGCCGAATGGCCTCTACCGTATCCGTTTTTACTGCCTCTATGGAATCTCCAGCCGCATAGATGCCCTCGCAATTTTCAGAATAGGCACCAAAGTGGTCGTTTGATTTCTCTATTATCATAATGATCTTTTCCATAACAATCTCCATATTTTTTGTATCATATCCCATAACGTTTTAAAATTTTGTTTGCAAGGCCTTTGGGGATTTCATGAGCGCCATGATAAGGTATGGGTTCAGTTATTTGCGCATCTTTCGCATAAAAATAGAGACTTCCAACAGCATGATCAAATCTCCATCCGGCACGGATAAACCGTCTATGTAATTCTGTATATTTCATTTTGAATGGTTTTCACGGTGCAAAAATAGCAAGATTTCTATATCATTTCTGCACCCTTACCTTGCTCTCTCGGTGCCAGTCCACGGTCTTGCCGAGGAACGAGGCGCCGAGGTAGCCGCGCATGTGCAAGGTGTTCTTGTCTGCGGACATACGGATGAAAGTGCTGTAGGTGCCAGGCTTGCCGGGATATTTCAGTTTACCCTTCTTGTATTCTTTCGCTTCGGCATCGTACACCAGTTTGGTCATGAAAACCAGTCCCAATTGCGGTTTCTTTTTCGGATTCTCCACCCAAACCACCTTGGCTTCGTACGTTCCATCGGCGGCTTTGTAAATTTCGCATTGCGAACCCTCTTTGGAGAATGGATCCACAGAGTGGAAAATGCCGCATATATCATCGGCCTTCTGCGCGAAACAGGCCATCGCGAATGTACAAATCAGAATAGTAGTCAGTATCTTTTTCATTTCGTATGAATTTATTCTCTTTACCCTTCTTTCTATTCGATAATCTATAATCTATAATCTCTCAACTCTAATCTCTCAACTTTATTCCTCCGGTGCAAACAACGGGTCCCAAGCGGGTAGCATGATAGGTTTCTGCTCGAAAAGTTTAAGCGTCTGGGCGGGGATGTATTTGGATTCTACCACCAAGCGGAACATGTATTCGTTGAACCATTCGTTGGTCATGATGAGGAAACCGTTGTGACCGTATTTGGATCCCCAGCTGTTCTCCACCATCCATTTGATGGGCTTGCCGTCCTTGTCGAGATCCACGGCGCAGAGGGTCATGGCGTGCGATGACATGCTGGCGTAGGAGGCGATGCGCTGCTTCTTGTCCATGTTGAACGTGGTGCCGAACAGGGAACCGTAGTCGTAGTTGTTGACATCCAGGTAGCCTTTGTCGCGGTCGAGGAACTTGCCCACATCGCAGGAGAAGTACATGTTGGTGCTGTCCTTGATGGAAGCGATGGCCATGTCGGCAATCTCGTTCATGGGCAGGTTGAGGAACTTCCAATTTTGACCGTCGTACACGTGGCGGTCGTATTCAATTTCGTAAACCTTGTAATATTCGCGAGTCGGGTCGTTCATCACCATGTAGAAAGTGCTGAAATCCACATTGGCGAACTTTTGGGCGAAGCTTTTCGGAGTGTAGGTTTCGGTGCTCACTACCTCGCCTTTGGCGTTGCGTTGGGTCCAGGTAAACTCTGCAGGCGGCTCGCCGTAAGCGAAAACCAACATTTTATAGATAGTCTGCAACATCTCCATCTTCTTGTCTTGCAGCATTTTCTCGGTGGTGCTCTTGTTGTTGGCCATGTCGCGCAGTTCCAGAGCATCTTCGCGGAGTTTCAGCTTGATGAGCGAGGAGATGCGCGAAGTGTTGTTGCTGTTGTAGGTCTCGGGCATGGCGTCTTTGGGCATGATACCGTATTTAGTGATGAGGTTGGCCACTCCGGTGAACTGGCCACCGTCGCTCAGCGGATTTTGGAAGAGCCACTTCACGGTCTCGTCTTCCATGGACTTGTCGCGATTGTCAAGAATGGCCTGCAGGAAAAGGTTCGACTTCTCCAATTGGTCCCAGAAGAAAGTGTAACACTGGGAGAACTGGAAATCGGAGGGCAGGTCGTGTTGTTTGATGGCTTTGGAGCGCAGCACGTTCATGCCGGTGAACATCCAGCAGCGGCCCGAGGACTCCTGGTCGGTGATGGCCTTGGAGGGCACCTCGTTGGAGAAGTGCGCGTCGAAGGCGGTGTTGTTGTCGTAATTCTTCGCCAGCTTGTTGATGTCGTTGGTGACAATGGCATTGCGGAGCGCCTTGTCGGCTCCGGTGGCCTTGTACGAGTTTTGGATGGTCTTGATTTGATCAGCGGTCAGTCCGCCGTTCTTGCTGACGGGTTGTGCGCAAAGCAGACCGAAGCAGCAGAGGCACAGGGTGAAAAGGGATAGTTTTTTCATATTTTTGGGATGTTTATTTTTCAAAAACAGGCCGCGAAAATACAAAAAAAACGCAAGCGGTTTTTATTTCACTTCTTCGCACGCCACAATGCCGTCGCGGGTGGCGGTGATGCGGAACCCTCTGTACTCGGTCTCCTCATCATGGATGAACTGCAAAATAATGTGGATGATATACACTCGCAAGGTGGGAACTGCCTCCAGCATGCCATCCTCCGTGAGCGTATCGACGAGCAGGGTGGGGTCGTCCATCTTGCGTGTGTAGTGCTGGATGTGGAATCGCATGATGTCGTGGATGCCGTCAAATCGGTACTCGTAGCGGTTGCGAAGGCTCCTGTTGTCGATCTGCACCTGCTTGCGGTACAGGATGGTGCGTTCCTGTTGCAGGGTGTTGTCGGCCTCCAGACCGCTTCGGTTGCGGATGGCCAGTACCCTGTCGGGCGTCTTGGCATCTTTGATGAAATCCATGCCCTCCTTGATGCAGCCGATGTTCTCATTCTTGAAATGAAGTGTGGTTTTGTGGTCGAAATATTTCGATTTAAGGCGGTGTACGAACAGGTTGCGCGCGAAATCCTTGATGCGGTCTTTGAACATGTAGGCCACGATCAGGATGATGAAGATGAGGAGCGGATAACTGCCCAGATACTTCTGGAAAGGCCAGGCGATGAGCGTGGAAACCAGCATCGCAAATCCGGCAGCAATGCTGAAGGTGATTTCCTTCATGGCGGCGCCGTCGTTGGTGGTGTCCTTCTTGAGGTAAAGCGCACTTTCAATATATTTTTTAAGCTGGCCGTGCTTGTAAACAAGATTGCGGTTGGCCACGTCATCGTGGGGCGTGATGTGGCTGTAGCCCATCATTTCTTTATATGCAATCTCTTGCTTGATAAGTTGTTGTAACTTTTGACGGGTATTCCCGAAATCATTTTCAGGATGCGCTTCCATGAACCGCAGCAACCTTGCGGCCTGGATACCGATGAGGTGGCTCATGTATTCATCGCCATATAGCAGAACGGTGGGCGCAAAATCGTCGCCGGTATTGTCGCGAATCAATTGACGGTAAGCCTCAGTGATGCTGGAAATATCATCCACTATCTCGGCAGGTGCAGAAGCCGGTACGTCAGCGGCTTTCAGAATCCCGTTGGTAGCGTTGCGCAGGGCGCTTTTGAAGATGGCACAGAACATTTTGACCTGGAATTCCAGGTCGTGGATGCTTTCGGGTTGGCTCCGATATTGCTCAACAGCCTGCTTTAGGTGTGACAATGGACATTTCTCACCATTAATCATCTCTGCCAAGGTGAAATTGGGCGTGATCAGGCGGATATTCGACTTCACGTCACGGTAAAACTGCTCCTTGCTATATGTGGAAGCATTGATATCCAGGTTGTTCGGCACGAAAATCCAGGAGTTGACTTTGAATCTGCTCTCCGCATCATGTTCACTCCCCGCGAATCCCACTTTGAATTCGATGGAGAACTGGTCGTGTATTTTGGTGGTGATGTTGATCATGAGAGGTGCAGGGGGTGAATGGGGTGAATGGGGTACGAGGGGTACAAGGGGTACAAGGGGTGCGAGGGGTGAATGAGGATGCAAAGGTAATATTTTTATCGGTTTTTGGATTTCTTTCAAAAATAGAAAAGACGGCCCGTTTTCATGCAGGCCGTCTTTTGCTACAAAACATTTGGAGACTGATATGCTACAACTACTACAAAAAAAATGTCACCAAATATTCTGAATGTTCATAATGTTGTAGGGTTGATGTTGTATTTAGATTTGTTGTTTTTTGATACGAGAAAAGCTTTTTTCTGTTTGCGAAACGGTCGCTGCATCTCAAATCTCTTTCAGGATGATTTTCTGACGCACCGGATACTGAATCCCTTGTCCTTGGAAAAAGTCGTTATTAGCGGCAAATCGCAATAGTGGTTGTACTCGACTGAGGAGGCGGCACTGCTGCCGACTGGTGAATCGCTTGTCCAGAAATATGTGTTACCCATGAGGTTGAAGTATCGGTCGATGGCCTGGTCGTAATAGCCCGCGCCGCGCGCGTTGAAGCTCGAGTTGGGAAGCGTGCCCTCCTTGCCGGGCAGCCAATAAAGCGTGCTCGCTTCTTTCACTTTGTCAACGGTGCCTCCGGCGGCGGCCAGCATGGTGCTGTACTCTTCCAGGGTGGGCAGGGCCCAGCCTTCCGGGCATATTCCCTGCACGTAAGGTCCGAAGAAGCTCATGTGTTGGGCGGGTGTGGCATTGTCATCCCCTTCGGGCACGCGAGCCGCGGAATACCAGCTGTAGAGCATGCCGTAGAGATTCTCCAGAGAATCCAGCATTTGGTAATAATGGTGGTTGGCCACAGGCGTGCCGTCGGAATAGTGCGTGCTCCGGAGGTTCTCGCCCGTCCAGCACTGGCATCCTATGCGCACAGACGAGTACCAGTGTCCGTCGTAGTCGGCCACGGAATCCAGTGGAGTGCCGCACGGCGGATACACAACCACCACATTTTGGGCGCAATTATACGTAGTGCCGCATTCATCGGTGAGGATCCAGGTCACCACGGTCGTGCCTTCGGAGTAGATGCTGTCCACGGGGGCATCATGCGTGATGGTGTAGGCGATGCTCCCCAAGGAGGCGTCGTAATTGAATGCCGGATGGCCGATGCCCAGCAATGTGTCGCATGCGCCGTAAGCCAACTCCACCGTAGTGTCGGGCGGACATGTGAAGGTGCCGCTCACCGACATACTTCGGACCGTCACGGTCGATCGGGCCAGATTGTATGTAGGGTCGTTTGCGTGATATGCGGGATCGTACGGACATGCGTTATCGTTGTACACATCCACATAATAAACCGAATCGCGGATTTGGTGGGTGGGGTTGAAATGGGAAACGTTGCCCTCAGTCACCGTGTCGCTGTGAAGCAGCACCGTCCGAGTGTTGTCCCACCAGTTGTAATATTGAGGACAGGGGATGCTTGATGTGGCCGTCAGCGAGGCGGTCTGGTCGTAGCACACCGTGTCATGGGTGGTTACAATGTCGGCGGCTCCAGTTCCCGATGCTTTCAGCGTAGCCGTCGCGGAAGCGACCAGATCTGGGTGGTAGTATGACGTGCTGGTAACTCTCACATAGAGGGTCGTGTTCAGCTGGAGGTTGGCGATGTCGTAGTGTGAGCCTTCCCCGTCCGTCCACACGGTGTCGGTTTCCAGCAGGTTGTTGAGTCCAGCGTCGGCATACCACTCGAAGTGCTTGGGAGCTGGCACGTTGGCGAACGCGCTCAGTCGCGCGCTGTTCCCGAGGCAGGCTGAGTCGCCGACGGTGGAGATGTTGATGCCTGTGCCGTCTATCAGGACCAGTGCCAAGTGTGCAGTGTCTTTGTTGTCGCACGGGATGCCCACCGGGGTGGCTATGACCCTTATGAATGGAGATTCCAGAAATTCATACGGAGGGAATACGGCATCATGAGAATTTTGAACTGTTGTTTCGTGGAAGAGATTCCAATTGGTTAAATCGGAGGAGGTCTCCAAGACATAGAATACACTTGCAGAAGAATCGGAGGGGGCGATATTGTCGTTGTGTGCAACAAAGTAGATGGTGTCGCCATTGTGAACGGGGCCGTCTGGTTGCACATTCAGTGAAATGTTCACACCGTTATGTACGGAAGCGGTGACGCTGACGGGGTGGTAATTGTTGCTCATCACCACATTCCATCCTGAAGCCTGGGTCACGCTGTCGGAAATGAAATGCAGCGTCATGCTGCCGGTTGTGGAGACAATGGGCTCGGGAAGGTTGCTGCTCAGGTTGCCGCTCAATTTCGCGATCACAGAATCGGGGTGGGGTGTGGCCCCGTTGTACACCACTAATCTGTCCGTCAGTTTTTCCGTGACAAAATCATAAACCGTCAAGGTGACCGGGCCTCCATCAGTGGAAGTGAATGTATGAATGATATTCTCGTTTTGGGAATAGTCGCCCGCAGGTCCTCCTGAATCGTACAGGCGGATGCTTTCGCCGCACGGGAGCATGGTGCTTCCGGTGCCCATATTCATATAAGTTAAAACTAAGCCAGGACGACTTTCGCAATAATCGTCATTGGAGGCTGTCACATACAAGGTGGTGTCGCGCTGCAAATTCGGAATGTCATAATATGCCGGGGAATAATCACGAACAGTGTCGGTGCGTAGCAGGTTTGTTAAGGATGCATCATCATACCATTTGACGTAAACAGGACGTTGCATGCTTATGTCGTGTGCAGAGACGCGAGCTGTATTTTCAGGACAAACCGTATCGGGGTTTGTGGACAAATTGCAGGCGGGTTTGTATTCCGGCTTAAGTGTGATGGTCACGGTGTCCTCCGGTATGGAATAGATGCACTTGTCGTCACGCACCTCATGAACCCAGAATATGCCCGGAGAGGTGGGATTGTATGAATAGGAGTCACTGTTGGTGTGTTCCTGATAGGTGATGGAACCCCTCTCCTCGTGTCCTATGGTGTAATGCACGTTGCCGGTGCCGTTGGCTGTATAGGTGAGTGTCACTGTTTCGCACGGGCAGACGTGCGCATCGTCGGCAATGCTCACCATCGGGGCTCTGGCTACATTCACATAAACACTGTCCGTTATGGATTTGGCGCATCCCGTGTTCATCAGCTCGACTTTGTAATAGCCGCTCTCCAGACCTCTGGGCACAAAAAGATGGGCTTCTTGGGTGCTGGCGGTGAAACCGTTCGGTCCGGTCCAGATATACGAAAAGATGTTTTCCTTCCCTATTGCATAGATGGTGATGTGGCTGCCTTCGCACGCTTCAGTCAATTTGGCCCCGTTGGTGAACCAGCTCTTGTCAACTTTGGTCAGGTCGAACACTCGGAAATTGATATGGAAACTGGCAGAGCAGGAGTCCGTGATCTGTACAGACACCTCCTGTCCGTCGCGCAAAGGCACATCGTCGAACGAGCCTGTCTGATTTTCACCTAACAGATTGCCGCTAAGATCAGGTCCGCTGTACAATTTGTAAATATAGGGAGTGGTTCCGTTCTTTCCTTTAACGCGGACAATCCCGGTGGTGGATGTGGAATCGCACACATAGGCGTAGTCATACTGGTATTCAACCGTACCGCCGGAAAAATAGATGGTGTCGTAACGGAATTCATAATCGCACCTTGCATCGTCGGGGGCCTTCATCCGCAAAACATACCGGCCGGGCAGGGAGACGCGCAATTGGCCGCCGAGACCTACCGATTGTGTGGTGTATCCGCCTGCCGGTCCGTCTATGATTTGGAATATGCCCTCTTTAATTTTGATTTTTGTGTAGGGCTGGTTTGCCGTAGCAGACGTTGAAGTGTACGTATATACATTGTGTTCCAGTTCCTCGTATTTACCCGAACGTGGCGTGATAAACATTTCGCTACATATTGAGTTAAGCTCGTAAGACGGCTCTTCGGATATTATATATTCGTAGTTGGAGTTGAATTTTATCGATTTGGAATACTCCTTCGTGTCACATGCGGTGATAAGTCTGAATTTGTAAACACCTGACGGGAAACATGAATCTATAAGGGTGCCAGACAGACTGCCAGGGGTGAAATTTATGCTGGCAGTATTAGTCACAGCGGGTATTACTGTCCATTGCTGAGAGAGCCGATTGTAATGTGCTGTGAAATTGTATTTGTTGTTCAAAGGACCCTCGTATAATTCCAACGTCAGATTATCCCCATAATAGGACATTGGGAATGAAGAGGCACCTTGCCTGAATTTTAATCCCCTTTCTACAGCGCAGCAGTAACCTATGCCACTGGAAGGATTGTTTTCTATCACCAATCTACTCTGTTCATAGTTACCACCTGTAACAATAGAGGAGTCTTTGAATACCAGAACTCGGGTGTCCGATGCCAGCTCACAACCATTGCCGAAATACAGGGTACGTTTCACAGGAATCGTGATGGGGTGTTCTGTATAATTGCCGTATAAGGGGATTATATCTCGCCCCCTTATTTGAGAGTTTGTTGAAATGGATGATATGGTATCTACTTTTATTACCTGATGCGTAACCGTATCAGTATATACCCAATAAAACGGAGAAGTATAATAATTCGGACTGTATGATGGATTTGAACAGGTGTTACTTTTAGAATTGCTATTGTATTTTATACTATAATAAACGGATCCATGACGGGTTATTTTCTGAGCATAATATCCACAACTGTCATACTGTGCTGGAATCGTATCGGACGAATCAGAAGAGACATGTGTGCCTAATTGTAAATTCGACCATGGTCTTATGGAGAATGTATCGGTGTAATGCTTGTCTTCGCACTTGTTGTTGCGGGATTCGAAAATGACAGGGCTGTCGAACAAGTCGCAATAGCGTGTGGCACGATACGCCGTATCCCTAAGTTGTATCTCGTTAGTGCTGACATGCGGGAGCTTCTTCCATGCGGTGGTGTCACGCACACCCCCTATTTCCGGATAAATCAACCGATACTCTGTGTTTTCAACAAGGCAATCGGAATAATACATGTTAGGTACCGTCACTTTTACGGCAAAACGAATAACATTGTAATATTTAAGATTGCCGGGGGAATAGTACCAACAAATCTGGTTGATATACGGCAAGTAAGCCGTGTCCACCTTTCCGTTGACAACTGGCATACGATATCCGCATCCATCCCAAAAATATATCTTGTATAATCCCGGAGCAAGACTGTCCAATGTGTAATTATCCTTATAGTCATAGCGGCTAATGTCATTCCCGGAGTGCATTCTGCCCGCAAACACGAAGGTGTCAATAGGCTGGTCAGAAGCGTTGCACAATTGTATGTAGTATGGGAATGAACCGCCCGTGATTCTGACTTGGAGGCGGCCAGTGTTGGCGCAAGACAGGCTGTGTATTACACCAAAGTCCAGTTCGTGCTCGGCTTCATGTATGAGATTGCTCAACACCGGTGTGACATACGACGTGGTGGTCTGCACTTCAGTACAGGTGTCCAGCATGATATAGGCACTGTCCAAACTGCTGTACGAATAGTGACAAATTGCCTGTACTCCTATCCTGTAACGTCCCGGTCTTACGGTGAAGCTGCTTAGTATTGAGTAGCTGGTGTCCTGATTGGACATGTCTATACAATAATATTTAATATCTGTCAAGTCTGTCTGGGTTATGTCCAGCGGATTGCTGTGTCCGTCACGCAGGTCTATGGTTATCAAACAGTCGTTGTAACATGTGCCCGGAGTTGCGGTTACAAACATGTGTAACGGGCAATTATTCTGCGCTTTCAGCATACAGGTTGCCATGAGCAACAGCAACATTAGCCAACAGTTCTTCCATTTACTAAATGATTTGTGTTTGTTGAAAATTTCAGCAAACATAAATTTTACCATAATTGTTTTTTTTATTGATTTGTTACACTTTTCCATGTCAAAATTAAAACGGGCGCAAAAATATCATGAATGGAAATGCGAAAATTATTCAAGTTTGTTCAAGTTTATTCAAGTTTATTCAAGTTTGAAATCGACTGGAAAATGAAGGAATTATTGTATATTTGCAGAAAATATAAAAACACCAGATAGAGATTGTTGTTCTGATTCTGAAAGAATGAAACGAGACCCGTCTAATCATCAGTTCGACCCCGGATTTTCTCTGCCGGCGGAATCTGCAAATCCTTGTAGTGGAGACGCGTGCCACACATCAGGACAGGTTTCGGACACATTTTTCAATATTTCGGACACCTTTACCCAGTATGTCGAATTGCCTTCTTTTGGATATAATTGCTTGTATAAGGCACAGCGTTATGGGAAGTGGTTCCTGTTGAAAGGACTCCGTCCGGAGTATAGGGAGAACACCACTTACAGACTCATGCTGGCCAAGGAGTTCGAAATCTGCATCTCACTCAACCACCCCAATATTGTGCAAACAGTCTGCAAGGAAAATAGTCCTGTGATAGGCCCCTGCATTGTGATGGAATACATAGACGGGAAGACATTGGACGAATTTATCGGGAAGAAACATCTCCCTTTTTGCACGGTCAGGATGACCATGCAAATGCTCGGTGCGTTGGAATATATGCATAGCAAACAGATTGTGCATCGTGACCTGAAACCGGAGAATATCATGATTACCAACAACGGCTGCAATGTGAAAATCATAGACTTCGGTCTGGCAGACGCCGATAATTTCAATTTTTTCAAAAAAGCTTTGGGAACCAGTGTCTATATGGCTCCTGAAATGTTGAAAGATGATTATGTGCTGGACAGCCGTTCCGACCTGTTCTCTTTCGGGAAGATATTACAGCAGATGACATGGCGATACTGTTATGTGGCACATAAATGTATGCGTGCCAATCCAGACAAACGTTTCAAGAATGCCCATGAAATCAGCCGTTTCCTCCGGCGGCGTTATGTGGCCCTCGCTATACTGGCCCTTACAATTTTACTGTTGTTGAGTTCGATACCCCTGCTCAATTATCTGATCAAAGTTCTTTAGATTGATTGTCAGAGGATGTGCGGATGTGAGTCGTGGCGTTTTCCTTTAGACTTAATCAAACGGATGGAGGTCAATCCGCCCGAATACCCCACTACAAACGTGATCGGATCCTGATTGTTTCTGACGAATTTGTCCAAATACAACGGAATACCCTCCGAAAATAACATGCAGTTGAAAGTGTCACCCGGATTAAGCTTGGAATTGATCGCATCTAAAACTATGAATTGATGGTTCCCCTTATAGAAAAGATTACACATTCTGTTCGGCTTCCAACTGATCCATAGTTGGTCGCCCACTTCCAACTCGTGCGAGAAAAGTGCTCCAGCTGTGTAGGAGAATGATGTCGGCGACTTGCCATCCTCATGTGAAACGAAATCGTCCCAGTCCTTGTACCCCAAGAATCGGCAAAGGATGGACAATGTGTTGTGATAGGGTTGGTGTTGCCGGCTGTCATAGCCCCAAAGACGTTTCAAAGTGGACGAACTGATTTTTTCGTGGTTACGGGTTGAAACTGCACTTGAAAGGAATTCGAAGTCGTGATGAGCCTTGATTTTCCTGTGAAGGGAACCCTCAACCTGGTTCAGTAATTTCTGGATATTGTCATTGTCGGTAATCTTCATAACATATACATAACGAATACCCATCATGATTATTACATAATATTTTATTCAAGTTGTCTCAAGTTTGCCTGTTTCTTGATATGGAAGGCAATCAATTGTGCTTTTCCCCCATTATGGAAGCTCATACTGCAATATATCTTTTCTCTTGTCGTTATTGTTGAATTCAAGCCAATAGTGTGATGAGATTATGAAGAACCTGTACCTTTTTTTGCTGTTATGTCTGATGTCCATTCATGCCTTTTCGCAGGACGTTGCCGATGTCAACCCCGATTTGGACCTTTCCGCTGAATACACACAACCCCGTGAGGCCGATGTGCGCGCGCACCTCGACCAATGGCAGGACCTCAAGTTCGGCATGATTATTCATTGGGGCTTGTACGCTGTGCCCGGCATCGTGGAATCGTGGTCTATCTGCTCCGAAGATGAGGACTGGATTCCGCGCGACAGCACCATGGACTACAATGCCTATAAACAATGGTACTGGAACCTCAATAAGGAGTTCAATCCCAGGCAGTTCGATCCGGACCAGTGGGCCTCCTGCGCCAAAAACGCCGGCATGAAATATGTGGTCTTCACCACCAAGCACCACGATGGCTTTGCCATGTTTGACACCAAGTACAGCGACTATTCCGTGGCGAAAGGTCCGTTTGCCGACCATCCCAAAGCCGATGTGGCCAAGTATGTGTTTGATGCATTCAGGAAGCAGGACATGATGATTGGGGCCTATTTTTCCAAACCCGACTGGCATTCGCAAGATTATTGGTGGAGTCGTTATGCCACTCCCGACCGTCATGTGAACTACAAAATTGAAAATCATCCATATCGTTGGGATAGATATAAAGATTTTGTTTTCAATCAGATAAATGAGATTACATCGAATTATGGCAAAATAGACATTCTTTGGCTGGATGGCGGCTGGGTTCGTGCTCCGAAAGAAGACATTGGCATGGATAACATCGCCAAAATGGCGCGGCGCAACCAGCCTGGCCTCATCATTGTGGACCGCACTGTGACCGGTGAATACGAGAACTACCGCACGCCCGAGAAGATGATTCCTGAAAAACAGTTGCCATACCCATGGGAGACCTGCATGCCGCTGAGCAAGGATTGGGGATTTGTGCCGGGTGCCACATTCAAAACGCCGGAGACGATTATCAACACTCTGGTTGAGGTGGTGGCCAAGGGTGGAAGTCTGTTGCTGGGTGTAGGTCCTACACCTGAGGGCATTATTGAGCCCGAAGTGGCCAAGATTTTGGATGAAATCGGCAAATGGTTGAAAGCCAACGGCGAGGCCATCTACAACACGCGCAACACGCCCATGTACCACGATGGCAATGTCTGGTTCACGGCTTCGAAGGACAAACAGACCTTTTACGCTATTGTGTGCCCTGCCGGGCCGATGCCTGCCACCGTGTCCTGGCACGGCAACCTGCCCGCCAAGGGCTTAAAGATGGTTCTGCTGGCCGATCGCTCAATTGTAAAATACAAGATTTCAGGTGATTCGGTCATTATCACTGTGCCCAAATCTGTGCGTGCTAAGGGCAAACCCTTTGCGGTAGCGTTCCAGATGGCGGCGAATGGGTTTTCATACAACGACTTGAACCGCAACGGCCGATGCGACCCGTATGAGAATCCGTACCTTACTGTGAATGAAAGGGTGGAAGACCTGCTTTCCAAGATGACGTTGGAAGAAAAGACCGGCCAGTTGGTGATGACGATGGGGTGGGAATATTATGAAAAAACTGGGAATCAATATGTTTTGACGGAAAAGTTCAAGGATGACATCCAAACCAGGCATATCGGCAGCACTTGGGCTGTCTTGCGTGCCGACCCGTGGACGCAGAAGACATTGCAGAACGGACTTTCCCCAGAAAAGGCAGGAACAGTGCTCAACGAGATGCAGCTCTGGAACCGGAAAAACACCCGCTTGGGTATCCCGTTGATGTTTGCGGAAGAGGCGCCCCACGGGCACATGGCTATCGGCACCACGGTGCTGCCTACTGCCATAGGCCGCGCTTCCACCTTCAACAAGAAACTGGAGAATATTTTAGGGTGGTGTGTGGGCAGCGAAATATGGGCTCAAGGTGCGCAGATTGCCTTTGGGCCGGTACTTGACATTGTGCGCGACCCGCGCTGGTCGCGTGTGGAGGAGACTTACGGCGAGGATCCTGTGCTGGCAGGCCAGATGGGTGGCGCTTATGCCAAAGGATTGCAGGAATACACATTAATTTCCACGCTGAAACACTTCACCGCCCACGGCATCTCCGAGGGCGGCCACAACGGCAATACCGCACAGGTGGGCAAGCGCGAGCTGCTCTCCGTGCTCTCGTACCCATTTATGATGGCCCTGCGGCAGTATGGCATCCAGTCGGTGATGACCGCCTACAACGATGTGGATGGAATTCCTTGTACGGGCAACCCCTGGCTGCTCCGCGATGTACTGCGCCACGACTGGGGCTTTGATGGATTGGTGATCTCTGACCTCTACGCCATCAACGGACTGGTGAGTGCCCGCATGGCCGCTGACTACTCCGAGGCCGCGGCATTGGCCGTGAAAGCGGGTGTGGATATCGACCTCGGCGGTTCTTGTTATGGCGAGCCTCTTTTGCAAGCCGTGAAAAAAGGTCTGGTCAATGAAAACCAAATCGATGAGTTGGTAAAGCACGTGCTGACGCAAAAATTCCAACTTGGCCTGTTCGATGCCTCGTTTGACAAACTGTATGTACCTTTCGATAATATATTTAATGAAATCTGGAATCTGGCGGCCGCGCAGGAATCCATTATATTGTTAAAGAATGAAAACCAGATACTTCCGTTCTCCAAGGAGGTGAAAAAGGTGGCCGTTATCGGGCCCAATGCCGACAATGTCTATAATATGCTGGGTGACTACACCGCCCCGCAGGCCGATGGCTCTGTGATAACGGTACTTCAGGGCATTCGCGAGAAACTGCCCAACGCGCAGGTGGAGTATGTGCAGGGCTGCCATATCCGTGACACCTCGCTGAACGAAATCGCCCGGGCGGTGCGTGCCGCTGAAGGTGCCGATGTGGTGGTGGCAGTATTAGGCGGTTCCAGCGCTCGCGACTTCCGCACCAATTACAAGGAAACCGGCGCCGCCGAGGTGACGGGCCCCGCCGTCAGCGATATGGATGCGGGCGAGGGCTTCGACCGTGCCACACTCCGAATGCTCGGTCGGCAAGAAGAACTGTTGAAGGCGTTGTACGCTACGGGAAAGCCCGTGGTGTTGGTGATGATCCAGGGCCGCCCGCTCGACCTCTCGTGGGCGGATGCGCACGTGCCCGCCATCCTCAACGCGTGGTATCCGGGCGCGCAGGGCGGCAGGGCCGTGGCCGACATCCTCTTCGGCGACGTGAACCCTTCCGGCAAACTGCCCATCTCGTACCCGCGCTCCGTGGGCCAGCTGCCCGTCTATTACAACACTACGGAGGTGCGCCGCGACTATACCGACGCGCCTGCCAGTCCACTCTATCCCTTCGGCTACGGTCTAAGCTACACTACTTTCGAGTATTCTAACATGCAGTCTTTCTGGGAAAATGACACCGCTCTGGAGGTTTGCTTCCAGTTGACCAATACGGGCCAATACGACGGTGCCGAAGCTGTGCAGCTCTATATGCGCCACAACCAGGCCTCCGTCAAAACGCCGGAGCGCCAGTTGAAGGCATTTGAAAAGGTGTTCTTGAAGAAAGGGGAAACGAAAACCGTGACGATGACGCTCTCCAAGTCGGATTTCGCCATCCTGAACGCCGATTTGCGCTGGGTGGTGGAACCGGGCACAGTTACGCTGATGCTCGGCAGTTCCAGTCAGGATATCAGGCTGCAAGGAGAGGTGAGAGTTGGGAGATAATAGTTGAGAGTTTAACGGCCAGCATTCCATTCAAACTTCACGGGCTCCACGGTATAGCCCTTCTTGCGCAGCAGTCCGATCAACCCCTTGTCGCCGGGCAGGTGGGCAGCACCCACGGCGCAGAACACCTGCTGCTTCTTGGCCAGTTTACGGAATCCCTTGTACATCGTTTGGTTTCGTTTTTCCACCAGCACGTGGCTGAAGTTGTTGGGCAACAGGGTGTCCTCGAGCAACTGGGCGATGGTTTCCAGATCGAAGGCGAGGTAGGCGAGCACCAGGCTGTCGAAGCTGGCGGCCATATCGCCCGTCTCGTGCAGTGTCTGCCGCAAGATGTCAAGCTGGTCGTCGAGGGAGATAGCATCTGTGGCCTTGATCTGGTCCATGTAGTTCTCGAGTCCGTGGCAGTACATTTCGCGATTGCGGGCCTGTTGGAGGAAGAAGAGGTCAAGGGCGAGTGGCATCTCCTGTGGAAGGTCGGCTTGTAGCAGAGCACTCGACACGAAGAAGGGTTTCATGTTGAGGATGAACAGCGCCCCGGCACCCAGCTTGGCCTTGCACAGGCTGTCGAGGAGGGCGAAATCCTCCTTGGAGAGCATTTTGGCGAGCGACTGGCCCTTGGGGAGCATCATCTTTTCGCGCACGGTCGCGTAGTCCACTTGATCGAGCAGCACCTCCACGGCGAGGGCCTCGCAGCTGTTGAAGCAGTGCCACACGGTGCTGTCGAAGGCAAATACGCGGCTGTCCTGGATGTGGATGGTGCCATAGATGTAGGATGGAGCCTTCAGGTCGCGTCCGCTGACGCGCCACAGGAGGGATTGTGCAAAGGCCGTGCAGGCGAAACATATAATTCCGATGGTCAAAAGATATTTTCTCATAAGCGTATAATTTATAATATGGATGGCAAATATACAAATATTTCAATAGGATGTGATAAAAATCCCTATCTTTGCCTGACATTTTCAATAATGAAAAAACACCTTTTCATATTAATTCTGGTCCTCTGCGGATTGTTGTTGCCGGCGCGGGCGCAGCTGCGGTTTACGGTGATACGGGATACTGTTTCATTGGATGCGCTGTTCCATCCGAGCAAGGCTTCCGAAATATATTTGAAACAAGTCAAAAAATATCGCGATTACTATTTCTGCATTTGTGCTGAAAACCTGTTTTTCGAGCATCATTCGGATTATAGGCTGTTGGCTGTCTCAATTGATGGCAAGGAAGTAAAGGAGGTGGATAACATGGATGTCTTTGATGAATTTTATTATGATATTTTTGTTTGGAACGACTCCCTGTTTCTCAAGCCGGCTCACAGTAATGCGGGTTTTTGTTTTGACTATGCCAATTGGTGCTGGCGTTATGTGTCGGATGTCCCGAACTATATTTATGAAGACGAAAAATTTTATGTGATTCCGAGGAGTATGAGTTCGAGATATTCATTTTTTGTTGATAAAGCAACAAAGTGGTATCCCGAAACCAAAAATGGATGGTTGCAGATGGAACTTGTCAACCGGCCCTATCTGAATCTTTTTGGAAAATGCCGGATAATCAAAAACGATAATCTTTATTATTTCATCCATAATGGCAAGGTTGACACTCTTCCAGTCAACCGGCCGGGAGAGCCTGGATTTTTTGACAACTTGGGTGATGTGCTTGACGAGGAAGGTGTTTTCACACCGAAGAGCAAATGGGCGTTTGAAAATGACCCGATCAGGCGGTTCCATTGTTATGGCGGATATCGTCCGCGCATCAGACAAGACACCCTGATTCATAATGCCTTTTGCCTCAACGGTCAATTGTACTATATCGTAACTTTCTTTGACACTCTTTATATCGCCCAAATGGATAAGGGAAAAATCCGGAAGATACAGCCACTGGTTCAGGTGAATACTACTTATTTAAAAGAACCGACGGCATACTGGGATTTGAACAGGGCGCCTAATTGTTGCCAGATGGAATTTGTGTACGGACATAATGGTTTAACAGAAGTGAATGTGATAGACACGACTGTATATGTCAGACTATTTTTTACCAACCAGCAAGCTATGCCTTCGGTGTCATCTGACACCTCTGTTGCACCCTATCTCGATTTCCTTTTGAAAAATCTGCCGGATCTCCCGCTTTCAAAAGTGGACAGTTTTGAGCAACAGACGGGCGGGTTTGGACACAACCGTTTTCTCCCATTGAACAACTACTATTTCCCGAGGGAATATCAAAAACCGGCAAAATACGGAAAGCTGCCTTATTACAGGATATCGGAGGATGGCTGGATGTGCCGTCACGCGTATTGTGTCGATAAACCGGATTCCATTGTCAAGTCGGTCTTCTTGGAATGGAAACGTTCCGATTATGTGAAACCGGATGGCGAAAAATATAGGAGAGATAACATTTCTGCCAAATGCGCGGAAGTGGCCGGTATTCTCACTCGCCTCACCGGCACGTCACCGCTGGAGGAAGACGACAGGCAGAAATGGACCTATAACGGTTTGACGGTTGAATTGCGTGAAAACGGGAGGATGGTGATTTATTGAAAAGTAGCCTTCGACATAGAATAGCATTTTTTCATTGTTTTAGTCATTAAATACACAACAATATGGCATATCATTTTAAAAATCTGGTTTTTGAAGGCGGTGGCGTGAAAGGCATCGCCTACGTGGGCGCGTTGGAAGTGCTCGACAGAGAAGGAATCTTGAACGACATTGAACGCGTGGCAGGGACCTCCGCCGGTGCCATGGTGGCTGTCATGGTGGCCTTGCGTTACTCCGCCGAAGAGGTGATGCAAGTGCTTGGGACACTTGACTTCAAGGATTTCAAGGACAGTTCCAAGGGCATTGTGCGCGACACCATACGCCTCCTGAAAAATTATGGCTGGTATAAGGGCGACTACTTCCGCAACCTGATGGCCCAGTTGATCGAAAAGAAAACAGGCAACGGTGAGATGACTTTCGAACAACTGGAGGCGACAGGCCAATACCGCGATCTCTATCTCGTAGGAGCGGACCTCACCACAGGACTCTCCAAGGTGTTCAGTGCCCACAACCAGGAGACCAAGACGATGAAGGTGGCGGATGCCGCCCGCATCTCCATGTCCATTCCCATCTTCTTTGCAGCCGTGCGTGGTGGCCAGGACAACAAGCATGTCTTTGTGGATGGCGGCCTGCTGGACAACTATACGGTCAAGACTTTCGACCGGCAGAACTATCTGGCGGACGTGAACAATGCCAGACGCACAGAGTATTACGAGAAGATCAACGAGAAACTTAGGATGAAGCGAGCCACTACCAGAAACGAATATGTTTACAACAAGGAAACCCTCGGATTCCGGCTGGATGCGAAGGAAGATATCGATATGTTTCTCACACATGAGGAGAACTTCAATGAGATCAATGGCTTCTTTGACTATACCAAAGCGCTGGTGACCACACTTATTGATTTCCAGACCAACGACCACCTGCACAGTGACGACTGGCAGCGCACGGTCTATATTGATACTTTGGGTGTCAGAGCCATCGATTTTGACATTCCGCAGGAAAAGAAAGATGCTCTGGTCGAATCGGGAAGACTCTATACCGAAGCCTATCTGGAGTGGTATAACAACGACGAGGAGAAGGCGAACAAGTAAGGGGACCGTCTAATACTCTTCCGTCGCTTGATGCTATTATTCTATTTTTGCAGTAGTTTTAAAAACGATACACATGAAAAAACTCCTTTCCATACTTCTTGTCGTCTGCGGATTGTCCATTTCGGCGCAGACCACCCAAACCATCCTTTCCCCGAACCAGAAACTGAAACTGAAAGTGGACCTCGGCGGCGAAATTATCCAGTATTCCATTTTCTACGATAACGAGAAAATCATACTGCCGTCAAGCATCGGGATGGAACTGGACAACGGAACCGTGCTGGGTCGCGAGCCCATCCGTTCCTTGCGCAAAGGCGGCCGCCGGAGCGTGGACAGAATGGTGGCCTCCCCACTGTACCGCAAGGACTCCATCCATGAACAGTATAACGAGCTGTACCTCCAGTACAAAGCGGGCTATAGCGTCGTATTCCGCGTCTATAACTATGGCGTGGCCTACCGCTTCGAGACTGCCTTCAAAGATTCCATCATTGTGAAACATGAGATTGCGGAGTTCAATTTCTCAGAGGGCTCCACTATGGGCGAACGCAACGGCACCGAGGCATTTGTTCCATACGTAAACCGTAAAGCGGCCGTCAATGGCGACTTCTCCGAACAGTTCTGCACCTCGTTCGAGAACACCTACACTCAAATCCCGCTCAAGGAGATGGACGACAATCGACTGGCCTTCCTGCCGATGCTGGTGGCGCAGACCTGTTCCGCTTCCGAAGGCGGATACTTTGCTGGTTTGGGCTCCCGTATGGCCGTCATCACCGAGTCCGACCTGCGCGACTATCCCGGCATGTACCTCAAACACACCGAAGGCAATTCCGTGATTGGCTACTTCGCGCCGCGCCCCAAGACATGGGAACAGGGTGGGCACAACAACCTGCAGTATATCGTGAAAGAGCGGGAGGACTACATCGCCAAGACCGCCGGCACGCGCCCCTTCCCGTGGCGCGTGATTGCCATCGCAGGACAGGACTGGGAACTGGTGGATAATGACCTCGTCTATCTGCTCGCCGAGCCCTCCAAGGTGGACGACATCTCCTGGATTAAGCCTGGCAAAGTAGCATGGGACTGGTGGAACAACTGGAATATCTGGGGCGTGGACTTTAAGTCCGGCATCAACAACGAGACCTACAAGTATTACATTGATTTTGCCGCCGAGAAGGGCATCGAATATGTGATTCTCGACGAGGGCTGGGCCGTGAACAAGCAGGCCGACCTCTTTCAGGTGGTGCCCGAAATCGATCTCCCAATGCTGGTGAAATACGCGGCCTCCAAAGGCGTCGGCATCGTGCTGTGGGCCGGTTACGCCGCGATGGACAAGGATATGGAGCACGTCTGCCAGCACTATTCCGAGATGGGCGTCAAGGGCTTCAAGGTCGATTTCATGGACCGCGACGACCAGATTGTGGTCGATTTCTACGAGCGGATGGCCGCAATGGCAGCCAAGTACCACCTCTTCATCGACTTCCACGGGGCGTACAAACCCACGGGACTGAGCCGCACCTATCCCAATGTGCTCAACTACGAGGGCGTGTTCGGCTTGGAGCAGTGCAAATGGGCCGACAGCAAGACCGATATGGTGAAATACGAAGTTACTATCCCGTTCATCCGGATGTTGGCCGGTCCGCTGGACTTCACGCAGGGGGCGATGCGCAATGCCGCGAAGGGATGTTATTTTCCGAGTTGGAACGAGCCGATGAGCCAAGGCACACGCTGCCGCCAACTGGCCGAGTACGTCATCTTTGACGCGCCCTTCGCGATGCTCTGCGACGCCCCGACCGCCTACCTGGAGGAGTCCGAATGCACGGGGTTCATCGCCAAGGTGCCCACCGTGTGGGACGAGACCCGCATCCTGGATGGCAAAGTTGGCGAGTATGTCATCTCCGCAAAGCGCAAGGGTAACACCTGGTACATCGGAGCTATCACCGACTGGAACGCCCGCACTGTTGAGATTGACCTTACGGCCTTGGACATCACCTCTGGTACGGTCACGATGTTCATCGATGGTCCCAACGCCAAGCGGAAAGGCGTTGATTATCAGAAGAAGACGGTTTCCGTGCCTGCTGACGGCAAACTTAAATTGGAGTTGGCCCCAGGTGGCGGAGCGGCGGTGATAGTGGGGAGATGAGAGATTAGAGATAATAGATAATAGATTATTGTTGAAGGATAATCAATGCGAACACGTTGTTGATTATATACAGGAGATGTTGCTGGATTATTTACCGACAGGAAATAAATAGTTCAAAAGAATACCCTAAATAAAGAAATCCCATGCCAACGAATTACAAATCAGATACGGATATTCTTGACGGCCGCACCGAACTGCTGAAAAGCCGCCCGGAACAGGATATGATAGTCCTTTTTGGACTGTACACGCTCATCGGCTCTGTCTTCTGTGTTCTCGGTTTATTCTTTCTTGTTTATTTTATAATTGAAGATTGGCCTGATATATTAAGCATCATTGGATTGACATTGTTACTGATATTTCCCGTGGCCTATACTTTGTACGCTTTGGATATGCTTGTCTGGCAGATTAAGGGCGTCGAAACCGTGTCGTATGATGAAAATGGTATGGTAATCCATCTTAAAAAACTCTTTGACAGGGAAACAACTGTTCCTTGGGACAGTATTATGGAAATTGAAAGATACGAGTCACCTTGGTGGACTTTTTTTAATAGATCATATTTGTAT
>Ga0265298_10001520_pt1 | contig 34404 bp, 30 predicted proteins | sample AusTroGonzalo_MG_3_FD_193486 | JGI IMG/M metagenome (GOLD analysis project Ga0265298, IMG submission 193486) | Bovine rumen microbial communities from tropical cattle in Woodstock, Queensland, Australia - Gonzalo_01 | ecosystem: Host-associated > Mammals > Digestive system > Stomach > Rumen ... | reverse complement strand
GACGCCTCCGCCTAGCGGAAGTGGAGGACCTTCGGCGAAAAGCCCCTGGCCTCCTCGGGCGTCATGCGCCCGAACGCCATGACAATCAGCCTGTCGCCGACCTTGCCCTGGTGCGCGGCGGCTCCATTGAGGCAGCACACGTGGGTTCCGCGCCTTCCCTCGATCGCGTAGGTCTCGAACCTGTTGCCGTTCTCGACGTCCGCGCAGAGTATCTTCTCGTACGGAACGATCCCGACGGCCTCCATGTCATCGGGATCAAGCGAAAGCGAACCCTCGTAGTCGAGGCAGGCCTCGGTCACGCGGATCCTGTGCAGCTTTGATTTCAGAAGTGTGAGTTCCATTTTCAGCGTCCAAGCTTCTCTTCTATTGCCCTTGCGGTGACGACGACCTTCTTCATCTTGTCGTTGCCAGGGGCCTCGTACATGACGTCCGTCATGAGCTTCTCCATCTCGGCCCGGAGCCCGCGGGCGCCGGTCTTGCGGGCGAGCGCGGTCTTCGCGAGCGCACGCAGCGCCTCGGGCTCGAACTCCAGCTCCACGCCGTCCATGGCGAGGAGCTTCTGGTACTGCCTGACGAGCGAGTTCTTCGGCTCGGTGAGCACCTTCACGAGGTCGTCCTCGGAAAGGTCCTTCATGGTCGTGATGATCGGGAGGCGCCCGGTGAACTCGGGGATCAGCCCGAACTTCACGAGGTCCTCGGGGCGGACGTCCAGAGGCTCGCCGTCCTTCGGCCTGGCGGCGGGGCCGTCGGCGGACTCCTCGGCGCCGAAGCCGATCTGGCGCTTGCCTGTGCGCTCGCCGACGATCTTGTCGAGCCCGACGAACGCGCCGCCGCAGATGAAGAGGATGTTCGAGGTGTCCACCTCGATGTACTCCTGGTCGGGGTGCTTCCTGCCGCCCTTCGGCGGAATGCGGCATATCGACCCCTCGACAATCTTGAGGAGCGCCTGCTGCACGCCCTCGCCGGAGACGTCGCGCGTGATGGACACGTTGTCCGTCTTGGACGCGATCTTGTCTATCTCGTCGACGTAGATGATGCCGCGCTTGGCGAGCTCCACGTCGCCGTTGGCGTTCTGGAGGAGGTAGCGCACGAGGTTCTCCACGTCCTCGCCGACGTAGCCGGCCTGCGTGAGGACGGTCGCGTCGCCGATGGCGAAGGGAACGCCCAGCACCTTGGCGAGCGTGCGCGCCATTAGGGTCTTGCCCGTGCCGGTCGGCCCGATGAGGAGGATGTTGGACTTCTCTATCTCGACGTCGGCGAACGGGTCCTGGTCCCGCTGCGCCGCGCCCTTCCCGCGCTTCGGCGCGGGCGCCTTGGCCTGCTCGGCCTCAAGGCGGCGGTAGTGGTTGTGGACGGCGACGGCGAGCACCTTCTTCGTGTCGTCGTGCCCGATCACGTACTTGTCGAGGAACTCCTTGATCTCGCGCGGAGACGGCGTAGGAGGAAGCGGCGGGACTGGCCTGTCGTTCGCCTTCTTCGTGTGCTCGGCGATCAGGTCGTTCGCGTGGCGGACGCAGTCAACGCAGATGTTCGCGTCGGGCCCGGGGATTATCGCGACTTCGCGCGAGCCCCTTCCGCAGAACGAGCAGGTCAGCTCTTCGGACTTCTTCACTTCGTCCCCTCGGTCTCCACGACCTTGTCGATAAGGCCCCAGGCCTTCGCCTCCTCGGCGGACATGAAGTGGTCGCGGTCGGTGTCCTTCACGACGTCCTCGATCGCCTTGCCGGAGTGCTTGGCGAGGATTCCGTTCAGGATCTCCTTAAGGCGAAGTATCTCGCGGGCCGTGATCTCGATGTCGCTGGCCTTGCCCTCGGCGCCGCCCCACGGCTGGTGGATCATGATGCGCGAATTGGGCAGCGCGAAGCGGCGCCCCTTCGCGCCAGCCGTCAGCAGGACCGCGCCCATGGAGGCCGCCTGCCCTATGCAGTACGTCGCGATCGGGCACTTCACGAACTGCATCGTGTCGTAGATCGCAAGGCCCGCCGTGACGCTGCCGCCAGGCGAGTTGACGTAGACGCTGATCTCCTTCTTCGCGTCCTGCGACTGGAGGAAGAGCAGCTGGGCGCACACGGCGTTCGCCATGTCGTCGTTCACCTCTCCGGAGATGAACACGATGCGGTCGAGGAGGAGGCGCGAGTAGATGTCGTACGTCCGCTCGCCCTTGCCTGTCTGCTCGACGACGTATGGAATCATGTAGGATTTCATTGGCCCCGCCGCATTACTTGGTGTTCGCGAGGACGAAGTCGATCGCCTTCTTGCCGAGGTCGTCGTCGTTCGTCTCGAGGTTCTCCGCCTTCGCGATGCCCTCGAGGATGTACCACAGGCGCACCTGGCGCTCCGCGGCCTCCTGGGCGTCCTTCATGATCTTCTCGCGGTTCTTCTCGAAGTACTCCGCGCTGATGCCGGAATACTGCGCGCGCTCGGCGTACTGCCTGAGCATCGCGTCCTTAGCGCGGGAGACCTGGGTCTCGGGGATGTCGAAGTCGGCCTTCTTGAGAAGGAGGTCAACCGCCTCGTTCTCGCGGCGGGCGGCCTCCTCGGCCTCGGCGTGCTTCTCCATCTGCTCGCGGACGGTCGCGGCGAGCTTCTCCACGGACTCCGCCTTGGCCCTCTCGGCGAACTCGGCGTCGGTGGGGAGGATGCGGCGGCGGAACGCCTTGAGCGTCAGCGTGTACTCGGCCTTCTTGCCGCCGAGCCCCTCCGGCGCGTTCTCCTTGTCGAACTTGGCGGCGACGCCCTCCTTGGTCTCGCCGGCCTTCATGCCCTTGAGCGCGTCGAGGATCTCGGGAAGGAAGCGCCCCTCCTCGACCTGCGTCCAGAATCCGGTGCCGCTGGCGACGACCTTCGCGTCGGGGGCGATCTCGAGGATCGGCTTGCCGCCGACCGTGCCCGTGTAGTCGATCTGGACGAAGTCGCCGTCCGCAACGGTCTCGCCCTCCTTGGCGTCTTCGTACTTGGCGTACGCGGCGCGCAGGCGCCCGAGCTGGTCCTGAAGCGCCTCCTCCGTCACCGCGGTGTCGCGCTTCTCGATCTTGAGCCCCTTGTAGGAAGGAAGCTTGAACTCGGGCTTGACCTCGACGACCGCCGTGAACGAGCCGCCCTCGGCGCCGTGCTTGACGTCCTTTATCTCAGAAACCGCGACCTCGTCGAGATTCTCCGCCTTAACTGCGTCCGCAAGGTTCTTCTGGACCATCATCCGCAGGATCTCCTTCTCGATGCCGTCCGCAAACTCCTTGCGGATCATCTCAAGCGGCACCTTTCCGGGACGGAATCCGGGAAGCCTCACCTCGCGAACGAACGCCCTCTCGACGTCCTTGACGATCGCCTTGATGCCTTCCGCGTCGATCTCCACGCCCAGCTCGACCTTGCAGCCGTTGATCTTCTTCGTATTGGTCTTCATTTGGACTTTTTCTCCTTGGGTTTCAAATGGTAATGTTATATTTTACCATAATTCCTGGCGTTTGTGTTAAAAAAGGTGAAATAGTAGCAATAACGGGTGCAATCCGCCGCTTCCAGAAGTAAACGCACGAAGTCCGTGTGTTTACCTCCAGTAAAGATTGGCCGCACCCGTTATTGCGCAATTCGTTACAGTGCCGGACACCGTAGCGAAAACTGCCATCGGGGCGCGCTACCGCTTTCCTGCCGCCTTGTGGGCGTTATCTTCTGCATTTGGCCCATACCAATGCCCCTCCTTCCCCGCTTCGTTCATTCTCTGTTCCAGTTCCAACGCCATTTTTGCATATTTGACATTTACCTTCCCGCAAACCGAGCAACCGAACATGACATATCCTTTATCAACATCCATGTCGGCCCTGCACCCCGGCTCCTTGCACTTGCACCAATCTCCATTGGGATTGTCAAGGTCGAGGGTATGATGGTCGTATTGATTCGATTGGGCTATATCTGTTTCAAGACCGCCATCTCCTTTTTTCATCTTATCAAGAACGGAATTCGCTTTCCCTACAAGATATTCGGTGGCCAGCGATTTCAAAGCAGGGTATCTTTCTGCGATTATATTTGCCGCCTCAATTTCCGACATGTGTTGTCCCCCAATATGCGCCATCATTTCCTGCAAGAAATGATACTCTTTGGATCTAACATCGCCATGATATTTCTTGTCAACAAGAAAGTGTATCGCTTCATGTCGGACGTCGTCCATTCGTGAATAAAGTTCCACCCTTTCAGCAGTTGGCAATTTGCTAAGCAGGTAATCGACTTTATTCATGAGTTCACGCCAACGTGTCATTCGGCTATTAAGTGTGATTAAAGGTAAGCCGTCCTCAGCCAAAGGTTTGTCCCTGTTGTAACAGGCTGTTGCATTTGCACCCAAATCCTCCCACCTTGCCCTGATTGCCAATTTTTCTTCGTCAATGCAATATCGAACGCCTTTATATTCAAAGGACACAGACGGGATATCAATTATATAAAGGCTTCCCCCATACCCACTGTCATATATGGGTTCCCTTGGAACAATTTGAGAATTGTCGTAGTTTGGTTGGATTGTTGCGTTTGCTGTTGCAGCAAGGAGGATCGTCGCATGAGCCAACACCACAGGCAAAAATCGAAAGCCGACTCTCACAGCCCCCTCGCTTTCTCCATGAGCTGGTCGACGGTTGGGGAGCGAGGGGCAACAGTTTCCTGTCCGCCGGGCGGGTCGAGCTTCAGATCCTTGACCTCGCCATGTTCGATATTTACGCCGCTGTTCTTCCAATACTGCGAAGTTCCGTCGGCGAGGGTACGCCTCACGTAGTCATCGGTCTCGCCAGTCTTGCGAATGCGATCAATCGTTTCGGCGAAAAGCGTCTCGCTCTTGAAACGTTCGCGTCCTGTCGCGTCCAGCTGAAGGACAATGTTGTAAGTCTGGCCGTCCGTTAAATACGCCTTCGTCGCATACGGTACGCAGAACGGATATTCAACGAGCAAGTTATGGACGCCCTTCGGGACTTCGACCATCGCTGGAATCGTTCCCATCGCGACACCATCGATCTTCACGTCCGCGCCCTGTATGTTGCAGGTAAAATTGACATGCGCAATGTCCGCGCCTTGAGGCTGCCAGCCGGCTGTCTCGATCCGTGCGAGCAGACTGGCGGCAGACTCTGACGCCGCCTTGTGCATCAATCCTTCGTAGAGCGTAGCGGTGTCGGATTTCACCTGTTCCGCCGTGTAGTTCTTGCTGACTTTGACATCCGAAACACCGCAGATGGTCTCGCCCGTCGCCGCGTCCGCAAGATTGAGCGTCATCCGCACCTTGATCGAATAGGCGACCGCAGGCGAGCCGATGTCTTCGCTGGTGAATTCCTGGATTGCGGCAGTGATGACGCCATCCGCGCCGAGGAGCCGTCCGATTTCCTGCGCCGACGCATCGGGCATAGCCTCGCCACAGGCCGTGCGGTTCTGGCTCACGCCGATGACGTTGTGCGGATTGACGACGCGAAGCGCATCGCCGGAGAGTTTCGCCGCCAGAGTGTCGGCGAACGCCGACATCGGCAGCGACTCCATGTCCGACGTATGATTCTGGACGACGAGCGCGACGCGGCGCGGTTCTGCCATTGCAAAGGCCGAGGCTATTGAAAGCACAATAGATGCAACTTTCCTTTTCATTGCGCAAGCTCCTTGTTTGTCGTGACGGTCTCGATGCCCTCCCAGACGATCTTTCCAGTCCTGAGGCTATGCATTGTAATGCGAAACTTGTAGTAGCCCGCCCCGTCAAGATCGGCAAAATGAATGAGATTTCCGATTACAAAGAAATCTGGCGAACCGTGTTGCTTCAGTTCTTCCATTAGGTCACCGTTCTCCGTCGCGCTGTTGCCGCTGGCGACAATCCGCATTGCCAGACCGACGAGAATTGCATCGTCCTTTACATCAAAAAGCCTCGAGTCGAAGAGTTTCTTGCGGAACCGATCTCCAGCTGCATGTAGCCCTGCATCAAGATCCTTGCGCTCCGATGCGTTCTCCATTCCGCCCATCACGGCAATTGGGATTCTTCCGCTTCTCTCCTTCTGCTCTTCATAGTTCTTTATGAACTGCGGACTTGAAAGCATCTCGCCGACGAGCCTGTCCACGATACTGTCGAAAACAGGTCGCCTCGGAGTCGGCGGGAGCATGGGTTGCGGAGGAGGTGGCGGCTGAGGGCGCCACGTCGCGACGGCGGAATTTTTCTCCAGCCGAACCGCACATTCTTCAGCAGCTGCATAAAGAAGGTCGCCAAGGTACTCCTGCCTGTTCGCGTTGACCTGATTGTTGCTATATTTAGGGCTTTTCATCTTTATCGTTTCGCCGCACACAGCCGCACCTGTCTGCGCATCTGCGAGATTCAAGGCAATGCGCACCGTATATTGATGCACGGCTACCGGCGTACCAATAGTCGTGTCGTGAAATTCCAAAAGTGAAGCCGTAATCGCCCCGTCGGCTTTCAATTTACGCGCCATTTCCATTGCCGATACCCCTGGCATATTCTCGCCTGACGCAGTTCGATTAAGGTTGACACCAACCTCATTGTACGGATTTATCACCTGGAAGCCGCGACCCGATAGCTTTGCCGTCAACGCGTCGGTCAGCGCCATCATCGGGATGTCCGCCCCGTACGCCGCATGGTTCTGCACGACAAGCGCAACGGTGTGGCTTGCTAGAGGCGGCAATGACGTTTCTTCTCCCTCCACCATCGCCTGTAGCTCGGGCTGCGCCATCGCTGAAACAATCGCCGCACATGCCGCCGACACGATTATTCCTGGTACCTTGTTTTGCATTATGAGTTCTCCTTCCGTTAAAATCAACAAGCACTGCAGCTAATCCTGAAGCCGATGTCATGGCTTCGCACTGCAGGTTCCTCCATGTCTCGATAGGCCGAGCGGCAATCCTGCGCATCGTCAAGCCACCCTCCTCCACGTAAAACTCGATAGCGGCAAGCCTGTCGCGTCAATGTTGAATCAGTAGTGCTCTTGTGGTCTTGTCTATACCAATCTGCACACCACTCTCGAATATTTCCGTGCATGTCATACAGACCCCAACGATTCGCAGGATATCCGCCTACTGCAACAGGACGTCCGACATTCTCCCCTCGGTCAATCGCACCGCAAGGGTGTTCTCCATTGCAATTTGCACGGTCGCCGTTCAGCGCGTTCCCCCAACTGTATGCCGTCGTCGCACCCGCTCGGCATGCATACTCCCATTCTGCTTCCAACGGGAGCCGGAACTCCTGTCCAGTCTCGCGATTAAGCCGTGCCAGAAAATCATTGCAATCATACCAAGACACATTCACGCACGGGATCATGTCGCCCTCAAATCGAGATGGAGCGGATCCCATCACGTTCTTCCATTGAAGATTTGTTACTGGGAATCGTCCGATCCAGAATGGCCGCGATATGTCAACACGATGCAACCGCTCGTCACTGTCACGGCCTTCTTCCGACTCTGGACTGCCCATCATAAACACACCTGCCGGACAATACTGCAGCTCGACCACAATACCGCTTCGGACTACCACTCTCATTGACTTAGAAATCATCTCATACATCCCGCAGTTGCACCTGTTACGGCGGCGGAGCGGCATTCCCTCCGCTCCGCCGTCGCTTGATCCTACTTGTTGGTCTTGACAGGAACGCCGGTTAACGTGTACCTCTGCACCTGCACAAAGGGAAACATATAAATCGTTTGATCCGTCGTGTACTCTATGAGAGCATCAGCACCCGGAGCGGCATCAAGTGCGGCTTTGTACATGCGCCTACCCATCGAACCGCAGCGCCCAGAGTTTATGGGACAACCGAGTATGAAAAGCTGGTGTTCCGTCGCGGAGACCTCGTCACCGACAACAGTGTAACCACCCTGCTCAATAGGCTTTGACTTGTCGTGGATTGTTCCGGGCACGATTTGGCATCCCGCCATAGCTATTGCAGACGCCGCAATTGCCGCTCCTGCGAGAATTTTCATTTTCATTTCTTTTCTCCTTTTTTGTTTTTAATCCGCGCCACCATGACGCGAAAATCAAAAGTGATTGACCTTGAACTGGTACGTCAGCAAGTTGAACGTCTTGTCGGTCACGACATTTCCAAACTCTACTTTTGTCCGCCCCTTCTCCAGTTCCGATTTGACAACAGCTTTCAATCTATCCTTCGCTGCCTCAAAATCCAATCCCAGCAACTCTAAATCTCCGGTGATAAAACCGCTCTCATTGATGTCTCTGTATTGATACACATATGGCAGCCTCGAGAAGGCATGAAACTTCAAAGTTATCCTTTTTGATTTAGCATCGAAGATTTCTGCATCGTGGACTATGCGAAGACGCGAGAATTCTAGCCCTCCAAGCCTGTCGCGACAACTGTTTGCTATGTTGGCTTTCGCCCAAGCTTTTGCCCGAGCGTAATCATAATCGTTGCAAACAACTACGCACTCACCAGCGACCAACTCATTTTTGCACAAATCCTCACGCCAGCTGACGCCATTCTCCAGCTCCGGGGTTTTGACGACGCTTTGGTCACATTTACGTCGCCATGAATCAAGCTTCAGATGGGCTATGCCGGCCACACTCCAACGGCGCACGAACTCCTGCGCAAATGCTTCCGCCGCTTCATAGAACACTTCCGGAACCGTGCCCGCATTCAGTTCGCTTGCCGAACCATTGCGCTCGATGCCGATGTCGTCGCTGTAACCAATCTCATCAGGCTTTTCAAAGTTCCGAATCTCGGCAAAGCCTCTAATCGAAACGGAGACGACACCATTGGACTTTCGCCTGACGCTAGCGCGCGACAGCGCAATTTTAACCGTCAACAGGGGCAATTCGCCAGGTGCCGGATGCCTAAAATTCGCATTGACGGCTTTTGACAATTCGCGTCCTATGATCTTCCTACCATCAAACTTCGCTTCCGTACATGCGTCGCCCAGGAAATTCTGCCCTGTAACATAAATAGGCAACCTTGTATCAATCTTTTCAAAGGTAGCGGCAACCGACAAAGTGTCGTCGGCAATCGACGATGCATATTCTACAGGTGGACGACGCCTTTCCGCCTCGCACAGTTCCACGACGACGACGCAGCCTCCGTCTGTGGAAACGCAACCTGATAGCGCAAGCGCGCAAGAACACAAAGTCGGGAGAAGTGTCTTTGCCAACAAGTGTTTCACGTGTGCAAATGCCATGTTTCCCTGCATAATCATTTCTTGACCTCAACACTCCCGGTTAAAACAAGCTCATTGCGGCTGTTGCGTATCTGCATGTTCAAAAACCATGTTCCATCTTCGCAAATGATCTGCGAATCTACCAAAAAGTCCTTCCCCGTGTAATTGCCAATGCTTTCCAGCCCACCCGGTTCTATGCCGATGTCCGGTTCGCTTGCATCATCAGTAATGTCTATGGCTGAATAATCAACAATTGTAAATATCGTCGTCCTCCTAAAGGCGGTCTGCAATTGGCGAAATACCTGTTCTGTTGGAACGTTATCATTCATTGACATGCACCGTCTTACGAGAAGCGTTGGTAGTTTGTGACCGCGCTTCCCCGCATCCACAGAGGCTTCTTTGTAAGATTCCTTCATGCAAGGATCGGTCAAAACCTGTTCGACCATTTCCTCCGCCGCGCGACGCATGGAATAAGAAGAGGGACGTTCGCCACACGAATGACAGCATTGCTGCGCTGTGCATCCTGCAAGGCACGTCGAAAGAAAGCAGAAAACTAATTTTGGCGTATTCATCTTTTGATTCCTTTGCTACTCGCCCATGTTTGCGTTAATCCACCCGTCGGATTTTCAAGCGGAAGTCCACTGTGTCCTGAAGCGGAGAAGTGGCGAAGATTTCATCCGACATGCGTCCAAGAAGAACAAGAGGGCGCCACGGCGTCACCGCATGCTTCTGCATTATGCCGTTTGCGCCGCGCCACTCGAACTGGTATTGAATTTTGTAGTCAGAGCGATTGTTGTTCTTCAGCGTCACTTGCGCATGAAGGAAACCCTCGGATGTCTTCTCACATTCATCCTTTATTAGGTCTATGTTCGCAGCAAAGGCGGGATCCTCGATGAAAAGCCTTCCGTTCTCAACCACAACGCCCGAAGTTCTTGGCTGCAAGCAGCCGACAATGGACCAACACGCCAGCACAAGCAAAACTAAACTGAATTTCTTCATGTCGTATTCTCCTTGTTAAAGTCAAAAAGCAAGATTCATAATTGGCATGAATGTAATCGGCGAACTGCGGTTCAAGTTAAAAAGGCCAATCTGGACGCCCTCAAGCCGTTCCGCATAGTTTATAGCGCCGATTTGCGCCCCTGCGAGCTTTCCCGCATAGTTTGCCACGCCGACCTGAAGTCCGCGATGCGTTCCATCGGTACAAGAATAAAGCCCAGATATCTGACAGCCCGCAAAATCAAACGCGACAAAGTTAAATAGACCTGCGACAAGAATCGCACCGTCCGACTCTCCAACTGAATTAAACAATCCTGCAACGCCGATGCCATCCATCTTGTAGTCGGCGAAATTGCCAAGTCCGCCAACGTCAATTGCGTAGACCGCGCGATGGCTGCCAACTAGAATGTTCAGCCGAAGGCCACAGACATCCCAGTCTTCTCCTGGCATCTCCAACTTTGGCGCAAACGAAAGGGCGTAAGGCGACGAGGCAACATATGGTGCCGGAGGAAAAGCTGAAATATCGCGAGACTTCGTCTCACCTGTCTGGGCAGAACTTGACGTGCCATATTCGCGAAGGGCAACCTCCGCCCCATATGAAACGCACGAAAGAACAACGCAGAAAATGGCATAGGCAATTCTGCCTTGCTCCACGATCTTCGCTCCTTTGGTTGTCACCATTCTTCCTCCCGCCTCTTCGCTATTGGGAGAGCGCGACGCCAAAGAGGCAAAAGAAGAGCGGCGCACCCTCAAGATTCTGTCTTCTGGAGGCGCCGCTAAGAGCCTGTAGCAAAACATGAATATGAAAGTACGCCGCGTGGATTGTCCACGTAGCGCACAGTCGTATTTCGCTTTGCTACTTGGAGAGTTAGCGGCTTCCCAGAAAGCGTCATACGCTGTTGCGTACGTTGCCGCAGTTAGGTTGCCCACCCGCGGCATTCCTCGCTCCCCGGATTGCGGCGCGACGGAGCGCGTCCCTCCCCGAGTGGAGAATCGGCCGGCATTACGCCCGACCGCTATGTCATTCGTTTAGTCTCTTTCTCCCTTCATGGACTACATTCATTCGAACAATGCAATTATAGCAAAAGTCATGCAGAAAGGCAAAGGGAGAAACCGGGAATATAATGCCGCCTCGGGTTTCAGCCGGTTATGGCGGACGAAAGCCAGCCCGTCCAGTCCGACAGCCTCTCCGGCGTGTCGCACTCGGCGATGAGCCTCAGGTACGGCTCCGTGTTGGACTTCCGGATGTTCACCCATCCCTCGGCGTACTCCATCCGCACGCCGTCCATGTCCGAGCGCGAAACCTCCTCCGGAAGCCGCGCCTTCGCGCACTCCATGACCCGCGCGATAGCCGCGTCCTTGTCCTCGACCCTGAAGTTCATCTCGCCGGAGTTCGCGTAGCGTCCCGAGACGGCAAGCGCCATCTCGGAGAACGTCCGCCCGGACGCCCTTTCAGCGGCGAACTCGGAAAGCACCCTGAGCGCCGCCAGGACGCCCGAATCGCATCCGAAGAACTCGCTGAAATAGTAGTGCCCAGCAAGCTCGCCGCCGCAGACCGCGCCGACCTTCCGCAGAATCGGCTTCGCGAAGGCGTGCCCGACAGGAACCATGACCGGCTCGCACCCCATCTCGCGCAGCGCCTCTATCGCGCCGCGGCTGGTGCGGACGTCGTGGATGACCTTCGGCTTGCAATTCGCGACGCCTGCGGCGCGTAGCGTCGCGCCTGCGACGGCGGGTATCAGGATGTCCGGCTGCACGAACTCGCCGCGTTCGTCCACGAACATGGCGCGGTCAGCGTCGCCGTCGAAGATTATGCCGCAGTCGAGTCCGTTCTCGCGGACGACGGACGCAAGCTGCTCGCGGGCGTCGGACTTCAGCGGATTTGGGCTGTGGCACGGAAAGCGTCCGTCCAGCGTGTCGTTTATGACTACCGCGCAAGGGAAAAGCTCGCGGACGAGGATGGACGACATCCCGTTCGAGCAGTCAACTGCGTAGCGCAGACCGGCGGACGCATCGATCGCCGCGTGCTCGCGCTGCCAGGCGACGTAGCGGGGAAGGGATTCCGCGCCTGCGCTGCGCACGCTTCCCGGCTCCCGGGCTGCGGCGGGCGTGCCGGACTTGACGATGCGCTCCACCTCGTCAAGCCCGTCAGCATAGCCCACAGGCAGCGAAGTGCGCTTTGAGACCTTCAGTCCGTTGTCCGAAGGCGGATTGTGGGACGCCGTGACCATTACGGAGCCGTCGTAACCGTCCTCTGCGGTGAAGAAGTACACCATCGGCGTCGTGCAGAGCCCAAGGTCGGTCACTTCAGCGCCCGCCTCGACAAGCCCGCGCACAAGCGCGTCGCGGACGTCACCGCTCGTCTCGCGGCAGTCGCGTCCCACAAGCCAGCGCGGATGCGGAATGCCAGGCGTCACGACTCGCGGCAGGGCGAGTCCGACCCTGTACACCGTGTCGAGGTCGAAATCGACCCCAAACGTCCCTCTCATGTCGTAAGCCTTGAAGAAACCCATGTTGACGCTCCTTTCCCTGGACAAGCCTAGACAGGCCGCCGAGTCCGCTATTCTATCGTCACGCCGACGGAGCCGAGCTTCTTAACGGACGCCGTGCCGCAGGCGGCGTTGCCGACCATTACGCCGGAGACGTTCACCGTCGTCGCCTTCAGCCGCCCGTTCACCTCTGCGTATATCTTGAACGATCCCTTGAACGATCCGTCCTTCGCCTTGTACGTCAGCTTGAGCCCAGACGGGTTCTCCCCGGCCTTGGACAAGTCGAGCACGCCCTTCTTCATCGCGACCTTGCCGGCCTTCGCGATCTCCCACTTCGTCCCGTTCGGCTTGATTGACATTCCGTCAGGCAGGTACTTCGCAAACGCCAAGCCGAGGGCCTGTCCCCACGCGGAAGCCGCCTCGTCCGCGTCGATGCGGAACTTTGCGTTCGCGGGGAGGGACCCAGCCTTGCCGACCGCGACGCCGTCGCCGAGCCCGACGACCTGGCACCGCCCCAGCCCGGAGGAGGCCGCGTCGAGCGCGATCCACACGGTGAACGCCAGCCCGGACTTGGCGTCCGCAACCGGCACGCACGCCCACCTCTCTCCGACGAGCAGCTGGGCGGACGCGTTCAACTTCCCTCCGGTAGCAAGCGTCCCTTTGACCTTCGCCTTGCCCTTGTTCGCGACCGTCAGCGCCGCGACTCCGCCGTCCCAGACGATGTTCAGCGTCGTCTTCAGCGGAGCGAACGCCGCCTCTGCCGCAGCCTTCTCCGCCTTGTCCTTCGAAGCGAGCAGGTTCCTCACGCCGTCGATCGTCCATGCTCCGTAGCTGCCGGACATCCCCTTCGCGCCGAGCGTGACGCTGCACGCCTCGCCTCCTGCGAAAGGAAGCGTGGTGGGTCCGGTCGTCTCGATCTTCGCCTTGCCGTTTCCATTCGCCTTTATGGTCGTCTTCTTTCCGCCGACCGGGACGACGGTCCCCTTCACGGACGCAACGCCTGTCTTGGCGTTCGGCTTGCCGACCTTGACCTGGATCGTCCCCTTCACGCTCCCGCCCGCGTCGACAAGGTATCCGTTGTACTCGCTCATCGCTGCAGGCGCCGCGCCAACAACCTCGGAGACAAGTTCATACGTCTCCACAGGCTCCGGTTCCGGCTCCGGCGTGGGGTCTGTCCCCGGACCTGGCGTGGGTTCCGGCTCAGGCTCCGGCGTCGGCGTCGGAGAGATCGGCGTCGGCGTAACCGGCTCTGGTTCCGGCTCAGGCTCAGGCTCCGGTTCAGGTTCAGGCTCGGGTTCCGGCTCCGGCTCGGGGTCTGTCCCCGGATCAGGCAGCTCGGGAATGGCGATCCACTGGGCGGTGAAGCTCCTGGCGCCGGTCTCTCCGCGGCGGATGCGTACGCCCTCCTGCCAGCCGAGGAATTCGTATCCGGTGCGGACCGGCGGATCGAGCGCGACGAGATCGCCGTACTCGTACTTCGCCGGATTGCCCTCCGCGTTCGTTCCGCCGTCAAGGGCGTATGTGATTGCGTACGTCTCCGGCGTCCATGCCGCGTAGAGCGTCCTCGGACTGTTTATGGAATAGTATGCGTCCGCCTCGCTGCCGCCCTCCTCGGCGGTCCACCATCCGGCGAAGACGTATCCGGTCCGCGTCGCCACCGGCGGGAAGCGCAGGGGCGTGCCGAGCTCCACGGTCACGACGGACGACGCCGCGCCGTCGCCGCCGGCGAGGGTTCCGCCGTTCGGATCGAGCGTCACCGCGACCGGAGGCAGGGTCCGCGTCCAGGATGCATAGAGGAAGCGCGTCTCGTCGAAAGGCGGCGCGGACACTGTGACGGCGCCGTTGGCGTCGATTATCTTCTCGCCGCCGCCGTTGGGCTTCGTGAAGTACCCGTCGAAGGAGTACCCGTAACGCGCGGGCGGCGTGACTCGTCCGCCGGTCGCGTCGATGGTCTCCGATCCGCCGGATCCGCCCCAGGGGACGAGGCAGATGAAGTCCTCCTGCGTCCGCGCCGCGCCGTCGGACGGACTCCACACGGCGAACAGGAAGCGCACCTGCTCGAGGCTTGTGCGGTCCCCGAGATACGTGCCGTCCGCCGCGACGATCATCTCGCCGGCGCCGCATGGCTTCATGCAATATCCCTCGAAGACGCATCCGTCGCGCGTCGGGACGGCGATCTGTCCGAGGGCCGCCGGACCGTCCGGATCGATCCAGTCGTCGCCGCCCGTGCCGCCGCACTTCAGCAGCGTGGCGGACGAGTCGAGCGGAATCGGATTGCCGACGGTGATGTAGTTGGACGAAGCCGACGAGACGCCGCAGCCCGTCTTGCCGAGGCTGACGTTGCAGTTCATCTCCCCGGCGTCGCAGGCCGGACCGAAGTAGATGTCGTAGTCGGTGGCGGACTCCACGACGTTGCTCGCCACGGTCGCGGACGCGGGGATTCCACCCGTCTTGCCGTTGACGAAGATTCCCTTCTTGTCGGAGGAGACGACGTTCTCGGCGATCACGGCGTCCTTCGTGGAGCTGACCTGCACGCCCGGCCCGGAGACGGACGACATCTGGTTGCCCTGGACCGTCGAGCCGTCCGCCGTGTCGAGCAACACGCCCATCGTCGCTACGTCCCACATCATGTTCCACAGGACGTCCGCACGGGCCGAGTTGATGCATATGCCGCGCTGCCCCAGCTCGTATAGTGTGTTGTCCTCGATGCGGACCTCCGCCCCGTTCTCGACGTAGAAGCCGTCCTTAGCCGTGCCGGACACCGTGTTGCCGGCAAGCGTCGCGGATCCGCCGTTGCAGGTGATGCCGTGCGCGCCGGCGTTCGTCACAACGTTGTACGCGACCTCAGCCGAGGTGCAGGACATCAGGGCGAGGCCCGTGCTGCCGGATCCGCCGACCTTGTTGCCGACGATGCGGAGCCCTTCGGCCTCCTTCGCGAACACGCCGAACGTCTCCGGATCGACGATCGCGTTGCCGACGAGCGACGCGTCGCCGCCGGACACGGCGATTCCGTACGCGCCGCTGGAGACGAGCTCGTTGGTCAAAACCGCGGAGCCGGTGCATCCGTCGAGGACGAGGGCGTTCTGGTCAGGCTCGAAGATGCGGTTGCGCGCGATCGTCTGCGAAACGGAGGACTTGGCGTAGAGTCCGCACTTTCCGGCGGCCTCCACCAGGTTGCCGTCGAAGATGCAGCCTTCGGAGTCCGTCACCAGAAACGCGTGATCCGACGTTCCGACAAGCAGGCTGCATGCGACGGAGACGGACGAGCTCTTGTCGATCTTGACGCCGTTCTCCCCGGGGTCGCGGATCTGCATGCCGCAGACCTTCGCATCCGAGGTCTCGACTATGCACACGCCGCACTTAGCTGCCGAGTAGATGCTTCCGTCCGCAATCTCCGTCGTTCCTGCGCCGAGGAGGCACATGCCGTGCATCTTCGCATCGCTGACGATCGTCCTCGTCGCGGTCACTGCGGCTCCGCCTGCGACGTACACTCCGTTCTGCTCCGTTTCGTACGCGATGTTGTCCGTCAGCGTGGCGGATCCGCCCGAGCAGCAGAAGGCGTGTCCGCCCGAGCCCTGGACCCAGTTGTCCGACGCCTCGGCGCGGTCGCACTCCATGAAGAGGATTCCGTTCCCGACGCTGTTCTGGACCGAGTTTCCGGTCAGGCGCACGGCGTTGGAGCGCTGCGCCACGATTCCGTGCGAGGCGGGGCCGACGACCGTGCAGATCGTGACGGACGAGCCGGGCGCGTCCGCAAGGTAGATTCCGGCCCCCTTTGCGCCGTCGATGAGGTTGTCCTGCGCAACGAGGACGGACGACTCTGCCGCGATGCCGTTGCTGCCGGCGGAGCGGATGGTGTTGCCGGACGCCGAGAGCGTGGCGCCGCCGTAGGCGTAGATGCCGAACTGCCCGGTCTCGTCGATGTCGTTGTCCGCCACCTTGGCGCTTCCGCCGTCGATCGCGACGGCGTGCTCCTTCGTGTATTCGAGATCGTTGGAGAAGATGCGCGAACCCTCGCAGCGGCGCAGCGCGATCGCCTGGTTTGCGGCGCTGGACGCCGAGTTGCGCAGGATGTCCACGCCGGTCGATCCGTCGCCCTGCACGAGCCTCGCGCCGGCGTAGAACTGGTTGTCCGCGACGTTCACGCCGTCGAAGCCGAACGCCATGACGGCGGCTCCGAGGAGTCCCGAGAACCTGCATCCGGTGACGTCTAGCCCCTGCGGCCTGCTTGCCGCTGCCGCGTATTCGTGGTGGTTGCCTGCTCCGGCGAACACGTTCTCGAACACGCAGTCCTTCACCACAGCACCGACGCAAGGCGTGCCGTCCTCGGGATAGTTGCCGGTCTCGCCGACATGCGTGGCGGAGTCGAAGTGGATTGTCTCGATCGCGGGGAAGCGGGTCTCGTCGCCGACGGGGATGTCGCCCCAGAAGTCCGCGTCGGTCCCTGTGTAGCGGACCTGGTCCGAGAACGTGCAGCCGTCGACCAGCGACTCGCACGTCGCGCTCATGTTGATCGCGTGGTTTGTAGAATGCTTGAACACGCCTGCGCGCACAACGATGTTGCTGCCGTGGCAGAGATGGAATATCCCGACGTTCTCGCCGGCGCTCGCCGCGGCGTCCCAGACTCCGCCCTCGATCGTCACGTTGCGGACCTGGCTGTAGCCGCCGTGCCTGCACGTCTCCTCCTTGAGGCACTTCGTGCCGTCGGACGCAAGGTGCATGCCCATGAGCATCGTCTTGTCGACGGAATCGCGGCGGACGAGGATGGCTTTCGCGTCGATGGACAGCTTGGTGTCGGAGAAGATATGCAGCGAGCGGTCGAGCGGATACGTGCCGGGCCCGACCCTGACGACAAGTTCCGTGCCGTTGGTCTTGGCGATGTCGAGCGCGGACTGGAACGCCATGCGCGTGGCGGCCGGATCGCTGGAACCCGGCTTTGCGCCGAACGATGCGACGTCAACTACCGTTGCGCCGTGCGCCAATGTCGCCGCCAATAGCACCGTCGTTGATGCAAACAAACCGGCGACCTCCCTTATGGAGTCCGCAATGTTCATGGCACCTCCTTATATATACCTAATCCAACATCATATGCGTTAACCTATCTATTGTAGCGCATGCCACCCGGCTTGTCAATGCCGGCTTGGCCGGCAAATATGCATAGGCGAGGCCTCAGAACAATCCTGCGCCTAGCGACTCTCAGCTCACGAGCTTCGTCGCCACATGAGTGTTCACGTCAAATCAGCAACCGGCTTCATTTGAAAGCTCGTTTTCGTTTTCATTGCTCTGCTCATTTGACGATGTGTTGTTAGCATTATCCCAATAATCTGCATTTTCACTCTGAATCGCATTTTGAGATTCATTTGATGCGCTTTCATCTTTTGATGAAGAATCCCAATAGTCGGAATCTTGATTTTCAGCCTGCGCATCCGCCGTCTGCTCGTGGGTGTAGTCCTCGATAACTTGATGCCTGTAATCGTCGGAAGTCTGCCCAGTAATCTCTTCGCAATGATTGTTGTCGTACTGTTCCTTGGCGACAGACTCGTTCTCATCCAACTGTTTTCCCCGTTCGGCATATTGTTCGCGAAGGGCCTGACTGTCTCTTGCTTCGCTTTCAGACCATGTTCCCGGGTGGTTTTCGTCGTGCTCAATGCCTTGAATGATAGAGTGCTTATAGTCATCGACTATCCGCCCACGATCTACATTCTGATTCTCTTCCATGGATGGTCTCCTTACACGTATGGATTAAGGTCGTAACGTCCGTCAAAAACCGGGTCGGTGTAGTAAGTGATTCGTTCCGCGGCGATTGGCGGAACGCCCTGCACGAACATGAGCATAGTCTCGCGGTTCAACCGTCGTACTTCGTCTGGATTCAGGAGGGAGCGTTCTTTCTCAGCGTTGGACTTTGACTTGTTCTTCGTCTTTGTAGCCTTAATCAGCGCGAACCGTTCCTTCGAAATAGAGGAGCTCACGCTTTCCGTTTGAATCTTTATGGTCTCCTCGCCAAGCATTTCGGATATGTATTTTGCCGTTTCATGGTCGTTGATTCCAAAAAATTGCTGTATCTTGGCATTGGCAATGAAACTTGGCCAATCGTCCTTGTAGAGCGATTTCAATTGCGACAAGTCTTGCCAGATCATCCACACTGACATGCCGTAGCCAGCCAGCAAACTGACCGCCTTGCGCATCATGTCCATGGTTCCAAGCTGCGCCATTTCATCAAGGATGAACAAGACTGGGCAACCATCCTTTGGCTTTCCAATCGTGCGCGTCATGGAAGCCATCGCCATCGTAATCCACAGACGGAACAAACGCCCATACTGAGCAAGAAAGTGTGGCGGCAACACCAGATAGATTGTCACGCCACCTCTTGTTTTCAAGTCACGAAGATTGTATGTGCCAGAACAGTCTTTGCCATCCCTGCCCAGACATTCACCGACTAGCGGCGAATCCATGAACTCAGTGTGCTTGAGCGCGAAGGATATGACGTTCTTGAACTCTTCGCGCCCCATCGACTTTATCTCCCTAGCGGCACGTCCAAGCACACCATCGACATCTTCCTTGAAAGACTCCATTATTGGAAGAAAGCCGACCAGTCTTTCCAAGCCAGCCGTGAGCATCGTGCGCACAGACGAAAGATGCCGCCTACCTTTCGGGCCAAGTCCGTAAACGACTGCTAGTATCAGTCCTTTCAGCAATGTCCGGCACTTGTCGTTCCAGTGCGGGTCTTTCTCATCCGCTGGACGGACTACAAGAGAATCGGCAATCATGCCGACCTCGTCCAACAATTCGGGATTCTGTTTCAGGTATGTTGAAGGCGGCCTTGAATAATCAACAAGACCATCAAGCGGATTGATGCTGTCTGTGGCCTCCGCCTTGTCCTTGGCCACATGAAATGGGTCAATGCAGACGATTCGCTGTTTCAGCCGTTCGGCGCGGTACCGGTGCGTCACGGCATAGTTTTCACCTTTCGGATCAATGACGATGACCGAGCCTGGATAATGCAAAAGATTAGGTATGACAAGGCCAACGCCTTTGCCTGAACGGGTTGGCGCGACGGTCAACACATGCCCATCACCAGTCCAACCAAGAAATGCACGTCCATGATGTTCGCCAGCAACCTTACGAACAATTTTTTCAGTACCATCTGAGATTGCGCCAAGCATTTCGTTATAGCCATCGCGCATACCCTTGGTCAGTTCTGCAGGATCGGCTTCACATCCCAGAAGGAATGCGCGGTCCACATCCACGCCACCTTCACCCAAAGCCACTTTTGCGGCAGGAATCGTCAGAACGCCCTCTGCCTTCAAGTCCTTTGATTCCGCCCAGCGGGCACTTCCGTATCTGTCGCTTGTCATTGTCACTCGCTCCGTTTGATCAAACGCGTCAGCAGAAATGCTGTACCAAAAAATGCAGCGTCCATCAAAAGGACAAATGCCAAGACGACCTGAACGAGAAACAGATAAGGTTTGCACCACACAATCCCAGCATTTAGCCACCCACCAACATACGGCAATAGATTTATGCCGAACAGCACCACCACTATCGCCACACACCCTTTCCACATGCCCTTCAAGTCCGGGCCACTCAATGTTATTTCCGATGCGATGCAAAAAACTGCATAGAGATAAAGCGCAATCCACGGCGAACGCCAGTTCCACACGCAGACGGCATTCCTTAGCATCTGCCACGCCGCAAGAAAAACATTCGACACGTATTCATACGTCGCGGGAGGCGTCCCCTCTGGGAAATACGTCTGGACATCGGGAAGAAGCCCTGTGCCGCCGACAAGATAGGACAGTCCGAGAATGACAGCAGAGCCAAACCAGACCGGCCCGGTGGAAATCACGAACTGCGCAATGTTGCCGAGAAAGCTGCCGCCGTCCGGCAACTCATGCGAAACATAGCCAAGCGTTCCGTCGGAAGACGGCTTGAATGGCACGAACTCAGCTATTTTTGTACCAGTCAACAAACAACCTATTGCGTGGCCTGTCTCGTGGCAAGCGACACCTGGCGCTACAATGTAATAGTAGATCATCCCGATGCGCGACGACACCGCGCCACGAATCCCCTGACTTACGAACCACAAGATAACCGCCAGCGCAAACACAACGCCAAACACGACAAGCAGTTGCGCGCCAGTGCGCGCAACCGCTGTCGTGATATAGTGGAGAACGCTCTCCATATGCCTCTTGACTGATTACCAGTCCTCTTCTGGCTTTTGATCATGGAACATATCCTTAGGGCCAAGCGGACGCGGTTCCGCCAACGATCCCTGCGGAAGATACATAATCTTATAAACATCTTCATCCCGACACCAATATTGAGCTGTAAGAGCGATCTTGTTCCATCCGACATTCAGATTGACTGTTGTGTTTTTTTGGTGTTTAACGCATGAGAGTACAGAGACACCATTAACTTCAAGAGTATATGGATGATCATGCGCACCAAACACTGTAAATGTATATGCGCCAGCTCGCTTGCATTTTATATAGCCCTCCCAACTCATAACGTCGCGATGAATGTTCTTGTCAGAGAAATTGCACGCGAAATCAGTCCCTTTATCTATGCGTGTGACAATAATGGACAACTTTTCGCGTTGCACTCTATTTTTTATCGTGGGTTCGACATCACTAACCCTCGGTACACTGTAAAATTTGCATGTCGCCCCAGGCTGAGGATTGACTGGATCGGAAATCACAATAGGCGATGCCGATTCAATGCCGAAATCATCTTCGGCAAACGCAGTTGTTGTTACACAGGCGGCAGCGCATAATGCGACAGCCATCAGTTTTCTTGTTTTCATTTTTTTGTTTTCCTTTATTGGTTTGCTCAGGAATAGTTCCTATAGGAAATTACCAGTCCTCTTCCGGCTTCTGGTCGTAGAACAACATGGCCGGAGTGAGCGGACGTGCATCCGAAAGAGACTCTTTGGGCTTATACGCTATGGAAAGGGAACCTCTGCCAGACCTGGGGCTGTTCGAAAACTGACAAACAATTTCAATCTTATTCCAGCCAACTTTCAAAGCTGCATCAGCACTCGTCTGCCCCTTACCCGCTCCGATCACGGAGTTTACATTTACTCTGACCGAATACCCGTCGTTGATGGTTTTCTTGCCAGTGAGAATAATTGTGTATATTCCCGCTCTCTTGCACTTTAGGAATCCGCTCCACATTCCAGCATTTGCCTCCGTACTCCCCAAAGCCTTTAATGAAAATGTTTCTGATTTATCTATCACCGTCTTTATGGCAGGAGCCTTTCTAAGCGTCGGAACGCTTTCTTTAAGCCAACTGTCGCTCACGGACACATTGCTCCCCTTATATCCAGAAAGCACCATGCCTGGCTGTGGGTTGATAGGATCGGCAATCTCAATAGGCGATGCCGATTCAATGCCGAAATCATCTTCGGCAAATGCGGTTGTCGACACACTGGCGACACATAGCGCGGCTGCCATCATTATTTTTGGATTCATGTATTCGATTCCTTTCATTTTCGGGTTAATAAAAACTACCGCCGTCTGGCGGCAAGCCGTTGGACGGTGAGCAGGGTATCGTCGAGTCGTTTCAGCATTGACTCTTCCTCCATGCGGTCGGCAAGTTGGTACGCCTTTGATTCGATTCCCGCGAACACACCAGCCGGATCTGAGCCAGCTGGAATGTTGGCGGATCGCTTGAACGCCGCCAAGTCCGAATCGATACGCGCCTGTGCGGATGACTCCGGCAACTCTCTCTTAAGGCGATAAATAGCCGAAGAGCCAAACACGCGCTCATAGTTTCCGGCGAGTTTCTGCACTCGCTTCCCAAGCTCTGCCTCTTTTTCGCCTTCGCTCCGTGAGCGTGCCTTTATTGCTGCCGCTTGCTGCGCGAGTAGATTCAAGTCCGAATATCCGCGATTGCGCGAAGATGTGATTCGGCTGACAAGGTCATTGATCTCCGTCTGACGAGCCTTCTTCTTCGCGAGTGCAGACGGCACCGCAACCATGCCCTCTGCCATGTCTTTGCAATTTGCAGCAAATTCCGCAATGAGCATCTGCCCGTTCACGATTTCAAGTTGTCTTGAAGTACGAACTGCAAATGACGAGGAGTCTGATTTCAGCTGTTCAGCTTGGTCGTTCAACGCATCAACTTCGTCGTTCCCCCCGCTTGCGCGCAAAGCCTTCGCCATGTTCGCTGCAAGTGCCGAAGCGCTCGCACTTGCCTTGTTGGCCCGTGCAGATATGTCGCCTACGCGAATCTGCAAATCGCGCCATATCCGCAGTTCCCTCTCCTGCGACCATGTGGATGTTCCGGCAGACTCCATTTCAGACTTCAGAGCGGCAAGTTCCGCATTGAGTCGTTCAATTTCAGCAGGAGCATTCTTTATATGCTCCCGCAGTTCGCCCCGATCCTCGCTTGCCGTCGTGAACCATCGCGAAATCGTCTGCGGAAGAGGGCGCACCTCCTTTCGCGAATAGCATTCCACCATGAATCTGCGCAAGGTTGAATCTGCGTCAAATGCCTCGCGGTACTTGCGCAACGTCTCGCGCGTAAAATCAGTGGCCTCCAGCTCGGATTCCTTGCGTACGTTGTAGTCCTCTATCAATTGTGCGTGGAGACGCGACAGCCTTTCCCGAGATTGCCTGAAATAGTCACCGAGCTCGTTTGAACCTGCCCACGCTTCGACGGATGCTGCCAACTTGCCCGGCATCTCAATTCCAAGCGCCTCTTCGGGCGTGGGTGGGCGCTTTGGTTTCGGCACGGGCTGATCCTGCGTTGGCTGCTGACGGTATCTAGGCTCCGAATCCCCACATCCAGCGATGGATGCAAAACACGCAAGCCCTGCGATGGCAACAGTCAATTTCATCTGCATCTACTCCTGTGATTGTTTAGGGCGATACTTTTCCAGACGCTCGCGCTTTCGCGCTTTTTCCCCTGCGACACCAGTAGAGACGTCCATTGTTTTCCCATCCATATTGCGGCGCAACTCACCAATCTCAACCGAAGCGCCATGCGCCGCCGCAAGGTCTTTTTTCAACATTTCGTATTCTGACGCTGTTGCAATCGTGCGCCCGTCAGCCTCGCAACGGCGAATCGCGGCGGAAAGCGTCGCCACTTCGCGTTCCTTACGATAGTCGTAATCTTTCAGCAGCTTCACGTCCGTCTGTGCTTGAAGTATCTCGCGCTTTTTGTTTTCAAGATCCTCGTCGCATTGCGCAAGATCGTCGCCAACGCTCTCGTCATCTGGGAATCGTTCAAATTCATCCCTCAGTCTGGCTATCTTCTGCTCAAGCTGCTTACGCTCGCCGCGCAGGCGCAAAAACGATTCCTCGGCATTCTTGAGCCGGGATTTGACAGTCGCCTGCTGCTGCTTTGCCTTGTCCAGGACTGCTTTCATCGTCTTGATGTTTCCGTCCAACAGTGCTATAGATGGATCAGCACCAAGGTCGGGCGCCTTGTCGGAGAGCATTTCGTTGATGCGCTCATGCTGAAGTTGTTGTGGCGACCTCTCGACCGGCTTTGCTTCGGCAGCGCGTTTCTCGTCCTCGCGTTCCTTTTCAACCGCATTAAGGCGTGCAATGACGAGTATAAACGCACCTACAAGCGCGAGGATAATCAAGACGACAAGGCAAGCCCCGCCCTTTCTGCTTCCAAAATACAGCTTCATGGCGTCACTTCACCCGATTCCATTCGTTTATAAATATCTGCGTAATGTCAAGTGCTTCGTTGACATCCTTCTCCAACTCAACTGGAATGCCGCCAAGCTGTCCAAGCTTCACCTTGTCCCATGTGCGAGTGAACGCCTGGTATGCATCGTCAAAACGGGCAAGTGTTTCACGTGATGTCTTGAGCCCTTTTTTAGCCGCATTGTACATGGCAGTGTCCTCGACACTTAAGACGCGGTTCTTCCCCATGGCCGTGTTGATTTCGGCAATCTTGGCGTCCAGCGCCTCTTCGTCGTCTATGACCCATTGGTCGAACGCAACCGGCCATCCCTTCGACTGGCCCTCGGCACGCGCCTTCTCCGCCTTGTCGAGCAAATCGAGATATCCTTTTGATTTATCACCAGCAGCCTTAATCTGGCGGTCGTACTTACCATAGATCATGCTGATTCGAGCCTGCGCCTCAAGTAGTTTCTTGCGCGTGAAGATCATCTGGTCGTTCGTTTCCTTAAACCAGGCCATCGGCTTTTCAACGTAAAGCGGCACTGCATTCGTTTTGGAATAGCTTGCCTCCTCCGCATCACGCTCAGCCTCTATCTTGGCTCGGCGGATCTCCTCTGGCGTAGGCTCCACCTTCTCTTGAGATGCGGACTGACCTTTCGCAGAACTCGATCCTGATCTTGAATTGTCTACTTCCACATCAGCCGAGCACCCAACCCAAAGCATCAAGAAGGTCAGCGATGCAACATATATTGTTGTTTTCATTTCATCCTCCAGCCTCTTCATGTTACGGAGAGCGCGGCACCAAAGAGGCAAAAGAAGAGCGGCGCACTCCCGAAATTCTGTCTCGCAAGATGCACCGCCAAGAGCCCTGAATGAAACCGAATAAGAAAGTACGCCGCGTGGATATTGCACCACACGTGCGCACAGTCGTATTTCGCTTCATTCATTGAAATTAGCGGTTTCCTTGCGAAGCTACTATACGCTGTTGCGTACGTCGTCCTCTTTCGCGGCTTCCACCTTCGCGCAGGGCCACGGCGGATGAATGCGCTGCTACGTAGGACGTGGTGGGCGTTGCCACCCACTCCTAGCGGACTCCGCTAGCGCGTGCCGCCGGTCCCGGGCCATCAAGCGCCCGGGAGTGTGTCAAAGATCATGTTCAATGGGAGATTGCTCCCGTTGGAACACCTTAATTATACCAAAATAAAATCCAATTGGGCGAAGAAAAATGCCGGACCGGCCCCGAGATTGGCAGCATGGCTTTGCGCCCCTCGCGACCCCCGGGGGTAGCGGCACGCGACTCCCGGGGGTAGCGGCACGCGACTCCCGGGGGTAGAGGTGCTGTATAGACAAGACACATAGGTAACACATTGACAAGGGACATAGGTAACGTAAACAAGGGACATAGGTAACACTTTTTGTTGCCCAAGTTGGGTGCCGTATGGCATGATACGCCTATGCGCGACGAAAGGAGGCGCATGACCATGCCATGGAACAACGGAAAACGAGTCATAGAGTCCAGGCTTGACTTCATAAACCTGGCCACTGCCAAAGAGTCGAGCGTAGCCCAGCTGTGCCGCGACTTCGGAATATCCAGGAAGACGGCCTACAAGTGGATGGGCCGGCATCTGCGCGGCGAGGGTCTGGAGGACAGGAGCAGAAGGCCCGTCTCGTCGCCGGGAGCCACCACGCCGGACATCGTCGACAGGGTGCTCGACATGAGGGCAAGGCATCCCTTCCTGGGCGGAAGGAAGATCGGCCTGATCCTGAAGCGGCAGGGAGTGGCCGACGTGCCTTCCGGGAACACGATCACGTCGATAATAAGGGCACACGGCCTGCTCGACAAGAGGAATTCGCGGGAGGCGCAGAGGTACGTCCGCTTCAGAAAGGACAAGGCGAACGAAATGTGGCAATGCGATTTCCTTGGGCACTTCGCCCTGAAGGACGGATCGCGGTGCCACACCCTGAACGTGATCGACGACCACAGCAGATTCTGCCTGTGCTGCGCCGCGCTGCCCAACGAACGGTTCGAGTCCGTCAAGCCTGTGTTCGAGAGCCTGTTCATGGCCTACGGGATGCCGAAGGCGCTGCTATGCGACAACGGCAAGCCATGGGGTGCCGCGGTGGAGGGGGCCCGAGGCGGCATAACGTCGTTCGAGGCGTGGATGATGGATCTGGGCGTGCTGGTAATTCACGGAAAGCCGTACCACCCGCAGACGCAAGGCAAGGAGGAGCGCTTCAACAAGTCTTTCGCGCGCGAGGCGAAGCAATACGCCCGCCTGGACGACTTCCCCTCCGCGCAGTCCAGCTTCGATCGCTACCGGGAGTTCTACAACAACGAAAGGCCGCACATGGGCATAGACGACCTCTGCCCGAAAGACCTTTACCATCCCAGCGAGACGGCGTTCACGACAGAGAATCCGGCATGGGAATACCCTGCGGGAGCGTGTCTGCGCAGGGTTCAGCGCAACGGACGCGTGGACTACAAAGGCCGAACCTTGGCCTTCAGCTACGGCATGACGGGCCGAACGGTGGCAATGCTGCCGTCGAAAGGCGGAAGCATCGTAAACATCATATACCGGCAGTTCCTGTTGGCAAGGTACAACATGTCCACAGGGGAGTACCAGTTCGTAAGACCGTATCTGGTCGAAGGAGACCCGCGGCCGACATTCCCGGGATTAGATTGACAGGAGGGGAGACGGCTGCTTGCCGCTACGCGGCACCCCTTCGGGGGCGCAGCGTCTCCCCTCCTGTCAATCAGACAAGACAAAACCTAAAGTGTTACCCATGTCCCTTGTCTAAGTGTTACCTATGTTGGTTTACACAGGTGCTCTACTCCCGGGTGTCGGAAGCGGGCACGCCCCTGCGTGCGAAAAGGCGGGCGACGAACGCTCCGCTAATGTTGTGCCAGACGCTGAATATCGCGCCGGGCACCGCCGCCATGGGATACGCGGCAAAATACGCCGCGGCAAGGCTCGCCGCGAGCCCGGAGTTCTGCATCCCCACCTCTATGCACAGCGCCCTGCGCTTCGGCTCGGAAAGGCGAAGCGCCGCCGCAAGCAGATAGCCGAGGGCGAGTCCGCACATGTTGTGCAGCACCACGACAGCCGCTACGGCGAATCCGCCGTCAAGCAGCCGCCTTGCGTTCGCCGCGACGACTATTGCGATTATTACGGCGATCGCGACGGACGACACCATCGGCATGAAGCGCACGGCGCGCTCCGTGGCGCGCGGGAAGAGGCGCTTGGCGACAAGCCCGAGCGCAATCGGCAGGACTACTACCCAGAGGATGCCGACGAACATCCCGGCGGCATCGACCTCGACGGTCTTCCCTGCGAGGATCAGCGTGAGAAGAGGCGTAAGGACAGGTGCCAGAAGAGTGGACACGCCGGTCATGCCGACGGACAGGGCAAGGTCGCCCTTCGCAAGGTATGTCATGACATTCGAGGCCGTGCCGCCCGGACAGCATCCGACAAGGACGACGCCGACCGCAAGGGCCTCGTCGAGTCCGAACAGCCGCGACAGCGCAAACGCAAGCGCAGGCATTATCGTAAACTGCGCCGCGCAACCGACGGCGACATCCTTCGGACGGCTGAAGACTATCTTGAAGTCCTCCAGCCGCGTGGCGAGCCCCATGCCGAACATGACGACCCCCAGCAGCGCGCTGACGACCCATCCCGGGACGGCGAAACCTGCTGCGACTACGGAATGCATAGGCCCTTACTTCTTCGCCTTGACGCCGAGATCGGAGAGGCGCATCGAGATGATGCGCGAAACGCCCTTCTCCTGCTGCGAAACGCCGTACACCAGGTCGGAGCCGGCGATCGTGTGCTGGTTGTGGGTGATGATGAGGAACTGCGACTGGCGCAGGAACTCCTTCAGCTGCTCCACGAAGCGCCCGATGTTCGCGTCGTCGAGCGCGGCGTCCAGCTCGTCCAGCATGCAGAACGGGGCGGGCTTGATCATGAAGATCGAGAACAGCAGCGCGACGGCCGTCATCGTGCGCTCGCCGCCGGAGAGGAGCGTGACGGACTGCGGACGCTTGCCCGGAGGCCTTGCGATGATGTCGATGCCGCACTCCAGCGGATCCTCCTCGTTCTCCAGCAGCACGAGCCTCGCCTCGCCGCCGCCGAAGAGCTTCGTGAACATCGTCTGGAAGTTCCTGTTCGCCTGCTCGAACGTCGTGCGGAACATTTCGCCGGACGTCGTGTTCAGGTTGTTGATGAGCTCCATTATCTGGGCCTTCGCCGCGATTAGGTCCTCCTCCTGCGCCTTCTCGCGCGCGTAGCGCTCCTCCAGCTCGCGGTACTCGTCGATGGCCACCATGTTGACGGGTCCGAGCGCGGCGATCTCGCCCTGCAGCTTCGCGACCGTCCCCTCAAGCTCCTCCATCGGCGGCACGACGCCCTTCTTCCACTCGGGGTCGGGCTCGCGCAAGACGGCGTCCGCGAAGAGCCCGTACTCGTCCTGCAGGTGGTCGTAGATGTTCTGCCTGCGCATCGTCGCCTCAGCAGCCTGCACCTCGAGCTTGCCGCGGAAGTCCCTCGCGCGGTCCAGCTCTCCGCGCCTCATCGCGACCGCGCCGTCCGCTGCAGAAATCCGCTCCATCATGCCGACGCGGCGCGCACGCTCGTCGTCCATGCGCGCATGGCACTCCTGCGCCTTGTCCTTCAGCTCGTCCAGCTTGTCGAGGAGGTCGCCGCTCTCGTCCGTCAGCCTCTGGATGGACTCCTCGTATCCGCGGATGCCGCTCTCGCGTCCGTCGATCGCGCGCTGCAGCTCCTCGCGGCGCCTGTCCGCGCCCTCGCTCTGCTGTCCGACGAACGAAAGCTCCTGCTCCATGCGGCTCGCGGCGATTCGGCGCTCCGTGAGCGTCTGCGACTCGCGCACGCTCTCCGTCTCCAGCGCCTGGAGCTCCTCCTGCCTTAGCGCCACGGAATCCATGAGCGCGTCGCGCTTGGCGACGGTCTCCTCGAGCTCCGCCGAGAGCTCCGCGCGCTTCGCCGTGTCGTCCGCGTTTGCCTGCCTCACGGCGGCAAGCTCGCGCGAGACCGCGTCCAGGCGGGCCCTTACGGACGTCGTGTCGCGGGCGACCATAGACTCCTCGCCCTCGGCCTGCGCCGCCGCGCGCCTCGCCTCGGCAAGGCGCCTCTCCGCCTCGGAAAGCCTCTCCGCGAGCTCGCGGCTCTTGTCCGCGCCCGTCGCCAGCACCTCGCGCGCCTCCTCGATCCTCGCCTTGAGCTCCGCAAGCGAGCGCTCCGCCTCGGTGATCGGCGAACGGCGTCCGGAGGACGACTCGACGGACGCCGAAAGCGCGAAGCGCCCGTCCTCGCCGCCGACCAGGACAACGTCTCCAAGGAGATCCTCCGCAGTCTCGCGGCTTTCGTCCGAAACGACGACGTGGTCCACGAGCCTGTCGCCGGACGCCACTTCGACGCCCTCGCGGCCAGTCGGCGCCGCGACGATCCTTACGTCGCCCTCCTGCGATTCCAGGATGCCCTCGAGGACGACCTTGGCCTTCGCCTCGTCCTTGAGCATCTCGAGCTGCGCCTCCTTCGCGGCGGCCTCGCTCTGCATGTCGCCGAGGTGGTCGCGCGCCTCCTCTATCTTCGCCCTGAGCGCGTCAAGCTCCGCACGCGCCGCGGCCTGCGCCTCCGCGCTCGCCGCCTCCACCTCGCGCGCGGCGTCCGCCTTGGCCTTGATCTCGGCAAGGTTCCTCTCCGCCGCCTCGACGTTCGCCCTGAGCTGGGCCTCGTCCGCCGAAAGCCTCTCGTTGCGGATGATCGCCTCGCGCGCGGCGGCCTCCATGCGCGCTATCTCGTCGCGGATGGACGCGGCGCGGCGGTCGCACTGCACGGACTCCGCGCGCGCGACCTGGACTTCCGTGCGCAGCGCGTCGATGCGCTGCTGCGATTCGTTGAAAGCCATCTCCGCCGCGTCCAGCGCCTCGCGCGCCGCCGCAAGCGAGTCGCCCAGAAGCCTCGTCTTCTGCGCCAGCGACTCGACCTGCATCTTCACGTCCTCGAGCTGGCGGCGAGTGTCCGCGATCTCTCGTCCGTCGCGCTCCGCAAACATCTTGTACTCCTGGATGCGCTGCGCGTTGACGCCGATGACCTCCGTCGCGCGCTGGTACGCGCCGTCCGCCTCGGCCTGCTCCTGCGCAAGCGTCTGGAGGCGTTCCTCAAGCTCGTGCACCTCCTGGTGCAGACGCTGCTGCTCGGCTTCGGCCTCCGCGACGACTCCGCTCGCCTCCTCGATGGCCTTCTCGATCTCCTGGCGGTTCGCCGCGTTCTGCTCGAGAGCGAGGTCGAAGTCGTGGATGCGCTGCTTGGAGACGTAGATGTCGAGTCCGCGCAGCTGGTCGCGGAGCTCCTTGTACTTCTCCGCCTTGCCGACCTGGCGCTGCAGAGAGCCTATCTGACGCTTCATCTCGCGCAGGACGTCCGCCTCGCGCAGCAGGTTCTGCTCGGTCTGGTCTATCTTGCGAAGCGCCTCCTTGCGGTCCGCCTTGAACTTTGTGATTCCGGCGGCCTCCTCGAACACGGCGCGGCGGTCCTCAGGCTTGGACGAGAGAATCGCGTCGATCTGGCCCTGGGCCATGACGGAGTAGGACGACGTGCCGATGCCGGTGCCCATGAAGAGGTGCTGGACGTCCCTAAGGCGGCTCGGCTGCTTGTTGATGAGGTACTCGCCGGAACCGTCGCGATAGACGCGGCGGGTGATCGTGACTTCGTGGTAGTCGGTGCCAAGCTCCTTCTCGCAGTCGGCAAACGTGATGGAGACTTCGGCGAGCCCCAGAGGCTTGCGGGTGTCCGTTCCGTTAAAGACGACGTCAACGAGCTTCGAGCACCGGAGCGCCGTCGGACGCTGCTCGCCAAGAACCCAGCGTATGGCGTCCGACACGTTGGACTTGCCGCACCCGTTGGGGCCGACGATGGCGATAAGGCCCGGGTCAAAGGTCAGGCGCGTCTTGTCCGCAAAGCTCTTGAAGCCTACAATGTCTAGCTGTTTCAAGTACATTATCTATATATTTTACCATAAACACGCCCGACGCTCAAATGTCCGCCTGCCCGACGGCCAAAACGGGAAAATCCGTCGCGGACAGGGACAGAGTGTCCCGCATCCTGCGACAATTTCGGACTGCCGGCGCTTTGGCACGGACGTGCTTCACATTGGGCGTCGGTAAACGAAAGGAGACAAAAGATGAATACGATGATCAACATGGATCCCTGGGGTCTGCTGGACGCCATGCTCGGCGTCAGCGAAGCCTGCAAGCGCGTCAAGGCGCGCGCGGCGGGACGCTTCCCGCCCGTGAACGTCTTCCTCGACGACAACGCCGCCATCCTCGACCTGGAGCTGCCCGGGAAGACTGCAAAGGACATCGACCTCACGCTTGAGGCGCAGGCCGTGGTTATTGCGGACAGGCCCGCGCTCGACGAAAACGGCAAGCCGGGCACGCCCGCATGGCGCCGCAGGCTGGAGCTGCCCTTCAGGGTCGATGCAGACAAGGCCAACGCGAAGTTCACGAACGGAATCCTCCGCATCGAGCTTCCCAAGGCCGAGGCCGCGGGAGTGCACCGCATCGCAATCGCGGGCTAAAACGAGAAACGGCAGAAAGAAAGGAGCATCGAAATGAACACCGCTGAAAACTACGTCGTCCCGTCCGCAACCTTCACCGAGAAGCCGGACGGCTACGAACTCAAGGTCATGCTGCCCGGCATCGGCAAGGGCGACGCGGACCTGCACATCGAGGGAAAGACCCTCACGCTGAAGACCCATGCAACGCACCAGGCCCCCGCCGGGTTCAGGCAGGTTGCGTCGGAGTTCTGCATGTCGAACTACGCGATGAGCGCAGACCTTCCCGAAATGGCCGACCCTTCGACGCTGACGGCGAAGCTGGAAAACGGAATCCTGGCCATCGTCGTCGGGAAGCGTCCCGAGACGCAGGCCAAGAAGATCGAGATCGCCTAGCGGTCCGACTATGCGCGGACCTGCGTCCGGAGCGCGAGGAGCTGCTCGCGCAGGAGCTTGCAGGCGAGCGCCGTCGAGCGGCCTGACGCGTCAAGCGCGGGCGAAAGCTCGACATTGTCGAGCGCGACCACGCGGAAGCGCGACAGGATGTCCGTAAGCGCGCCAAGGAGCTCGGCGAACCTCAGTCCGCCCGCCTCCTGCGTGCCCGTTCCGGGAAACTCGGACGGGTCGAGGACATCGAGATCGACGGTAAGATAGACTGGCGTCCCCTCCGGAAAGGAGAGCGACGCCAGCGTCTTTATCGAGAACGGCTCCGTGACGACGTGTCCGTCGCGCATGAACTTGAACTCGTCGCGCGTTCCGGAGCGGATTCCGAACTGCCAGATGCGTCCGTCGCCCAAGATGTCGTGGCAGCGGCGGAGCACGCATGCGTGCGAAAGGCGCACGCCCAGGTAGTCCTCGCGGAGGTCGGCATGCGCGTCGAAATGGATTATGCGCAGGTCGGGGTGGCGCTTTGCGGCGGCGCGGACGGCGCCAAGCGTCACGAGATGCTCGCCGCCGAGCAGGAACGGAACCTTGCCGGCGTCGAGGATCTCGGAAGCCTTCTCCTCGATCATGTCGAGGGCGCGGTCCGGCGCGCCGAAGGGAAGCTCGAGATCGCCGTCGTCGCAAACGCGCGCGTCGGTCTCGAGGTCCTTGTCCTGGTGCGGCGAATACGTCTCGATCCCGAACGACTCGCTCCGGATGGCGGCGGGCCCGAATCTCGTCCCCGGCCTGAAGCTCGTCGTCGAATCGTACGGCGCGCCGAATATCACGACGTCCGCATCCGCAAAAGCGCTGTCGGCCCCGATGAAGCTCATTCGTGGTTGAACAGGTCGTTGATGGACTCGTTCGCGTGCGTGCGCTTGATCGCCTCGCCGATGAGCGGCGCGACGGAAAGCTGCGTGAGCTTGAATGGAAGCTTGGACGGATCGAAGCCGGGACGGAGCGGAATGGAGTCCGTCACCACCAGCTCGTCGAGCTGCGTCTCGGACATGAGCCTCTCCTCGCCCTTGGCGGTGAGCGGGAAGTGGGAGACGAAGGCGTGGACGGACTTCGCGCCGTTCTCGCGGCACATCTTGGCGGCGGCTGAGAGGGTTCCGCCCGTCGCCGTCATGTCGTCGATCATGATGACGTCGCGGTCCTTGACGTCGCCGACGACGGAGAACGCGTCAACCGTCGAGTCGCCCGTGCGCTGCTTTGCGACGATGGCGAGTCCGCACGAAAGCTTGCGGCTGTATCCGTAGGCCGTCTTCGCCCCGCCCGTGTCGGGCGCGACGACCACAGGGCTGGACCAGTGCTGGTCGCGGATGTACTTGAGGATCACGGGCTCGGCCTTGAGGTGGTCGAGCGGGATGTCGAAGAAGCCCTGGATCTGGTTGGCGTGGAGGTCCATGGTGAGGACGCGGTCCGCGCCCGCCGTGGTGAGCAGGTTCGCGACGAGGCGCGCGGTGATCGGCACGCGCGGCTGGTCCTTGCGGTCCTGGCGGGCGTAGCCGTAGTAGGGAAGGACGGCCGTTATGCGCGCGGCGGATCCGCGGCGGAGCGCGTCCATGATTATGAACAGCTCCATGTATGCGTCGTTGGGCGAAGGAGAGCCTGCCTGGATCACGTAGACATCCTTGCCGCGGACGGGATCAATGACCTGGCAGAAGGTCTCGCCGTCGGGGAAATGCTTTATGTCGATCTTGTTGAGGGGTCGGCCAAGGTAGTTCGCGACCTTCTCGGCGAGCGGCATGTTGGCCGTTCCCGAAAAGACCATGAAATCGTCATTCGTTTGCATCGTTTTTTCCTTCCTTCGGGGGTTGCCTACTATTATAGCAAAAATTGCGGAAAATTGCCGCCTACGGACGGTCAGACGGGGACCTTTCGCCTAGCGCCGGGGATGTCGCTGACGAAGCGCGGGAGGGAGAGTCCGCCGATCGCCTCGGCGCACGCGCGCTCCAGCTCGCGGGCGCGGGCCCGCGAGACGCGGAAGCGTCCGATCCCTGCGACCGGATCGCACGTAAAGACGTAGTACGGCCTGATGCGCGCCGACGTCAGGGCGCGGAACAGCGCAAGCAGCTCGTCCACGGAATCGTTGACCCCCTTGAGGAGCACCGTCTGGCAGGAGACGGGTATCCCCGCCTCGACCAGCCGCGCAGCCGCGCGCCGCGCCTCGTCCG
>Ga0265298_10001519_pt1 | contig 34414 bp, 28 predicted proteins | sample AusTroGonzalo_MG_3_FD_193486 | JGI IMG/M metagenome (GOLD analysis project Ga0265298, IMG submission 193486) | Bovine rumen microbial communities from tropical cattle in Woodstock, Queensland, Australia - Gonzalo_01 | ecosystem: Host-associated > Mammals > Digestive system > Stomach > Rumen ... | reverse complement strand
GATACATCAAGCTTCATGTCCTCACCTCAAAAGTGACCGTTTGACATTATAATTCTTTGAAAACCGTTTGTCAACAAAGAATTTCAACGTTTTTACTCGTCGCGGACTTTCCCGGTCGTTACCAGATCCAGCGTATCCCGTGCGATCATAATCTCCTCGTTGGTGGGAATAACGCAAACGGTAACTTTGCTGTCATCCGCGGAGATTACGGCTTCCTGACGGGTCTTGTTCTTCTCGGAATCGATCTTCGCGCCCATGAACTCCAGCCCGTTGATCACCCGCTCACGCAGGTAGGCATTGTTCTCGCCGATACCGGCCGTGAAGCAGATAATATCCACGCCGCCCATCGCTGCAGCGTAGCTGCCGATGTATTTTTTGATGCCGTAGATCAGCATCTCGCGGGCCAGTGTCGCGTCCGCATCACCCTTTCCCGCCAGATCATCGATATCCCGGCAGTCGCTGCTCTTTCCGCTGATGCCCAGCAGGCCGCTCTTTTTGTTCATCATGGTCAGCACTTCGTCCACGCTGATCGGATGGCCCAGGGGCGTCCCGTCATCCTTCAGGGGATTGTTGGCAATGAACTGCACCACCGCGGGATCACAGCTGCCGCAGCGGGTTCCCATCAGCAGACCTTCCAGAGGCGTCAGACCCATGGAAGTATCCTGGCACTTGCCGTCCATTACCGCGCTCAGGCTGGATCCGTTACCCAGATGGCAGATGATAATCTTCTTGCCCTTCGGGCTGATGCCCAGGAATTCGCAGACTCTGCGGCTTACAAAGCGGTGGCTTGTCCCGTGGAAACCGTACCGACGCACATGCAGCTTTTCCTCATACATCTTCGGTACGCCGTACATATAGGCTTTCGGCGGCATCGTCTGATGGAATGCGGTATCAAACACCGCAACTTGAGGCGTACCCTTCATGACCTTCTCACAGGCCTCGATGCCCATCAGGTTCGCCGGGTTATGCAGCGGTCCGAGGGGGAAGCAGTCGCGAATAGCCTGCTTGGCTGCATCGTTAACAATAACGGAAGCCGTGAACGCACTGCCGCCGTGCAGCACACGATGACCCACCGCACCAATCTCGTCGGTGCTCCTGATCACGCCGAACTCCGGATCCTGCAGAATTTTAAGCATCAGCTGAGCCGCTGCTTCGTGATCCGGGATCTCCTCAACGATCTCGGTTTTCTTCTCCCCGGCACTGTGCTTCAGCCGGCTGCCTTCGATACCGATACGTTCTACCAGGCCCTTGGCCAGCTCCTTCTCGCCGTCCATGTCGATCAGCTGATATTTCAGGGATGAAGAACCCGCGTTCACAACCAGGATTTTCATAATTTTCGTCTCCTTTGTCTTTAATTGAGTCCTTTCTTGATTATACACGTTTTCGCCTTGAAAAGAAACCCCCGAAATGTTACACTCGTCTTAACAGATTCCGTATACTGATCCGACAAAGGAGGCGCCTGTGATGAGTATCCTGGGCATCATCGCGGAGTATGACCCTTTTCACAACGGGCACCTGTATCATCTGGCTGAAGCAAAAAAGCGCGTTCAGCCGGACTTTACTTATATTGTGCTTTCCCCCTGTCTGAAACAGCGGGGAACTTTTTCCATGCTCTCACCGCTTGATCGGGCCCGTCTCGCGCTGGAAGCCGGTGCGGACGCCGTGTTTGCCCTGCCTGTACTCTGGGCCGTCCGGGATGCGGAACACTATGCCCTGGGCGCTGTTTCCCTTCTTTCCCGACTCGGAGCGACCCATCTGGCTTTCGGCGTGGAAACAGACAACCTTAAGCTGCTCCGGAGCGCGGCCGATCTGCTTGAATCTCCTTCAGCTGCTTTTGAAAGCGTACTGAAGAACACTCTTTCCAGCGGAATCGGCTTTCCTTCTGCGCTTTCCTCTGCCGTACGCAAGGCACTGCCGCAGGCAGCGGATTTGCTGGATCATCCGAACAATGTGTTGGCCGTAAGCTATCTCCGGGCAATCCGGCAATTAAAAGCTACTCTCACTCCTGTGCCGATCCCCCGTACGGGAGATTATCACAGCAGTTTCATTATGCCCGACTCTCCTTCAGCATCCGCTTTACGTGATGCACTTTTTCGGGGCAACTACGGCGACGCGTATGCCGGTATGCCGCCATATGCTGTTTCACTGATCCGCAGGCGCTTTCTGGAGAGATGTATGCCGGATCCGGAAATCCGGAATACGCTCCTGATCTCCCGTCTCCGTTCCATGTCCGTTTCGGATTACGCACAGTTGCCGGATCTTTCCGAGGGATTGGAAAACGCTCTGCGGCACGCGTCTCAGAGTGCCTCCGGCCGGGATGAACTCATCGGCATGCTCACCGGGGTCCGCTATCCCGCTGCGCGCATCAGCCGTCTGTGCGCCCATGCACTGTTGCAGGTGACTCCGGAAGATATCTTATCCCTTCCCCTGCCGGAAAACGCCCTGCTCCTCGGATTGAAAAAAAAGCCTGATATGACCGCCCTCTGGAAAGATCTGCCGGTGCCGGTCATCTCTTCCTTCACCGAATGGAAAAAAGCGGCGCATCCCGCAGACCTGCTTGCCTGGCGCCTGTGGGCCCAGTGCTGCCGTCTGCCGGATACGCTGCCCTTCACGGAGAAAACCGTTTCAATCTGATTTTTTCAGCAACAGACCCTGTGATATTCTTCCCCATCCAGTGTTTTCCAGCTGAACACTCCGTTTTCCAGCATCATATAGCTCCGTCCGCTCCCCTCCTTGGGGATGGAAACAGATCCGGGATTATAATACCGATATTCTCCGCAGTCCTCCCATGCCGGTACATGCGTATGTCCGCACAGCAGAATATCCCCCTGTTTCAGCGGCGGAAGATGCATCGGATTGTACAAATGACCATGCGTTGCAAAAATAGTATACCCGTCCGCTTCGATCAGGGCATAGTCCGCCATAACCGGAAACTCCAGCACCATCTGATCCACTTCCGTGTCACAGTTTCCCCTGACACAAAGCGGTTTCTGCCTGAGCCCGTTAAGCAGGGCAATCGCCGCTTTCGGATCATAGTCCTCCGGCAGGTCGTTTCTCGGCCCGTGGTAAAGAATATCTCCCAGCAGCAGAAGTCTGTCTGCCTGTTCCCGCTCAAAAGCTTCCAGCATCTTCCGGCAGCAGGAAGATGCTCCGTGGATATCCGAGGCGATCATCAGTTTCATCATTCATACCATCTCTCCTGTTGATAACTGCATTATACCATCCCCGTCATCCTGATGTCCATCCGGCCGGCCTTATCCGGGCAAGTGATTCTTCCCTATTGACAAGCATGTTTTATCCCATCCATAATGTAAAAACTTCGATTCTGCAGATGATCTGCCGGAATTCTGTGAGGTGAGCCGATGAATGAAAGCTGAATTGAAAGAGCAAAGGAATGATCCGAAGTCACTGGCAATGAATGTTTCCTCCATGCTTATCTTCGGCACAATCGGCGTCCTCCGGAGACATATTCCGCTTTCTTCCGCGTTCATCGCTTTTGTGAGGGGAATGCTCGGCGGTCTGACTATTCTCGCTTTCATGAAAGTTAAAGGAATAAAAGTCAGAGAAGATCTTTCACGCCGTCAGGTTCTGTGGCTTGCTCTCACCGGTGCCGTCATGGGGATCAACTGGATTCTTCTGTTCGAAGCCTTTAATCATACAACGGTCGCCATTGCCACACTGTGCTATTACATGCAGCCGACAATCGTTATTCTGCTGTCTCCTGTTCTGTTCAGGGAAAAACTGTCCGCGAAAAAACTGCTTTGCGCCGCTGTCGCAATTGCCGGAATGATCCTTGTGTCGGGAATCATCAACGGAAATCCTCAGAGCGGCAGCTTCACGGGAGTCCTGCTCGGCCTTGGTGCTGCGGTCCTTTATGCTGCTGTAATCATCATGAATAAAAGCAAAATCGTCTGCAGCGTCAACGCATACCGGAAAACAATGATCCAGCTTCTGTCTGCCGGAGCTGTCATGATTCCCTATCTGATTCTGTCCGGAACCGGCATTGACAGCAACGCTCTGACGCCGAAAACAATTCTCCTGCTGCTGACGGCGGGTATCCTTCATACCGGTATCGCGTATTTACTGTACTTCGGAAGCATGAGCGGGATTAGAGTCCAGTCCATTGCAATCCTCAGCTATATTGATCCGGTTTCCGCCCTGTTCTTCTCTGCCCTGTTCCTGAAAGAGCCGCTCAGCCCGGCCGGAATCATCGGTGCCGTCATGATCATCGGTTCCGCCGTGATCGCCGAATACGAACCGGGCCGCTTCATGGGCGGTCGTTCATAAGTGAGGCTATATTTACACTGCCTTGCAGAATGGTCAGAACCCTGTGCAAAACTTTTATTCTTCCAAAATCCTTCGGGCCACATGGACGCCGCTGGCACTGGCATGGCTCAGGCTGTGGGTCACACCGCTGCCGTCGCCGATCACATAGAGTCCGGGATACTGGGTTTCAAGATTTTCATCCAGTTCCACTTCCATATTGTAGAACTTCACTTCAACGCCATACAGCAGCGTATCATCATTGGCTGTTCCGGGAGCAATTTTGTCCAGCGCGTAGATCATCTCCATGATGCCGTCCAGAATCCGCTTCGGAATCACCAGGCTCAGATCTCCGGGTGTCGCGGCCAGCGTCGGCGTCACAAAGGATGCAGCGATCCGCCCCGGTCTGCTTCGGCGGCCGCGGACCAAATCCCCGAAGCGCTGCACCATTACCCCGCCGCCCAGCATATTGCTGAGCCGCGCGATGGATTCGCCATACCCGTTGGAATCCTTGAAGGGTTCCGAGAAGTGTTTGCTGACCAGCAGGGCAAAATTGGTATTCTCCGTATGCTTTGCGGGATCTTCATAGCTGTGGCCGTTCACCGTCACGATCCCGTTCGTATTTTCGCTGACCACGGCGCCGTGCGGATTCATGCAGAACGTCCGCACCAGGTCTTCGAATTTCTCTGTCCGGTAGACGATCTTACTCTCATAAAGTTCATCCGTCAGGTGGCTGAACACTTCGGCCGGCAGTTCCACCCGCACGCCGATATCGACCCGGTTGCTTTTAGTCGGAATCTTCATTTTCCGGCAGATTCCTTCCATCCATTTGCTGCCGCTCCGGCCGACCGAAATCACACAGACGGAAGATGTGAATGTCCTGCCATCCTCCAGCGTTACGGTATATCCTTTCTCCGCCGCAGCAACATCCTTTACCGCCGCGCCGAAATGGAAATCTACCTTGTCCTTCAGTTCCTGATACAGATTATCCAGTACAATATAGTTAATGTCTGTCCCAAGGTGGCGAACCTGGGCATCCAGGAGGTGCAGGCCGTTCTGCAGGCACATTTTCCTGATAGCAGTGTTTGCGGTGGAGTAGAGTTTTGTCCCCGTTCCGCCGTATTTCAGATTGATATCGTCCACATAACGCATCAGTTCGAGTGCCCGGCTCTTTCCCACGTGTTCGTGAAGGCTTCCCCCGAAATCGTTGGTGATATTGTATTTCCCGTCAGAAAAGGCGCCTGCTCCCCCGAACCCGCTCATGATTGAGCAGGTTTTGCAGCGAACGCAGCTTTTGACGGCTTTTCCGTCAATCGGGCATTTCCGTTTATCCAGCGGATTTCCCAGCTCAAATACACCGACCTTCAGCGGCTTATCAGCCTTTGTTGTCAGTTCATAAGCCGTGAAGATTCCCCCGGGTCCCGCCCCGATAATCAATACATCATAATCCATAGCATATCGCTCCCTGTTTTGCTAAGCTTTCCCTGACAATATAACACATAATCAACAGAACAGAAAAGTTTTTTCGGAAGTGTTTCATTTTGTTGCCAAATTGCGAATTTCCTCTTTCATCTTTTTTATTTTTATTGTATAATTATGGTTGGTCCTTTAACTGTATTTCCGAGCATTTTTCAAAGGAGTGTTTGCATCCATGCGGAAACTCTTCTGTCTTCTCCTTGTGCTGGCCCTTCTGCCCTTTACCTTCGCCGGAGCAGAGGAGGCCGCCGATCCGGATAAGGTCGCTGATCCGACGCCGGCTGCTGAACTGACCCCGGAACCGACTCCGGAACCGACCCCACAGGTGACCCTCACCCCTGAAGAGTGGGCAAATGCAAAGGTACCGTATAAACGGATGCCTGAGCCGATCAAGATCATTCCCTATGATGAACTTCCTCCTGTTGTGGAAGGTCAGCATCACTATCTGCTTCTTTGTATCGACCAATGGAGCCGGGATCCCCGGCCCGCAGGTTCCAAACCGCCCACCGGCTACGGCGGCCGTCGCCGTGATATGTATGGCAACACGGACGGTATTGTGCTGGTCACCCTGGATACACGGGCTCATCGGATCATGCTGACATCCTTCATTCGTGACGCCATTATTCAGAAATCATCTTCTACGGAAAATGATGAAAAGTTCGGCCGCATCAATTATGTTTACAATGATTACGGACCTGAAGAGCTCTGCAAAATCATAAGTGAACACATCGGCGTCCGAATCGAAAAATATATCCTGTTCACTTTCAAGCAGATCGCCAATATTGTTGACTATCTGGGCGGAGTGGATATTGAATTGACTGACGCTGAGATCAACGCGCTGCAGTATACCGTCCTCCGCGGTACGGTAACAGGCCCGGACGGTAAAGATCTGCAGGACAGCGGCACACATCCCGCCGGCGTCTATTCCTTCAAGACCACCCCCTGGGCAGAAGCGCAGAACGCAAAAGCGGATGCAAAGGTAATCAAGCGGACCGGCGGCTGTTCTGCGGTTCTCTATATGCGAATCCGCAAGTTCGGCGGCGGCGGGGACTTTATGCGCACTCAGCGCGCCCGCACTGTGCTGAGCCTGCTGGCCGACAAATGCCGCACCATGACGTGGGATGACGCCAAGGCCCTCGCCAACAACATCCTTGAGAACAACAACATGACCAATATGAACCTGGATGACATGCTGCAGGCTGCCGAGCAGGCATACAGTCTCCGGGAATGCACCATGGAAGAACTGAGAATCCCGGTAGATGGTGCCGTCCGCGCAATCAATCATGCCAACATGATGGCCCAGGAAGTCAACTGGCCCGTCTGCCGCGACGCTATGTACGACTATCTCCAGAACAGCTGGCTTGTCATGGACGAGGACGATGACTGATGAAATGTCCAGAATGCGGCCAATGGAACCGCTCTTCCATGCCTCACTGTATAAAATGCGGCGCCCCGCTGAATATAGATGAAGCCTCCCGTCTCGCCTGGAAAGACACTTTGCGGGACGGCGGAGCTTCAACGCAATATCTTCGTGCAGACGAATTCGGCCAGGTCGATGCAACGCCGGAAGCCCGTGATGCGCTGGCCGATGAAATGCAGGAACTGAAAAAGCGAAAACGGGAAGGTGCCGAACGGCAGAGTCAGTTGAGCCGCAATGCCGCTTCCAGGCCTGACAGCGAAACAATTATCACTGAAGAGCTTCCGCCCCGAAATTCCAGATTCAAGCAGGAAACTGCACCGATCAGTGCCGTACGGATCCGTCCGACCAGCCGGAACGAACAAACAATACGCATCGAATCCGAAAGCCGTCATCGCGTCAGATACATGGACGAGAACGGTGCCTTTGCGGAAAGCCGGACCTACGACCCGCCGCTTGCAGGTGAATATCATGAAGGGACCGGTTCCTGGCATCTGGCCGGTCCCCTGCCCGCCTCCGCGCAGATCAGGCCCGAGAAAAAGCACACTTTTTTGAAAGTGCTTCTGGTTCTGGTCATTCTTGCCGGTCTGGGTGCCGGCGGATACTTTGCCTATCAATACTTCTCCTCACAAAAAAAGCCTGCCGTCAATCAGTCTGCCATCGTCACCGCGACCATGATGGATGATATGGCTGCGCATACCATTCTCATTCCCGGAGAGGAAGGCACTACCATCTATATCCGGGAACTTCACTCCAGTTACATGGTCAAAGACGGATTTGCTACTGTGGAAGTAGCGGATCACACCTGGTACGACAATCTGGAAGGCACGCTTGAAGAAACCATGGACGTCACCCTGACTCCCTTTCTGAAGGCAACTTCCGGCCGTCAGACACCGTTGGATCCCATCGTTTATCCAATCACAATCCCCATCAGTCCGATCAAGCTGGAAACCCCGGAAGCCCTGAGGACCACCGTATCCACTACGATGTCCGCTATCAAAATCGTGGTCCGTCCGGGTTCGCGGGTCACCGTTAATGACGTTGACTGCAGCGACACCGTCTCCTCCGACACCGGGGAGATGAGCTACAACGCTACGGTCCAGCCCATCGGAGACAATGTATTCAACATCGTTGTCCGCTCCCAGTACTGCCGTGAAAACTCAATCGCCGTTGTGCTTTACCGCGAGCCTCAGGAAATCCCGCTTGACCTCGCCGTCGGGACCTACGGCACTACCGACCAGAAGGTCATGAAAGTAACGGCAACAACACTGCCCGGGGCCAGAGTCGAAGTCACATCTCCCCACGCGGATCTGAACATTACCGATCTGGATTCCACAGGCAAGTTCACCTTCAACGCCATCTTTGACAAGATCGGTGACAATACGATCAGTATTAAATCATCCTATCCCGGCATGCGGACTTCCGAAGTCAATCACGTGGTTTACTATCTGCCGCCCGCGTCAGAGTATACAAGCAAGGCCTGGCCGCTTTCCGAGGAAGGTTACAGCGAACTGCTGAGCAATATGCCGGTCCGGATTGCCAACTCTCAGGTTTACGTGGTAAAGGGCGTCGTACAGTATTCTGTGTCCGAAAAGCCCCAGATGGTCGTCATTAACACCAGTGAGGACGGCAAATCCCAGCCTGTTCTTCTGCAAAACTATACCAAAATACACTGGGAGGTCGGCACCTATTACCGGATCTACGCCGACGCCTTCAACACCTATAACAGCATGCCCTGGCTTAACGCCCGCTATACTTACAGAAAATAAGGAGTCTGCCATGAAACGTTTTCTTCCGATTCTGCTTGTTCTCTGCATGATTTCCGGAGCCGCTTTTGCCGATCCTCTTGCGCTCCTGGATGACTACTTCGACGAGATCATTCAGCCGATTGATGAGGCTGATCCCTCCGCAGGCGATTTCGTCTATTCCTACCGTTATCCCCACGTGGATGAGGAAGCGGAAGGCGGCGCGGAGATTAACGCGTTCTATGAGGATCAGATTGTTCTTTCCGAATTTGAATCTTCTTTCAATCCGGGAACAACAACGATCACCTATGATGTCACCTGCAACAATGACGAATATTTTTCTGTGCTTGTCCATGTTGTCAAGTCTTCTGAAGAGCAATCCTCAGAGCAATGGATCGGGCAGGTCTTTTCCCGAAAGAACGCCACTCCGGGGCTGACCTGTACCCTTCCCCGCCTGCTTGGCACACTCGGGCAGGACGAGAACGATACATGGCTGCAGGACCGTCAGACTGAAAAAGCAGACGCCCTCCTGGTGGATATGGTTTGGGATCTGATAGACGATAATGAGGAGGATATTGACTATTTCCCGGACTTTACCAAAGATCAGCTCTCCCATATCTTCTTCCCTGAAGAGGACTTTTACCTGGACGATACCGGCAATCCCGTCTTCTATATCCAGCCAGGGAAAGCGGCTCCGGAAGCAGCCGGCCTTCTGACCTTTTCCATCTCGCTTGAGGATATCCTCGACGAATTATGACCGGGATGAGTTCTCGAAATTCTTTACGAAAGCCTTCCTTAATTCACAGAGAATACAATGATAAACATTGTATTCTCATTTTTTTAGGCGTATAATAGCCGTAATTAATTTCCGGAAAGAAGGAATCGCAATGCAGGAGATCAAAGTCACGCTTTCCCAGAATCTGAAGCAAAAGCCGGCAGACGAATCTGCCCTTGGCTTCGGACGGATCTTTACCGATCATATGTTCCTCATGGATTATGAAGCAGGTGTCGGTTGGCATGATGCCCGCATCGTCCCCTACGGCGACTTTCAAATGGACCCTGCGGCCATGGTGCTGCACTATGGCCAGGCAATCTTTGAGGGCTGCAAGTGCTACCGCCGTGCCGATGGCGGCCTGCAGTTGTTCCGCCCGGCGGATAATCTCGCCCGCATGACCCGCAGCGCTCTACGTATGGGCATGCCTGCTCTTGATGAAGAGACCGCTCTCGAAGGCCTGAAAAAGCTGATCAAGGTTGAGGAAGCCTGGGTGCCGCACAAGGACGGTACATCCCTCTATATCCGCCCGACGATGATCTCCATGGACGTCGGTCTCGGTGTTCACGCTTCGAAAAAGTACCTGTTCTATATTATCCTCAGCCCGGTCGGTGCTTATTATAAAGAAGGCCTCAAGCCTGTCAGCATCTATGTGGAAGATGAATACGTCCGCGCGGTTCGCGGCGGTGTCGGTTTCACCAAGTGCGCCGGCAACTATGCCGCTTCCATCCTCGCCGGAGATGTTGCGGAGAAAAAAGGTTTCTCCCAGGTTTTGTGGCTTGACGGTGTGGAGCAGAAGTACGTTGAAGAAGTCGGTTCCATGAACATGATGTTCGCCTATGGCAACAAGATCGTGACGCCGATGCTCAACGGCTCCATCCTTCCCGGCATCACCCGGGACAGTGTCCTGAAGCTTGCCCGTTCCCTTGGTTATGAAACGGTCGAAGGCCGCCTGGATATCAACGAGATCTTTGCGGACGCGAAGTCCGGAAAGCTGACCGAAGCCTTCGGCACCGGCACCGCGGCTGTCATCAGTCCCGTGGGAACCCTTGCCCTGAAGGATGAGAAAATCACAATCGGCGATGGAAACATCGGCAAGATTGCCCAGACACTGTACGATACCCTGACCGGTATCCAGTACGGCCGCCTGGAAGATAAATTCGGATGGATTGTTAAATGCTGAGAAACGGAAGGCCGCGCCCTCTTCCCTGGGCCGACAAAACCATGAGCGTTATGCGCGCTGACCTGTTGGAAGCCTGCGAGAAAGATCTCGCAGGCCTTCCTTCTCGTTGTCTTTTTGATCCGGACTGCAGTGATATGGATGCGGAAACGTTCTATGATCTTTCCTTCTTTGCGGATGAAGACCGCCGGGGAGCCGGGAAAAAGAATCCTCCGGTTCTGCATACAATAGAGCAGCTTCGTAACCGCGTGCTGCACCAGTACGCACAGGAAACAGCGCTCCTCTCCGTGGAGGAACATGATCTGCTGGTTCGCACGGTTCTCTTCGGCGGCCGTACACCGCTCACGGACTGGAATGAGCTTCTGCCTGCCCGAGGATTGGTTCGCCGTCTCTGGTGTCGTGTTGAAGGTCAGGGATCTTCTGCCGTGCTCGTCATGCCGCATCAGCTGTGTGCTTCTTCCCTTCTTCTCCTGGCTTCCGACAGTCACAAAAAAGTCCGTGAGCTGATCGAACAGGTCCATGAAAGCATTGACAACACCCTGTATCTGCTGGGGGCAGTACAGGCTCCGGGACCCATTCACCATATGGAATCCCTGTTGAAGGATACATTTGTTGCAGGGCGCCGGGATCTCTTCGAACGTTTTTTGCTGGTTGGATATGACTATGTTTATGACCGTACCGGCAATCTCCTCCTGATTCATCCTGGACTGGCGGAGCCGGAACAGATGATGGATCATGCCTGTGTCGATCTGGATCCCGGGGCGCTCTCAAGCGCCTCCGACAGCGTAGGCGATCTGGAAAGTCCGCTATATGAACAGATGCTTAATCTGCTGATCAATGTAACCCGGCCTGAAATCACTCCGGAAGACGCTGTCGAGGACCTTATCATTCTGGCTAAGCAGGAGGTCCCCTTCCAGGACATGGAGGAGGTCCTCTCTTCCCTGATCATCTGTCAGGCCACACCGGACATGATCCGTGCGCTTCGGGAAATCAGCAACCGGGTTCCCCGCTGGCTGACGCTCGGGACTTCGAGGGTACAATAAATGATTCTGAAGACGTTTGCGGTCCCCGCGGAATCCGATGGCTCCAAGGCCGGTAATTTCCTGCGTCTGGTGATGCCGAATTTGCCCGAGAGTACTATTCGGAAAGCCTTTGCTGCCCGCGATGTAAAGCTGGACGGTCAGCGGGTTCCTGCAGATACGCGTCTGCGAGCCGGGCAGGAACTGAAAATCTATCTTCCGGACGCAACCGGTTCAGATCCCCCATCTTCTCCGCTTGATATTGTCTATGAAGACGATTCTGTCCTTCTGGTCAACAAGCGTGCCGGCATCAGTGTGGAAAAGGACGCTCATGGCGGGATCACCCTTACGGATCTGTGCACGGCTTATATCACTGCAAAGGATCCCGCCGCTTTTCCTCCTGCCGCCTGTCACCGGCTGGATAACAGAACCTGCGGCCTCTGTCTCTTTGCAAAAACGCCGGAAGCAGTTGATATTCTGCAGGAAGCTTTCCGCCGTCGTACGCTGGAAAAATATTATGTCTGCCTTGTCCGCGGTATCATGAAACCGCCTGCGGCAGTCTGCCACGCCTGGCTTGTGAAGGACCCTCTTCATGCAGAAGTCCGGATCACGGATCATGAAGTGCCCGGCGCACGGCCTGTGGTGACCGGCTATGAAACGCTGAAATCCGGCCCCATATCCCGCCTCCGTGTACATTTGATCACAGGCAGAACCCATCAGATTCGGGCCCATCTTGCCGCTCTTGGTCATCCGGTCCTTGGAGACGACCTTTATGGAGACAGAGACTTCAACCGCCGGGAAAAAGCGCGTTCCCTGAAGCTCTGCGCAGTCTCTCTGAAGATCGATACCGAAGGCAGGCTTCCGAACCTTGACGGCCGTGAATTTTCTGTAAATCCGCCGTTCTGATCATTAATGAGGGGCGGAGCTGAGCGCCCGCAGTGCGGGAAGAAGCGAAGCGGAAGCCCAATGAGTAACAGAGCAATGTAAGCGGCAGCGAACAGTGCGACAATTACGAATTGAGGTGTTAGTGTTAAATGGAAAAAATATACAGGCTGCTGATTATCAATCCCGGCTCAACATCCACAAAAATCAGTGTTTTTGAAAATGACAGGTCCGTTTTTGAGCAGAGCCGCTTCCACGATGCGCCGGTCCTGCTGCAATACCCTCATGTCAACGACCAGGTCCCCTTTCGGTATGAGGTCATCCTGGATATTCTGAAAGAAGGCGGTATCGATCCAGCCGGAATCGATGTGGTCGTCGGGCGCGGAGGCAGCGCCTGTACACAGCTCAGTGGTGTAACCGTCATTGACCAAAAACTGTACGATGACACCCTTGCCGCAGTCGGCGGCAGCGAACACGCCGCAAAGCTCGGCGTTCTCCTGGCATGGAGGTTTATTCAGGATTATCCGTGTCCGGCCTATACCCTGAACCCGACCAACGTAGATGAATACTGCGATTATGCCCGTCTGACGGGCATCCGCGGAATCTACCGGTTTGGCCACTCGCATGTACTGAATCAGAAAGCCGTAGCGGAGGCTCATGCCGAATCCATGGGCAGGCGCTATGAGGACTGCCGTTTCATTGTCGCCCATATCGACGGCGGTGTTACGGTCGGTGCTCATGATCATGGCCGGATGGTCGACGGCAATATGGGTGCTGACGGAGAAGGTCCTTTTTCTCCCACCCGGATAGGATATGTACCGGTTCTTTCATTGCTGGATTACCTGCAGGACCATCCTGCGGATGATGTACGCCGCATGTGCTCACGGGCAGGCGGATTTGTCAGTCTTTTCGGCACATCCAATTCCGACACAATCCATGCTCTGGTCGAACAGGGTGATCCCAAAGCCACCCTTGTGTGGAATACGATGATCTACCAGATCTGCAAAAACATCGGTGAAATGAGTGCTGTACTCTGCGGAAAAGTTGACGCGATACTCCTCACTGGAGGCCTGATGCGCTTTGATGATATCCTCGCCGGTATCCGGGAGCGCTGCGGCTGGATTGCCCCGATTCATGTCTATCCCGGAGAAATGGAGCAGGAAGCGCTTGCTTTCTCTGTACTGAAGGTGCTCCGCGGCCAGGCAGAAGCGATGACTTACAGCGGAAAACCGGTGTGGCAGGGGTTTGAAGGTATATCATTCTGATTGATTTGGGAGGGTGATACGATGAGCATGATCGAACATGTCTGGAACAAGGCCCGGATGAATAAAAAATGCATTGTGCTGCCGGAAGGAGAGGAGCCCCGCACCGTACAGGCTGCGGCGAAAGTGCGTGATGAGGGGATTGCGAAGCCTGTTCTCCTCGGCAACCCCGATGTGATACGGTCTGTTGCCGAAAAGACTGGAACGGACATCGCCGGAATCGATCTGATCAATCCCTCCGACAGTCCGAAAGCTTCCGATTATGCGGATGCGCTTTTCGAACTTCGCAGGGCAAAAGGGCTGAGCCGGGAAGATGCCGCTATCCTGGCCCTTGACCCCATGTATTACGGTATCCTGATGGTCAAGTTGGGCGATGCGGACGGCCTGGTTTCCGGTGCGGTCCATTCAACGGGTGACATGCTGCGTCCCGCTCTGCAGATTATCAAAACAAAACCCGGAATTCACATTGTATCATCAAGTTTTCTGATGAACTGTCCCAATCCCGATCTTGGACAGAACGGACTCCTGATCTACGCTGACTGTGTGGTTGTCCCCTGCCCGACTGCGGAGGAACTTGCGCAGATCGCCGTTTCTGCCGCCGAAACTGCGCGCGTATTGTGTGGGATCGAAGAGCCCCGTGTTGCGCTTCTCTCCTTTTCCACAAAGGGCAGCGCAAAGCATGAACTGGTAGACAAAGTTCGCTGTGCCGTGGAGATCGCGCATGAAATGGCACCGGAGCTTCTTCTGGACGGTGAGATGCAGCTGGATGCAGCGCTGATACCGGAAGTCGGTACGCTGAAAGCGCCCGGCAGTCCTGTTGCCGGGCGGGCCAATGTGCTCGTTTTTCCGGACCTGCAGGCCGGTAATATCGGTTATAAAATCACTCAGCGCATTGGCGGCGCTGAGTGCTATGCTGTGCTTCAGGGGCTGGCAAAGCCCTGTAACGATCTTTCCCGCGGATGCAGCGTACAGGACATTGTGAATACGGTTGCCCTGACTGCGGTTCAGGCCGGAGCTTAATTACGGAATATACCGCCAGTCAACCGCTGTCACCGTGCCGCTCTTGCTGACATAGTACTCCAGCTGATACCAATGCCCTTCTGTGCGGATTCGGTAGCGGATAATCTTGGATCCGTCTTCCTGCAGCCAGATTTTTCCGTCTGATCCGCTGTCCAGCGCATATAGCCCGCGGTTTCCGCTGGCACTCTGCACCTGACCCAGATCCTTGAACTTGCCTACTACAAAATCCTCCGGACTCCCGACGCCGGTTTCACGCGGTGCCTTGAAAACCGTTGCGTCTGTGAAATACAGTTCCACCAGAACCCAGCTGCGTTTTGCCAGAGTCATTACCGCATATCCCCAGTCATAGGTGAGCTTGCGGCACTCGCTTTCAAAGCCCTCATAGTTTGCCAGCGTTTCCTGGTTTCCCTCGCCATAGGCCGTCTGGAAATCGATCATGGAAGTCCTGTTCAGTTCCAGTCCCTCGATATTCTCCGTTAATTCCCAGGCCGTCAGCGGGTAAGGTTTCGCTTCAATCTTATACCGTCTTTCAAGCATGTTGGAGACCTTGTTGTATTTGTTCACCGCCACAGCCTTAAGCACAACCGTATGTCCGCTCGGAAGCATCACGGGTTCCCCGTTGTAGATGGGGCAATCCGCATCCGGGTTCGAACCGTCCACGGTATAGTAGATCACAATATCATCGTCATTCAGGTTGTCCTGTCCCGGTTTTAGCTTCACGCGCTGACGAGTCTTGTAGGCGCCGGGTGCCAGGTTGCACTGCGGTGTCTGGGGCGATGGCATGATAATTTTGTAGACGCCTCTCAGTTCATCCGATACCAGATCATCCTTGACTGCCACCGCTCTAAGCGTATGAATCCCTTCATCAAGGAAAACCCGTTCGGTGAAAAGCGTGCCGCCGGAAGGGAGTTCGGCGTTTTCGTCAAAAGTATAGTAAACATCGTATCCCTGGTAAGAGGTGATGGCGATGTATTTTTTTGTTTCATAGTAGCCGGCTGTCAGATCAACCTCCGGCGGTGCCGGCAATAGATCCCTCCTCTGAACCTGGAAGGAAGTATCGCCCGTGTTCTTGTATGCCAGTTTCATCAGTTCGCCAGCTTTGGCAAGGTCTTTCGAGTTCCCGGTGCTCTCCAGGATTCGGATATGGTTAACGTAAGCTTCCGTCCGGGAAGGAGTATCCGTATATATTTGCTCATAAAGTGCTGCCGCCGCTTCCTGGTTTCCTGCGGATTCATATGCGCTGCCAAGCATCAGCAGGCCGTCTACATCGACAACTCCTTCCGCTTCATCCTGGAGTTTGGCCTTTTCAAAATCGGCAATCGCTCCGTCGATATCACCGCTGTTCATGCGCTCTTCTCCGACAGCCCACAAAGCCGCTGAGGAAGCATCCCTGCCGATCCGTGCCATAATCTTTTGGCCGGCTTCCGTCTTGTTCAGAAACAGCCAGCCGCCGACAACAGCCAACACCAATGCCACCACAACAATCAGCGCGATCTTGATCCAGTTGATCATTTTCATTTTCTGCCGCCGGTTGCTCTCCATCCTGGCAGAATAAAGTTCCGCTTCTTCCTCCCGCGCCGAGTTCTCATCGTAGACGGTTCTTCTCCTGCGCTCGAACCCTATATTGCCTTCCTCGTCTTCCTCGGATGGTTCCGAAACAGTATAGAAGGCCGGACTTTCCTGGGTTCTGCTGTCCTGCACGGCAGGCATTTCTATCGTCGCATGGCTTGCGCCGCTGCGTCTTTTTCTTTTTATTTCCGCAGACTCTTTTCCTTTGCCTGCACGAACAGCCTCCCTGGCCCGTTTTCCCTGGCGGATCATCTCCGCCCCTTCTCCGGGAGTGCCGGAATTGTATGTCAGAATTTCGCCGCATTCCGGGCAGACTGTATCTTCCCGCTCAGAATAGTATCCGCATCTCGGACACAGCATTCCGGTCTCCTCCTTCCTCATACGGTTGCGCTTTCATTGACGGAATAAAACAGGTCAGCTGAAGCAAAACCCGTTCCTTTGCTTCCTCATGTTAAATCCAGATCTCTCAGTGCCTCATATTCCGGATCATCATCAAACTCTCTTTCAGGACAAACCCCGCCAAGGCTCTCAATTGCATTCCGGATTTCAATAAAAGCCAGATATGAAAGGCTCGGCTCCTCGGCCGCCTTGATCAGCTCCGGCAAAGCTCTGTCGTCTCCAAGCTTCGCCAGATATCCGGCAAACAGTGCCCTCCGTTCTTTCCGTTCACTGAACAGTTTCATTCCCAGCTTAAATGTCTGTTCATTCCCAGGGAAATGGCTCAGCACCTCCAGCAATGCTTCCTCTCCGGCTTCGTTTGCCTTAGGAAGCTCCTGCAGAATCGGCTGCACAACGCAATCACCCATCAGGATCAGGCTCTCCAGCGCGTTGTCCTTCAGGTCGTCCTTTGGTCTCCGGTCCAGCTGCCAGTGAATATACTGCATCTTGGGCAGCGTACTTTCCATCTCCCGCAGCAGTTCCACCGCGATCATCCGTGCCTCATCCGGAGCTTCCTCGTCTTTCAGCAGTTCCAGAAGTCTTTTCTCGCACGGCCTTCCTACCGTTGTAATCTGTTCAAGCAGCAAATCGGGAACGGGCGTCCCTTCCTCGCAATATGCCGTCAGCCAATCCACCAGCACTTTCGGATCCTCAAACTGTGTGAAATAGCTTCCGGGCGTAACACCCCCGAGCCATTTCGCGCGGGTATTCAAAAAGGCCAGATAGATCCGCGGCATATCTTCTTCCATCTGATCGAAGTTCTGATAATCCTGCTGATGACTTTTCATCCAGTCCGATGTAAAATCCGCAAAATGCTCGTCAAAATTGATGATCGGCATCTTCATTCTCTCTGAGCCTCCTTCAGCAGTTCCTGCAACTGTTCCGTGGTGAAAAAATACTTGCTGTGACAAAAATGGCACACCAGTTCCGCGCCCTGATCTTCTTCGATCAGCGTCGTCAGTTCCTTGCGCCCCAGGGATATCAGAGCTCTTTCCATCCGCTCCCTGCCGCAGCTGCAGGTATAGGAGACCGGTGTTCTCTCCAAAATTTTCGGGTTCATTCCCCGGAACCAATCCTCACACAGCTGTTCGATCGGCGCAAAGGTCATCTCCCGGCTGATATCCGCAAACATCGGACTTCTCAGCTCCAGCTGATCAATGATCTCATCCGGGCATCCCGGCAAAGGCTGAATCAGAAGTCCTCCCGCCTTCAGCACCGTTTCTCCGCTGACCAACACCCCCAGCGCCACCAGCGATGGCTGCTGCTCAGACACTGTAAAATACTGAGCAAAATCCATGGCAATCTCACCGCTGACAAGCTCGCTTTGCCCGATATAGTTTTCCTTCAGGTTCAGGTCCTTGATGACGATCATCCGCCCGTGATGTCCTACAGCACCGCCGACATCCAGTTTTCCGTCTTCCCTCAGGGGAAGCGTAACCTTCGGATCATCCGCGCAGGCGCGAATCTTTCCGTGATCCGCCACTGCCACCAGCGTCCCCATGGGGCCGTCTCCCTTAATGGTGACCGTGACGTTCTCCTTCTCGCCTTTCATCATAATGCCCAGCATGGCAGTGCCGGTGATCAGTCTCCCCAGCGCTGCTGTGCATACCGGTGTGCATCCGTGAATATCCGCACATCGTTGTACCGTCTGTGTCGTTTCACAAAGCATCACGCGTACCTGACCGTCGCACAGATCTATCTGCAGCATTTCGTCTTTATCTGCCATCACATTATCCTTTCAAGAGGTCTCTCGGTGAGCATTCCGACCGGATTGAAATGTCATTCCGGATTCACAGCCGCAATATGCCATCTCTGGTCGCTTTCTTTCGCGGGGTTCACCGTAGCCTCACTGTACATGCATACGCCCCTGAATCCGGCCTTCCAGATCATATTCTTCAGGGTATCCATATCCCAGGCCCGCTGACTCTGGTGTTCCTCCATCCTGCGATACTTCCCGTCCGCTTCCCGTACAAAGAAGCAAAGATCCAGATCTACCGTCTGTGACCGCTCATGCCAGGTATTCTGCCAGAGATAAGTGATCTCCGGCCGGTCCTCGCACATCAGTCCGGAACAGAGAATGTCCTTCAGCTTATGCGGCGTGGAAACATCAAAAATCAGCGCACCGCCCGGTCGGGTCGCTCTCTTGGCTGCGCGGAAAAAGCTCAGCAGGTCTTCTTCTGTCATCAGATAATTGACGCCGTCGCAAGTTGCAAGTACAGCATCCACCGGTTTGTGAAGGTTCAGTGAGCGCATATCCTGCTGCACAAAGGGGATGCTCATTCCGTTCTTCCGGGCTTTCTGCGCTGCCTGCCACAGCATTTCCCGGCTCATGTCCACACCTGTCATCTGAAATCCGCGGCGCTGCAGCGGCAGCGTCAGGCCGCCGGTACCGCAGGCGCATTCACAGATTTTTCCACTGCGAATCCCGTAAATCGAAAGCAGGCGGGTATAGTATTCCGCCCAGCTTTCATAGTCAACATCATTCATCAACCCGTCATAGATTTCTGCAAAATCCTGGTACATGATCAGCCTTCTTTGTCCTTCCCTTCCTCTTCTTCCGGTTCGTCCTCGTCATCGTCCTCCGGTTTTCTCAGGCCCTGATTCACTTTCGCGCCTTCAATCCGGGGGTTAATATACCGGTCAAATACCGCGTTGGTATAGCTTGCCGTCACAAAACGGCTCAGTGAGAAACCGATCAGGCAATAGTACGCAAACAGGATCAGCATACCGATCATCGGGTTCCACAGGTAGATCAGTGCTCCGCAGATCGCGGCTGGCACGCAGTGCAGCAGACGAATCCCGACGCTCATCGGAAGCCGGGCAATGGCAAGCAGCAGACCATTCCGGATCACATCCCGCGTTTTCAGCTCATACGTAACGGCCAAAGGATGCATATAGGTAATGCTGATCGCCCAGATGACCGCCACCAGCGCCACCAGCACCTGAGGAACAAACATGATGGGATTCTGGCCCGCCATCTGTCCGTAAAATTTCCAGCCCACATAAACCAGTATCGGCATGACCGAGGTAATTGCGGAAAGGATCAGCCCTTGTTTCCAGTTTTCCTTCACCGCATCCTTGAAATCGGACCAGATGAATGCATGTTCGTCTCTCGCCCAGTTCCTTGTCACATAACTCAGACCGGACGTAAAAGGTCCGGTAATGGCAATGCATGGAATCAGCCAGATCAGCACCTTGAATACCGTACTGTCGACGAGGTCCGCAGGGTCAAGATTCGCACTTTTCAGCTCGTTGAACTGTTCTTCGCTGATGTTGACCTCGCCGCCGTTCCCCTGGATTTTTTCCACATAAGCCGCATAATCGTTATCCTGTACCAGCAGCAGATTGCTCATCGTTGAGAGCATTGTTGTGAAATTGAGCAGCAGCAGGATCATTGTCGGGAGGAAAATGAGCATGTACAGCAGATTGAGCCTGAACAGGGCACTCAGCCGGGTCTTCAGCGTATCAAAGAACAGCTGCCTCCGGGTTGCGGGCAGATCCTCCTTCCGGAAGTCACCTTTTCCGCTCTTCCCGTAGTAAAAGTTGTTCATGAACCGTCCAAACATGATCATTTTCCCCCGTCTGTTTTTTATACCATCAATGCCTTACTGGCTTCGCACAGCTTGTCGTTCAGCGCGTTTGCCGCGTCCTGCGTCTTGTCATTGCTGTTCACATACAGCTTGATCTTCGGCTCTGTTCCGCTCGGCCGCACGCATACCCAGCAGCCGCCTTCCAGTTCAAAGTACAGCACATCGGACACCGGCAGTCCCGTGGGTTCTTCTTTCCCATTCTCTGTGCGGATGCCCTTCAGATAATCGCGTACAGCGGTAACCTTCAAGCCCGCAATCTCCTTCGGCGGATTCGCCCGCAGTCCGGCCATGATCTCCTTCATCCGTGTCAGTCCGTCCTTGCCGGGCAGCGTCGTTGATACGACCTTTTCCACAAAGTAACCGTATTCCTTATAAATCTCCTGTACGCGGTCATACAGCGTAATGCCCTCCGCCATGCAGGCACAGGCCACTTCGCTGATCAGCAGGCTTGCGTTCACGCCGTCCTTGTCCCGCACAAACGTGCTGGACAGGAAACCGTAACTTTCTTCAAAGCCGAACAGGAAGGTGTGGTCTCCCTTGTCTATGAACTGCTGAATCTTTTCGCCGATAAACTTGAAGCCGGTCAGCGTTTCAAACATGGCCACGCCGAAACTGTCACAAATCCGGTTTGCCAGGCTGGTGGAAACGATGCTCCGCACTGCGGCGCCGTCCTTCGGCAGTGTCCCGGCCTTCTGCTTGCTTGAAAGGATATAGTGCAGCATCACGCAACCGATGTCGTTTCCGGTCAGCAGATGCCATTCGCCTTTCCCGTCCTTGACCGCAACGCCCAGCCTGTCGCAATCCGGGTCCGTAGCAAAGATGACGCTTGCCCCTACTTCCGCCGCCAGTTTGAAAGCCAGCTCATAAGCACCGGGATCCTCGGGATTCGGCACCTTGATCGTGCTGAAGTTCGGATCGGGCATCTCCTGTTCCTTCACCACCGCCACATTCGTCAGGCCGATTTCCTTCAGTACCCTGCGAACCGGCACGTTGCCGCTTCCGTGCAGCGGAGAGTATACGATGTTCAGTTTCGGGCCTTCCACCCGGAGCAGTTCCGGATTGATGCTCAGCGTTTTCACGTCCGCAATGTAATCATCGTCAACTTCCTTGTTGCCGATGATCTTCAGCAGGCCCTTGCTGATGGCTTCCTCTTCGTCCATCAGCACACAATCCGTGTACGCCGTCTCCCGGATAATCCGGGTAATGCCTTCCGCGGCTTCGGGCCCGACCTGGGCGCCGTCCTCGCCGTATACCTTGTATCCGTTGTATTGCGGCGGATTATGGCTTGCTGTAATCACAACGCCAGCAATCGCGTGCAAATGGCGCACCGCATAGCTCAGAATCGGCACAGGGCGCAGCGCGTCAAACAGGAAAGCAGGAACACCCTCCGCGCACAGTACAAGCGCCGTGTCTTTCGCAAATTCGGTACTGCAGCGGCGGCTGTCATAGGCGATAACAACGCCCCGTTTTGCCTCTTCCGGCTTTTCAAGCAAATGGCGGGCCAGGCCCCTTGTGGCGCGCCGCACGTTGTACTTGTTCATGCGGTTCGTCCCGGCGCCGAGAACACCGCGCATCCCGGCTGTTCCAAAGCTCAGCTCGGTATAAAAGCGGTCTTCCAGCTCCTTCTGGTCATCCCGGATGGCTTCCAGCTCCTTGACCGTTTCCGGGTCATTGGCAAAGTCTTTCAGCCATTGTTCATAGTTTTCCCGAATCGTCATGTTCTCCAACCGCCTTTCTTTCATTCAGTAGTGAACCAATCACACTCTTTTAATTATAAAATTTTGGAACGTTCTTGACAAGCCAAATCCGGATAATTCGTGATCAGTATATCCGCCTTCTCCCGGATCGTTGCAGCCATCATCTCCGGATCGTTCACAGTCCATGTATGAACCCGTATCCCGGCTTCGTGTGCCTTCCGGCAGTTTCCGCCTGGTGTGACCACCTCCGCATACTGCGGATGCAGCGCATCCATTCCGAGCCTCAGGGCATATTCCCAGGGTTCAATCAGCGAAGCCTCATACAGAAGCCCGCACATCAGCCGCGGGTCAATTGCCTTTACCCGCAGCATGCTGGCATGGTTGAACGATGAAAAGATAACCCGGTCCGGGTCAAATGCCTCCCTCGTCAGGTCGATTACCCGTTTTTCCAATCCCGGATAATCAATCAGACTGTTCTTCAGTTCGATATTAATGCTCAGTTCAGTCGGCTTCAACAGTTGGAATACTTCGTCAAGCGTCGGAATCCGGGCATCTCCGCATTCAGGGTGCGTCCGGTTAAAGTTCAGTTTCTTCAGTTCCTTCAGTGTCATATCGGCAATCCGACCCGTTCCGTTGCTCACGCGGTCAACCGTCTCGTCATGAGCAACAACCAGTTCCCCGTCCCGTGTCATCTGAACATCCAGTTCCACGCCGTCAGCGCCCATTTCAGCCGCAAGCCTGAAAGCCCCGATCGTATTTTCCGGCGCGTATCCGCTTGCGCCTCTGTGTCCGAAGATTCTTGTCATCTGCATTCCCCTTTCACTCGGCGCTTTCCCGGATGCATACCGCTCCGGCCATCCCGCCGTCGTGGCTGATACTTAGCAGGAACCGGTCGTTTCCCGCCTTTTCTGCCGCCTCGCCTGTCAGCACATAGTAAGGTTGTCCTGTTTCACTGTGCTGTACCTCGAGTTCTCTCAGATCGAAAATAAGCCCGGTTCCCATCGCCTTAGTCAGCGCCTCTTTTGCCGCAAAAATGCCTGCCATAGTCTGAGCCTTGTTCCGGCCCTTGGAGCAAATGAAAGCAACTTCTTGCACTGAAAAAAAGCGATTCAGAAAACGCTCGTCTTCCACGAGTTTTTCCATTCTCACGATCTCGCACAGATCGAAGCCGACCCCTTTAATCATCTCGGTTATCCTCTCTCCGTCTTTGTCCCTTATTCCGTGGTTCTTCTCAGCGCATCATACCACACCTTGCGGTTTTCTTCAAATAAATGTATAATTTATCTATTAAATCAGGAGGATTTTAATCATGATCAATCCCGGCAGAATGATTCTCGCCCTTCAGCAGAATATCGGCAAAGCCGTTGTCGGCAAGGAAGAGGCGATTGAGTATGCCCTTATTGCCCTTTTGTGCAAAGGTCATGTCCTGATTGAAGACGTTCCCGGCGTCGGAAAAACCACCCTGGCAAGCGCCCTTGCCCGTTCACTGGATTGCTCTTTCCGCCGCATTCAGTTCACGCCTGATCTGATGCCGTCCGATGTTACCGGTTTCACGCTCGTTAATTTCAAAACCGGCGAAATGGAATACAAAGAAGGTGCGGTCATGAGCCAAATCGTTCTGGCTGATGAAATTAACCGTACCAGTCCGAAAACACAGTCCGCCCTTCTCGAGGTGATGGAGGAGCATCAGGTTACAGTGGACGGTATCACACATCAGTTGCCGCAGCCTTTCATTGTGCTGGCAACCCAGAACCCCGGGGAGTTTGTCGGTACCTATCCGCTGCCTGAAGCACAAGTTGACCGTTTCTTCCTGCGGATTTCCATCGGTTATCCCACCATCGAGCAGGAAATGGACGTGCTCGAGCGTTACAGCGGCACCGTTCCGCCGATGGAGACCATCGAGCCGATCTGTTCCGCCCAGGATGTTCTGGCGATGCAGGAACAGGTCACCACCGTCTACTGCTCTCCGGAGGTCCGAAACTATGTGGCCTCTTTGGCTGCTGCTACCCGGAATGATCAGGCGTTCTCTCTCGGCGCCTCCACGCGCGCTGCAATCTCGCTGATTCGCGGTGCCCAGGCCTGTGCCATGCTGGATGACCGGGATTTTGTTCTCCCGGAGGATGTGCAGCATATGTTTCTTCCGGTTATGTCACACCGCATGATTCTTTCTCCCGAAGCACGGATGAAAGGTGTTCCGGCAGAGCAGTTCCTGTTGACCATCCTCCAGAACACAAATGTTCCCGTAAAGCTGTAAGATCATGAAGCTGCGATTCTCTCTTCCTGTTTCGCTCGTTCTTCTGCTGCTGACGGTTGCGTTATGCACCGGCAGTCAGCTTTTTTTACTTCTTTCGGTCCTGGTCGTCATTGTGGTGCTGTGGAGCCTTATTTCCGTGCTCTGGGCTTCGGCGACCCTCAGGGTTGACGGAAACATGGCGGAACAAACGGTTCACCGCGGGGATGATCTGGTGTTTACCCTGAGAATGCAGCATCGCGGGCTGATTCCGGTTGCGCCCCTCCTGCTTGAAATCTCGGACCCTTCCGGAACGCTTGATCGGGAAATCCGGCTGAAGAATATGCCCTGGCGGATGCAAAGTCTGCGTCTCCCTGTTCATGCGGCGCATGTGGGAGTCTTTCCCGTCGGCCTGCGGGCCTGCGTCGTGGAGGATCTGCTCGGAATCGTTCATAAGCGGGTTGTGCTGACAGACACCTCCTTCTCGCTCACCGTTCTTCCCCGAACATTTTCCACAGAGTCCCTCACCCTTTCCCCGGGTGATCCCGGCAGTGAAATCATGGCCCGCGCGACGGAGGATCTGAATGCGCCTTCAGACGTCCGGAGTTATCAGCCGGGCGATGCAATGAAAAAGATCCATTGGAAACTTTCCCTGCGCAAGGGTGAACTCATCGTGCGCAAATTTGATGAGCCGATCCTTCAGGATGTGCTGATTCTGATGGACTGCTCCCGTCCGCCATCGTGGGGGCACCCTCAGGCGGAATCCGACATCAGGGATGCCTTGCTGGAAACCACTGCTTCCGTTCTGGCAGATCAGGCAACAACTGATCATCAGGTTCGTTTGCCTCTCCTGGGACATCATCCGGTGGACGTGGATAAAAGCATGGGGCTGCCCATCGCCATGGATTATCTGGCCCGTGTTGATTTTTCCGAAACCGATCGTTTTGAGCGTGTTCTGATCATGGAAAGCCGCCGTCTGCGGAAAGTCGGCTGTGTTGTGGTCGTTTCCGCGCGTCTGAACATTCCCATGGTGGATATCATGATCCGGATGCATCGCAGCGGCCCGAACATCCGCCTGTACCTGATCACTTTCGCGCCTGAGGATGAGAATGTTCTCCCGCTGATTTCCCGCCTGAAACAGGCCGGTATCGAAGTCTCTTATGTCATTCCCGAACCGGAAGGAGGGACCCTGTCATGAATGAGACCCTTCGTCTTCGCCTGACTCATGCTCTCCTTTCCGTTTTGCTCTCCGCCGGCCTGATCCTCCCTCTCCTCGGTATCCTGGAGCCCACTTTCCTGAGTCCGGTTGTACTCCTTCCGATTCTACTCACGGTCCTTGTCTTCGAACTGGCCGCAATAAAGCGGGTAACTGCCATTGCTGCCGCTGTTGCCGGCTGCGCAGGGGTACTGTTCTGGCTCGTGGCTTTGGACGGTATGACCGTCGTTACAGATCTGTTCCGTGCGGTTTCCCTTCGTATCGGCGGAGTCCGTTCCGCTCTGCCGCTGATTGCCCAGCCCGCTGTTCTTCTGATTACAATCATCCTGACCTTCGTCAGCTGTTTTGCCTGCCTCCGCTCTGTTTCATATTTCCCGGCGGCTTTCCTGTGTATCGGTCTCATTTTGCTGATCTACCTGACCGGTTCTTCATCGATGATCCCGTGGGCTTTGCCGGCGCTGGTTGCCATGCTCCTGCTCCTGATGACCGACCGTTTTCCGGAAACCTCCGTTCTGCAGGCATTCCCCTGGGCTGTGTTGCTTGTGATTGCCGCCTTCCTCCTGACGTCAGGCGGAGTCCCTGATAATCCGCTGCAGCAGAAGGCAGACGAACTGCGTCAGGCAGTGCTCGACCGGCTCTTCTTCACGGAACCCCGGGATGTCTTCTCCCTTGCCTCCGAAGGTTACTATCCCGAAGGCATGGATCAACTGGGTGGCAAGCCCGAACCTCATGACAAACCCGTGATGCAGGTCTCTACCCCGCGCACGGTCTATCTTCGCGGTGTGGTTTTGAATGAATATACCGGCCGCAGTTGGCGAAACACAACAGGAGGCCGCCGATATCTGTGGCAGTCCTCCGCTCTCGCGTCGGACAGGGCAGCTCTCTTCGATCAGCTGCTTCCTGCCGAGACCGTCCGGAATGCTCAGTGTGATTCTGCTGCAGTATCCGTCCGGATGCTCTCTGATAGTGCTTCCACCCTCTTCACGCCCCAGCGGGTGCGCGAACTCAACCCGGGCGGTGAGCTTGTTCCTTATTTTTCCAATGCTTCTGAAATCTTTATCACACGCAATCTTCAGCCTGGCGATTCATACGCAGTTTCTGCACCGCTCTTTTGTGCGGGAGATCCCGGACTCGGCACGCTGATCGAGATCTGCTCCACCATGGAAGACTATGCTTATGATCGCATCTTGGAAACCTATACCGAATTGCCTTCCCATCTTGAGTCTCCGGTCTACGAGCTGGCCCGTGACGCTGCTTCTGCGGGCATTTCTCCCTATGACCGGGCGCTGGCGCTGCAGGCTTTTCTGAACCGTGGCTTCCGTTATACGCTGGATGTGGAGGATCAACCGGAGGATGTGGACTTTGTCACCCGTTTCCTCCTGGATACCAAAGAAGGGTATTGTACCTACTTTGCCTCCGCCATGACTGTCCTTTGCCGGATGGTCGGCCTTCCTGCGCGTTATGTGGAAGGTTATGTGGCGGAACCGGATGAAAACGGGGAAGCTGTTGTCACCGGTCTCTCCGCACATGCCTGGACAGAGGTGTATTTTAAAGGCTTTGGCTGGCTGACCTTTGATGCCACACCGAAAACGAGCAGTGAGCAGGATGGTCCCGAAGAGAATCCGCCCGTGCAGACTCCCGAACCGGAAGCCTCGCCGGAACCTACAGATACGCCTGAACCGGATCAGCCTGATTCTGAAGATCCGACTCCGTCTCCGGACGAGCCGTCTCCGGAACCCACGCCGGAACCCACACCGCTTCCCTCGGATGAACCGTCACAGCCCCCGCAGCAGGATCCCGAATCAAAACCCGATCAGGATACCGTCTCCCCCTCTTTCCCGTGGCTGTGGCTGTTGTTGCTTCTGCCGCTTCTGCTGGCCGTGCGCATCCTGATGACCTCACCCGGTCTTCGGTCTGCACGCGCGAAAACAGAAGATGCCCGTCTGGACATCTGGGCTCAGGAAATAACAGATCTGCTTTATGCGGAAGGTATGACCCGCAGAAAAGATGAGTCTCCCATGGCTTTCGGCCGTCGGATCGACAGGACCGGTATCTTCTCCGTTGCCCTCGGTCCGGTCGGAGAATGTTTGTCACTGATCCGTTACTCCCGGGCTACTGCCCAGGCAACAGATACGAGTCTGATCCAGGACACCGCCATCCTCCTCCGTTCCGAGCTGTCGCGTCCGGCCCTGCTTCGCTACTTCTTCCGCAGGGTGTTCCTCCCCCTCTCCAAACGCGCCAAAGCCCAATAACCCAAAGCTTTATTCTTTAAACAATACCACTTTCGGCTGGCAAACCAGGTCTTCTTTTGTTACCCTTAGTGCTTCGCAATATTCACAGATTTCTTCTGACTCAAATTTCTCCATAAACACTTCCGGACCCGTGATCGGCCAGTCCGCATTATACTTTGTCTTATAATGCATCGGCAGAATGATCTTCGCGTTCAGTCTTCCGGCAATCTCCCCGGCCTGTTTCCCGTCGATCGTATAAAAACCGCCGACCGGAATCATCAACAGATCCGGATCCTTCAGGATACTTTCCTGTTCTGCGGTCAGCCTGTCTCCCAGATCGCCGAGGTGAACAATCCGCAGGCCGTCTGCCTCGATTAAAAACAGCAGGGTTTCTCCCCGCTTTGCGCCCCGGACCTCGTCGTGATATCCGCGCACAGCTGTAACTTTCACTCCTGCAGCGGGTATATACTCGCCGGCCTGGTCAATTACAGCCGGATTCCCCTGCAGATTCCCCACCGCGTCATGGTCGTGATGATGGTGAGAAACCAGTACAACTTCCGCTTCTACCGGTTTGATAGGATAGCCGCATCCTGCATCATACGGATCCGTCACAATCCGGAACCCGTTTTCCGTCTCCATCAGGAATTCCGCATGGCCGATATGTTTAAACAGCATTTTTCATCTTCCTCCTTTGAAAAACATAATACTGATATTCGGCAGTTTCTGTTTCTTTCTCAGTCTTTCGGCCCATTCACAGTGAAGCTTCCGGCACACATTCTCATAGGCCTCCGTCCCCTCTTCCCCGGCCCGGATCAGCGAATATTCAATCCGGTTGTCAGGCTCTGCCTCTCGCTCTGTATGTCTTTCCAGCAAACTCCGGCAGCACTCTGCTTCCGGACCGAACGGCCCGTCGAACCAGTTCCCCGGCGGTTCTGTCACCGTCTTCCGGAGCTGCATCCATCCGCTTTCCGTCTTGATTTCCCAGCCGTCCGCCGCCAGCCGGCAGCATATTTCTTCCAGTATTCCCTCGTTGACAATGGATGGCAGATCCGTTGCATAGAGCCATGCTTCCCGGAGGCTGCGGCGTACAGTGGGTTTCCTCCCGTCCCCATCGCAAAAGATCAGGGTATTCAGTTCGCTTCTCAGCGTATTGATTCTCATCTGTTTATCTGGACCTCAGCGTAACCGGTGACCCGGCCAGGATTTCGCTTACCGCCTTTTCTGCCTTTGCCATGGTCTTCTGCTGTTCGGAATCCATCCCGTCCGGTACTGTCTGGTCAGATGCAAGGCACCGGTAGTAATATCGTCCATCCTGCTTGTATTTCCAGGTGTAAACCGGGCTGTATTCCGGAGCAAGGATATCAATGCCGCCCTTGTCGTTTCTTCGGATTGTCACGTGCAGCAAATAACCTGCCATATGTTTTGCGTTCGTCCGGTCACCGGTCAGCATCGATCCGAGACTCCATATACACAATACTTTCTCTTCATTCCGCCCGGTCAGATATTCGGCGCCCTGCGGAATACGGCTGCCGCTTCCGATAATCAGATCCGCGCCGGCTTTCGCGATCTGCGCAGCCAGTGCCTGCTGCTCACTGTCCGGCTTATTGTCTGTCTTTCCCCATTTCAGCAGCACGATCACGGCTTCCGCGCCCTCTTCCCGGGCAGCGCTGATCTCCTTGGTAATCAGCTCGATCTCTGCTTCCGGTACCGTGAGTGTCGTATCTGCCTTGACCATTTTCTTCCTGGTCTTGGATGAAATCGTGCCCGTGTATTGCAGCATGGCGGTCTTCACGCCGTTCACAGTAACGATTTCAAGCTTATTTTGTCTGTCCTCGGGGCGGATCCCGGTTGGAATAATGCTCCGTTCGTCCAGTGCCATCCAGGTACCGGCAACCCCTTCCGCTCCCTTTTCGTATGCCTTCGAAAAGCCGGCGGCCGCCATGCGGAAGCCCGCTTCCTGCAGCAGATCCGCCAGTGCTTCCGGCGCAATGGTATCATTGGCTTTATCATTGTCGGAAATAATGTTTTCAAGGAAAACAACATTCAGATCTCCCTGAAGTTCCGGCTTCAGCAGAAGCATCATATCCGACAGATCATAAGCTTTTGCATCCGTGTTCCATGAGTTTTTCAGCAGTTCTCCTTCCAGGGAAACCGATCCGGCTACCGTCAGTGTAAAGCTGCCCGATCTCACATCCGTTACATTCCCTGTGTCCGCCGCTTCTTTTGAGGAGCCAGTCTGTTTTGAGCCATCGCTCTTTTCGCCGGTCACCGGTTGTAATGAGGAATCGGCTTTCCCTTCTTTTTCCTGCTGTGATGAACTGTTGGCAATGACGGCGCCCCCGGGCGATTCCGGAAACTCAGCTGTTGTCTTCGCCTGCGTCGCTGCCGCATTCTCAGTGTTCTTGCTCTCGTCTCCGTCTGCCTGCTGCCTGTCCTGCAGGTCCAGGATCTGCATATTCAGTTTACTCAGATCAACGGACGCACCGGAGGAAAGCCGTCCCAGCACAACTGCGGAACCGATCAGCACAACCACAAGCATTCCCAGCATAATGACAGTTCCTGCCGACAGCGGTCTCCGTTTCCCGTCTTTCTTCATCGTTCAGCTTCCCTCCTTCCTCAAATCTGGAGCACTTCGTGACAGGTGTGAACTGTCCCATTTCACTAATTAAGGCTTCCCCTTGAGGGGGTTCTGAGCGCCCGGAAAACGAGCCAGTGTGCTCGTTTTCAGCAAAGAACGGGCGGGCAGCCCAGGCAGCTGTCAGGCTTTGCCTGACTGATGAGGTGTCTTCCTACTTCAGCACCGTCATAAGCAAGATCGACAGCGCCATTACAACCGCGACCACAATCGCGATCACGCGCGCCGCAATCTGTTTTTTCTGCGCCTTCTGTTTCGTCATTCTCTTCATTCCTCCACTCAAAAGATATAAGGATTATACCATGTCCTCATCCATATGGCAAAGAGGAGGCCGCTTTCTCAAACGGTCTCCTCCCTGTTGTCATTAAGGTGTTCCTTATGCCTTTGGGTCCTCTGTTGTCCCGGACTTTTCAGCCGGTTCGGTTTTCGCTGCATTGCTGCGAATCCGTGAGTTCTTCCCGGCGTCCGCATCCGGTTTGAAACTGGCAGTATAAGTCGAATCTTCTTCTGAAGATGCGGTTGAATACCGCCCGTAGGGATTTTCAACGACTTTTCGGGGTGTTGTGTCTGTCTGTGCAGGTTTGGCGGTCGTTGTGCTTCCCTGGCTTGTATAGTTCCCCGTTCTTACTTTCGCGCCGTTCTGGGCGGAAGCCGGTTGTCCCTGTTTATCGGTCTGCTGTCCGGAACGATTGCTTCCCTGAGTCTTGCGCTGCTCTGCAGCCTTTTTCTGGGCCATACGCTGGGCTGCCTGCCGCTTCTTCTGCGTGCTGGCATACCAGTAGTATCCGCCGCCGCCGGCTACAGCCAGCAGTCCGAGGCCGATCAGCCATCCGGCGCTTCCGCTGCTCTGTTCCTGCTGATACTCGGTTACTTCTTCTGTGACCATCGGTTCCGGAGATTCGGAAGGTGTTTCCGTGGTCATTCCCGTCTTTTCCTGAATATAGGCTGTTGCCGCTTTCACGGAACCTTCGGGATCTGCGGCGTCTTTATAGAACTTCTGCAGTTCGGTTTCAAGGTCTTCCTGTTTCAGCGTGCCGTCCTTCACCTTGGCTGCCAGGGAATCCAGGTATTCCGAATTCGCAATCCCGTTCTCTTCCAGCGGAGCTGGCGTCGCAAAGGGATCGAAAGGCTCATAGCTGACCGTGGATCCCGTGTTGGGATTAACCCATTCGCTGACCTTCTGGTCTTCCGCGGAAACAACTCCGCTTGCGGTTCCGGTTGTCGCGGTGCCGGATGAAGTACCCGTACCGGTCGAGGTGGAATTGTTAGCCAGTCCTTCCGTATACTGCGTTGAGTTCAGGAAAGCTTCTGCTTCGCCGACGGTCATTTGCTTGAAATACTGGCCGTTGATATAACCCACGTTTGTGTCATATCCGACTCTGTACCACGTCTCCCCATCGACCTGCTCACTGCCGTACACCAGGCAAAGAGCGTTCTTGTTCAGTTTCCGGATCACCTTGCCCGATGTCTTGTCGGCAACAGTCCGGAAATTCACTTTATCCTGCGTCACAATCCCGTAGCAGCTTACATCCTCAGCATTATACTGATACGGTTCCACCGTGTTCACAACCGACGGATCCGGGGTTCCCTGAATCAGATCACGATAAGCCTGCATCTCCCCGGACGAAATCATCCGAAGCATATCTGCACGGACATAACCCCACTTGTTGTCGTATTCAACCATTGACCAGCCAACATCGTCAATATAAGCCTGGCCGGTTACATACACAATCTTGTTTGCCGGCAGTTCATCCACAAAAGCGCTGTTATACGTCGGCCATTCGCGCACATATACGCCGTCACCGATCGTGATCCCGTATCCGACTCTCTGATACGGTTCCGGGGTCAGCGCCGCGGCAGGTGCGGTTGTAGGTTCCTGCGTCGGGGTCGCGGTAGGTGCCTCTGTCAGGGCTTCCGTCGGGGTCGCGGTAGGTGCCTCCGTCGGCGTCGCGGTTGGTGTTGCAGTCGGAGTTGCGGTCGGTGTCGCAGTCGGTGTCGAAGTCGACGTCGGAGTCGCGGTCGGCGTCGGAGTCGCGGTCGGAGTTTCTGTCGGCGTCGCCGTCGGTTCCGGCGTGGGCGTATCCGTGGGTGCCGGGGTCGGTGTCGGCGTATCGGTCGGTGCCACGGTCGGCTCCTCTGTTACTTCCAGGGTCACGACTGCCGTCGGCTCCTCGGTCGGGAATAGTTCTTCCAGAGCCACGACCGGTGCGGGACTTGCCTGTGCGTTGTTGTATGCGTCGCTGTCCTCCTGGGTCAGCAGATCCAGATACTTTGTCATCACGTATCCGGTCTTACCCTTGTATTGGACATAGCTCCAGCTCTCGCCGGTTTCATTCTCGTCTGCCCGGATTAACCATACATGGGTTCCTTTCTTCTGGATCGTCTCCTGGACTTTGTCCTTCTTGGTTGTCCCGGGAGTCGCCCGGAATTTCAGTTCGCCCGCGTTGGTCACCGCATACCGGTTGATCATCTCGCCCTCTTTGATCTCCGGTGCTTCTGTCGGTTCCGGTGTGGGCGTATCCGTGGGTTCCGGAGTCGGTGTGTCTGTCGGTTCCGGCGTAGGTGTATCCGTAGGTTCCGGAGTCGGGGTGTCTGTCGGTTCCGGCGTAGGTGTATCCGTAGGTTCCGGAGTCGGGGTGTCTGTCGGAACCTCTGTCGGGAACAGTTCTTCCTTGGTAAAGACCGGTGCCGGGCTTGCTTGTGCGCTGTTATATACGTCGCTGTCATCCTGGGTCAGCAGGTCCAGATACTTCGTCATGATGAAGCCGGTCTTGCCGTTGTATTCAACCATGGACCAATTATCGCCGGTTTCATTGGGTTCTGTCCACAGCACCCAGACAAGTTCACCCTTCTTCTTAAGGTTTTCCAGAACTTTGTCTTTCTTGGTTGTTCCCGGTGACGCACGGAATTTCAGCTCGCCCGCGTTGGTCACCGCATACCGGTTGATCACTTCACCGACCGGCATTTCCGGCGCATCTGTCGGAACTTCTGTCAGTGTTTCTTCCTGTTTTACTTCGGGCTGAGCTGCGGGTTCTTCAACGGTTTCTTTCTTTTCTTCTTCCGCCGGTCCTTTTTCGGCTTTCAATGCGTCTTCTGCGGCAGGTTCTTCCGCCTGTTTCTTTGTTGCGGCTTCCGGTTCAGTCCTTAACTCAGGTTCCTCCTGTGGCGCTGTTTTCAGTTCAGCCTCCGCCGCGGGCTCCTCCTGCGGCACAGCGTTCGGCTCGCTCTCCGCCGCGGGCTCTTCCTGCGGCACGGTTTCCGGTTCCGGCTCTTCGTCTGCAAAAATCGGGGCAGGACTTACCTGCACGTTGTTCCAGGCGTCGCTGTCCTCCTGTGTCAGCAGGTTCAGATACTTGGTCATGATATAGCCGGTTTGTCCGTTCATCTGGACATGAGACCACTCTTCACCCTTGTTGTTTATCTCAGTCTTGATGACCCAAACATAAACACCCGAGTTCTTGAGTTTTTCAAGAACCTTTCCCTTGGTACCCGGCTGATCACGGAATTTCAGTTCACCGATATTGGTAACTGCGTAGCGGTTGACCAATTCTCCGATGGGCATCTGCGGTGCCTCTGTCGGTTCCTCTGCCGGTTCCTCTTCTATCGGCTCTTGTACAGGTTCCTGAATCGGCTCCTGGATCGGCTCTTGAATCGGTTCCTGCACCGGCTCCTGGATAGGTTCCTGGATCGGCTCCTGGATCGGTTCCTGCACCGCTTCCTGGATCGGCTCCTGGATCGGTTCCTGAATAGGTTCCTGCACCGGTTCCTGGAT
>Ga0265298_10001518_pt1 | contig 34423 bp, 47 predicted proteins | sample AusTroGonzalo_MG_3_FD_193486 | JGI IMG/M metagenome (GOLD analysis project Ga0265298, IMG submission 193486) | Bovine rumen microbial communities from tropical cattle in Woodstock, Queensland, Australia - Gonzalo_01 | ecosystem: Host-associated > Mammals > Digestive system > Stomach > Rumen ... | reverse complement strand
ACCAAAAATACTATCTATCCGACGAGCAAGTAGCGAGCTTCAGAGCGTCAACCGAAAAGGCGCAAGCCAAGGGCAACGGCTTTAAGTTCGAGCCAATCGAGAGAGAGAGAGAGAGAGAGTAGTGGCGCATACGATCGCCACGAGAGCCGGCAGCCGGCAAACGGACAACTTTATAGCGGAATCGTCGGCAGAGTCGAAGCGATAAATGGCCACGACATACTTAAAAGAGTATATGGAACGGACGGAACAGCACCGACAATTAGCACTTGTCAGGGCGGGAACACCGAGCCAAAAGTTTTAACAAATGATACCGATAAAAACAGCGAATAAACAAGGCTACGACATGGCAGAGGGGGGGGATGGCATCGACCTAGCCTACCCCAAAAGCCAAACAAGGCGCGGACGCGTAGGCCACGGAGTAGCAAAAACACTAGCAACAGGGGACAGCATGGCAGTATTAACGGAAGATATGAAAATTAGAAAACTAACACCAAAAGAGTGCTGGCGACTTATGGGCTTCGACGATAGCGACTTTGAGAAGGCCGAAAAAATAAACTCAAACACGCAATTATACAAGCAGGCCGGCAACAGCATCGTAGTAAACGTTTTAGAGGCAATTTTAAGGGAACTACTACCAAATGAAATACACACTAAAAGTAACTAGCGACTTCGGGGATATGTACACCGGAGCGCAGCACACACGCGGCAGCAAGTTTACTATCGAGGACGAGCAACGCGTACGCTCATTGTGCCAGCGCGGACTAACTACAATAGTAGCTATAGAACACCCGCCAAAGCCCGGCAAACGAGTTTTGTTTATATCAAGCATGATCTACAAAATTGGCGGCATAGAAACAGCAAACAGAGCCATTGCGGAGCATTTTAAGACTAAAAATATAGCTTTCGTAACGCTGAACGCAGACGCGACAGCTACTAGCCAGCTTATAGCGACGGCAAAGTGGCACGATGTATACGTTTTAGGCGAAGAAACGCTAGAAGCAGACGTAGCTATTTTACAGCATAGCGATAGCGTACTAGCCCTAGACCGCATCAAGGCCGACAAAGTATACCAACAAGTCCACAGCGACCTTACAACGCTTAAAAAGGTAGAAAAATACGGCCGTTTTTACTACCAAGATAACGACCGAATTAGCCAATACTTGGCAGTATCGCCAACTGCAAAAGAAGCCCTGGAGCGCGAAGAAGGCAGAAAATCTATAGTAGTGCCAAACCTTATGCCAGAGCCGAAGAAACTACTTAAAATTGTAGTTTTGAGCCGAGCAACCGAAGAAAAAGGGATAGACCGACTTAAAATACTAGCCGACAAGCTACAGAAGTACACCGACAATTACGTTATATGGCTATCAAGTGCTATCGAGCAGTACGCCCAGGCAGACGAGCTTTTGGCCAATGATCATATTGTGCCAATCAAGCCGAGTGTATATGCCACATCGCTACTAGACGGCGCAGACTATCTGTGCCAGCTTTCACGTTCAGAGAGCTTTTGCTACAGCGTACGCGAAGCCCTACAGCGAAAAGTGCCGGTTATTGTATCGGACTTGGCGGAGTTCCGCAAACTGGTTAAAAACGGCGAGAACGGCTATATTTTGGCCGACGATATACCGGACGAGCAAGTAAAACAGATCGTAGAGAAAATACCGAAGCCAAAAGAAGCGTACAAGCCTGGCGTAGCGCCAATCTGGCATCGAGTTTTAGAAGGCAAGCTATGATTTTTAGCATCATTATTCCGAATTACAATAACGCTACTTGGTTGCATAAGTGTTTAGGGAGCATCGCAACGCAAAAATTTGATTCGCACGAAGTTATTTTTATAGACGACCAATCGACCGACAACAGCCTAGCTATAGCTAGGGAGTATATCGGCAAAATTAGACATCTGACTATCTGCGAGTGCCAGCGCAAGGCATATAACGGCGGAGCGAGAAACAAGGGGCTAGCTTTTGCCAACGGCGACTACGTTTTATTCCTAGATTCGGACGACTGCTTGGCGGACGATATGTGCTTGGCCGAGATTTACCGAGTTATAGAAGAAAACAACCGCCCGGACTTGGTGCGCCTTAGCTACTACTGGTGCAAAGATGGCGAAGAAATACTAAACGACTGTAGCGCCCAAGATTCGGTAGAAAAAATAGTGCATAACGAGAGTGTAGCCTGCTGGACAAAGTGCATCAAACGCTCAAAGGTAGTTCCGTTCCCAGAAAATACGCTGATGGAGGATGTAACGCAGCATATAGAGCAATTAGACAACGTAGAAACGGTAGCAACGATGGCTAAAGGGATAGTTAAGTGGAACAAAAATAACTACAACTCATGTAGCACCAACACCGACCTACAAAACGGCAAGTGGCGATCGAGTTTATACCGTTATTACGCAGATTTGCTGGACTTGCAAGTAGAAAAGCCGGAGTGCCAGGCGGAGCTACAGAAAAGGCGCGCAAAAGCGCTATTCAACATCGAAAATAAGATATACGAACAGGGGTAAAATATGGCGGAGGTAGTAAAACTAGATATACCAGCGCAATATAGCGAGTTATTCCAACCGAGCCAACAATGGCGGCATTTGGTATATAAGGGCGGCCGTTCTTCCGGCAAGTCGTATCAAGTGGCGCTATCAAGGCTCGTTTTAGGCTCACACACGCGCCTACGCGGGCTTTGTACGCGCGAGTTTCAAAACTCTATGGACGATTCAGTAAAAGCCCTTCTGGGCGATTTGGTGGCGAAATACGGCCTAAAAGACTGGCAAGTGCTAGACAAGGAGCTGCGCAACCTAAAAACTGGCTCGGAGATTCATTTTAAGGGCCTACACAACAACGCGCAGACAATTAAATCGTTCGAGGGCGTGGACTGGTGCTGGGTAGAGGAGGCGCAGAGCGTATCCGCGGAGAGTATCAACACTCTTATTCCGACCATCCGTAAAAAGGGCAGCCAGATTATATGGACGTATAACCCTCTGACGGAGCATGACCCTGTAAAAGAGCTAGTCGAGGACGCCTACAGAGATAAAGGCAACTGTTATGTGCTGCATATCAACTCTGACGCGGTAGAAAACTTGCTATCCGACGAAATAAAGGCAGAGCGCGAGGCCATGAAGGAAAATAACCCGGATATGTACGCTCATGTATGGCTAGGCCAACCGCTCACAAGCAAGACAGGTACAGTATTTGGCAAGCAGCTGGCGCAAGCAGAGATTGACGGCCGTATAGGTAGCGTTCCGTACGATGGCGCTTCAGCCGTATATACCGCCTTCGACTTAGGCGTGGGCGATTCGACCGCCATATGGTGGTTTCAGATGGCCGGGCGCGAGATTCATTTTATAGACTACTACGAGAGTTCAGGCGAGGACTTGGGCCACTATCTATCTGTACTACATAACAAGCCGTATAACTACGCAACGCACTACTTGCCGCACGATGCAAAACAGAGAGAGCTACAGACCGGCAAAACGCGCGTGGAGTTCTTCGAGCAAAACGGCTTCCACAACGTAGAAGTATTAAGGCCGACCAATTTTACGCTTGGCAACGACGATATTAACCTTATTGCGCGCCCAGCGTTTAGCCGCGTATGGATAGATCGCGAGAAATGCGCCCGCGGCTTGGAGTGTTTAAGGGCCTATCACTACGAGTACGACGAGAAAAACAAGCTACTCAAGAGCAAGCCGGAGCATGACTGGAGCAGCCACGCTTCGAGCGCCTTCATATATTCCCTTATGGCCGCTACGGAGAGCGCGGAGGCCCAGACGCTACAGGTAAAGTTCAAAACCTATACGCCAAAAGCCTTTCGCAAAAGCACTAGCAACGATTATTTTTAGGTATGTTATAATATGTTCAATGGCGATGTCGTAGATACGCAGATGGCAAAAGCCAAAAGTGAAAGCGACAAAAAACAATCTGATAAGCTACTAAGTAAATATCTTAAGATGTTTACTGATTCTTGGACTTATGCCCAGCAAAACTACCACGAAGCGTGGGAGAATAACTGGAAACTGTACCGAAATATCCGCGTAAAGCGCAACGACATTGTGCCGGTTGAAACTTTTGTACCGATGGTAAATAGCACGGTAAACACTATCGTAGCTACTCTGTTTAACCAAAACCCAAGTGTACAGTATGTGCCGAACCATCCAGACCAGGAAAAAGACACGGACGTACTAAACGAGATATACCAGGACTTTGCGCGCCGCGACGGCTGGGCGCTCAAAAACAAGATTAACGGCCGCCAAGGCGTGATTACTGGCAACTACGACGCGTACTACGAGTGGCAACCGGACGACAACGGCGGCTATGTCCACAAGGTTATTGTGCCTGTACGTGACATGATCATTGACCCACAAGCCACCAGCGCAGAGAACTGGCGCTATGTTGGCCGCCGATTCTTCGCTACTAAAAAAGAGCTGGAAGCCGAAATTATCTACGATGCAAAGACCGGCAAGCAGGTAAAGCGCTATAAGAACCTAGACGACATCGAGGACGGCGCAGGCTCAACGATGGGCGGAACAGTCGACACCGAAAGCGACAAGGTAAAGAAAGACCAGGCATTAGGCACGACCGCACCAGGCAACGGCGAGCTAGTCGAGATTATCGAGATTTGGACGCGCAAACGCGTAGGCGTTATTGCTAACAGAAAAGTACTTATCGAGGAGCGCGAGAACCCGCACTACGCCCTTATGCGCAGCAAGTACGAACAGCGCAAGCTAGAACACGAAATAGAGCGCGTACAGACTTTGGCCGAAACTGGCAAAGATATTGGCGAATTTGCCGAAGCATTTAACGAAAAGACCGCCGGACTATTGCCATTTGCTCACGGCTGCGAGTACCAGGATGTATCACTTATTTACGGCTCAAGCGACGTTGATATTATTGCGGACGAGCAAGAGGCGCTTAACACCTTAACCGAACTAAACATATCTTCGGTTATGTATCAGCTATTCCCAGAACGCCGCATCGACCCACAATTTGCAGACAAGCTGGACGACCTAGACCCAGCACCGGGCAAGGTATATCCGCTCAAGGCTGGCGCTATGGAGTGGAGCAACCCGCCAATGATTCCGGCCAACGCGTTTAACGAGCGTCAGAACATCAAGTCCGAAATTAGAGAAAGCGCCAGCGTATCAGAGATTAGCAAGGGCATCAGCGCGACAGATAGCACTACAGCGACCGAAATTAAGGCGGCACTTAGCCAGGCAGATATACGCATCCAAGAGAAAGCCCAGAACCTTGCGGATGGCTTCTTCTTCCAAGAGGCAAAAATCGTATTTAAGCTGCTACAACTTTACGCAGACGACAATTACATGGTACGCACCATCGGAGATGCTGGCGTAGAGTGGAAAGAAGTAGACATGACACGCTTTATGGGCGATTATACGCCGATGGTTACGCTAGATATTCAGAAGAAGCTAGAACAGGCCGAGCAACAGGAAGCCTACACTAACGCATATCAAATGATTATTGCAGACCCGACAAACAACCTACAGGCCGCCAAAGAAATCATGTACAAAAAAATGATGCCGAATCTCACGAGCGACGAAATTAACCGCATTATTGCGCCGGCAGAGCAAGCGCCAGTACAGGGCGCTATGCCAATGGAACAGGCGCAGGACGTGGCTAGCCAGGACATTATGGCGCAAGATATGAACATCGAAGGAGCATATGGAGTTTAAGAACTGGACGGACGCTAAAAAGCAACGCTGGCGCGATATGTGGCGCGGAGAATTAGGCCAAGAAGCGCTAGCGATGCTCGAAGAACTTAAACAGGGATATATAGACGAAGCTATCGCGAACGCAGCCGGCGGAGGCAACGCGATCGACTACAGAGTACAACAAGCAGCAGGAATCGCCACCGCTATACAAATGATTAAAACAACCGCCAAACTATAAAACACCAACGCACCTTAACAGAAGCTAGATATGAGCCATCACCTCGACTCGTCTAAAGTAAATATTACTTAAAAATCCGGCAAGGGCCGGCGCATCGCCAAAATGCTGACGAGCCGAGCTGTTGGGAGGGCGAACCTCCCAAGCAACCATCTTAAAAACAAAAGGAGAGTTCATGGACGAACAAACTGTAAACGAACCATCACTTTTTGAAGCCTCCGACATCGAGCCAACGGCCAACGGCGCGACAGAGGAACAAGCGAACGAAGTAGACGGCTCGGCAGTAGAGGCAACCAATGAGCAAACAGATAGCGAAAACGACGCTACCAATGAGCCAGCCGCCCCTACGACGCAAACTGGCGATGCGATAGACGAGTTTTTAGCGAAAAAAGGTATAAACACCAACGACCCGGAAGCACTCCGTAAAGTCGCGGAAATGTACCGAAACTCTGAAAAAGGCTTTTACAACAAATCGCAAGAAGTCGCGCAGCTGTCGCGGAAACTTGCACAATCTCGCGTACCGGAAATGCGACCAGACCAAGAGGCATTGAGTGAAGTCCGCTCGATGCGTACAGAAATGGCCGTAGAGAAGTGGAAAACAGAGCATAACCTATCGCCAGAGGACGAGGCGAAAATGATCGAGTATATCCAGACACCACTATATGACCAACGCGGGCAAGTACAAGTAAACCCAATGACCGGCGAACCTCTTACGAAAGGGCTTTTAGTCCTTAATGGCGCTATGACGCTGGACGACGTATACAAACTATCCGGCGCAGGCAAAGTAGAAGTCGAAAACCTTAAACAAGACCTCCGCAAAGAGGTACTAAAAGAGATGGAAGCGCGCCAAGCTGCGAAACGACCGGCGGCAAACGCTACCGACAGTACGCAGTTTAGCAAAGCCGAAGAAAACGACCCATTTACATCTGGGCTATTCGGTTAAAACTGAATTTTACACTTTAGGAGAATAAAAAATGGCTGTTAATTTAGCTTCCAAGTATTCTAGCCAGCTCGACCAGGTTTTTACCGCTGGTTCTTATACTGATAAATATGTCAACCGCAAATACAACTTTGATGGCGTTAAGACTGTCAATGTCTACACCGTTACGACCGTCGCCCCATCTAACTACGATCGCACCGAAACCGGCGACCGCTTTGGTGGCAACAACGAATTGCAGGATGTTGTAACCGCTTACCAGCTCGGCAACGACAAGTCGTTTAAGATTGTCATTGACCGCGGTAACTACGAGCAGGGCGCTTTGGCCAAGAAGGCCGGCGAAGTCATGCGCGCAGAGATGGAAGAACAGGTTATCCCAATGATTGACGCTAACCGCTTGGCAAAGGCTGCCGCTGGCGCTACCGCCGTTTCGCAGGCTGTTAATTACACCGCCAACGACGCTTACGGCAACACCTTGCAAATGAGCGCTTTCTTGGACGAGGCAAAAGCTCCAATCGCAGGTCGTGTCCTCTGGGTATCCCCACAGTTCTACAACCTTATCAAGAAGCAAATCACCACGACCGTGCTTGGCTCTGGCTACAATGACAAATTGCTTGGCCGCGGCTTCGTAGGCGAATTGGACGGCGTTCCGGTAGTGAAAGTTCCTTCTAGCTACTTCCCAAGCAACACCAACGCTATCATGATCCATCGCGACGCACTCTTGGGCGCAAAGCAGATTATGAACACCCGCATTATTACCGACTCCGAATTGGTTGACGGTTCTGTGCTTGTCGGTCGCTTTATCTTCGATAGCTTCGTGCTTAACGGCAAGAAAAAGGCCGTCGCTTCCGTTACCGGCTCTATTACCGGCTAATCAAGCTAAAACGCAAAATAGACCCCCTAGAACGCGCGCTAGGGGGCTTTTTGGTATATAATCGTATTGGAATTTCTTACATATTGCGCGAGCCGTCCGAGTGGGCGGCTTTCGTGGTAAAATATGCTTAATGGCGGTGCGCGTACATACTAAATGGACGCAAACTATAACCTTGCGGGGCTAGTTGACCGAATCAAGGCCAAGCTCAAAGATGCAGAGTTTAGCGACGAGGATATAAAACAGTTTATCAACGACGCTTACTTCGAAACCCTGGGCGAAACCCGCTACCAATTCTTAGAAAAATATTATCAGCAGCAAGTGCAAGAGTCCGGCGCAGTACTCCTACCGCGCGACTTCCAGTCGGCTATTATTTTGACCGCCAACGACGGAAAATGCACGACTACGCTTAAATACAAGCCATCACAAGACTTCATGGCTAATATTGGCGAGCCAACCAACCACTACTACTACAGCGTATATGGCAACAAGCTATTTTACGGCCTCCCGAACATCTCCAACGACTTGGACGAGGACGGCGACGAGCGCTTTTACAGCCTTAATGTCTACTATCAGGGAAAACCAGCCGAGCTTATCAACGACACCGACAAACCAGTTATTCCGGCAGAGTACGGCGAACTCCTAGTTTTGCGCGCCCTTGCACGATGCGAGCAGAGCCGCGACAACTTCGACTATGCCGCGATCTATGAAAACAAGGCAGACGAAATTTTGATAAATATGAACGAGCGATACTGCCCACGCCAGCAAGAGGACGCTAACAGGGCGCGGCTTCCTATTACTCTACGAGCGAGGTACTAATTATGGCGCAGGGCTTATCTTCACTTTTGGGAGGCTTGGCGCAAGGTTTTACAGACTTGGGCAAAAGTACGCTAGACGTGCTAGGCGGTGGAGCTACTAACAACGTACTAACGGCCGGCTTGGATGCGCTTATCAACAAGAAAAGCTACGGCCAAGCAGTAAAAGACGCCAACCAACGCCAAAAGGACTTCAGAAAGTGGCTATACGAAACAGAAAGCGACAAGGACGCGGCCGCAAAGGGCCTAGGAACGGCCTTAAACGGCGCACAAACGGCGATTGACTTAATACCAGGACTTGGACAGGCTGCGCCAGTAAACGCACTACAGGGCGCAATTGGAGGCCTTGCAGACGAGTTCAAGTTTAACGGCGAAAACTACGATTGGGGCAAAGGCGCACAACGCGCAGCAGTCGGAGCAGGCGCAGGGCTAGCAGCCGGCGGACTTGGCAAAGCACTAGCCAATAGCGGCAGCAAAGTACTATCTAACGGAGTACTCAAGGGCGCAGCTACAGGCTCACTAGGCGGCGCACTATCGCAGGCAGGCGGAACGGCCATCGAAGGCGGAAACGCTGACGAAATTCTACAGAGCGCAGCACAAGGCGCACAATTCGGCGCACTCTTGGGCGCAGGCACAGGCGGCGTACAGAGCTTGGCGGGCGCACTCAAGAAGGAACGCGCAAAGAACGGCGCGCCGGTTATTGAAGCTGAAGAAGAAGTTATGGCCTCACGCGTACCAGACGGCCAGCTAGGCTTATTCGACCAAACTGCCACAAAAACGCCAGAAACAGGCTATAGCCAGCTAGGACTATTCGACCAGCCAACGCAGCCAGTTACGCCAAAAACTATAGACGTAGCCGACGTGAACCCTTATGCACCAGTAAATGGCAAAGTTACGCAGACGATGCGCGACAGAGCGGCAGAGATTCTAAATAATTACGAAAACGGCCTGCCGGAGAACGAGCTATATAACAGAATCAAGCCGGAAACTATGCCAACCGAAGGTATAGACGTATTAGCTCGCCAGGCCGATGGCATGAAACTAAAAGACCGCAAGGCATATATCACGAAAAATCTTTTTGGCGACAGGGGAGTAGAAGGCGCAAGCCTGGACGAACTCTTGGACGTATATTATGCCGGACAGCCAAAATATAGGGAGTCTATGCGCCGCAGCATCGAAAACCTAGATATAGCGCACAAAAATACGCCTTACATTAAGGAACATATCTTGAAAAACACAAAAGATGCCTTCGTAAAGAGAATGAAACAGCAGATTAACAAGGCGGCAGAAGCTCCAAACCAGAGAGGAGGGAAGGCCGGCGCGCTGGATGCTGCATTATCGGAGCGCCTAGGCATCGCGCCAGGAAACACAAACAAGCGCCAGTCCAAATTCGATATGGAAAAGACGGCATATGGTCGCTATCGTTCCGGCTCAAAAGATATAGCGGTATCAGAAAATCAGCTGCCAGAAGACGCATTAAGCACTATGGCGCACGAGCGTTTACATTCGTTCCAATTCGAAGCGCCGCAAGGACGTTATGACCCAGAAGTGGGCGCGGCATACAGAGAGCTACAAAAAGACCTTAAGCCATTACTGCATAGCACTAGCAAAATTCGCCAAGATCACTACGGCAAAACTGACTATTACAAAAGCCCAATCGAGCAAGAAGCGAGGATGCTGCAAGACTACCTAGACGCAAAAGGCTACACAAACACGACAAGGCGCGGACGCGGCGAATATGGCGAAGAAACACACGCAGCCTTCGACAAATTCTTCGACAAGCTGCGCGAGCTATCTAAAAAAGGCGTAGCGCTTCCGGCAATTCTTGCCGCGCTAGGACTAGGCGAGTACGCAACCGAAAACCAAGAGGAGGACAAGGACAATGGCCAGCAAATCTAACTTTACAGGGCGCGCTATTCCGAGCCTATCAACGCGCAAAAGCGCGCCGTTTACGACCAATTTTGCCGAGGGCATGACTACATACAAGCCTAACGACACAATGAAGTCTGACGAGCTTAGATTGGCTATGAACGCACGTTTTGACCGAGTGGGCGAGTATAAGACAAGGCGCGGTAGCAACCCTATATCGGAGCTTATCGACGCTACGGCACTAAACACTCCAGCAACAGCCGAGCAAAAGGTCGGCAACCTGGTAACGCCATTCACGGCTACAGGTATTAACAGCCGCCTATCCGGCTTTACAGTAAAACTTGGCCGAGCTACCGACAATTACGTTACGCCGAAGCTAACCGTTACTATCGTAGACTCCCCATGGAACGTGAACCCTGGCGACATTACGCCGCAAGTATTTTGCATCGACAACGACCTCTTAACAGACGAGCTACAGGACTTCAATATTTTAGACATCCTAGCACCTGGCATTAGCACGGTTAGCACAGTCAAGATAGAACTAGGCGTACAAGACGGCAGCTTATCGGACCTTATTGTAGGCGTAGACGAAGGCACGACCACGCTAAACGCGGCGCTATACGGCAACGGCAATGGCGTTATAGTAAACATCTTCGAAGCAAACATTAACGGCGCTATCTATACGCTGATCGCGACGCAAAATAAGCTATACTCGGTACGACCAGACGGAACGGTGCAGACTATTAGAAACTTACCTAACGTTTCAAAGGTACGTTTTTGCCAGCTACTAGACGAGATACGATACGCAGACGGCAAAGAAGCTCCGCACAAACTCGTACTTAGCAACGGCGACTTTACGGATAGCGCAATTACAGTAAAAGACCTCAAAACAGATACGGCCTTTACTTTCAAGCCTTCAAACATCATGGCTGGCCCAGCCGACAACGTTATTTACTTCGATGCGGACGTAAACACGCGCGCGGTATGGACTTACCCTTATGGCTACACTTGGGCAAAAAGCCCGGCTTTCAGTACTACGGCCACAATTAACGGCAACCCAGGCGCAACGCTTAGTATTAACCTAAACACTATTACGCCATCCGGCATCGCTGTAGGCGACTGGATAACCGGCCAAGGCACGGCGACGGCATCGGTAACAAGTATTAGCGGCAGCACGGTAAACCTTAGAATTGTAGACACGACCCCGCAGACCATCTCGACTTATGACGCTTTTAACCTAGACTTTTACCAGAACTTCCCAGCGATCAAAACTGGCGACCCAATTACCGCAATGTTTAACTTAGGCGGCGTGATTTACATTCAGACAAGGCGCGCAAAATACCAGATGTATATGCAAAGCGCCGAAGCATGGACGCAGAGCGCCTGCAACGCTCAAGGCGGCACGTTCAGCCAAGAGAGCGTAGCCTGCGACCAGAACTACGCCTATTACGCCAACGACAAGGGTATTTACAAATTTGACGGCTCAAGCGAGTGGAGCTTAACAGAGAAAACGATACAGAATCTATACGACGCTATCCCAGGCAAGCAATCTATCGTAGTAGCGCTATATAAGAATCGCTTATACGTCTTTTATTCGAGCATTGGCAACGGCCAGAACGATAGATGCTTGGTATACAACACCAACTTGGACGTATGGGAGTCTGTAGATACCAACATATTTATTGGCGCAGTATGCACAAAAACCGCCAACAACCGCTTTTTGGCCACGCCAAGCCGCGGGAGCTTTTGCCTCTTGCAGCTAGAGGACGAAACTTGCCCTTATGCCGATGCCGGAGTTATGCCTATCGACTTTGACCTAGAAACCAACTACCAGCCATTCGGAACGACTAGCCAGCTCAAGCGCATAACCAAGTGGCGACCAGAATTTGGCTCAACCGACCAGCCATATAGCATCAAGTGCGGTTATGCCATGGACTTTACCGACAACGTAAAATACGCCTTCTCTATCAACTTGCAGAACCAACAAGTTATAGACGAGAACTATATTTGGGATAACCCGCCGGACTTCGGAGTGCCGACCGAGCCGACCGTGCATACCACGCTACCGCAAGTAAACGGCGAATTTTACAGATGCCAGCTGCGCTATCAACACCACGCAGCCTTCCAGCCTGTTGTATTCCGCTCGCACACCTTAACTATTCAAACTCAACGCATAAGATAGGAGGCACTATGCCTAATAGATTTATACCGGTTAGCAGCAGCCAAGGTACTAAAACCGCGCTACAGAACATCAACCATAACTTAATGATGCTGGACGCCGAAACGTACACTAAAACTATCGAGGGTGGCGGCTCAACGCAAATGACAAGCGGCAAACTTCCGAACGGACGCTTTGGCGAAGTGTTTTACGATGCCGGAGGGATGCCGCGCATCCTTATTGGTCAAGCCCCTGGCGATGGGCGGCCAGGAATCTGGATCACAAAAGAAGGCTTTAACGTACTAGAGGAAGTAAAATAATGGCGAATCTTCACCGCTTTATATTCAATTCGGACTATCCGATGGATAAAGTAGTGTATTTTAACCACGGCAGCGCATCTGTGCCGGCAAAATCTGGTAGTACAAACGGCACTAAGACCATAAATATACCTCATGGCTTGCCGTTTATACCGCTGCCGATAGCCATATGGGCCTCAACCGAGGACTTTAACAGCTCGCTATCCTACGAGCCATTTCCGTACGACTTCGGCATGGTAGAAGTAAAAGCAAACGCTACTAATATATCTATCAAATTCGAGAGCAGCCGAGCCAGCGCGCAAACGATATACTATCGCGTATATGGACTAGCGCCAGAGAGCGCCACGCAAGAGGCCGGCAAGAACTCAAGGCAAAACTCAAAGTTTATTTTTAACACTAGCTACGCCTACGCACCGCTTATTTTTAGCGGAGAGATAACAGAGGACTTGGACACATCAAAAGTAGCATATGTAAACGTTACGCACGGCTTCAAAGAGCTGCAAACGCGAACTTCGCGCGTACAGATTGAACATAACTTAGGGCGCTTGCCATATGTACTTTTTTGGAAACAGACCGGCAGCACCGTAGAACTATCAAACGGCCCAGACGTACAGTACGGCTTCCCATGGCAGAACTATAACTATGTCGATACAAAGATATGTAATTTTGCTACTTATATGTCGGACGGACAAAAGAAGTGGCATATAAGGATATACGCAGATGTCTAGTAGACCGAACCGCTTTATAATGAACACCGACTTTTTAACCTTCGCACAAGCCGGCAACTACACCGTTAGCGTAACAATGCCAGCCGGAACTAGCGGAGCTGGCAAGATGGGATATGTCAAAAAAGAAATAGCGCTACCGGCCGCAAAAGGCGCTATTCCGCGCTTTTTGGTGACGTTTAGAACTACCGTTTATAACACCGAAACGCAACAGCAAGAAACGAAAGACGTTACAGTACCGACACCGGGGAGCGTTACTTATTGGCCGAACATTGGCTACCCTAGCCATACAATCATGATCGCGCGCAAAAACGACACTACTTTGGTGATTGGCGATACCGTACAAACCGCCCAGGCAAGCCAGCACTTCGATAGCATCACTTTTACGCTGAATGTTAGCTATGTTTACCCGCCGAACGCGTAAAGCCATCGTGATATAATTAAAGTAATTTTGGCGACGCGTTGTACAACGCATGGCAAACTTAACGCAGATTTTGGCAGAAACGAGCAAAAGCTACGACAATAGCCGCAATGCTCTGCAAAACCAAATTGACGCAATAGCTGGCGACTTAACGGCGCAGAAAAACCGTATAAACGCCGACTACGCGCAACAGGCTAAAACCCTGGACAATCAGCGCAACTATCAGGCGCAAGCATCGAGCATGGCCGCAAGCCGTAACGGTGGCTCTTTTGGCGGTGCTAACGAAATCGCAAACAAAAAATACTATCAACAGGCTTTTGTGCCGGCCGTTACGCAGATGCAGACGAACCAAGCCAACGATCTATCCAAGGCGGAGTCGCAAGCGAACAGCAACAGGCTATCGCTACAGCAGACCTTGGCGCAGCTCAACGACGAAGCCAACCGCTACGCACTACAGCGCTACGACAACGAAGTGGCCGCAGAACGCGCCGCAGCACAACAGGCGGCAGAACTTGCCGAGAAGAAACGCCAATTTGATGCGCAGATGGCGCAACAGAACGCTTACCAGCAATACCTCAACCAGCTAACCCAGCCACAAAAGGGCTATAGCTACACGACCGACAACGCCGGCGGCAAACAGTTTTACAATACCGCTACTGGCAACGCAGTAAAATTCGGCACTTACTACGGCGCTAACGGTGGCGATTATTCCGGTGCTGACCTCATTAACGCCGCCAAGCAGGTATTTGGCGATAAAAGCGAAGAAGTGAAGCAACTACAGGCAGGCTTGCTGACCGGCAGGAACTACGCCCAGAACACCGGCAAGAACTTTGTTTCTACTGGCAACGCCTTACTTGACCGCTTGGGCTTGAAATACGTTTAGGAGTACGCGATGGCATTTAGAGGACTTACAAACAACGAAAAGCAGATAAACAACCTTGCCCGCCAGATCGCGCAAGCTAACAACTCGCAGTCGCAGGCACTATCCAACTTGCAGGGAGCAAGGGCTGGCTACGACGCGGCAAGCAATAAGCCGCTAGGCGGTACGCTCGGCTCGGTACTATCTGGCATCGGCAATTCCATTAAGAACATTGGCGATACAGCATGGCTAGCAACCAACGATGTTATTAACGGATGGCGCGACTTGGCCGCCGGTAAAAGCAAAAACGCGGAAGATAGCTACACCCAACAGGCGCGTAAAAAGATTCTAGGCGGAAACAACGCCAAAGAACGCTACGGTATGGCTGGAGGCAAGGCGCTTGACGCAGCAGTTACGCTATCCGACCTTATCCCAGGCGTAGCGGCTAGCCCAGTAGCAAATATCGCGCAGGGCGCACTCTCTGGAATTGGCCAGACGAAGGCAGAGAACCCGAACGCGACGGCGGAAGAACTCACCCGCAACGCCCTAATTGGCGGTGGCGCAGGCGCAGCAGGCCTAGTAGCCGGCAACGCGCTTGGAAAAGTCGCAGGCAAACAATTTAAGAACGCTACGGCGCAGAAACTAGCAAACGCCGCAACTTCGCAGCTCGGACGTGGCGCTATCGGTGGTGCAACAGCAGGCGCAACAGGCGCAGGCTTGGCAACAGCACTTAACGGCGGAAGCCTTGGCGATGTGCTATCTAACATGGCGCAGGGCGCAAAAGGTGGCGCACTCGGTGGCGCAACGGTAGCCGGAACGCTCGGACTTGCCGGACGCGGTTATAGCGCGCTCAAAAATAGGGCCATGGGCGCACAGAACGGCGCAGGAGCGGTAAATGCGCCAATTGTGGGCGATTTGCCGACTGCAAAGAAAAACCCGCTACAGGACGCTACAGAAGCCCAAGTAAAGCAGCGCATCCCAATTACTGACTACGATGCCGGAACGGAACAAGTGCCGGTGAACATCCGCAACACTCGCAAAGGTACTGGCCGCTATATTGACGGCTATATACAAGGCGAAAACTTGCCAGAAGGCGCAATGCGCACCCGCAAGGGCTATATCAACGATGTTTTGACCGGCAAGAATCTTCCAGAAGCCGAGCTACCGAACAATGAAGCATCGCTACGCAAGCTATTTGGCATGGACGACTACAGCGGCAACAAGACCCTAGCAGAAGCTATCGCAAGAGGCGAGATGGGCGAGCCAGAAGATGTTTTGGCCTATCTAAAAGAAACGCTAGACCCGGCAGACTATCGCGCGATCAGAAATGGCGCAGCAGACTACTGGAACACGACGCATGACGACGGAGTTTTTGGCGATTATTTGAATAAATCGGACTTGCCAAAAATCGACCTAGACGACTACAAGGACTACTGGCTAGGACGCACCGGCCAGACCCGCGCAGACATTGAGCCGGAGCTGCTACCTTTCGTAGAACAAGGCGGCCGCAAACTTGGTAGCAACGACTGGGTAGACATCGGCCTAAAGAGCGGCGAATTTACCCCAGAAGATGTTTTGGACAAGTACCGCGAATTTGCCAATACCGATATGCGAAAGCACTACTACACCAATGACAACATTGGCGGCGCATTAGCCATGGACGAAAACTTATACAACAGGACGGCGCAACAGATTGTAGACGATAACTACCCACGCCGCACGATTGACGTACAGGGCGGCCCAGCGCGCGCCGACGAAATTACGGTAAACGCCGCAAACACCGCGCCAACAGCACCACAAGGCATGGCAGAGCCGAACTATACGCGCCGAACGCTGAACGCAGAGCCGGAAAACTTGCCAGCACCACGCCAAAGCGCAGAAGTAGCGCCAGTACAGCCAGAAGCGCCACAGATTACACACGCACAACGCGCACAACTTGAGCGCCAATACGCCGAAGCAAGGCAGAGGCAGGGCGCAGCACTCTTGAGCCAATACGGCACACTCGATGCGCCAACACGCCGAGCAGTCGGAAGCCCAGAAAACGTACTAGCGACATTGCAGAGCGACTACGGCCTAACAACGCCAGCGGAAGTACAATACGCAGCCAACCACGTTACTGGCAAAGATGGCGCTATCTCTAAGTGGACACGCGAACTTGCCGCACAAGCAGAAAATGTAGAAACGGCTATCAACCAAGACTGGCTAAATGAGCTGATCGCCAATAACGGACTAACAGACGAAGAAACCAAGGCAGTTACGAAGCAGATTACTAGCGCACTTAAGAGAACCGGCGCAAACGGCTACTCTGACGGCAACACCGCACTTGATACCGTTAAGCAGCTCGAATCTCAAATCAGGCAGATTAAAGGCCAAGGCGGCAACTATCACCGCATGACCGATAGCGATGCGCGCCGCGCCGCAGTACTCGGAACGGTTAAGGACGAGCTACAGGCAAGAATCTGGGATGCAGCAGGCGACACTTCCAAGGTTATTACGCCGGAACGCTTGGCAGAACTTAAGAGCTACTACGACGGCAACGAAACTTGGGCCAACTTCGTAGATAACGGCATTGGTAAAGTTAAGAACGGCGGCGACTTGCGCCACCTCATGAAACCGCTAGTAGACGGCAGCAAGATTGTAGAAGGCTCGAAAATGAGCGCTGGCGGCTTCGCTGACACGCTAGCCAACGAAGTAAAGGGCGCAAGCAAGAGCAGTCTAGCTGGCGCTATCTTCAAAGCAGGAAAGGATAAACTAATGAACTCGCCAAAAGCTAAACTGAACCGCGCCAACAAGGCGGCACTTGAGGCGCAAAACGTACAGGCGCAACTCAACGGCGAAGCACCAGTTAAACAGGCGCTCGCAAACGGCATTAAGGCAGCGCTTGCTAACAACGCCGGAAAAGTAGCCAACAAGGCCGTAAACCTTGCAGAAAAGGTAGCCGCGCCACTCAACGACACGACTATCTCTAACGCAAGCTACGCAGGACTTTTGCCGACCTTCGGAGAAGTCGCTAACCGCCAAATTGCGCGCCAAGCTGGCTTGACGGAAGGTAACTACGCAAACAACCGCAACGAGCTACAGAACGCCACTACAGGCTACGAGAACGCCGCAAACGACTATATGAACGCGTACAACAACGCCGAAACGCTAAAGGCACAAATTCCAACGACCGCGCCACAAGCACAAAGCACCGACCCACGCGAAAAACTATCGCAAGCCATGGACTTGGCGATGGCAGCCGGCGACATGACAGCATGGACGCAACTTGCAGACCTGTACAGCCAAGCCAACAAACTATACGCCACGGAAGAAAAAGAGCCAAAGGCGCTATCCGCTAACCAGTCGAAAGCGCTAGTAGGCCTCCAACAGCTTGACACGCTATCGCAAATGACCCCGGATGCTGGCACGGCATTGGCAAATAGCCCGCTAGGCTTCGCGGTAAATCTCGCAGGCGGCAACGACTACGCCAACCAGGCACAGTCGCTAGCACTTACGCTCGGCTACTTGCAGTCCGGCGCAAATATCACGCCACGAGAAGCAGAGAAAATTGGCGCAGGCTACATCCCTACCGCCTTTGACTCTGAAGAAGTCCGGCAAAACAAACTAGCGCGCGCAAGACAGCTATTACAAGGCTATCTAAGCGACACAAGCGCACTAGAGTAAAGAAAAATAGCCCTCCGGGGCTATTTTTTATTGCAACTTGTCGAAAACTCCTGCTACTAGCATACAGACAACGCAAATTACGGAAACAGTTACAAATATAACAGGTATAAGCATTAACCAAAACTTAAAACCCTCTTTGGTAGCTATTTTTTGCTCCTCTCTGAAACGTTCCAGCTCGGCAGCGTTTTTAGCTCGCAAGCGCCCTAATTCTTCGCCTTCCGCTCGGCGCATTGCGGCCTCTTGCTCAAAATATGCCGCTCTATCAAGCTGGCGCTCAAGCTGTCTGCGCTCGTAGCGTATATTTTTAGTGTTTTTAGCGCCACTACCGCTAATTTTTATCTCAACACTCATATACCATACTTCCTTTGCTTAAATTTTAACATAAGTCATCGTGATATAATAAAGCTAGTTTTGGCGATCGCGATGGACATTAAATGTACATCGAGGAAATCGAAAAAAAAGACTCCTTGGGCGATAAGTTCGAGTGCTTCGGTAAAAAGCTAGACAAGCTAGTAGACGAGGCGTACGAAATCTTAGCCGATAAGAAAATGAGCGACAAAGAGCGCGGCGAATTTGCCGACATCGTAGCCGCCATTAAGGGCGTAAAGAAGGCATCGTACGAGCTTATGACCCGCTATAGCGACATCTCTAAAGAAACACGCCAAAAAATCGACAGAAAAGCGGACGAGTTCGCTAACGGACTTATTAAACAGGAGGCCTAGCTATGCAACCTCTTATTATTCCGCAGAAAAACACACAGGTACTATATGTTAAGTCGGACTCTTACACCTTCCAAGACGGCGACAATCTTTACTTTACAGTCAAAACCGAGCCGGATAACGACCAGACGGACGACAACGCTCTTATTAAGAAAATGTGGACAGTCGGCACGGACGCGGAGTACGACGACGAAGGCTATCTAAATTTGGCGCTGACCGAATCTGAAACAGATATAGACTTTGGCGACTATTATTACGACATTAAATTGGTAAACAGCGACGTGGCCGAAACGATCGTTTTTGGCAAACTATCTATCGTGCCAGTCGTTACTTTGAGGGCGTAAAATGGCAAGAATCAACATTGTAAACGCAGATAATAAAATCGAATCTAACCCACGCCGCGCGTATTTTAAGCTGAAAAACACCGGCGGCCCGAAGGGCGACAAGGGCGATACCGGCGCTACTGGTCCACAAGGTGCTACTGGCCCGCAAGGCCCAGCTGGCTTGAGTGCTAGCGTTACTGTTGGCAGCACAACCACACTAGCCCCTGGCGCAGATGCTACCGTAACAAATAGCGGCGATACTCGAAACGTAGTGCTTAACTTCGGTATTCCAACCGGCGCGCAAGGTCCGCAGGGCGTACAAGGCCCGAAGGGCGATACCGGCCCAGAAGGCGCAAAAGGCGCAAAGGGCGATACTGGCGCAGCGGCTACAATCACGGTAAACGCTACCAATACTGGCGCGCCTGGCAGCAACGCTGAAGTGGTAAACCTAGGCGACCAACATAACGCCGTCCTAAACTTTACTATCCCTAGAGGCGATAAGGGCGAAAAGGGCGATACTGGCCCAATGCCAACGATCGCGCAAACGACCGGCCAAGCAGTTGACGAGGTTATGAGCCAAAAGGCTACGACCGATGCACTAGCGACCAAGCAAAACACCCTAACCGCCGGCGATAACATTACTATTACTGGCGATACTATCAGCGCGACCGATACGACCTATACGGCTGGCGATAATATCGACATTACGGGTACGACCATATCGACACCGGCGCTAGTGCCAGAGGTAGTAGCTAGCTTGCCAGAAACAGGCGACACGACCAAGCTATACTTCACCGAGAAGGCGCATACAACGCAGACGGCAACCGGCAACCCTATTACCGCCACAATTACGGACGAAGCGGGTAAAATGGAAGACTTCCAGCTAGACGGCGATACGTTCCAGCAGACATATAACGGCACAAACTTATACAAAGCCACGCCACATTCGGGCGGAGCACAGCAGGGAATTACTACCACAATTGCAGAAGGATATATCTTTACATATTCTGGTACAACCACGACATCATATGCTAACTTGGCTGACTGGACAGCGAACATGAACCTACCGGCAGGAACATATACTTTCTGTATCGACCACGCAATAACAACAAGAATTACTTTACGCGTTAGACTTGACCCAGGAACACAAGATGCAACAATAGCGGCAGGCGAAACAAGCACTACGTTTACGGTAAGCTCCACTATAGTTTCGGCGCGCGTATTTTTGGCTACCGGCGGCGCGGGCAAACAGCTAAGCGAAACAATAAAAATAAATATCGTAGCAGGATCTACAGCGCCTACGAGCCTTGAGCCATACGTTGGCGGCATTCCCTCGCCAAACCCAGACTATCCGCAAGCGATCCGAACCGTAACCGGTACACAAACAGTATCCATTATTGGCAAGAACAAGTTTAACCCGACCGACGGCGGAACAAATGGCATAACCGGAACTGTGCAAGCAGACGGCGGAATTAAGGTTTACGGCACGCAAACTTCTCAATATTCGCGCATTAACCCTATCGACGCAATTTATATACCGGCGAACACTACTGCGACTTTTAGCGTTACGAATATGCCAACAAATATTGACAATATCGTAGTACGCATATATAAAAACGCTACCGATTATACATACTTCGCTGTAACTCCGAGTACTCCATACGCATCGTTTACCGCCGATTATGACGTTGTAGGCCTACTGATGGTTATTACCGGAAGTATAGGAACGAGTATAAACCAGACAATTTATGCGCAAGTGGAGCTTGGAGAACAGGCCACGCCTTTTGCAAAATACCATTCGCAAAATCACTCTATTAACCTAGGCGACATTGAGCTTTGCAAAATAGGAACATATCAAGACTATATCTGGAAAGACAGCAACGATTGGAAAATACGCAAAGCGACTTTTAAGCACCAATTTGACGGACTTGGGGATAGCTGGAACTATGCCAGCTCGACAACTCACGCTATACAAGACCAAAATTACAACGTTTCGGCAACTGGAGCAGTAAAATTCGATGTTCCAGGCGTGGCACTTTGCGGAAATTTCACATACTTCCCGAACCCTGGCGGAATCACAACCGCAATCCCGAACGGATGCTTTGGCTTCCAGACATCAGGTAGCTATTACGCAACTTTCAGAAACGATGCTGTTTTTACCACCAAGGAAGCTGCTATCGCTTGGATCAGAGCAAACAAACCTACGCTCTACTGGGCGCTTGCTACTCCAACTGATACAGTTATTACTAACCAAGCACTCATAACCCAGCTCGAAGCCGTCCGCACGGCCTTGCTCGAAAACGGCGCAAACACCATCGAAAACACCGCTACAGGCACGAACCTTGCCGGCGATATGGAAGTAGGCTACTTTGGCTACACTCCATCGAGCCAATACGACAAGTGGGTATGGCTGGATGCTGGCCAAGCTGGCGCGCATTACGAGCAAATCTGATATAATAAACGAATCTCCAAGAGATAAGTTTTAATATCCAATTAGCCGACCACAAGGCCGGCTTTTTGGTGGTGATATAATAAAACTAGGCGATGCGTAGCGTAAAACGCTATGCCAAAAAAAGAAATCTGGGATAACGTAAAAGGTTACGAAGGGTTATATCTTATAAGCTCAAGAGGTCGACTCTTAAGCGCACCTAGGAATGGCACAAAAAAAGAATGGCATATAGTAGCGCCGCATTTTGTCGGCGGTTATATACAGTACACTTTGTCTAAAAATAACATCAAAAAAGAATATAAGGCGCACAGGCTAGTAGCTAGCGCTTTTTTGCCGAATCGACTTCACAAGCCAGAAGTAAACCATATCGACGGCAACAAGCACAACAATAATTTAGAAAATCTGGAGTGGGCAACAAGCAGCGAGAACCAGCTACACGCTTTTTATACCCTCAAAAAACAACTAAAAAGCGTTATTCAGATTGGAAAAGACGGCAAATCTATAAAAACTTGGGAAGCTATCAAACAGGCATCTAAAGAACTAAAAATAAGCGCGGCTGATATAAGCAAGGCGGCGGCAGGAAAAAGAAAAAGCGCCGGCGGCTTCTTATGGAAGCCAGCGAAGGAGGTAAAATAATGGCACTATATGGCGAAGATGTTTCAGTCTGGCAGAGTGTTGGCACTGGAGATTCCGCAAAAGACTTTTTAATCACAAAAGCAACCGAAGGCGCGGCTTATGTTGACCCGTCATGCGACAAGCACTACCAGCGAGCGAAGGCACAAGGCAAGCTACTTGGCTTCTATCACTTCGCAAGGCCGGACTTAAACGGAGCTATCGCAGAGGCGGACTTTTTTGTAAAAAACACCCGCAACTACTTTGGCGAAGCTATCCCGGTGCTCGACTGGGAAAAGAACACATGGAACGTCGGATGGGCAGAACAGTTTTTGGACCGCGTTTACGAGCTTACCGGCGTACGTCCGCTTATCTATATGTCTGCATCGGTTATTACGGCCAATAACTGGTCAAGCGTGGCTAGAAACTATGGCCTATGGATCGCCGGTTATCCAAACAAGTACAACGTGAAGAACCCGCCAACTCCAGGCACTAAAGATATGCCATACAAGATTGGCCCTTGGGCGTTTTGGTGCATCTGGCAGTACAGCTCCAGCGCCGGTACTCTCGACCGCGATATAGCCAACCTTACGCCGGCACAATGGAAGAAATATGCGGAAATTCCAAAGGCCGCTACGAAGCCACAGGAAGCGCCACAACCAGCGCCAGCGCCGCAAACACAACCACAACCAACTACGACCGAAAAACCGCAGGAAACGGCCGCTAGCGAGCCTACAGCGCAACCAGAAGCGCCAGCATCGACAGACCAAGGCTTGACTGAAAAAGAGTACGCAAAAGCAGTCAAAGAAGCGGCGAAAAAAGCAAAGGACATTATGAACGCAGCAGAAAAAGAAGGCGTAAAAATTGCGCTATCCAATAAGACATACGACGTGCTTAAAATCGTCGTAGCCATCGTATTGCCGACCATATCGGCGCTCTATCTCGGCTTGGCCAACATTTGGGGCTTGGGCTTCGGTGACAAAATCGACGCTACAGTACAGCTCATAATTGCGATTCTGAACGCATTGCTTGGCGCAAGTATCGTTAAAAGTTCTTCTGACTACAAGAAGGCTAGCTCTTAAACATTGGGCGCATTTGCGCCCTTGTCGCTACGCCGTCTATATACAGGTTGTGTTCGTGGCCTGGGCGTGGCGATAAGGGTACAAACCCTAGTACGTTATAAACCGGTCAACCTAGCAGGGGAGGTGCTAGCTATGAAAAAAGTAACTGTTTTTGTAAAGGTAGTCGGCAAGATTGACGGCAAGCAGCTATTCGAGCTTGTCGAGCAGTTCGGCATGAACGTTACCGATTTACTGGAAGAAACTTTAGTGTACGGAGAATGTACGCCGGAAGAAGCAGGGCAGGTAGTCTACTATAGCGCCCTCTTTGGCGACATTATGGCGGAGATAACAAACCAGAAGTGAGGGGGCGAGCTTATGGGAAGAAAAGGCCGCAGACTTCGCAAGGCTCAACGAGCCAAGCACGAAAACAAGCACCATCTGTTATTCCAGCGCAAGCATTGGAGCAACGGCTACGCGTATTTGCTACGGCAGGCGTTTATACGCGACTTAAACGTAGAAATACACAACGAGCTACACAAGGAAGTGTTACACGACATCCCGCAGCCGCCGCAGCACGAGCTACAGCGCGCATGGGAGGCATACCAGACAAACAAGTACACGATAGACCGCTACGACATTGTAGAGGCTTGCGAGTGGCTTATGACGGCTTGCAACGACTCTGCATACCGTGAGTGCATGAAACGACAGCGAAACTTTTTACGCGACAGACTGGCAAAATAAACACAACTACGGGGCGACTTCGGCCGCCCCACAATCAGGGAAGGGAAAATGACAGAAATTATAGTAGCCTTAATCGGCAGTATAGCAACGATCATAACGACGCTTTTAACCAGCAAGAAGCATCAGCGCCACATGGACAAGAGCGAAGCCAAAACGGCCATTCTATTTATGATACTTGAGGACAAGCAAGAGCATGACGACGGACATTTGCCAGTAAACTATACAAACATCTTGCACGAGTACGATATTTACCACGCAGCCGGCGGAAATAGCTATATCACGGAGAAAGTGAACGCGTACAAGAAATGGTACGCCGAAATCGAAGCCGGGCTTGACAAAAAAATAACGCATAAGCTAAACTAAAAGTATATTGTTTTGCCAACAGATAACCTCGGAATAATACGAGGTTTTTTGCCTTGTATGTAGTAAAATAGGAGCAGACATAAAGGCGCGCACCGTCCTTATGCCTGCAAAAACAATCGAATATGCGCAAGAGTGCGTCCGTATATTTTGATTGGTTGTAATTTTGGAGGCATAACAGATGGGAAGAACGCTCAATGACAATGAAACCCTTTCTCTAAAGAAAAAATTCAATGTCAATACAATGATAAATACTGTGAATTTCGCAACCTGTGGAAAACCCTGTGGAAAAACCCTAAACAAAACAGAGGTAGCAGAGTTCAAAGCGCAAAACTTAGTACTAAAGTTCAACGCGCCACAATGCAGGGAGTACTTTCTTAAATGTGTTTATCACTTATCAGATAGCGAGATACAGCAAGCAATCGAACTAGCAACAAGGCCAAATATCCTTATGCCGGTACGCTACTTCAACGTAGTAACAAAGCAGATGCTTACTAAACACGGCTATTAAAAACGAGCCTCTTTCCTTAACTTTAACGAGTGGGAGAGAGGTTATTTTTATGCGATTAAGTCGCGCCTTCGACTTATACAAGGCAAATTATATGATCATTAAAAAGCAGTCGCGCCGCATCCTAGAATCGCACGACACTTGCCGGCGTAGCCTCTGCCAATTCCTAGGCGATATAGACGTAGCCGAGCTAACTACAGAAGATATAGGGCGATGGACTAAGGAGCTAGAAAAAACACGCTGCACAAACACTATCCGCAACTATCTAACCAGGCTGCGCGTAGTGCTAGACTATTGCCAGCTGCGCGATATACCGGCCTTAAAAGCCGCGCTAGTGCCAATTCCGAAGCGAGATGCAACTGTGCCTGTGTTCCTTACAGAAAACGAAGTAGAGGCCATGCTAGAGGCCTCATACAGCGTCCGAAATGCTTTTATAATATCGCTTCTGTACAGTTCCGGCATACGGCTATCGGAGCTAATACAACTTAACAGAGGTCAAATAGCCGAGCGCCGATTTACCGTAATCGGCAAAGGCAAAAAGCCGCGCCTATGTTTTATAGACGAACGCACCGAAAAGCTAATGGACGTTTACTTACGCCAGCGAACCGACCGCAGCGCAGCGCTCATAGTATCGAACTTGCACAAGGATAGAATGACGGCCACCAACGTACAACTTGTGATCACAAATACCGCCAAGCGCGCCGGAATCGCCAAGCACGTTACGCCGCACGTCCTACGCCATAGCTTTGCTACTAACTTTCTGAAAAATAACGGCAATATGCGCTACTTATCCGCCATGCTCGGACACGCCAGCATGGATACGACAATGATGTACGCCCATGTAGTCGACACCGATTTACAGAGGCAGTACGAAAAATACCACACAATTTAACATAAACCTATTGACTATCGCTTATGCTTGCGCTACAATAAGGGTAGTTAAACAAAGCAAATTGAAAAAACGATACCAAAAACCAATCGGAAAAGGTATTTTTACTCTTAAGAATAGGTAAGGCTTCCATGGAAGCGCTCTACCAAATGAGCTAGTGCCCCAGTAGCTCAATTCTATCAAAAAATAAGAGTAAAAACAAGCCCCTCCGGTTGAGGGGCATTTTTGGGCGCAAACGGGGTTATCTGTCGGCAAAACAATAACTCCAGAGCGCAGTTACGAACCTGGCTTGCCAGTAAAGATATTTAACAATTCGGAAAAGGCGTTATTCAAAGAGTGATTGGCGAAAGCATCGCACGAAGTAATTATATTGGCGATAGCAACTAGCCTTGAACTCGAACGGTTGGCCGCTGATACGAAGGCTCAAAGCTAAGACGGCGGCTTATATAAAAGCTCGATTGTACCTAAGACAGATTATGGAGAAGTAATATCATACTGCAAAAAACTGGTATTCAAACATTTTTCAATTCTAAGTTGTTTTGTGCTTTATTTTCTATTTCGAGCCTTCATACCAGCGGTCAACCATTTATAAGTAATTCGCCCGGCTATAGCTACTCTGCTGCTTACTTCTTAGATTAGAAAACCCATATTTATTTAGGTGCGACTCAACACTATTTCACTCCATCAAAGTTATTACACTTCGCACCGCTTTGACCTTGCAACAAAACAAAAATTGCTCCTATATCATTTGATCTCAATTCATGTGCAGAGTAGCTACGGCCGGACGAGAGAGGATACAACATGAGAAAAGAAACCGCGCTAGGGCTTGTAGCTTTGGCGCTGGCTAGTGTGAACCTAGCAATTTACGACGCAATTTTAACGCAGCAGAACAGCTACAGAACCGAGCCGGAATGTAGCCAAGTGCAACTAACAACGGAGGCTTATATATGCAAATAAGTAAAGCTCTGGTCGCTATTCAAAGCGAGCTGAAAGCACCAAAGAACCAGTACAACAGCTTCGGCAAATACAAATACCGCAGCGCAGAAGATATTTTAGAGGCCGTAAAACCGCTTCTAAAAGCCCACAACGCCAACTTGTATATGTCGGACGAGATTATAGCCGTAGCAGACCGAATTTACCTTAAAACTACCGCTACTTTTACCGATAGCGAGGGAAACACCATACAGACAAGCGCCTGCGCGAGAGAATCGCTAGACAAAAAAGGCATGGACGATAGCCAAATTACCGGCACGGCATCAAGCTACGCCCGCAAATACTGCTTAAATGGCCTATTCTTAATCGACGATACAAAAGATGCCGATACGGACGAGTACAAACAGCAAACGAGCGCCCAAAAAGAGGAACAGGACGACCGACCGACCTTTGACGAGGTGCGAGCCAAGCTTAAAAAGCTAGACAATAGCTTCAAAATCAACAGCTACGCCAAGGAAATCGCCCCATACTTCACGACCGAGAAACAAAAAGCGATCATATCGCAGATGTTTACCGAACGTCGCGCGGAGGTGCTAGGCAAATGAAAGTACTAGAGGTAGAACAGGGCAGCACCGAGTGGCTGTCCTTCCGTGAAGGAAAGAGAACCGGCACGAGCCTTGGCAAGTTTTACGCCAAGAGCCGCAAAGCTGGCGAATTATACGACACGACAAAGCCGCTACTGACGCTATATGCGAAAGTGGCGGAACGCCTGGCAGAAGGAACAGGCGACGACGACGGCTTAGAATCGAGCCGAGAACGCGGCAAAGAACTAGAGGCCGAAGCCATCGCAACGGCCGAGCAAAAACTAGGGCTGAAGCTAATACGCGGCAACGTCTGGCAAAGCACGGACGAAAACCACATAGAATCGCCGGACGCATACACAGAAGACTTAACACAAGCCGTAGAGGTGAAATGCCTATCAAGCGCGCGACATATTATGGCCATCATGACCGAAACGCCACCGCAAGAATATCTGGCGGAGTACTACAACTATTTTTTGGTAAACGACAAGCTAGAAACCTTGCATATATTCCTGTACGACCCGCGCTTTTTAGTAGAGCGCCTACAATGGCACGATTTTACGCTTAAACGCGCCGACATCACGGAAAACTTGCAAAGGATGCAGCAAGTAGACCAAGCGGCCGAAGATTTTATAAACAACGCAGTAAAGGAGCTATTAAATGGCAAGTAGATACCTCACAGACCAAGCGCAAGCCTGGCACGACGACGGATGCGACGACAAGCACGTTATAGACAACGTCCTAGATACGATTATGTACGACATACTAGAGCGCTACGACCTGGAATTAAGCGACCACGAAGAAGCCAAGCTAGAAATGCTAATGCGCGGGATCGTGACAGAGCAAATCGACTGGGAAGAACTGGAAGAAAACGACCGCAACGCCCGCGACTACGCGGACGCAAAGCGGAGCGCAATTTACAGATAAAGAGCCTTGGCTGAGTCCTAGGGAGAGCGGTTTACCGCCCCCCCCCTCGCTGGTAATAGTCAAATGGAACCGCCAGCGAAGGAGGGGTTATAAAAGCCCCTATGTCTTAAATCAGCGCGCCGGGTTAGGGTTTTAACTCCGATCGAATGATTGCACCCGGCGCAATTCTGCACCTGGTAGGCGACTGCGAGCGCCTACCTAGAGCAAAGCACCTTAAATACTAAACATAATTTTTGCGAAAGCCGATTGTAAAAAGACTCGCAATCGCTTGGGCCTGCAAAAATGTAAGTTCCGGCGCGATTATGGGGCGCGCCATGTAAAGAAAGGAGCTATGGCAAAAGAAATAACATTAACGCTAAAAGATTGGCTAGCGCTAGAGAAGATAACAAACTATTGGCGCTTCGATGCTGCGCCAAGCGCTAAAAAGTATCTAAACACGCTACATGACAAGATTGTAGCCCACGCAGAATTAGCGGAAAAATCAGAAAAAGCAAAATATAGCGTAGATAAAATCGAAAACGCGGTAGAAGAACTAAAGAAAGGAAACTATGGGAAAAATAAACGTTAAGTATATCGAAAATGTACAGATAGTGGAGGTGCGCAAAAATGAAAGCAACAATCGTAGCAACATTCAAGGCTAAAGACTACCAGTTAGCAACGGCGATTATTCACGCGCTAGGCGAAGTCGCTACTAAAACGGAGGTTATTTATGAAAAAGACAACAGCCGCAAAGTCCGCGTTATCTGCCGCAAGGCAAAAACTCTGGAAGCCGACGCCAAATAAGCCAAAAGAAGAAACCAACATAACAAAAATGATGCTGGGAGTGTCTATGCTGGCACTCCTAGCCGGCCTAGTTATTATAACGGCCATTATTTTTATAGTAGTTAATACAATCTTGGGAGTATAACAAATGGCAAAGAAAATTGATCGCGAAACTTACTACTGCGTAAAGAGGATGCTCAAGCTTGGCAAGCGTACTGACGAAATCACGAAATCAGCCAAAGTCGGAGCTGGCACAGTATCGTACATCAGACGCGCCGGAAGCTACGAAGAATACCAAGCACATATCCAAAAGCTAAAAGAGAAGCGACAGGACAAGACGGAACAGCCAACGCAGCTACCGTTTATCGAGCCACCAAAGGCAACCACTAAGGACTTGCGCCAAATTATCCTAAACAAGATTGACGATCTTGTAGGAGAAATCGAGATATACAAGAGCGTACGCCAGGGAGGCTCAAAAGAGGCACGAGCAGCAGCGATGGCCAAAATCAAGCTAGAAGAAGCCCAAATGTGGCTAGAAACAAATATTTAGGGAGGAACTACGGAACTATACGACTGCCAGACCGGCAAGACTGGATACAGAAGTAAAGCCGAAGCTATGCGAATTGTAGAGATTATGCGCAAGAAAAAGAGGCGCAACGGACTACGCCAGCATGCTAGGACGTACTTTTGCGAGTATTGCGGAAGCTGGCACATCACAAGTCAGAAACAAGGCAAGGCGCGGCCATAACGCGCCAAATGCTTGCGCCTGGGAATGTCTATCGGAATTGGTGCGGTAGACAAACCGGGCGAAAGCTCAAAGCCCCTGTTGGCTCATATCTGCAGGGGCTACAAGGAGGAATTATGCTACGACTGAAAGACGGTATAACTCAAGAGGAGATGGCCAAACACGGCTTTTTATACGAGGAGTACGCGACTAAAAATAAAAATGACGTTTCAGCGAGCTATTTTTATGACACGTCCGGGAACACCCGCACAATTATTGCTTTTGACGAACGCCCACGAGAAAAGGGGCGTTTTTATTTTTACGAAAGCGGCGTAGTCGATTGGGGAAGATTTAAGGATGTTATGGAAAACTTCGCGGAGATGGTCAAGGAAGGACTAATAACAAATGAACCATGACTGTATAGACGCTTGCCAGCACGGAATTACGGACGCTGGCGAGGTGATACCAGATTATGAAACCAACGAGGAGTTTTGGGCGAGGCTAGACAAGCTAGACGCGCGCCGGAACTTGGCCATTAAGTACGTTTTGTACGTTATACGCTGGCAAATTGCGACACCGCTACTAGCGATCGTGCTAGCAGACTTGCCGGCAGCTATCTTGGCAAACCTAATAGGAGGCTTGGCCTTCTTCTGGGTAGACAAACTAATTTTTGAAAAGGAGAACTAATGGCAGGAACTAAAGCTGGCGGTCTAAAAGCCAGAGAAACTAATATGGCTAAACACGGAGCGGACTTTTACGCACGAATCGGCGCTAAAGGCGGCAGAAACGGCCATACGGGCGGCTTCGCAGCCAACCCGGAACTTGCAAGGCGCGCCGGGGCAAAAGGCGGCAGAATCTCAAGGCGCGGCTCAGCAAGAAAGGTGGACTAATGAACGTGGAAAACATGAAAAGAATAATTGCCAGAGCAATCGTTGAGGAAAAGCGAAAACTAGCAAAAGCAGAGAGGAAGCTAAAGCATGAAGCTGCGCAATAAAAAGACGGGGAAAATAGTAGATGTCGAGTCGCTAGGACACGATGACTCGCTCAAAGAGAAATTCGGATATCAAGTGACTCTCTCATGGAAGACAGAATACGAAAATCTCTCTCAATGCAAAGACTACACCTCTCTCGCCGAACTGAATGAAGAATGGGAAGACTACACCCCAAAAGAACCGCTAATTAAAGACGATAAAATACGCAAAGCGGTCAGAGCGTGGGCTGAGGCGTGCAATATTGAGAGATGCCTCTACGATGGCGATGGGGATTTTGCAACAAGGTGGCATGGCATTAAACTTGATTGCTCACAAATAGAACTTGATGAGGGGCACTATAGCATCGCGGAACTATGCGGGGAGGAGGAACAATGCGAGAGCTAAAGTTTAGGGTATGGGGCTTATATGGGGATGAATATATCCATATTGGCGAAGAAAACAAAGCCGATGCTGAGAGCTTCTGGGATAAAGGCTGTATCGCTATTCTTGATAAAAAACATATCGTAGAGTGCGGAACTGACGAAGGCGGCGACGGCGAGGGCTACGAATATTTCGACGTCAAAGAAGTAGAGGCTATCGAGCAATACACAGGGCTAAAGGACAAGAACGGCAAAGAGATATACGAGGGCGATATTGTAAAAGATAAATGGTCTGACAGCTTTTACACAGGCATTTACGAAGTAAAATACGACGAAGAAAGGGCGGGCTTTGTACCGTTTGCAAAAGGCGATGGCTGCGGATGCTGCGAGGCAGATACCATCGGAGTTGCTAGCGATGTAGAGATAGTAGGCAACATCCACGAAAACCCGGAACTATTGGAGGAGGAAGAATGACCAACTACTTGCAACAAGAGCAGCGGAAAACCATTATTTCGTGGGTGGCGCTATCGCTTCTAACTCTTGGCGGGACTTTCTTATTAGCTTACGCATTGGTGGCCGAAGTGCCTCAACGTGCGTATGAGTACGAAACGACTAGCGGAGAAAAAGGAGAGGCAAAGTACTGCGGCGGTCGTGGGAAAACCTATTGCCAGCTAGACGACGGCACAATAGTTGTAGACATTAAACAATACAAGAAGGTATACAAAGAGGACGAAGAATGATCGCGCCACCATTACAAGGTATAACAACTATCGAAATAACGGCAGACCAGCTTTGCGCCTTACTCTCGGCAATAGACACCGGAACGCTAGAGCTAGACAACTGGCTGGCAGATAACGAAGAAACAGAGAACACCGCAAGAGCTGGCGTAGAAGAACTAAAAGAACAATACGAAAAACTACACACAATGCTAGCTAGAGAGCTAAAGCAGATGTGGGATAAGGAGGGCGACAATGGCGAAGGAAGGGGAGTTGACGCATAAGCAGTCTAAATTCGTAGCAGAGTACGCCAAGAACGGTGGAAACGGCGTACAGGCAGCCTTAAAAGCATACGACACGACAGATTATGCTACTGCTAATGCTATCGCACACGAAAACCTTAACAAACCTTCAATCAGACAGCAGGCGCTAGCAGCACTAGAGAGAAACGGCGTAACGCTAGATAAACTAAGCCGAGTAGTAGCCGATGCACTAGACGCTGAAGTAGACGGCAAGCCGAAGCATGACGTGCGCCTAAACGCCGCTAGAACGGCCACAACGCTATACAGGCTGGGCGAGAAGGAAAACAACGTAGAAATTAACGTGGGCGAAGTAAAGGGCCTAGAAATAAGTTTTAAGCACTACGAGGAGGATAAATAGATGCTATATATTTTGTCGCAAGTATTGGGTTGGTGTGCGACGGTCTTTCGCGCAGGCGGGATGCTGGCCAAAAAGCCAATGACCGTAAAACTGCTAGTGAGCGTCGGCAACCTTGGCTGGATGCTTTCGGGCATCTTAACCGGCAACGTGCCGCTTGTCGTAAGTAACGCGCTTTGCTTGGTAGTTATGGCCGTGGAGCTTGTAAGGGGCAAGAAATGACCGAATCAGAGCTACAAACGCAAGTCGCAGACTATATCCGGCTGCGCTATCCAAAAGTGTTATTCCATAGCGACTTTGGCAGCGGTATTAAGTTGACCATGGGGCAAGCTATCAAACAGAAACGACAGAACGGCGGCCGCAGGGCTTGGCCAGATATGTTTATAGCAGAGCCAGTACACAAAAATATGGCTGGCGCAGGAACGCTAGGTATAAATTGCTACGGTTTATTTATCGAATTGAAGAAGGACGGAACGAGGCTGCGCAAGAAGAATGGCGACTGGGCGACCGAACATATAAAAGAGCAAGAGGAGCTTTTAGAGGAGCTAGAAGGCTTGGGCTACAAGGCAGTTTTTGCCGTGGGCTTTGACGAAGCAAAAAAGGTAATTGACGAGTATTTAGGGTAATGGAAATAGACGACATTTTATACCAAGAAGCGCACGAGAGGCGCGACAGAGAGCAAGAAAAGGCCGAGCTGGAGGCGCTAGAGTCGTTATGCAAGTTCCTAAAAGATAACGATATGGATATACAAGCCTGTAGTTGTTGTTTCGCGATCACTATTTATTGGAAAGGCGAAGAAATCGCCTGCGATATAGGGAGCGTAAAAGAATTAGAAAAAGAGATAGAGAGGCGCAAGGATGATTAGAGTTTTAGAGCTATTCGCCGGCATTGGGGCTTGTAGTAAAGCCCTAGAACGGCTAGGAATCGAGCATACGATAGTAGATGCGGTAGAGATAGACAAGTACGCGATAAAAAGTTTTAACGCGATCCATAACACGAATTTTGAGCCACAGGACATCACAAAGTGGGATAAAGATATAGAGTGCGACCTTATTATGCACGGTTCGCCTTGCCAGGACTTTAGCGTAGCTGGTAAAGGCGCAGGCGGAGATAAAGACAGCGGCACACGCTCAAGCCTTATGTACGAAACCTTGCGTATAGTCGAGAAACTAAAGCCAAAGTACGTTATATGGGAGAACGTAAAAAACTTACTATCTAAAAAGCACCGGCATAATTTTGACGCGTACTTGGATGCGATGGGGGGGCTAGGATATGCAAACTACTATCAAGTATTAAACGCTAAAGACTACGGCATACCGCAGAACCGCGAGCGAGTTTTTACAATCAGCATTTTAGGCGGCGGAGCGTTCGAGTTTCCGCCAAAACAAGAGCTAAAGCTACGCCTTAAGGACTTATTGGAAGAAGAAGTAGACCAAAAATACTATCTATCCGACGAGCAAGTAGCGAGCTTCAGAGCGTCAACCGAAAAGGCGCAAGCCAAGGGCAACGGCTTTAAGTTCGAGCCAATCGAGAGAGAGAGAGAGAGAGTAGTGGCGCATACGATCGCCACGAGAGACGGCAGCC
>Ga0265298_10001517_pt1 | contig 34435 bp, 27 predicted proteins | sample AusTroGonzalo_MG_3_FD_193486 | JGI IMG/M metagenome (GOLD analysis project Ga0265298, IMG submission 193486) | Bovine rumen microbial communities from tropical cattle in Woodstock, Queensland, Australia - Gonzalo_01 | ecosystem: Host-associated > Mammals > Digestive system > Stomach > Rumen ... | reverse complement strand
TGCGTCAGGGAGGTGCAGATTCCGTGGGGTTATATCAAGCAGGCTTTACCATTATCACTACATACGTGGGGATGGTTTTCACGGCCATAGGAGGAGATTTTTATCCAAGACTGGCGGCAGTGAATACCGATAATTCAGCTTGCCGATTGGTTATCAGCCAGCAGGGAGAGATTGCCACACAGATTCTGGCTCCTATCCTGTGCATATGCGCTCTTACCATGCCGCTTATCGTCAAGATTCTCTATTCTACTCAGTTCCTTGATGCTTGCCCCATTGCATTGTGGTGCTGTCCGGGGATGATGCTACGGCTGGCATCCTGGTTGATTGCTTTTCAATTTGTGGCTAAGGCAGAATCTACGCTCTTTATCATAACGGAAACGATATCAGGATTGTTCACCCTGATTGTGAGACTGCTTGGGTTTAAATGGTTTGGGCTAGCTGGCTTGGGAATAGGATTCAGTATAACCTATGTTTTTTATCTGATTCTTGTATATGTGATTGCAAAGAAAAGGTATGGATTCAGTTTCTCTAATTCTTTTGTAAGAGCCTTTTTACTTCAAACGGTTCTTGTTTTGGGATCGATGCTGACGGTCTCTTTTGTGTTTACATCCGTTAAGTACTGGCTTTGCGGTTTTCTGACACTTGTTTCTTGCCTTTATGCCGTCATTATGCTTGAAAGGAAGATGGGATTGGTTAAAATGTTGCGTGATTTTTTAAAACAATAAAACGGTTATTACGGTTTTGGGTGATATGTACTGGAATAATTATATAAAACAATTAGCACAAGCCGCTTATTACCGTGTTATTAGCAATAGGATTATTCTTTGCCAACAATCGTTAAAAACCATCCCTAATACGGTTAATTTGCATTATTGGGATTCCAGCTTGACCAATGGGCCGGAAATGCCTTACAATTTAGGGGATGTCTTATCCAGTGTCATAGTCTCGGCCATGCTTGGGAAAAAGGGTCTTTCGTTACAGGATAAAGTGCATAAGAGCAAACATCTTTATGCGGTAGGTTCAATTTTGGTTATGGGCTACCAGAATGCGACGGTTTGGGGAAGTGGATTGCTGCACAGTTTGTCAAGATCAGAGACCATATTTCATCATTTTCCTTTCAGGAAGTTGGATGTCCGCTGTGTGAGGGGGCCGTTAACTCGTGAGTCTGTCATGAAACTGGGTTATACTTGTCCCGAGTTGTATGGGGATCCCGTAATCCTTATGCCGGTATTCTATCCTCGAATGGTTAGCAGAGAGACTGATTATATTATTATTCCTCATATTAACATGGAGAAAAAGTATCATGAACAATATGGGGGTAATATTGTAAGTATGATGACAAACGACTATGAGAGTGTTATAGATAAGATTTGCAAGGCAAAAAAAGTAATAAGCGGATCTCTTCATGGAATAATCTTGGCGGAATCTTATGGAATTCCTGCCGTCTGGTTACGTGATAGGGGAATCATTAACGACTTCAAGTATTACGATTATTACTATAGTACAAAACGTAGTCAAGTTTCTTTCGCGTCTACAATTGAAGAAGCTCTTCTTATGGAACCCATGAAACTTCCTGATAATATGAAGGAATTGCAAGAAGGGCTGATTCGGAGTTTTCCCTATGATTTATGGGAATCACAACAGGGAATCACGGGTGATAAGTATTATAAATATTGATGAATGATTTCTCTTTCTAATAACCCGCTCGTTTCAGTCGCCGTAATAACATATAATTCGGGGAAGACTGTGCTTGAGACCTTGGAAAGTGTCAAGGGGCAGTCCTATGACAATTTAGAGCTTATCATAAGCGACGATGGCTCTTCTGATAATACTGTCCAATTATGTCGGGAATGGATATCGGGAAACAAGGATCGTTTTGTAAGGACGGTGATTGTTGAAAGTGCCCATAATACTGGAATTGCCGGAAACTGCAACCGGGCGGAAGATGCCTGCCAGGGAGAATGGATCAAACCCATCGCCGGAGATGATATCCTCATGCCTGCTTGCGTGTCAGATTATGTGGATTTTATCTCTGATAATCCCGATGCCATAGTAGTATTTGGGAGATGCTCTGTTTTTGGTGGAAATCGCAGCCAACGTCGTTTTTATCAAGAGGATATGTTCAAAATGGACTTCTTTGCCTGGACTGTACAGGAACAATTCGCTTTTTTGCTCCATGATAATTGTGTCCCGGCAGTGACAGTTTTTTATAGTTTGCCTAAAATGAGAGCTTTAGGTGTCCATTGTGATGAGAGAATACCCTTGTTGGAAGATTGGCCGCGATGGTTAAATCTCACGAGGAAAGGAGTACGCCTGCAAGCCATAGATAAAGTGACGGTGAAATACAGGCTCAACGGTTTGTCTTCCGGAAAGGTTAATATGGCGTATTATCGTTCCATTCGCTTGTTCGATTTTTTATACCGTTATCCCCTATCTTGTGACGGGGATGAGCAGGACATTATCGAGAAGGCTGTAGATTATGACTGTCGATTGTATCAGGAAAAGATGGATGCGTATTACTCTCGAGAGTATCGGATTGGTTTTCTTTTGTTAACTCCATTAAAACGAGTCGCTCAATTTGTAAGAAAATTGTTTAAGAAGTAGCGTTTAAGTGGTTTTATTATGAATCCTGCAATATCAGTAATCGTTCCTGTATATAATACTGGTGTTTATTTGGCACCATGTGTTGAAAGTATTTTAAATCAGTCTTTTACTGATTTGGAACTTGTTTTGGTGGATGATGGCAGTACGGATGGCTCTTCTGAATTATGTGACAGGTATTCAGAAAAGGATGAAAGGGTGAAGTGTGTCCATAAAAAAAATGGAGGCGTAATTACTGCTTTGGAAAAAGGAGTTGATACCTCTACTGGCAGTTGGATCGCTTTCGTGGACCATGATGACATTCTACCCAAAGATGCTCTTTCAACATTATATAAACTATGTGGGGATGAATCCGACATTATTGTTGGCTTTTCGTTTTCCGGTGATGGCCATACCAAAAGTATTCCAATGGAAGAATGGAGAAAGCGTATGGTGCGTTCAGATGCTATTTTGTGTACCCGGTGGGCAAAACTTTATCGGAGGTATGTCTTGGAGGGAGGGGTGATGAGTGCGCCGAATTCCATCAAAATGGGGGAAGATATGATGATGAACATCAAAGCGTCTTTTCGTTCGGAAAAACCTGTCACCATAATCGATGCAAAGGTATACGATTATAATCGGAACTCAGGGAGTTTCTCGGTACATTTCAAGAGATATGCCGAGTGGTGTGGTGCCGTATATGATGAAATAAAAAAAATAATACCACAAGACAATGTTGCCTTGCAGGAATCGCTGATTTTCAATGGCATACAAATGGCCATGCATTTGGTATTGAAGGGTGATGGCAATACTTGTAAATCTTTGAAGGAATCATCTTTCCTCCATAATCTTCGTGGTGATATCAACTCCTATAACTACTCTTTATCTAAGATTGAGTCGTTGGCATTAAAATATCCTGATACCATCGCTATCAGGTTGTTAGCTAAATTCAGTAGGATTTTAGCAATTGTCAGGAAAAGGATTCGTTTATAAGTGACACGATGGAGAAGATAAAAGCAAATCTCCTGGAGTACTTTATTCGTCCGGAAGGGTATTATATCAAACGTTATCTTTTGTGGCTTCGAAAGGAAGAAAAATACACCTTTCAAAGGCCCAATCGATTGCTTGCCTTTTGGTATCGGGGACGTAAGAATCGGCTTGGCTCCCGCCTGGGTTTTATCATAAGTGCCGGATGCTTTGATGAAGGGCTGAAGTTGGAACACTTTGGTTCCGTGATTGTTAATCCCAAAGCTCATATCGGCAAGCATTGCATTATACATGGCAACTGCTGTATAGGAAGCGCAGGGGGAACCTCAGATGAATCGCCGGTGATAGGAAACAATGTGGATATTGGTCAGTTCGCCCAGGTTATAGGCAATATACATATTGCCGATAATGTTAGGATTGGTGCCGGAGCTGTTGTTGTTACTGATGTTTTGACCCCCGGGGTGACAGTGGTCGGTGTGCCTGGAAAAATAGTCAAGAAGAATCATTAATCGGGAATCGGCTTTAGCTTTGTAATAAAGCAACCGTGATGGTAAAAGACGTCTAAATCTCATCTTATGAAAATTCTAGTAGTTGTTCCTTTTTTGCCTTTCCCACTTATCAGTGGAGGCCATCAAGGCGTTTTTAATGGACTATCGGCTATACCTGAGCATGTGGATGTTATTTTGACATATCCATCTTATACTGAGCAGGACGATAACGAAAAACATCTTGTTTCATGTTTGAAAAGGGATATTCGCATAATCCCGTATAAGAATTATCGTCATGCCCGCGGGGAAAAAGTTTTGGAGGCAATTTACAAACTCAAATACACGATAAAAAGACTTATAAAAGGCGAGAGAACCAATCAACAAACAAAGGCTCCGTATGAGGAATGGCTAAATCAGTTGATGCCAGGATCCGAAGGCTTTATAGAGCATATAAATAGAATCATTCAACAAGAGGGGATTGATATTGTTCAGTGTGAAATGCTGGATACTCTTTCGCTAATCCTTTCTTTGCCTCAAGAAGTAAGAACCATCTTCGTACATCATGAACTAGGATTTGTCAGAAAGGGACAGAATACTTATTTGCAGATTGAACCTTTTGTCGGAAGTGCCAATGTGGAAATCAACAAAATCATTGAAGTGGATCTTTTGAACCGCTTTGACAAGGTGGTGACCGTGTCTTCGATTGATGCGAATAAGTTGATTGCTGCGGGAGTTCATACACCCATACACGCTTCTTTCTCGGTTGTCAATACGCCCGTCAGCGACATTACTGAGTCACATTGGTCCGGGGTCCTATCTTTTATCGGACCAGAAGGGCACCCATCCAACAGAGTTGGATTGTTATGGTTCCTGGATAATTGCTGGGAACAATTGCTGCAAGCCAATCCGTCATACAAGCTCCGCGTTATAGGAGTCTGGACGGAAGAAACCAGGAGAATCATGTCCGTTCGTTTTAAAAACATCGAGTTTTTAGGATATGTGGCTGATTTGGATTCAGTAATCCGGGATACTGTAATGATTGTGCCTATAACCATCGGGTCCGGTATCCGGATGAAAATTCTGGAGGCATGTATGGCGGGCGTTCCTGTTGTGACGACCTCTGTTGGAAAAGAAGGGCTGCCCCTTGAAAATGAAACTCATTGTTTTGTCGCGGATACTCCATCTCAGTTTGTCGACGCAATTGGCCGCATGGCGGAATCTTCTCTTCGAAATAGGCTTATTCTTGCGGCTCAAAATGTCGTTAAGGATACATATTCCATGACTGCGCTGAAGAAGGACAGAGAAGCTCTTTATGGATGAAAATGCTATGGCTATTATTTAACGTTATGTCCAACGCCTGGTTAATAATCGCTCACAACGAGTTTGGCATTCTTCAGCAACTGCTTTCGCAACTAGATGCTCCGGAGTGTGATTTCTTTGTGCATATCGACAAGAAAGTCAAGTCTTTGCCCGACTTGAAAGTGGCACAAGGAAGATTATTCCTGCTGGAAAAAAGAATAGATGTCCGATGGGGTCATGTTTCGCAGATTGAGACGGAGTTGCATTTATTGGAAACTGCACTTAGCACAGGGCGTTATGATCATTATCACATCATCTCCGGCACGCATCTGCCGTTGAAACCCATTTCTGCCATTTTAGCTTTTTTTGAAAAACACGTTGGGGAGGTAGTCTTGCGTTCATGGGCTCCGAATGAAGGAGATGCCGATTTTAAGTTAAGGCGTTATCATTTTCCTATCCGCAATTTCAAAAGTGCCAATAGCTGTTGCAGGACGGTTTGTCAGTTCACTTGGAGATGTGTTATAGGTATACAAAGGGTCTTGGGCATAAGGCATTTCAAGGACCATGTTTTCTTTAAATCCGACAATTGGATGAGTTTCACGCCTGAAGCGGCCGAATACCTCGTCAGCAGAAAGAAAGAGATTCTTAAGAAATACCGCTGGTCATTTTGTGCCGATGAATACTTCGCCGCTACTGAATTGAAAGAAGCAGGCAACATGTTTAAGCTGTATGACTGCCAGCATCTGCTATTCGTAGACTTTATAGACGGCATTCCACGTACCCTGTTTTTAGATGAGACCCCGGAACTGCGCAAAACGGAATACCTTTTTGCCAGAAAGTTCAGTGAATCAACCCGTTTTAAGAAGGCATGACCATCTCGTTCATAATGCCTGCATACAAAAGCGCCTTCCTGAATGAAGCGGTTGGCAGTATTGTCGGTCAATCAAGTGATGACTGGGAATTGATAGTAGTGGACGATTGTTCTCCCGAGCCGCTTCGGGAAATAATAGATGGGTTTCAAGATTCAAGGATACGATATATCAGGAACAAGGAGAATATCGGCGGGAATAGTCTTGTCAGGCAGTGGAATCATTGTATTTCTTATGCTTCCGGGGATTATATTGTTCTTGCCGCAGATGATGATTTTTATAAGCCGACTTTCTGTGAAGTAATAATCGGCCTGGCTAAGAAATACCCGCAGGTGGATTTGATTCATTCTTCTGTAGAACAAATTGACGAAAAAGGACACCATCTGGCGGATGATAGCATTTTACCGGAATTTACTAACAAGTACGAATATTTGAACTGGTGGCTGACCGGGCGCATTTTTACCTGTGTGGGGAACCTCGCATTCAAGCGCTCTTCATTAGAGGAACTGGGAGGTTTTATTGATTATCCCTGCGGGTTCGGCTCTGATATTGCCACCCCCATTTCTCTTTCTCTCCACGGCGTGGCCAATACGCAGGAAATGCTTTTTTGTTTCAGACAATCTACACAGCATCTTTCTGCCGACAGCTCCCGTTTTAAAGAGAAACTGGAAGGGGTATCCCGTCTTTATGAATTTTTTAGGGCGATTCATTATGAGGAACCGGATAACCCTCGGGACAAAGAGTTTTATTCTATTGTAAATGAAGATTATCTGCAGAAGAAGTGCGTTTATGACTACTTTAATCTGGTAATCAAACATGTTCCGGTAAAAGAGTTATTCTCCTTTCTGAAGTTATGTCGGATGGCCAGCCCTGGAGATAAGGTCTTGATGATGCTAAGATGGATAAAAGTCAGGATAATGAATTGATGATAACTCCTCTTGCCATAGCCTTCACTCCCAATTACATCGTTCCGGCAGCAACGATGCTCAAGTCCCTGTTGGATGCTTCAACGGGATCTTTCCGTGTGATATGCCTTTTGACAGAGGAGATTCCGGCAGAAATGCTGCAGATGCTGACTCGGATGGGACAGGGAAGGCTGACTTTTGATTGTATCTCATTGAAAGGCCGATTGGACGGTTATTATACAGATGCACGGTATTCAGAGGCGGCGTCGTTCCGGCTGTTGCTCCCGGAACTGCTCCCGGACTATGACAAGATTCTATATCTGGACTGTGACGTGATTATCCGTCAGGATATGGTGGCATTGTACAGGGACACCGACATTGGAGACAATTATCTGGCTGCAATATATGAAGCTCCTATTGAGGGCCAAGCGGAGAGAATAAAAGCTTTGGGATGCACTCCGGGTCAGTATTTCAATTCCGGAGTGTTGCTGATGAACTTGAGGCAGATGCGGGAAGAATCGGTTTCTGAACGACTGTTGAGGGCCTGCGAGAAAGAGTATATGGAATTCCCGGATCAGGATGCATTGAATCAAGTATGCCAAGGACGGGTTCTGCCACTGAACCCTGTTTATAATAGCATACGTACTTTCTTCCTGCCACAGTACAAGAAAGATTTTTGTATAATCTATTCAGAGGATTTGTGGAAGCAAGTTCAGCATAAGGGAAACATTCATTATACCGGAGGGAAGCCTTGGAACATTTTTTCAGTCATGTTTGGTGCATGGTGGAAAGTCTTTTATACCCTGCCTGAAGAGATAAGAGAATTGATGCATCCCAAGGGAAAGATAGGATTTCTGGCTTCTCTGTATAAATTGGGTGTCGGTCGCTTGATTGACCGAGGGGTCACTGGATACCGCAAGTTGAAATAAGATGAGACACGCATATCTGATAATGGCCCACAACGAATTTGAACTTCTTCAAATTCTGGTTTCGTGCCTGGATGACTCCAGAAATGATCTCTTTGTGCACATAGACAGGAAAGTTAATGCACTGCCCAGTCTTCATGTCACGAAGGCCGGACTGTTGATGCTAGAAGAAAGGGTGGATGTGCGCTGGGGTGATGTGAGTGTGGTTGAGGCTGAATATGCTCTCTTTGAGGCTGCCGTAAAAAAAGGACCTTATCAGTATTATCATCTCCTCTCCGGTGCCGATTTGCCCATCAAGAGTCAGGATGATATCCATAAGTTTTTCGATGTGCATAGCGGAAAAGAGTTTATCGGCTATACCTTAACGACCATTACCCCGGAGGTGATACGAAAGGTACAACGCTGGCATCTGTTTCCAAAATGTTTTCGCAGCAAGTCGATGGTGGTGAGAATTCCAAGGGCCTTGTTCCTAAGGATTCAGGAGTGGTTGGGGATCAAGAGAAATTTGGGTATCGATTTTAAGAAGGGGACGCAGTGGGTGAGTATCACCGATGGTTTGGTGCGGTATGTTATTAATCATAAAGAGTGGGCATTTAAGACATTCAGTCACACTTTTTGCAGTGATGAAATATTTGTTCATACGCTTTGCTGGCAATCTACTTTTCGGGAAAACATTTTTAATACGGAACGGGATGCTGACGGGTGTATGAGAGCTATAAAGTGGAATAATGGCTGTCTTTCAGACTGGCAGGCCGATGATTTGAACAGCTTGAAGTTGTCTTCGGCCTTGTTCGCCAGAAAGTTCAACAGTACAGATATGTCGTTTATCAACAGCGTTTTGAAACTTAGTGATAATGCGTCTTAGTATAATCATACCGGTTTTTAATGCCGAAAAAACGCTGGAGAGAATGCTCAGGAGTATTTCCGGGGAATTATCTCGAGAGGTAGAGGTGATAGTCGTGGATGATGGGAGTACCGATACTACACCGTTGATTCTAACTCGTTTTGCTCAAGAGTTCGGGAGCGGTTTTCGTGTTTTCAGGCAGGAAAACGCAGGAGCCGCAGCAGCCAGAAACAGGGCAATTGAAGAAGCTGCAGGTGATTATCTGGCCTTCGCTGATGCAGATGACCGATTTTTGGAAGGAGCGATGGAAACAATCTTGAGGGAGACAGAAAGTGGCGTGGATATTCTAGGCTGGGATTGGAAGACTGTCTCGGAAAGTACTTCCAGGTGTTTCCGTCAGGCCGATTATTCAGATGCCGAAGGCGCTCTTCGGAATTTGATGGGGGGGACCATGAAATGGAATCTCTGGCTGTTTGCCGTACGCCGCAGGATGGTTGTTGACAATGATCTCCGTTTTCTGCCCGGGGCAGACATGGGGGAGGATATGGGTTTTATGTTAAGGGCGTTTGCCTGTTCAAAACAAGTACATCAAATTCATATTGAACTTTACGAGTACTATGCACCCGGTCCGGATTCCATCAGCAGGCAGTTGGATGAAAAAAGGCGTATGGAAGTTTCTACGAATCTGTCCTTGGCCGAATCCTTTTTAAAGACTTCTTCTTATGCCGATTTATGCAAGACCTATCTGCCCTATCTTAAACTGTACATCAAGCGCCCTCTTTTGATTGGGAAGTCAAAAGAGAACTACAGATTGTGGTATGAATGGTTTCCGGAGTCCAACTCCTTTGCTTGCAAAAACAAGGCGCTTCCGCTTCATACACTTGTTTTGCAATGGCTGGCCTCCCGGCGATTGTGGGGAATGGTAAGACTATACAACGTTTTATTCGAAAGAGTCACGCGGAAATGACATTCAAGCGAATCATAACATTCATCATACTGGTTGTCGTTACCAGTTTTTACCTGTTTCCGGTATCGTTGGTGTTTCTCCCGGAGTCCTTGAACACAAAAATAATACTGGCTGGCTTTGGAATCGTGGCTTTTCTCTACGACGGTATTACTAAAAAGTCATTTAACATCCCCCGCTATATCCTTTATTCCGGGTTATTGGCTTTTGTTTTTTCCTTGTGGTGTTTATACTGTGTGGCGGCAAATGGTACGGACGATATGTCTTATGCCAGTTATTGGGTTTCATTTTTCACTTGGTTATTCGGAGCATATGCGGTATGTTTTCTGATTCGTGAGATGACGGGAAAGCTGGATCTGGGTTCTTTGTCTTTCTATCTTGCGACAGTATGTCTTGCACAATGTATTTTAGCTGAGTGGATAGATCATTCTCCTTCTTTCCAGCAAGCGGTTGACCGTATTTTTGTACAAGGACAGGAGTTGTTTCATGACGTTAAGCGATTGTATGGTATCGGCGCTGCCCTGGACACCGCTGGAGTGCGCTTTTCGGTTGTCTTGGTATTAATTGCCCATCAACTGTCAAGGAATGAGCAGGTGATTCGGAAACCGTTCTTGTCCGCTTATTATATTACTACTTTTTCAATAGTAACTATTATAGGTTCTATTATTGCTCGTACAACTTGGATTGGTGCTGCTTTGGGCCTTCTTTATCTGGTGTTTGTTTATTTTCGAACAGAGCACGGGACGGTCAGCCGGAAACAAATCCGTTTCTGGTCTTTGTTTTTGAGCCTTACATTGCTTTCGGTTGTTATTTGTGTCATTCTTTATCGTATAAATCCGGAGTACAGAAATAATCTTCGTTTCGGCTTTGAGGGCTTTTTCAATTGGGCGGAAACGGGTGTTTTCAGTACGGGTTCAACGGATAAACTGAACCAGGTAATGTGGATTTGGCCGGAAGATACACGTACGTGGATTATTGGTAAGGGTTTGTTTGGAAACTGGGTATTTTCAACTGATATCGGGTATTGTCGTTTCACCTTGTATTGTGGTTTGGTTGGTCTTTGTCTGTTCTCCTTGTTTTTTATTTATAACGGCCTGGTCCTGCTCAGGAGGTTTCCCGGAATCGTTCTGATGGCTGTTGCTTTAATATTTCTTACGTTTATTATATGGGTCAAGGTGGCCACAGACATTTTCTTTATCTATGCTCTTTTTTATTGGCTTCCTGAGGAGACTGAATCACATGAAACGGTTGTCGCTCTGTAAAGGATAAGCCGATGCAGTATTCTTTCGGAAAAGAAAAAATGGCACCACTCAAGGCCATCATGGTCTTGATAATTATTGCTGACCATCTTGCCCTGTTTTTTGGAGTAGAGTGGTTACGGCTCTTCATAGAACTGGGCGCGCCCGTCGTTTCTGTTTTCTTCTTTATTTCAGGATATGGTTTGCATGTCTCTTATGTGAAAAGGGGAGAGGAGTATCTGGCTTCTTTTTTCAGGCTTCGCTTTTGGAAAGTGCTGGCACCTTGGCTGTTGGCCACAGTCCTGTATGCAATCTTCCTTTGGCGGCCTCAGGATGGTTTGGTGGACACGCTTAAAGCCTTTGTGACAAAAGGAGAGGTTATCTTGCCTTTCTCCTGGTTTGCTGTAGAAATTCTGGTCTTTTATGTTTGTTTCTATCTTGTCTATAAATACCTTCCGCAGAAGTGGAGACTTGTTGTCCTTTGGTTTGTTACAATCATCTTGATGATTTGTGCCATCACGGCTGGATATGACCGTTGCTGGTGGGTGAGTACCCTGGCATTTCCTACCGGATTGTCCTTTGCGATGGCAGAAAAGAGTTTATATGCGTCTTTTAAGAATCGTCCTGCCCGTTACTGGCTCCTGCTCCTGTCCCTAATAGTATTCTTCGGAATGGCATATTTCCCGCGTCAGCCTTATCTATGGACGTTGTGTTATGTTTGTATCCCTATGATTGTCGCCTTGATAGTCTCTGTCTTGCCGTTGCAAAAGTTATCCTTGGGTTTAGTAATCTTTCTGGCTATGATTTCGTACGAGATATACCTTTGCCAGGGAATTGCGATGAATCTTCTCCGCACTTACTTCAATGTGAATAATAACGCGGTATTTGTTGTATTAGTCTATGTGCTAACTATTGCTTTGGCATGGTTACTACATTTCTTGTCAGGATTGATTACGAGAAGGTAATGCTTCCCTTCCGAAATGTTCTAACATAAATTTCAATCTTTCAAGTTTTATTTGTATATTTAATAATTATTATTTGAAGCGCCCATGCACATCCTCTATAACATAGCCGGTCTGTACCGTCCTGCGGGGATGGAACGGGTGCTCACGGACAAAGCCAACTGGCTGGTATCGCGCGGGCACCGGGTGACCATCCTCACCACGGAGCAGAAAGGAAGGCCGAACGCCTTCCCGCTGGATGCGCGTGTGCAGACGCAGGATCTGGGGATAGGTTATGAAGACAACAATGGCGGCACTCTGGCCGATAAACTGTTGCACTATCCCGGCAAGCAGCGCAGACATCGCAAAGCATTGGAGAATGCGCTGAAAGAATTAAAGCCGGATATCGCCGTCTCCATGTTCTGCAACGAGGTGAATCTGCTGCCCAGAATAAAAGACGGCAGCAAGAAGGTGCTGGAAGTGCATTTTTCGCGCTTCAAGCGCCTGCAATACGGACGCAAAGGCCTTTGGGCGTTGGTGGACCGTTACCGGAGCCGGCAGGATATCCGTCTGGTAAAGAAATACGACCGCTTCGTGGTGCTAACCGAGGAGGATAAGGAATACTGGGGCGATACCGGAAACATCCGGGTGATACCCAATCCCGTGAATTTCGAGCCTGCCACTCCTGCTCCGCTGGATACGAAAACCGTAGTTGCCGTGGGCCGGTATTCCCATCAAAAGGGCTTGGAACGTCTTGTATCGGCCTGGGCCTTGGTGAAGAAAAACGGCTGGAAACTTTGGTTGGTAGGGGATGGTGAAAATCGGGAACAACTTGAAAAGCAAATAGAGACTCTGGACCTGCAGGATTCTGTCCGGCTGGGAAGGGTGGAAAACGATATGGCTTCCGTCTATGTGGGCGCGTCTGTTGTCGCACTTTCCTCCCGCTATGAAGGACTTCCCATGGTTTTGCTGGAAGCCCAGGCATTTGGTGTGCCGGTGGTCTCCTTTGATTGCAAGTGCGGTCCCCGGGAGATTGTAAAAGACGGAGAAACGGGGCTGTTGGTTCCGGAGGGAGACAATCATGCCCTGGCCCGTGCACTGGCACGGCTGATGGGAGATGACACCCTTCGCAAGGAGATGGGGTCCAAGGCTTTCCGGAACGCCGAAAACTGGCGGACGGATGCCATTATGGAAAAATGGATATGCCTGTTCAAAGACATATTGTAATATCGGCCGTAAACATCCGGAAAGGCGGCACGCTGACGGTCCTGAAGGACTGCCTGCGCTACTTGTCGGCCCGGGAAGATGTGAAAGTTACGGCTTTTGTCCACAAGCGGGAACTATTTGATATCCAGGGGATTGATTATATTGAAATGCCCTGGAGCGTGGACAGTTGGTGGAAACGGCTTAGGTGCGAGTATCGGACCATGCCCCGGCTTTCCCGGAAATTGCCGCCCATAGATTTGTGGCTTTCCCTGCACGATTCCACTCCGCCGGTTAAGGCCCGTCGTCAGGCGGTGTATTGCCACAATTCTTTCCCTTTTATGGGAATCCGTTTGCAGGACTTCCGGATGGACTATAAGATTCCGCTTTTCTCCCTGTTCACCAGCGTCATCTATAAGGCGTACGTCCGGCGGAATTCATACCTGATTGTCCAGGCCGACTGGATGCGGGAAGCGCTTTCCCGCCTGCTGAAGTTCGATAAGGAAAGGATTATTATCTCTCCTCCGGCTTTCAAACCTCTGGCTATTCCGGAAGCGGAAGCTTTTGAGATACCAACTTTTATCTATCCTTCCACGCCCGATGCGCACAAGAACTTTGAGACGCTTTGCGAGGCTGCGAGCCTGCTGGAAAGCCGTATCGGCCCGGGTAAATTCCGGGTGTGTCTCACGCTGTCCGGCACGGAAAACCGCTATGCCCGCTGGCTGAAAACACGCTGGGGCAAAGTGCAATCCCTGGACTTCCATGGTTATATGAGCCGGGAAGAGCTTTCACTGATTTTCGCACGTGCAGTTTGTTTGGTATTCCCTTCCAGGACCGAGACCTGGGGCCTTCCCATTTCGGAGTTCCTGCCAACGGGTAAGCCCATGATCCTCTCCGACCGTCCCTATGCGCACGAAACTGCCGCCGGGGCTGCCCGGGTGGCCTTTTTCCCGGTAATGGATGCAGCGGCGCTCTCAGGCAGGATGCAGGACGTTCTGGAAGAGAAGTGGGAGGCCTTCGGCCCAGTGGAAGTATCGGCCCCGGCATCCCCTTATGTTCCGGACTGGGCATCATTATTTGATTGTTTGTTATCATGAAAGTATTGCAAGTGGGAAAATTCTACCCCATCCGGGGAGGCGTGGAAAAGGTGATGTGGGACATCACCCAGGGCCTTTCCCAGGCCGGGATTCCTTGCGACATGCTTTGCGCCAAGTTGAAAAAGGATGGTCCAGACCAGAAAGATGAACCCTTCTATGAAGGGAACGGCATCTTACGGCTCAACGAGAATGGCAGGGTAATTTGCGTTCCCGCCTGGACCCAAAAGGCCGCCACTATGATTTCACCGGCTATGGTCCGCTGGCTCCGGTGTCATGCCCGGGAATACGATATCATCCATATCCATCATCCGGACCCGATGGCCGCCCTTTCGCTCCGCCTGAGCGGATACAAAGGCAAGGTGGTGCTGCACTGGCACAGCGACATAGTGTCCCAACGCTTCTTCCTGGGCTTGTATGAGCCTCTGCAACGCTGGGTTATCGGCCGGGCCGATAAGATTCTGGGGACTACACCTGTTTATGTAGCTTCTTCCCCTTATCTGAAGAAGGTGCAGGAAAAGTGCAGTTATGTGCCCATCGGCATAGATCCTATCCACTTCGATGCCGACAAGGCTGCCACCATCCGGGAGGCTTATCCCGGTAAGACGCTGCTGTTCTCGCTGGGACGACTGGTGCCTTATAAGGGCTTCTCCTATCTTTTGGATGCCATGCAACTGCTCCCGGAGCGTTTTCATCTGATCCTGGGTGGGAAAGGCCCGCTGCAAGAGGCATTGGAGAACCGAATCCGCGAAAAGAACTTGCAACATCGCGTGAGCCTTCACTCAGGATTTATCCCTGATGAGGAAGTATATGCCCTGTTCGGGGCGGCAGATATCTTTGTGCTGCCGAGTGTGATGAAAACCGAAGCCTTCGGCATTGTTCAGATAGAGTCCATGTCCTGCGGTACGCCGGTAGTGGCCACCCGCATTCCGGGTTCCGGAGTGTCCTGGGTGAATGAGGAGGGTGTTTCCGGTTTAAATGCCGAACCTGCCGATGCCCGTTCCATGGCCGATGCCATCCTGGCTGTGGAGGCGCAAAAAGAAAGTTATGCGGAAGGAGCTACCCGTCGCTTCCGCCAATCCTTCTCCAAAGAAATAATGATAAATAAAATAATAACTGCTTATGAAGATTTGTGTTAAAAACCTGATTGTCATTGCCTCTGTGGCGTTGGCGGTCTCCTGCGCCTCGCCCAAGAAGATTGGCTACCTGCTGGATATGGAGTATGGCCAGGATTATCCTGCTGCTCCTTCGCCGGAATTGGTGGTGCAGGTGGACGACCAGTTGGGCGTAAACATTTCCTGCGAAGATCCCCGCCTGGTGGCTCCTTTCAATCTCATTGCCGAAGGGGCGGAATCTACGTCACTACACACTTATGCCGTAAATCGGGAAGGCAATATTGATTTCCCGATACTGGGGTCCCTGCCGGTAGCCGGAAAAACTCTGAAAGAGATTAAAGGATTGATTACCAATAAAATCCAGGAAATGGGCCTGATCCGGAACCCGGTTGTAGTCGTTACTTTGGAAAACTTTTCCATCACGGTCATCGGCAATGCAGGGAATCTGATACTTCCCGTCACCGGCAATAGCATTAATCTCCTGCAGGTGGTAGCTCAGTCTGCCCCCATAGATGCAAATGTCAAAATCAAGGACGTGATGGTAATCCGTACCGAAAACGGAATGCGGAAATCTTATTCCGTAAACCTGAAGTCCAAGGATTTGTTCGAGTCGCCTGTTTATTACCTCAAGCAGAACGATGTGGTGTACTTCAAACCGCAGGGAACGAGGTTGACTCCTACTGGAGAAATGGCCATGTCATTTGTATCCACGGGTCTAACCTTAGCTTCAATTATCACTAATTTCTTACTTTGGTCCCGCCGTTAATATGAAAGAGAATAAAAACAACGGAGTCAACCTGGTTGACCTGTTTTTCTACCTGCTGTCCAACTGGTATTGGTTCGTGCTTTGCATCGGCTTGTTTGTGGGATATGCCTACTATAGGTACTCCAAGATGCGGCATCTGTATCAAAGCGAAGCCACTATCATTATCAAAGACCCTTCCAATGCGCAGGCTACTGCCCAGCTTACCACGTATAGTTCCTTGATTAACCGGGTAAGTATGTCCAATGAGATTCTTCAGCTGCGGTCCCGGGGAGTAATGATGGAGGTGGTCCGTGCCCTGGATGCCGATGTAGACTACATTGTCAAGGATCGTCTCCGGGATATGGAACTGTACTCGGTGTCGCCGGTGCGGATGTTTATATCCCGCGAGGGGGCCGATAATGTTGCTTTCCAAATGGAAGTGACACCGGTGGATGCGAATACGCTTGAGTTGAAAATGGGCGGAAGTCAATCCCGGATTGCCTTGGGCGATACTTTGTCGGTGGCTTCGCTGAAAGTTGTTTTTAATCCTACCTCCGAGTATGCCGATTATATCGGTATGCCCGTCAGGATAGTAAAAAACACTGTGAATGGAAGGGCTCGCGAATTATTGTCACGGCTTTCCATCTTTCAGACAGAGATGGACGGTTCCATTCTGCAGCTTACTATCCGGGACTATTCGTTCCGACGTGCCGACGATGTTCTGAACACCTTGATTGACAAGTACAATGAAGATGCCATCCGGGAGAAGAACCGTATTGCCGTGAATACGGCAGCCTTTATCAATGAGCGGTTGTTGATTATTGAAGACGAGCTGGGGGATGTGGAGCGGGATATTGCCCAGTTCAAGAGCGCGGAGCGGATCTTTGACGTGCAGAGTGCCGCGGCCGAGTATCTGAACGAGAGCAAGGAGTACAGCGATGAACTTACCAAAGTGGCATCCCGGATGGAAATGGCCACTTTCATGCGGAACTACCTTACCTCCATGTTCCAGACCTATGAGACCATTCCCATCAACTCTGGCCTGAATGCCCCCCAGATTGACGAAGCCATTTCCCGCTACAATGCGCTGGTGCGGGAACGGGCCTCTTTGGTGCGGGCTTCCAGCGAACAGAGCCCGGCGGTGTTGCAGGCCAATGCCAACATAGAGCTGGTTCGGAAGGAGATACTGGAGTATATCAGTGCCTTGATGGATAGTATGAACCGGGAGCGGGACAACCTTTCGGCCAAGGAACGGGAATACTTGAACAAGTTCACCTCTATGCCTTCCAAGGCCCGGGAACTGCTCACCATCGAGCGGCAGCAGGGTATCAAGGAAAGCCTGTATACCTTCCTGCTGAACAAGCGGGAAGAGAATGCCCTAACCCAGGCTATGGTGGACAACAATGCCCGCGTTATCGATACTGCATCGGCCAGTTGGACCCCGGTCTATCCTTCCCGGAACAAGATTCTGCTTGTCGCCCTTTTGGCCGGCTTGCTGCTTCCTGCCATCATCCTCATTCTTCTTACGGCGGCCGATACCCGCGTCCACACCCGGAAAGACATCGAAGATGTGACCGATATGCCCTTCCTGGCCGACCTCCCTGTCGCCAAGGAGAAAAAGAAGAAGAAGGGAGAGGAGGACAAGCTCACTACGGCCTACAGCAACTCCAAGGCCAAGGCCTTCACGGAGGCCATGCGCCTGATGTGCACCAATATTGACTTCATGCGGCCGGAAGGGTGCACCCACCCGGTGCTGGCTACCACATCTTTCGCGTCATCGGCCGGTAAAACCTTTGTGGCCACCAACATTGCCGCCTGTCTGGCCGATGCCAAGCGGAAGGTGGTATTCGTAGATATGGACCTTCGCAAACGTACGGCTTCCCAGTTCTTCTCGCTGAAACACAAGACCCGGGGCCTGTCCAACTACATCTTCGACGAGTCGATGCCACTTGACGAGATCCTCCACAAAGACCTGCTCAAGGGCGTGGACTTTATCCCCGCCGGCCACATCCCGCCGAATCCGGCCGAGCTGCTGGGTCGTAAGCGCTTCCAGGACCTGATTGCCACCCTTCGCGAAGAGTACGACTATGTGCTGCTGGACGGCGTTCCCGTAAATGCCGTGGCCGATATGATGGTGGTTCAGAAGATAGTGGACATGAATCTGTTCGTGATCCGTTGCGGAAAGATAGACCGCCGCGTGATGCCGGAACTGGATGTCATCTATAAGGAAGGCCGCCTGAAGAATCCGTGCGTGGTACTGAACGGTTCCGAATTCAAGCGCTCGTACGGTGGCTATGGATATGGCTACGGTTATGGCTATGGTTACGGCTACGGCTATGGCTACGGTTATGGCTACGGATACGGCTATGGATATGGATATGGTTACGGTGAAAAAGAAGAAAAGGAGAAAGACTGATGAAGATAGCAGTAGATTTTGACGGAACCATCGTAGAACACAAGTATCCCAAGATAGGGAAGGAGCGCCCGTTCGCCATCGACACTTTGAAGTCGCTCTCCGACGAAGGGATTAAGCTCATTCTCTGGACGGCCCGGGAAGGCGAACTCCTGGAAGAGGCTGTGGAGTTTTGCCGGAAACGGGGGCTGGAGTTCTATGCCGTGAACAGCAGCACTCCCGAAGAGGATCTCTTCCACAACCGGGACCGCACCTCCAAGGTGCTGGCCGATGTCTATATCGACGACCGGAACCTGGGCGGCATTCCCGACTGGGGAGAGATTTACGAGATGGTGATGGGGATGAGAAAACCCGTGAGAAGAAAACGTCCATGGTGGAAAAAACTCTTTCGCCGTTAGAAGAAATCTTCTTTGAACTCATCAGGGCCGGGCTCCACGGCCGCAGGCCGGACATTCCCAAGGACCTTTCCCTGCAGGACTGGGCCGGTCTGCTGAAGTTGGCCAAAATGCAAAGCGTTACGGGACTCCTCTACCGGGGAGTCTCGTTTTGTGGGGAAGGGTATCCCTTGCCGGAACCGGTCCTGTTCCGCCTGGTAGCGGAGGACGACCGGGTGGAGCGTACGGGCGCGAGGCTAAGGCAGGCCTCCGAAGACCTGACCCTCAAGCTATCCTCGGCCGGCCTGCATCCCATCCTGCTGAAGGGGGCTACGATCGCCGCCTATTATCCCGTCCCTTTGCAACGCGAGTATGGCGACATAGACCTCTATCTGCCCCCGGAAGAGTTCGATAAGGCCCCGGAAATGCTTGGCGTTCCCGTTACAACGGCCCCGGACGGAAGCATCCATTACTCCTGGCAGGAGATGGACGTGGACCAACACCGGCGCTACTTCGACCTCCACATCCCGGAACAGAAGCTTCCCGCACCCGGCACTCCGGAGGCCACCCTGCTGATGCTCTCGGCCCATGCCATGAAGCATGCGGTGGGCACAGGGGTCGGTTTAAGGCAGTGTATAGATATGGCGATGGCCTATGAGCACTTGGGCCCGGAACTGTCCCCGGAGCGCCTGGAAAGCGTTTTCCGGGCCAGCGGAACGTATAAATGGAACCGCCTTCTGTCGGCCTTCATTGAGGAATACCTGGATTTCCACCCGCTTTTTGGAGGCGCGGGAACCCGCCCCGAACCTTTGCTGAAGATAGTGCAGCAAGGAGGCAATTTCGGCCATCATGCCCACGGAAGGCTGGAAGCGATAGGGAAATCGGCCCTTCGCCGAAAGGCCGATACAACGTTGCGTTTTCTCAGGCGACTGCCGTTTTCCCTGAAATACGCTGCCGGGGAGACACTCCGTTCCGTTTTCTCCCTGGCTGCGGGGAACCAGTGATTCAGTTTTCGCCTACGGTGAAGCCTACGGAGAGACTGTTGCCCTCATTGTCCACGCAAGTTACCACGTGGCGGCCGGGTGAAGGAGCCAGCCGTATTTCGTGAATGAAGCGGGTTTCCCCCACATAAGTTTGATCCAGATGCCACCAGACGGTGGCATCTGTTTTTCTATGTGCCAGCCGGAACACAGCGCCTTCCACCTTGCCGTCCAGTTGGCGGGGAAGATAGAGGGTGGTACCGCCGGAAGGGTAGATGAACTCCATCAAGGCAGTGGAACGAGCCACGGGTGCTCCGGTGTATTCGGGATGATGCGGTTTGTAGTACCACTCCATGGCCGGCGGCAGGGTGAATACCCCGTCGGCATGGTAAGGACAGGCTTCGCTCTCCAACCCGGCCGATGGAATGAGCACGTCCTCCGGATGGGGACAGTCCGGCCCAGCCAGCATCCCGGATTCCGGGCATACCTGCACCCATACCCCCAGCCCGTCCACGTTTTGACCCTTTTTCGTGGACGAACCCTCGTTTTTCGGCCTTTCATCCACGTTTTGGGCTGTTTTCGTGGACGGAGTCACTCCCGGGATGGCTTCGGGTTCGGGAAACCATCGGCCGCTGTCCGGCAGCAAATTCAGGATATCGAACATCACGGGACCGGCGGCACGGGCACCGGTAAGGCCCGGAACGCCCTGCCCTTCGGCATTTCCCGCCCATACACCGATGGTGTAGTCCGGCGTCATGCCCACGGCCCAGGCGTCGCGGAAGCCGTAGCTGGTCCCGGTCTTCCAAGCAGCCCGACGCACCGATGAAATGAGCCGCCAGTCCAGTTCATCGGGTCGATTCACCTCCTTCAGTGCCTCAAAGGTGTACCATAGCGCCACCTTATCCCACTGAATGCCGCTCCCGGGTGCGTTTTGGGCCGATTTTGCCCCCGCGAGCCCGTTTTCTCTTGTCCCGGGTGCGTTTAGGGCCGTTTTTGCCCCCGCGGGAGCCAGGTAGGAACGGACCAGGCTGGAGTAGGCCCGGGTGATTTCGTCCAGCCGGCCTTCACCGCCGCCCAGGATCAGCGACAGGCCGTAGTGGGAGGCCTCTTTGCCCAGGGTTGAGAGGCCGCATTTCTGCAGCAACTCGTGGAAACGCGGGACACCGTATGAACGCAGCAGAAACACCGCCGGCACGTTGAGCGAACGGGCCAGCGCCTCCGAGGCATGGACGGCCCCGTAAAACTGCCGGTCAAAGTTCTGGGGTGCAAAACCGCCCAGATTCACCGGCACGTCCGGCAGCAGCGTTTCCGGCAAAATCACCCCGTCCTGCAGCGCCGCCGCATACAAAAACGGCTTCAGAATGCTGCCAGTGGAACGCGGCGAGGAAGCAATATCCACCTGCCGGCCGGGCCGGTCCCGGGAGGGCGAAGCGTTCCCCACATAGGCCACCACCTCGCCCGAAGTGTTGTCGATGACCACCGCGGACATATCGGCCACGCCGTCCAAAGCCATTTCGTCCGAACGGCGGTTCACGGCTGTCTCCACGGCCCGTTGGAGGGAATACCGCAGGCTGCTCCGGGTTTGGACGCCTTTGGGGCTGGACTCCACAAAATGCGAGGCATAGGAGGGCAGCGGCAGGGGAGCGTCCGGCAGGGGTTCAGACAGGGCGGCCTCATAGGAGTTCTGGTCCAGGTCTCCGTGTTCCAGCAGCCCGGCCAGCAGGCGGTTCCGCTTTTCCAGCAGGGCGTCCCGGTTCCGGCCCGGATGCATGGAGGCCGGAGCATTGGGCAGTACGGCCAGGGTGGCCGCCTCGCCCCAGGAAAGTTCTCCCGCAGGCCGGCCGAAATAGCGCCAGGCTGCGGCCTCCAGCCCCACTACATTCCCCCCGAAAGGGGCGTAGGAGGCATACAGGGCCAGAATCTGCCGTTTGTTATAACGCAGTTCCAGCCGCGTAGCCAGCACGGCTTCCACCAGTTTTTGCCATACGGTCCGCTCCCGCTGCCGGGAAATGCGGATTACCTGCATGGTGAGGGTGCTGCCACCGCTTACCACGTGCCCGGCGCGGAGATTATCAACAAAAGCCCGGCCCATCGACACGGAATTCACCCCGGGATGCCAGTAAAAATGCCGGTCCTCAAAGCGAACTACGGCCTTGGCGTAACGGTCCGGAACGGTGTCACAGGGCGGAAAGCGCCACTGCCCGTCATCGGCAATGCGCGCACCCAGCAGTTCCCCTTCGGCCGAATAAACCACGGTGGAGTAAGGAACCCCTTTGAACAGATTGCGCGGCAGACAGAAAAGCCAGCCCAGCAGTAAAACTGCCAGGCTGACCAAAATCCATTTCCGTGCAATCTTAGTCACGTGTTCCTCCGTCAGCGGTTTACAACAGCCTTGCCGGAAGCGGTGGAGGCATTGATGGACCGCTGGTACATGGCTTCACAGGTGATGGCAGGCAGGGCATAGCTGCCTTCGTAGGCTGCACGGAGCTGTACCGTGAAGGTCTTGGCCTTGCCGGCAGGCAGGCCGAAGAACCAGTTCACCCGGTCATCGCGGATGTCCTTGTGGTCGTAGCCGGCCTCGTCGGAAGCGCCGCCCATCAAGCGCTCATTCTGGATTTCCCAGCCGGAAGGAATACGGCAACTGAGGGCCAGATTCTCCAGATCGGCCCCCTGGGCGGTGTTGTATACCTTGATGGTAGCGCTGAAACGTGTTCCCTGCGCCAAAGAGGCCGGATTCACGGTAGCGCCCTTGTCATCCTTGTAAACCACTTCCAGACGCAGGCCGTTGGAACGGGCGGGCACCACTACGCCGGCAGCCGGACGGGAAACCGTGACCAGCGTGCCGTACAGCGGACCATCGGCATTATTCTTAACCGAGACCGAACCCTTCACAGCCACGGACGCTACAGAGCCGGTAGAGGCTACGTTGTTGCCGTTCACGCTGGCCTGGATGGCCGATGTCCCCACTTTCTCGTAGAGCCGGTGGAAGGCGATGGCGGCAAAGGCGCTCTCCTGCGTGGACAGCCAGTTCATGCCTGCAACGGCGCTTTGGGCGATGGGCAGGGCGGCGGTAATGCGGCCGCTCAGAGCCAGGGCCTCCAAGGCCACCATCCGGTCGCGGAAGGAAGTGCCGTAAGTGAGGTTGTAAGGCAGGTATTCCGGGAAGTCCGTGCTCACCTCGTCAATGAGGCCCTCGGCAATCTTGCCCTTTCCGGCCAGAGAATAGGCGCTGGCGAGCATCCACTTGGCCCGGTCGCCGATGCCTTCGGCTTCCCGCAGACGGTTCATGGCGCTCAAATTGGCATTGCCGGTGGCAGCCATCGTGTAAAGCCGATAGCACTCGTCCAGGTGCGAGAAGGCGTTGTTGCCCGCAATGCGGTAGGCCTGGGACATCTTCTTCTGGTAGCTTTCCCAGCTCTTGAGCACACCCTTGTTCACCTCGAATCCGGCCTTGGCGGCCTCCGACAGGAATTCGCCGGCCATGGAGCTCACCCAGGTATCGGCCTGGGAAGAACTGCTCCAGTAGGCAAAGCCGCCGTCCGCGGTCTGGCGGGAATAGAGCTTCTCGATGATGCCGGGAATGAGGGTCTTGGCTTCGGCTGCGTCTTCCTGGGACAGCAGCGGCATCAGATGCAGCATGGTAAGGCCCTTGGAGGAGAGCTGCTCGGAGCAGTCGTAGGCATAGTCCCGCATGGAAATGTACAGGGAACGGGCGTCCAGGGCCGGGAAGCCGGCCAGCTGCAGGGTGGATCCTTCCCCGGCATCCAGATTCTGGGAAGCACCGGCCGTGAGCTGGAAGTTCTTCACCGTGGCAATCTCCGGATTGGGGTTCTGGATGGTGAGGGCGATGGTTTCCGTAGCCTTGTGTCCGGCACCGGAAGCATCGATGGTAACGTGCGCCACACCTTCGCCGAAGGCCTTCAGGCCGAAGCGGACCAGCTGGTCACCTTTCTCCGGGAAGGATACAGTCTTGCTGGGCTCACCCACAACCTCGGCTGGACCGTCCACGGTAATCTTCACATTGGCACTCTTAACGCCGTCTTCCATAGCAAACACGTTCACCGGAACGGTCACGTCTTCACCGTTACCCAGGATGCGTGGCAGGGTGGTCACCACCATCAGCGGGCTCTGCACCGGCACGGTGGCGTCCGTGGAACCGTAAGCACCCTCGTGGCCGGCCACCACCATCACGCGCACGCTGCCCACGTACTGCGGGAGCTTGAGTTTGATTTCATCAGTGCCCTTGGTGAGGGTTCTGGGGGCCTGGAACAGCACCACCGGGTTGAAGCGGTTGTCCTTGCGGGCAGCCACCAGGTTGTCTTCGTCACCGCCGATGGCAGCGAGCGGCGAGAACTTGCCGCTGAAGGCGCCGATAACCTTGTCATAGAGGTCCCAGGTCTTCACGCTCAGGGCTTCGTCCTTGTACATCACGCTCCAGGGATTGGGCGTCTTGAAGGCGGTAAGGTCCAGCAGGCCCTCGTCCACGATGGCCAGGGTATAAGTCATGGGCTTGCCGCTCTTTTCGGCTATCTTCACGGTGAAGGCCTCTTCCGGATGCAGCACATCGGGCAGCTTAATCACCGGCTCCAGGTGGGAGTCCGGATTCTCCACTTTCACTTTCTGGACGCCGTACAGGCGCAGCGGGAGGTCGTTCACCGTGGAGCCGTAAGGCTGCAGCAGGGTCACGTGCACATAGAAGTTCGGGGACATTTCCGGAAGGATATCAAACTTGTAGGGGGTATCCTTGTCGGCGGTGGAAACCCATTCGCGGCGGATTACGCCGCTGGCGTTCTCCAGGGAGACCAGGGCCTGTCCGCCCGGGGCGGCAGGAATGTAAACGGTGGCTTGCTCCCCGGCCTTGTAGGAAGGCTTGTCGGTAGAGAAGGTGAGCATCGTGAGGGACTGCGGGTCCCCCCGGCCGGCGCGCCCGCGGAAGTCCGGCCAGTCAAAGGTGAAGAATTCTCCGGAGACGTGACCGCTGGACAGGTCGCGGGCTAGCACCAGGTACCGGCCCCAGTTGGGATATTCCTCACGCATCACGAAGGAAACGTCCTTGTCGCCACTGCTGGTAACGGTGCCGCCGGCCAGTTTCTGCACGGAATTGCCGTTCACATAGGCGTCCAGGTCTCCGCCGGGGTTGTCCCACCACCAGCTCCAGCCCACTTTGAACACGGCGTATTCAATCTTGTGACCGCGTACGCGCTTGCCGGCGGCATCCACCACCGCCAGGTTCACGGTCTGGTCCTTGTCGGTCTCCAGGTAATAGTTGTCGCTGTCCGGGAGCCTGATGCCCACGTAGGAGCTGTAAGGGGAGTAGGGCAGGGTTTCGGTGGTGAAGCTTTCGTCACCGCCGGGTTCCATCACGGAGGTCACTACAAAGGCGCTCAGCATGCCCGGGGCCCCTTCCGCGGCGGGCAGGTCCACCTGCACTTGGGCTTCTCCGCTGCCGGAGAGCTTGGAGTTGTACAGGGTGAATTCAGCACTGGAGAAGTTGGACGAAGGGTCGTTGAACGTATATTTCTCGAATCCGGCAAACGGGGCGCCGGATACTTTGCGAAGGGTCATTTCGGCCCGCACGGGGCAATCGGCCGCCACGCCACCCGAGAGCCAGTCGGCCGCGGTGCGAACGGTGATACGGTCTCCGGCGCTAAGGACGCTGCCCAGGCTGGTGTTGATCTTAAGCCGGTTGGGCTTTACGGTCTCCACGTGCAGGGTCTTGTAGAAGGTATTGCCGCCCACCTTGAAATAAGCGTTCCAATATCCCGTGGGATCATCGGCCTTGGTGGGGATGTCGTAGCTGAAGAAGCCGTCCTTGCCGCTCCGGACCATCCGGCTGTGGAACTGACCTTCCGGAGTGTAGAGTTCCAGGGTGGCCGGGTGGCCTTCCGGCAGGTTGTGGCCCTTGTCGGAGAGGAGCATGGTCACGTGGAGAGTGTCGCCGGGACGCCAGACACCACGTTCACCATAAATGAAGGACTTGATGCCCTGCTTGAGCACCTCGCCGCCCACGTCGAAGCGGCTCAGGGAACGCTCGCCGCCGCCGGCCAGCTTCAGGTAGCCAACGGATCCGCCGTGTTTGGCAACCACTGCGAAGGGTTTGTGCGGGAGGCTCACTTCGGCCAGGCCCTTTCCGTCGGTCTTCACCTTGGCCATCTCCTGGAGCTGATAATCATACACTTCCAGGTTCACGCCGGAGAGCGGTTTGGCGGTGAGGAGGTCCGTAGCGGCCAACCAGAGTTTGTCGCCATCGGCATATTCAGCCATCAGGCCGATATCCGAAGCCAGCAGCTGCACGGACGGGAAACGGTCGCTGTCCATGTAGAAGGAAGGTTTGTCGGGGTCGTCGGCCTCGTCCCAGTCGTAGTTCTCCCAGTCATAATCATTTTCCCAGTAGTAACTGCTCTGGGTGTCCCAGACGGCATCGTCCTCCTTGGTGGGCTGACCGTTGGGCCCGCCCAGGCTGCGCATGGGATCCTTGCCGCCGTAGATACTCTGGTCCTGGCGGAAACTCAGGCGGATGCGGTAGATGGCGCCCGGCTCCTTTTTGATCATATTGCTGAGGTCAATACTGTGCTCGTGCCACTGGTGCAGGTCCTTGGAAGCGTCCAGGGCTACATCGCCCCGGTACACCAGGCGGCCGCTGCGGCGGAGACTGCCTTCCTCACCCAGGTCGTTGTCCTGCAGGAACATCAGAACATTCTTCTCATAGATTTTCACCACCCGCACCTCCACGGCGCTCAGGTTCACGGCCTTGAAGGGGAGTATCAGCTTGGACTTGTCCGGAAGGATGTTGCCCTTCAGGGGTATTTCCACGGCCGGCACATCCTCCGAACGGGTGAACGTGCGCACGAAGTTGTCGCCCAAGGTTTCTCCCTCGGCACTTTTCAGGAACTTGTCCAAGGTGAGGGTGAGGTCTCCCTTGCGGTTTTCGAAGTACACCCGCAGCAGGGAATCCTCCACCTGCACGTAGCTACGGCCGGCTCCCTCCAGTTCCACCATACCCTTCAAGGTGGCGTTGGCGGGGCTCTTGGACAGCACTACGTCAATGCTGGGGGTGTCTCCGTGCATTTCCCGCACCATTACCACGCGGAAAGCGCGTCCGTTGTCGGGCTCCCGCTGCTCCAGGGCCTTGGGAGAGCCGCCCCGTCCCTTTACGGTAAAGCCGAAGGCGAACTGCTTAAGAGCCTCTTCCGGCACTTCCGTCAGCTGGTCCAGGTCCACTTTTACGGAATAGGTCTGCCCCACTTTCAAGGCGCCTTCTTCCGGAATGAAGCTGACGGACGAAGGGGAATTCCACCGGACGGCGCCCGGCAGCGAGGGGCTGATGGCGAAGAGCCCGTCGGTCTTTCGGGCCGATTCCTGGATGTCCCCGGTAAAATCGACACGGATTACGGCATCATCGGCCACGATGCCGCCGGTGTAGGCCTTGATGTACTCGGCAAAGGCGGTGTCCGGGCTCTCTGCCGTGCTTTTTCTGGGTCCGCAGGCTGCCACGGCCAGGAGCAAGAGCCCTGCCGCCAGCCAAACTGTCCTACGTGCGTGAAGTGTAATCATATGATTGATAGTTGGTTATGCAAATACCCTGCTGCATGCTGACAGCAGGCTTTTAATGTAAGTTACTGTAAATAAGGAATTTCCGCAAAACTGGCATACGCCTCTTTCAGGCGCCGGAGCCCTTCCAGAAGGGTGGTGCGGGGACAGGCGATGTTCAACCGCTCGAAGCCTTCTCCTGCCGCGCCATAGATGGTGCCGGTGCTCAGCACCAGCTTGTGCCGCTTCAGATGTTCGGCAAAACGCTCGCTGAAGCCTTCCAGGGGCTCTCCGGGCCTTAAGGCCGATCGGCAGTCCAGCCACATCAGGTAGGTTCCCTCCAGCGGAAGGGCAGTGACCCCGGGAAGTTCATCTTCCAGAAAGCAGTAAACGGTGCGGGCATTGTGCCAGAGGTAGTCCCTCAGCTGGTCCAGCCAGGCCTCGCCGTGGTTGTAGGCAGCCTGCAAGGCCGATACGCCGAAAACGTTCACGTCGCAGCACTCGTTGTCGTTGATGGCCCGGTCCATCTTTTTCAGGACCTCCGGATCTTTGGCAAAGAGGTTGGCAATCTGGATACCGGCGATGTTGAAGGCCTTGGTGGGGGAGATGCAGGAGACGGAATTAAGGACCAGCGGCTCCGGCAGCGTGGCCCAGGGCGTGTAGTCGTGGCCGGGGTAGGTGAGTTCGCAGTGAATCTCATCGGCCACAACAAAGACGTTGTGCTTAAGGCAGATGGTCCCCATCCGCTCCAGCTCTTCCCGGCTCCAGACGCGTCCGGCGGGGTTGTGGGGATTGCAGAGGAGGAAGACCCGCGCCTGAGAGACCTTGGCCTCGAAGTCTTCCCAGTCTATGCTGTACAGTCCGTCCTCATAATGAAGCGGAATCTCCAGCTGGCCGCACTTGTTGTTGCGGATGGCGGGGAAGAAGGCGTTGTAGCAGGGAGTCTGCACCAGCACTTTGTCGCCGGGCACCGTCATGGCCTTGATGGCGGCGGAATAGGCGGCGATCACCCCGGTGGTGGGTACGATGTTTTCCTTGCCGATGCCTTCCCACCCGTGCCGGCGGGAAAACCACCGGCCGATGGCTTCATAGTAGGCGTCCGGCACCAGTTCATAGCCGAAAACACCGTGACTCAGCCGTTTCTGCAGCGCTTCCTGGATTTCCGGCGCTATGCGGAAGTCCATATCGGCCACCCACATGGGCAGCGTGCCGGGATAAAGGTCCCATTTCACGCTCTCCGTGTTCCGGCGGTCCGGACAAGTATCAAAGTCGTATTTTGTCATTCTGAACGAATAATTTCACAGTTTCCGGGGGCTTTCATGTTCCCGTCCAGGATAATCTCCCCGATGCTGCCGGCGCGGATGCTGCCGCTGCGGGGATTCTTTACGGAATGGATGGGGCCTTCTATGGTGGCCCGGACGGAACTGTATTCGAAGGCCAGGTCTGCATCGGCCTCGAAGGTGCAGTTCTCCAGGACCAGGTTTTCGCAGTAGCAGAGGGGTTGGGTGCCGCCAATGTGGCAGTTCACCAGGCGGAGGCCCTTGGAATACCAGCCCAGGAATTCCCCCTGTATGCGGGAATTGTACACGGTGACGTTCTCGCTTTCCCAAAAGGCGTCCTTGGTGTCCATATCGGCATTCCGGATTACCACGTTCCGGGCATACTGGAAGGAATAGTTGCCCTGGAGGCGGAAACCGTCAATATCTATGTTCTCCGTGTGCATGAAGATGTAATCGGCCTTGGCGGCCTGTACATTCCGAAGGGTAACCTGCGTGCAGTCCCAGAAGGTTTCCAGGGCGTTGGGGAGCTGAACGTTCTCCAGATATACGTCGCTGATGCGGCGGAACATCTTGGGCGCTTCCACCAGGCAATCGTACATTTTGCAGCTGCGGGTGTACCACAGGGCCGCCCGGGCGCCTTCGCGGAAGATGCAGTTCCGAACGGTGAAGCCGTCGCATTCCCAAAAGGGGTATTTCCCGTTGAATTCGCAGCCAACGGCCTCAATATCGGCCCCCTCCTTCAAGGACGACTCTCCCGGGCCGATTTTAACGTTCTCCAGACGGAGTCCGTTCCGGCGCATGTACAAGGGTCTTTCGCCCTCGAAATACTGGTCTTTTAAGATTTCCATTAAGAATACCTCTACTACTATATACCTAAAGTTTCGCAAGTGAAAAGTACTTGATTATCAGAATGTAAGGTGCGCTTGCGAAACTTTTCCCACCGCACATTCTTTTATTCACGTTACCCCATCCCTAAATCCCTTCCCTCGGGGAAGGGACTTGCTGACGCCCTTCGGGCTTTAGAAGAGGTGGTTTCGCATTGCGAAACTTTAATATATACGAATTACAAATATAGTTAAAAATCCCTATGATTCAAACTTTCCCGGCTCAGGATGGCCCCTTCCTCCTTCTGCCAATTTGTCAGTCGGGAGGGGCTGGCACAGCAGTTGATATCCCAAAACCGTCCTTCCTTGGGGGAGGGCGGTATATCGAAACTCAAAAACACAAATAATTATGCTAAGACCATTAGGAACCAGAGTGGTGATCGAGCCCAAAGAGGCCGAGACCATGACCGCCGGGGGTCTCTACATCCCGGACAATGCCAAAGAAAAGCCCCAGCAGGGCGAGGTAGTTGCCGTTGGCCCAGGCTCCAAGGACGAACCCATGGAGGTGAAAGTGGGAGAAACCGTGCTCTATGGCAAGTACGCCGGCACAGAGGTAACCGTGGACAACAAGAAATACCTCATCGTTAAACAGTCGGATATTTTGGCAATCCTGTAGATTTTTCGGCCTCAGAATGACAAACCTGTGAATGACAAGCCTGTCATCCTGAGCGCAGCGAAGGATCTTTTAAAACACTAAGTATTATGGCAAAAGAAATCAAATTCAATACAGACGTCCGCGCCGCCATGAAGGAAGGCGCAGATGCATTGGCTAACGCCGTTAAGGTAACCCTGGGTCCCAAAGGCCGCAACGTGGTTATTTCCAAGAAATTCGGTGCTCCCCAGATTACCAAGGACGGTGTAACCGTGGCCAAGGAAGTGGAGTTGGAAGACCAGTTCCAGAACATGGGCGCCCAAATGGTGAAGGAGGTTGCCTCCAAGACCAACGAGCAGGCCGGTGACGGCACCACCACCGCCTCCGTGCTGGCCCAGGCCATCATCAACGTGGGCCTCAAGAACGTTACCGCCGGGGCCAATCCCATGGACCTCAAGCGGGGTATCGACAAGGCCGTGAAGGCTGTCGTAGACAACCTCAAGGCGCAGAGCCAGGCGGTGGGTGAGGACTACTCCAAGATTGAGCAGGTGGGTACCGTATCGGCCAATAACGACGCCCAGATCGGCAAGCTCATCGCCGACGCCATGGCCAAGGTAAAGAAGGACGGCGTTATCACCGTGGAGGAAGCCAAGGGCACCGAGACGGAGGTGAAAGTGGTGGAAGGCATGCAGTTCGACCGTGGCTACATCTCCCCGTATTTCATGACCAACGGCGACAAGATGGAAGCTGTCCTGGACGACGCCTACATCCTTCTCACGGACAAGAAGATTGCCAACATGGAAGACCTGATGCCGGTGCTGGAGCCTGTGGCCCGCGAAGGCAGAAGTCTGCTGATTATTGCCGAAGATGTTGAGGGCCAGGCCCTTACCACCCTGGTAGTGAACCGCCTGCGGGGCACCCTGAAGGTGGCTGCCGTAAAGGCTCCGGGTTTTGGCGACCGTCGTAAGGAAATGCTGCAGGACATCGCCATCCTCACCGGTGCGGTGGTCATTTCCGAGGAGCGTGGCTTCACCCTCCAGAACGCCAACTTGCAGATGCTGGGCAAGGCCGAGAAGGTGACCATCACCAAGGAGAACACCACCATCGTGGGTGGTGCCGGTGATGCATCGGCCATCAAGGACCGGGCCGACCAGATCCGTGCCCAGATTGAGACCACCAAGAGCGACTACGACCGCGAGAAGCTCCAGGAGCGCCTGGGCAAGCTGGCAGGCGGCGTGGCCGTGATTTACGTGGGTGCCACCAGCGAGATAGAGATGAAGGAAAAGAAGGACCGCGTGGATGATGCCCTCAATGCTACCCGCGCTGCCGTGGAGGAAGGTTACCTGCCGGGCGGCGGTGTGGCCTACATCCGCGCCGCCGAGGCTCTTAAGGGCCTCAAGGGCGAGAATGAGGACGAGACCACCGGCATCCGCATCATCGAGCGTGCCATCGAGGAGCCCTTGCGGCAGATTGCCGAAAACGCCGGCGTGGAGGCTTCCGTGATTATCAACAAGATCCGCGAAGGCAAGGCCGATTTCGGCTACAACGCGCGCACGGGCGAGTACGTTAATATGTACGAGGCCGGTGTGATAGATCCCACCAAGGTGGCCCGCGTGGCCCTGGAGAACGCCGCCTCCGTGGCCGGCATGTTCCTCACCACCGAATGCGGCATCGTGGACATCCCGGAGCCCGCTCCGACCGCCCCCGCCATGCCCGCCGGCGGAATGATGTAATGCCATGAAACGCGCGTTACACTTTGTTATAGAAGGTGCCTTGCTGGTAGCGGGCACCTTCTCATGTTCTTCCCCTCAGCGGCAGTGGTCGCCGGCAGGGGAGAGGATTCGGACCGTCTGGGGAGAGGCTGTTACGCCGGAGAATGTGCTGCTGGAGTATCCCAGGCCGATGCTGGTGCGGGAGGACTGGTTGTCGCTCAACGGCCTGTGGGACTATGCCGTGCTGCCGAAAGGGGAGCAGACGGTTCAGCCGGAAGGACAGATACTGGTTCCGTTCTGCATCGAATCGGCCCTCTCCGGGGTGGGACGCCGCGTATCGGCCGATGAAGAGCTTTGGTACCGCACTACCTTCCGGGTACCCAAGGGTTGGAAGGAGAAGGTGCTGCTGCATTTCGGTGCCGTGGACTGGAAGGCCGATATTTGGCTGAACGGCCGGCATGTGGGTACGCATACCGGCGGCTACACGGCTTTCACCTTTGATATTACGCCTTACCTGAAAGGGCACGGCAAGCAGACCCTGGAGGTGCGGGTTCAGGATGGTACGGACAATGACCTGCAGCCCCGCGGGAAGCAGGTTTCCCAGCCTTCCGGCATCTGGTACACCCCTGTGACGGGCATCTGGCAGAGCGTCTGGCTGGAGCCGGTGCCGGAGGCCCATGTGGAGCGCTACGCCGTTACTCCGGATCTCTCCGGCTTTAATTTTACCGTCTTTGCCTCCGAGGCCCAACCTGGAGACCAGGCGGTGATTACCGTTCGGGAGGGCGCCGTGGGCTATGGCGTGGGAGACGCGGACGGTGCCGTTGTGGCATCGGCCAAAGCCGTTCCCGGTGAGCCGGTCCGTCTGGAGGTCGCGGAGCCGCAGCTGTGGTCCCCGGATTCGCCGTACCTGTATGCCGTGGAAATCGGCTTGGAAAGGGAGGGAAAGCTGCTGGATACGGTGAAAGGCTATGCTGCCCTGCGCACGGTGTCCGAGGTCCGGGATGCTGCCGGATTCCGCCGCATCGGCCTGAACGGGGCGCCGCATTTTCAGTTCGGTCCCCTGGACCAGGGCTGGTGGCCCGACGGGCTTTATACGGCTCCTTCCGACGAGGCGCTCCGCTTCGACATAGCCAAAACCCGGGACTTCGGCTTCAACATGATCCGCAAGCATATCAAGGTAGAGCCGGAGCGCTGGTACACCTGGTGCGACCGCCTTGGGATTGTGGTATGGCAGGACATGCCGTCTATTTCCGACAGCCGTTATGGCCGATGGGAACAGTGGAAATGGGCTTCCCCGGAGGATGATTCCCGCCTGGCTCCCGAGGCGCAGGCTGCCTATTATAAGGAATGGGGAGAGATTATCGGCCAATTGTCCAATCATCCGTCCATAGTGGTGTGGGTGCCTTTCAACGAGGGATGGGCGCAGTTCAACACGGCCGAGGCTGTGGCTTTCACCAAACAGGCCGATCCTACCCGCCTGGTGAATTCCGCCTCCGGTGGCAATTCCTATCCGGTGGGGGATATTTTCGACAGTCACAATTATCCGGACCCGCACATGAAGTTCACATCCGGCGGCACGCAGATAGACGTGCTGGGAGAGTATGGCGGCATTGGCTGGGCGGTGGAGGACCACCTGTGGCAACCGGACCGCAACTGGGGCTACGTGCAGTACCACAGCGGGGAGGAAGTGTTTACCCAATACGAAGACTTTGCCCGGCAGCTCATTCCCACCATCGCCCAGGGCGTTTCTGCGGCCGTTTATACTCAAACCACGGATGTGGAAATAGAGGTGAACGGCCTCATGACCTATGACCGCAAGGTGATAAAAATGGATGAGAATAAGTTAAGGTCTGTTAATCAGGCGGTTATCAAATCTTTGTAAAACTTTTTTAAAATTTATTAGAAATTTTCTTCAAAAAAGTTTGTCGAATCAGAAAAAGTTACTACCTTTGCAGTCCCGTTCGGAAACGAGCGGGAATTTTTACGGCCCAGGCCGAAGGGTATTGGGGGTAAAAATTTCAAAGAGTTCATTGAAAAGACTGAAAGGAAAGTACAAGCAAGTACCGGAAAAGTGTAACACTTTTCAAACTTTAAACGAGCGTCAGTTTCTTCAGGAAACTAAGAGCGTCAGGAGCAAGCTAGAGAAATAAGAATATACAATGAAGAGTTTGATCCTGGCTCAGGATGAACGCTAGCGGCAGGCTTAACACATGCAAGTCGAGGGGCAGCGAGGGTAGCAATACCTGTCGGCGACCGGCGAAAGGGTGAGTAACGCGTGAGCAACATACCCGTGGAAGGGGGATAGTCGATGGAAACGTCGCGTAATACCCCGTAACACTGGACATCGCATGTTGACCAGTTGAAAGATTTATCGTCCACGGATTGGCTCGCGTTCCATTAGCTAGTTGGTGGGGTAACGGCCCACCAAGGCGACGATGGATAGGGGTTCTGAGAGGAAGGTCCCCCACATTG
>Ga0265298_10001516_pt1 | contig 34459 bp, 30 predicted proteins | sample AusTroGonzalo_MG_3_FD_193486 | JGI IMG/M metagenome (GOLD analysis project Ga0265298, IMG submission 193486) | Bovine rumen microbial communities from tropical cattle in Woodstock, Queensland, Australia - Gonzalo_01 | ecosystem: Host-associated > Mammals > Digestive system > Stomach > Rumen ... | reverse complement strand
GATACAGTTTTTAGTGTATCTCCTTCCAAATTGTAGTTGAATACCCAAAAATCACCCCAAACAAGAATATCATCGGAATTTTTTTCGTCTACAGCTACAACCGTTTGAAACGGAACACAATATTGTCCCTGAAGATATTTACTGCCTAATTCATTTACTAAGTATCTTTCAATTGCAGGAAAATATGTTGTTTCGTTTTCATTTGTAATGTTTGTAACAACGGAAGTAACAGAAGCCTGTTTTTGTTCTTCAATATTTTTCTGTTTATTTTGGCAAGAAACAAATGATAATGCAACAAAAACTGCAATAAATATAACAATTTTATTCATAATTTTTCTCCTGAAAAATTAAGAGTTGTAAGTTTCAAATAAAACTTTAAGAAGTTGTTGCCCTTTTAGCATTGTTTTATAGTCGACATATTCGTTAGCCGAATGCATATTACATACCGTTGCCAACCCTATTAAATACGGAGAAAACTTTTCACCCTTTGCATTTGTTTTATTGGCATAAATATGGGTTTCGGCTCCTGCATGAAATGATGAAATTTCCGGTTCTATACCGACTTGTCGGGCAACTTTTTCAAATAAAACCGGCATATATTCATCGTTATTTTTTTCAAACATCGGTATTTTTTCGGCAAAAACAATTGTTGCCGTTGCAATGCCTTTATATTTTTTATTAAATGTATCAACTGTTTTTTGCATGGTTTGGATAAGTTCTTTTTCTTTTGCTTTATTTGAACTTCTTATTGAATATGTTGCTTTGGCATCGGTATTTATAACATTTGTAACATTCAAATTGCCTGCCGAAATACCGCCGATATTACAGGAAGTTACAACTTTACCGTTTGCACTGTAAAAAACTCCTTGCGGCATATCGGAAACCAAATCCGCAATTAATTTTGCCGCATTTTTTCTTGTGTTATCTTCAATATCATTTGCGGAATGTCCGCCTTTCGGTGAGTTTACTTTCAACTCTACGGTTACATAATTTGCACCTGAAATTAAACATTGTCCCAACGAATCACTGTCTAAAACCAGCACATATTTTGAATTTATTTTTGAAAAATCGGTATTTTTAATACCGGTCATTCCGTTTTCTTCATCCCTTGTAAAATGAAGTTCCAACCCTCCGTGTTTTACATCAGAGCTTTTTACAAGTTCTTTTGCAAAATACAATGCATTTGCAACCCCTGCTTTATCGTCGGCACCAAGTGTTCTGCCTTTGGCTTTTATCAAATTGCCGTCCAAATAAATGTCAATCGGAGAAGCATCACCAACAACATCAATATGTGCAGATAATAAAATAGGGTTTTTTGTTATATCCGTTGCCGGTATTGTTATATAGATATTTTTATAATCATCCGTTTGGCAGGGCAAATTATTATTTTTACAATAATTACAAATCCAATCTGCAACTTTTTCTTCCTTCAGTGACGGGGAAGGAATTTCCGCAAGAGAACAAAATAAATTTATTAATTCGTTTTCTTTTCTTAATTCACTAATATTCATAATGTGCTCCTATATTTTTAAAAAAGCGAAAAAGGTGAAAATACACTTTTTTCGCTTTAGATACAATATTGAATTCAAAATAGAATTTTATATTAAAAAATAAAATTAAAAGGCATAACCGACGGAAGCGGTATATTTTGAATATTTAAAATCAACTTTATCTTCTTTACCGGCTTTACCGTTATTGAAAGAATAAAGGAGTTCAAAAACTATATGGCTTACAACTATACCGATACCTACACCATAGTATAAACCGCCATCCATATCAACTGATTTTTTTAAAGTATCATCGGGATTAAACAGGTTATAACCTACTTGCCCGACAACATAACCGTATTTATAAGGTTCTGTAGGTTTTGACCTTACCTTAACAGACAAATACATAGGAAGCATCCAAAACTCACCTTTATCAAATTTTGCATTTCTGGGGTTACAACCGCTTATACCTGCACCTATACCGACGATATTTTTAATATAATGATAAAATTCGGCACCGAAACTTGCTCCGTTAGGTGCCGATACTTTTTCATCACCTGCTTCATAGTCACCGTTCCAATCGTAACCTGCTTTTATAACAAATTCATTTTTCTTTTCTATTACATTATTTAATTCTTCGTCCAAATCCAATGTTGTGATAATATCACGATTTGCTTTTTCATCGGTTTTTATTTCTTTAATATCTTTTTTGCTGACTTTAATTAAATCGGAACCCTGTATCACAAAAATAACATTTTCATCCTGATGAGGAATGCTCCCCTTATAAGTTGTTCCGTCATTTAAAATTACCGTTTCCGCGGTTAAAAAACTTGTAAATAAAAATAAAACAAAAATTACACCAACCGTCTTAAAACTAAGATTTAAAATATTCATATATGGTCCAACCTCCTATAAGTATAAAAACTATACCGGATATTAATTTTAAAGGAATTTGTTGAAGATATGTTTTTGCAAAAGTTCCTGCAAGTACCGCAATTGCCGAAGATAATGCAAGTGCTGCAGCAGATGCAACAAAAACGGAAAACGGTGACAATTTTGAATCCGTTGAAAACAATAATGTTGCTATTTGTGTTTTATCGCCTAACTCTGCAAGTAAAACCGCCAGAAAAACAGCAAAAAATGCACTCATAAAAACCTCTTGTTAACTTTCTATTCTTACTTTTACGGTTTTTGATTTTACTATTGAAAGTTTATCAATTTCTTTTAGTGCTTCGTCTATATTTTCGCTATATGCTCTGTGGGTTGTTACTATAATTGAAACCTTTTTATTTTTATTTCTGTCGTCCTGATACAAACTTGCAATTGATACTCCGTGCTGTCCCAAAATACCTGAAATTTTTGAAAGCACACCGGGTCTGTCAACTACGGAAAATCTTAAATAATAGTCGCTTTTGCTTTTGCCGTGCGGTAAAAATTTAACAACTTTTTTCTTTGAATAACCGACATTTTGAACAAGCCCCGCCGTTCCGTTTGAAACGAATTTTGACAAATCGATGATGTCGGATACTACAGCCGATGCTGCAGGTAACTGCCCCGCACCCTTACCGTAAAATACAACATCGTCGGAAGCATCGCCGGTAATTTTAACCGCATTATATTCATTGTGAACCGTTGCAAAGAAATTATGATGGTCGATTAAACACGGTTCCACCCATAAATCGATACCTTTATCGGTTTTTATTGCAGAACCTATTAACTTAAATACATAACCGAAATCTCTTGTTATTTTAACATCTTCGACATCCAACTTGTCTATACCTTTTACCCTTATATCACTTACTTTTATCCAACTGCCCCAAGCAAGCGAAGATAAAATGGCAAGTTTGTTGGCTGTATCGTAACCTTTTACATCTGCCGTCGGGTTAGCTTCCGCAAAACCTGCCTGTTGTGCATCTTTTAAAGCGGTTGCATAATCGGTAGCTTCGTTTGTCATTTTACTTAAAATAAAATTCGTGGTTCCGTTTAATATTCCTTTAATACTTTTTATTTCATTACCCGCAAGTCCTTCGTTTAAGCCTTGTATTACCGGAATTACACCGCCGACCGAAGCTTCAAAATAAACCATTTTTTTATTTTCTTGTGCCAACGAAAATATTTCGTCCCAATATTTTGCAAGAACCGCTTTGTTTGCGGTAACTACATTTTTACCGTGCTTTAAACTTTCTGTAATAACCGTTCTTGCCGGTTCATAACCGCCTATCAATTCAACGACGATATCAATTTCAGGGTCTGCTATAACGGTATTGAAATTTTTTACATAAAGTTGAGGTTTATCTATAGGATTTAAGTCGCAAATTGATTTTACATTTATTTTTACACCTGCTTTTGCAAGTGCAATAGCTTTATTTTTTTCCAAAATTTTTACAACACCTTTACCGACGGTGCCGTAACCTACCAAACCGATATTTAAAGTTTTTTTCATAAATTTTTACCCGTTTTTTGTAAATTTTTTTAATCTTAAAAGAGCATCATGGAACCGTCTGTCGTGAGTAACCAAAGAAATTCTGACATAACCTTCCCCGTTTGCACCGAAACCTACACCGGGGGAAACAACAACACCCGTTTCTTTAAGTAACCTTTCCGCCACAGACAAAGAGCCTTCCTTTTTTAAATTTTCGGGAAGCCCTGCCCAAACATACATTGTTCCTTGTGTTCTTTTTGCATGCCAACCTATTTTGTTTAAACCGTCAACCATTTTTATCATTCTTCTTTCATATATTTGTGCCTGTTGACGAACACATTGTTGCGAACCGTTTAATGCGGCAACGGCTGCAAGCTGTATGAAAGTGGAAACACCGTAATCCAAAAACGATTTGAATTTTTCCAAAGGATATATCAGTTGTTTTGCCCCGCAACACCAACCTACCCGCCAACCGGCCATATTGAAAGTTTTTGAAAACGAATGAAATTCAACGGCACAATCTTTTGAACCGGGGAATTCAAAAACGGAATTACAAACGGCATCACCGAAAGTAAGTTCCGAATAAGCATTATCCGATACCAAAAGTATATTATATTTTTTACAATATTTTATTGCTTCCTTCCAAAAAGAAGTGTCCTTTACAAAAGCTGCCGTCGGATTGTTCGGGTAATTCAACAACATTATTTTTGCTTTTTTAGCAACACTTACCGGTATTTTTGAAAAATCGGGCAAATAGTCATTTTCTTCAAGTAACGGCATTGAATGTATTCTGCCGCCCGCAAGAATAACACCGTTAAAATGTGCGGGATATGCCGGGTCGCAAACCAAAACATAGTCTCCCGGATTTAAGTAAGCCATACACAAATGAGCAATACCTTCTTTTGAACCTATAAGTGCAAGTATTTCACTGTTGAAATCCAAGTCCACACCGAACCTTCTGCCCATCCAGCCTGCAACAGCCTTTCTGAATTTAGGCATACCTTTTGCTTGCGGATAACCGTGTGTTCTCGGATGATGTTTAACGGTATCGCATAAACAATCAACAATATGGCTTGGTGTCGGCATATCGGGGTTACCGATACTTAAATCTATAACATCAAGTTTTTTTTGATATGCTTCCAACTTTAATTTATGTATTCTTGTAAATAAATAAGGAGGAAGAGAATCCAATTTTTCCGACGGTTTTAATTTTATCATAAATTACTTTGTATTATTTTCCTTAAAGTTGTTGTAGGTTTAAACGAAACTTTTTTTCCTGCAGGAACAGGAATAACAGTTCCGGTTTTAGGGTTTCTGCCTTGCCTTGCTTTTCTTGCTTTTGCCCTAAAAGAACCCAACCCCGATAAAGAAATAGTTTCTCCTTTTTTTAAATTATCCTGGATAACCTTAACAAGTGCTTTTATTGCGGAATTGACATCGGCTTGTGTTAAGCCCGAAATATCCGATACCTGTTTTACAATATCAGGTTTTTTCATAATATCTCCAATGACAAAATATTAAAACTCATTGAAAATATAATAAAAATCAATAAAAAAGTCAATATTTTTTGTATAGTATGATTTATATATTTGTTTTTAAATTAATAAACTTCTGCATTTTTTATGTTTAAATTTGTTATAATAAAAAGAATACTGTTAATTAACGGATAATATAAAATGAGAAAAGATACAGGCATAGTTGAAACCAAATATTTTACTTTTAAAAATTTTGTTCTTGAAAATGAACAAGTTTTGCCGGAAGTAACAATAGCTTATGAAACTTACGGAAAATTAAACGAACAAAAAAATAATGCTATTTTAATAACACATGCTTTTACCGGTGATGCACATTGTGCTGGATACCACCAAGGAGATAAAAAACCGGGTTGGTGGGACACGATGGTAGGACCGGGCAAAGCTTTTGATACGGATAAATTTTTTGTTATAGCATCCAATGTTTTAGGCGGTTGTGCGGGAACAACGGGACCTGCTTCAATAAACCCCGCAACCGGTGTTGAATACGGAACGGATTTTCCGGCAATAACAATTTCGGATATGGTAAAAGCTCAAAAAAAGTTAGTTGAGTTTTTCGGTATAGAAAAATTGTTATCCGTTGCCGGCGGCTCAATGGGCGGTATGCAGGTTTTACAATGGGCAATGAATTTTCCGGAATTTATATATTCGGCAATTCCTATAGCTGCTACATTAAGGTCTACCCCGCAACAAATTGCTTTTAACGAAGTGGGAAGGCAGTCTATTATGGGTGATGTCGAATGGAAAAAGGGACATTACTACGGCGGGAAAGAACCTGCCAAAGGCTTGGCTGTTGCAAGAATGTTGGGACACATAACATACATGAGTGATTATTCCATGCAGAAAAAATTTCCCGTTAAAAACCCCGAACCTAACGAAAATTTTGATTTCAATGCGGATTTTGAAGTTGAAGAATATTTAAGATACAGGGGAAGTTCTTTCGTTAAAAGATTTGATGCCAACAGTTATTTGTATTTATCAAAAGCCATCGATTATTTTGATGTTCAAAAAGATAATTTTTTACCCGAAGAAAAAAATTTGGATATAAAATTTTTGGTTATATCTTTTAAATCGGATTGGCTTTATCCTCCTTATCAATCGGAAAATATCGTTAAACATTTAAAAATGAAAGGGCAGGAAGTTACATACTGTAATATATATTCAACTTACGGGCATGATGCTTTTTTGTTGGAAATAAAAGATGAAACTCATTTAATAAAAAACTTTTTAAATAATTTATATAACGAGGTTTTTGAAAGTGGCGGCAAATAAAAATCTTTTATTATCGCATTTTAAAATTGCCGATATCGTAACCGAAAAAGCAAAAGTTTTGGATTTAGGTTGCGGTAACGGGGATTTGATGCAATATTTGGAACAAACAAAAAAAGTTAATGCACAAGGTGTTGAAATTTCCGAAGAAGCAATATATAAATGTGTTGAAAAAGGTCTATGTGTGCTGCATTCGGATATTGATAATTCGTTGGATTCTTACCCGGATAACAGTTTTGATTTTGTTATTTTAAGCCAAAGTATGCAGCAGGTAAAAAAAATAGACGAAGTTTTTAAACAATGTTTAAGAATAGGGAAAAAAGTTATAGTATCCTTTCCTAATTTTGCAAACATATCTTTAAGGTCAATGTTGTTTTTCAGAGGGATGGCCCCCGTTGCAAAAGCATTGCCGAACAAATGGAACGATACCCCAAACATAAGGTTTTTAAGCATTAAAGATTTTGAAAATTTTTGTAAAGATAATAATTATAAAGTTATAGAAAAATATTTTATAAGTAACAGCAAATATGTTCATATAATGCCTAATTTATTTGCACAACAGGCAGTATTTGTTTTAACAAAATAAAATTTTATCTGATTTTACTAATGAAAAAATTTTCTAAACTATTATTAAAACTAACCGTTTTTATTTTATTTCCGCAATTAATTTTTTCAATTCCCGTAAGTTACAATACTGATGCAAAACAAGTATATCAAAATATAAATACCGGCAGTTTTTCACAAAAAAAACTTTGGTATAACCTCGATTCAAACATAGATTTTATAAGTAATTCCGTTCAAACATATACCAACGAAAGTTCCGAAACGGTATTGGAATTGGAAACGACATATATGACGGAATTTGATTATGAACCCGATACGAAAACGGTTTTATTGGAATATGAACAAAAAGATAAAATTTTAATTAAAAGTGAAGGAAATGTTTCACTGCAGACAAAATATATTGATGCCTATGACAATGAAATTTCCGCAGGTTATCCTAAAATTTATTATAAAAAAGAAAATTCCCAAAGTCCTTTTACCGAACAACAACTTACAAGCAAAGGCAACAATATTTTTTATATTGATTTGAATTTGGATTATGGTGTATATGATTATTATTTTAATGCAAAAAACGAACATTATCCGGATGAGTTTGTATCGGAACAACAAAAACTTATAATAACCGAAAGGCCTAAAAATTTTAATTTGGTATCTCCGAAAAATGTTGAAATTGATGATGAAAAGCAGGCAATTCTCGACACAAATGTAATTTTTAAATGGGATGTTTTGCCGGGTGTTGAAGGAGATACTTTAACAAACACTTTGTATTACGGAACAAATAAAACCGATATGCAAAAAATAGATTTAAACGAAGCAACCGAATACGAAATACCGAAACTTAACCCGAGAACAAGATACTATTGGAAAGTATCAATTCAAAACCAATACGGTGCCCAATTGGCAGATGAACAAATTTATACTTTTATAACCGGCGGTAATATTAAAAAAGCTTACAATGCTCCAAATCCTTTTAACCCGCAAAAAGGAGAAAATACCGATATTCTTTTTTATATGTCCGATTCCGGAAGAGCCGAAATACATATATATTCCGAATACGGTGATAAAATAAAAAGTTTTTCCGTCAACAATTTGGCAAGCGGTAATAATTATGTTACTTATAACGGCACGGATGATAAAGGAAATATTCTTTATAACGGAACATATCTGTGTATTATCAAGAAAAAATATACGGGAAGAACTGAAACGGAAAAATGCAGATTGTTAATAATAAAATAATCATTATTTTAGGTTTAATAATTTTAGCAACGGTAAACATTTATGCATCGGGTAAAAGAAAAAATTTTCTTTCACACGGACCGTCGGTTTCTTCTTTTGCACAAGGTGAAACGGTTTTAAACAATTTAAACGAACCGTCGATAATTTTTTATAACGATTCGTTAATGTCTTTTTTTAACTACAATTCCGTAAGTTTGGCAAGATATAATTTATTTGAAGGTTCCTCATATAACAGTGCAGCGGCAAATATTAAAATATTAAACAATTTACATTTGGGGTTGGCTGCAGTTAATTTGGCAAGCGGTGATGTTGAAATAAGAAAAAGTATTTTTGATTCGGCAAAAACAGTTAACACAAACCAATGGGAATATATTTTATCAGCTTCGTTTATGATAAATAAAATAGAAACTTCAGTCGGTATAAATGCAAAATATATTGTTATGGATTTATACGAAGCAAAAGATTGGGGTACAAGTTTTGATTTGTCCGTATCAAAATTTTTTAAAAATGTTGACTTAAATATTACACAAGCAACAATAGGTGTAGGTTTTTCGGCAAATAATATAATTGGAACAGGTATTAAACTTGATACATACAAAGAAGATTTTCAAAATATTTTTATATTAAGTTCAATGCTTTCGGTACCGACAAAATTAAGGTTACAATCTCAAGATACTTTTACAATTTCACTTGATATCAGAAACGAAGATTCCTATAACGATTTATATGCCGGTCTGGAATACAGACTGCTTGATAAATATTCAATAAGAGCAGGATATTATCCCGAACACATTACTGCCGGGTTCGGTTTGATAGTTTCTTATTTTGTTGTAAATTACAGTATGGATTTTAACGAAGTGGATTTAATAAACAGGTTTTCTTTGGCTTTCAGATGGACAAATAAAAATAAAGAACCATCAACTAACGACGAGCTGAAAATTGAAGCCGAACAAATGCTTAAAACGGAAAAGCTGTCTCAAAAAGAAGCGGATAAAACTTTTGTTAAAGCAAAAAAATTCTACTCGCACGGACAATATTTGTATGCTACCGAATTATTGCAAAAATTAATAATAGATTATCCTTCTTATGATTCTCCTTTATTTTATTACAATAAAATAAAAAAATTAATGGATGAAAATTCCGTTTCAATGACGGCAAACGATTTTTCTTCTTATGCTTATTGGAACGGTTATAAAAATTATTATGAAGGCAACTACGGACAAGCTTCAAAGGAATGGGCAAAATATTTACAGTTTGATAAAGAAAACAAAGAGATACAGGAATATTACACTAAAGTTCAGACTATTTTAAAAGATGAATTTGAAGAAAAAGAACAGAAAAAATTTGAACTTGAAGCAAATACAATGTTGGAAGACGGTATCCTTAAATTTGATAATAAAAAATGGATAGCTTGTATAAAACAAATGGAAAAATTACAAAATTTCGTTACGGCCTCAAACAGAACTTCGGCATTCAATTATTATCAAAAAGCAAAAGAGTATATAGATAAAGCCGTTTATAATTTGTCTTTAACTTTAAAACAAAACAATAATGTTCAGCCTAAAAACGAACAAAAAGAAAATGTTATAAAACATGAAATTGTTGAAATTGACGAGAAAACAGCCGATATAAAATACAGGGAAGGTTTAAGCTTATATGCAAAAGGTAAATATTTTGAAGCCGAAAGAATGTGGGAACTTACTTTAAGATTAAACCCCAATCACATAAAAGCCCAAACCGCCCTAAACCATATAAGAAATAAAAAATAATTTAATTATTATACGGCTGTTTCGCCTTCCTCACCGGTTCTGATTCTTATTACTCTTTCTACGGGATAAACAAATATTTTACCGTCGCCTATATCACCTGTTCTTGCTTTTTTTATTATAACTTCTATAACTTTATCAACCATTTCATCTTTTACGATAACTTCAATTTTTGCTTTCATAATAAAATTTACACTGTATTCTTTGCTTCTGTAAATTTCTTTATGTCCGCCCTGTTTACCGAACCCTTCAACATTGGATTTGGTAAGTCCGTTTACTCCTATTTCGGTAAGAGCATTTTTTATATCTTCAACAATATAAGGTTTTACTATTGCACAAATTTTTTTCATTATTCCTCCCAATATTTATTGCGACATTACTTCCATCCCTCTATCCCTCTATACATCGCCGTTAAAAACGGTATCCGCTTTCGCCGTGTTGCGACAAATCAAGCCCTTCCAATTCTTCTCTGTCTGAAACTCTTAAGCCCATAGTTTTATCAATAACTTTCAATATAATAAAAGATACTACAAAAGCATAAACTATTGTTGCAATAACACTTATTACCTGAATTTTAAGAAGTGTTACTCCGCCGTCGGCACCGTCGGGATTAACTAATGTGGTTGCAAAAATACCCGTAAGCAATGCACCTGCAATCCCGCCTACTCCGTGTACACCGATAACATCAAGAGAATCATCATAACCGAACCTTTCCTTTAAGTTTACGGCAAAAAAACATATTGCTCCGCCTGCCAAACCTATAAACAAAGCAGAAACCGGAGTAACAAACCCTGCTGCAGGTGTAATGGCAACAAGCCCTGCAACGGCACCCGATATCGAGCCTAAAACTGTCGGTTTTCCTCTATATATCCATTCACTTAAAGACCAAGAAACCAATGCTGCTCCTGCAGCAATGTGAGTTACAACAAATGCCGAAACGGCCAAGCCCGATGCAGCCAATGCACTTCCCGCATTAAAGCCGAACCAACCTATCCATAAAATTGCAGCACCTATAAATGTTAACGGTAAATTGTGCGGCGGCATTGCCTCGTGGTGATAACCTCTTCTTATACCCATTATAAGTATTGCTGCAAATGCCGATGTTCCCGATGCAATATGAACTACAAGTCCGCCCGCAAAATCAAGCCCGCCGAGATTTTTTATCCAACCGTCTTGTCCCCATACCCAATGTGCTATAGGACAATAAACAATTGTAAGCCAAACAACAATAAACAATATAAAAGACTTAAACTTAAATCTTTCCGCAAATGCACCGGTAATAAGTGCAGGTGTTAAAATTGCAAACATCATTTGAAAAGCCATAAATAATTGGTGCGGTATTGTTGACGAATATGTCGGGTCAGGTTCAAAACCGACACCGTCAAGAAAAGCCCATTTTAAACTGCCTATTACATGCCCGACATCCGGTCCGAAAGCCAAACTGTAACCGTAAACAAGCCAAATTGTTGTCGCAATTCCCAAAACTACAAAACTTTGCATTAATGTTCCCAATACATTTTTTCTTCTAACCATACCGCCGTAAAACAATGCCACTCCCGGTGTCATTACCATAACAAGAGCTGCACAGATAATTATAAATGCAGTATCTGCAGCACTTACATTATTTACTTCTTGAACTACAACTTCCGTTTCCTGTTCAATTTCTTGTGCATATACGGGAGCAAATACACTTAAAGAAATTAAAAACAAGAAAACACCGATTAACAACTTTCTCATTTTTCTCCCTCCTTTTATTTTTTTTTGTTTTTATTAGCTAAGCGAGTTTATTTTTTTACTTCTAATTTTGCATTTAGCTTCTTTATGTACCATCCGCTATCGCTTTCATTTATGTACACTGCAGTCGGCAAATGCTTCATTATAAGTAAAAACTCAGAAACTCTTGTATTGCTAAGAACAACAACAAAAATGTAAACTATAAAAGAACATTTATTACAAAAAGAAAGAAGTCCGAAAGAGCTCTCTTTCGGACTTCTTTGTCCTTAATCTAATTTATAATGTACAATGTAAAATATAAAAAATAAAAGGTGCTTAAAGATTCTCATCCTTAAGCACCTTTGCTAAGTTATTAAATTATTGAGCATATTTTATAACAAAAAAATTCTTTTGTCAAATTTTATACATTTATGAGTTTTTTATATATAATATCGTTTGTGAAGAAATAAAAGAGGATTATAAAATGTTTTCAAAAAACAAAAAGCTGTTAATATATTTATTATCATTTATCCTGTTCTGTATAATATTAACAATCGGTTATTTTTTTTATAATAAAAATTCCAATATTCCCAACATTGCAGATTTTTTGGGTTCATGGACAGAGGTAAATGCAGGCAGGATATATATAGAAATTAACAAGAAAAACAACAAAATAGAAGTTATTTATGGCGGTGCAAATTCCGCATATTCTCATAGTCAATCACAATTTGAATGTGAATATGATAAGGAAACAGGAAATTTAATTTCTTTTGGAGCAACACATACAGACCAGTTTTTATCTTGTAACGGTTACAGTTACAATGATGATATGGAAAAATTTTTTGAATATTATGACAAAAATCCGGATTTGGCAAAAGACGAATATAAAACATATACCGATAATAAAAAAAGAGTTATAAAAATTAAAAAAGGAACAAAAAAACATTTTATAGTTGATGATGAAGAATATATGGATGAAAATAAAAAAAATGAAATCAAAAAAAATTATGAAAATATGGGATTATATTTTGAAAACGATAAAGATACGGTTTTTTATAAATACAAAAAGCAGAAATGAAAACAAACTTGGGATTAAATTTTGAGAAGTTTTAAATTCTTTGTATCATTGAGAAAAAATATGAATTTTGATAATATTATTAAATATAAATTACCGAAAATAAAATAATTATGAGGTTTTATGAAAATTTCAAATTTGCTGTTAAAAATTTTTATCAACACTGATTTACAAAAAGATATTTTGTTTTTAAGAAGTATAGATTTTTTTGGTGAATTAACTATGTTTCAATTAAAAAAGCTCCGTGCCCATATGCATAAAAAAACTTATATGCAAAAAGAAATTATTTATAAAAAAGGACAAGAAGCAAAATTACTTTGTGTTGTGAAATCCGGTAAAATAGAATTAGATGAGGAGAAAAATAAAAGAGTTATACAAAAAAGAGGTTGGTTCGGTCAAAAATATGTTTTTAATGGTGATGAAGTTTATACCAACACAGCAACGGCATTAGAAGATAGTGAAATATTCTTGCTGTATAAAGATGAGATTGAAGATTTGATGGAAAAAGATAAGGCTATAGGATTTAATATGTTTAAAAAAATATTAAAAATGCTTTATGCGAGAGAAAGAAATGAAAGATACTAGAATAACAAAAATTTTCATTATATCTCTTTTGCTGTTGTTTGCTTTGTTTGGTATACTTTATATATCAAGACAAATTATTGTTCCGTTTATAGTGGCAGGCTTAATCAGCTATTTAATTTCCCCTATAATAAACAAAATTATGTTGTTAGGTATTAAAAGATGGGTTGCTGTTAGCTTTTTTACTGTGTTGATTATAGCTGTATTTACTTTTATTCTTGTTTTATTGGTTCCTGTAATAAATACGGAAATAAAAACCCTTACGGAAAATTATCCCAAATATGAAACACTTATTAAAGAACAATGCAACGATATTGCTGAAAAATATCCGATTTTAAAAAAATATACAGATAGTATTGCCGCTACAACAGAAAATTCTGAAAATAGTATTATGGATTTGGTTATAAGTAAATTGGAAACATTACCGGAACATATAACATCGGTGATATCTACGATAACACTTATAATTTTAATCCCGATAATAACTTTTTTTATGTTGTTGGGTGCAAATAAAGCTAAAGAAGGTTTTCTTCAGTTTATTCCCGCAAAATATGTTGAATTTTTTATATCTTTTATATATGAAGTAAATTTCGTTTTAGGCGGCTATATCAGAGGGCAAATTATTGAAGTTTTTTTTATAGGAATAGCAACAAGTTTAATTTTAGCATGTTTTAATATTGAATATGCATTAACAATAGGTATCATTTCAGGTTTATTTAATGTAATACCTTATCTTGGCCCTGCCGTAGCTATGGTGTCCGGAGTTCTTGCAGCAGCAATACAATATAAATCAATTACGATTGTCTTAGAAGTTTTTATTGCATTGGAAATTATACAACAAATGGACGGGCATGTAGTTCAGCCTTTAATTGTCGGTAAAAATGTAAATTTAGGTCCTGTCACAATGATTTTTGCTTTATTGTTCGGTGCAAATGTCGGTGGAATTATCGGAATGCTTGTTTCGGTTCCCGCATTTGCCATATCTAAAAATATACTTATAATATTTACAAATAGATATAGAAAGTCTTTATTGAAACAATAGATACCGTAACAATTTTAGTATAACATAAGTCTAAATAATATAAATTTTATAATGGAGAAAAAAATGAAAAAAATATTTACCCTTTGTTTTTTGTTTTTGTTGTCAGCCGTAAGTTTATATGCGGATAAAACAAGTAATTTGTTTGTAATAGAAAGAAGCAAAAATGCAAATGTTGTAAATTATGATGCCGTATTGAGTGACGACGGGAAAATAAATGAAAAAAATCCTATAGATGCTTATTGGTTGTTATATGCATATAAAAACGGAGAAAGAGAAGAACTAAGTGCTTTTGATAAAAAAGCTTATGGTTATCAAACAACTTACAATAAGGAAAAAGGCAATTTTGATTTTATATTAAAAGCCGTTAAAGAAAAACCTATGGTTTTGGATTTATATGATAATGTTCCTAAAGCAGTAATAAAAATAAATGATGTGGATTGTTTTTTGGAAAAAGTTTATATTGAATCCAAAGACGGTGCATTGGGAATTCCTAAAGTAAGTTTTTATGAATTATTCGGTAAAGAAGTTGCAACAGGCAATCCCCAACAACAAAAAATATCAGTTAAATAAAATTTTACCGTACATATAGTTTTGAAAAAAGGTGCTTAAAGATTTTCATCCTTAAGCACCTTTGTTTTTTATAAATATAAAAATTGATAATGTAAAATTACTTATCGGTAATTTTAGAAGGATAAATTCCGTCGAAGCAAGCACAACAAAATTTTGTTGTATCATGTTCGTCGGTGCAACAAGCTTTTTTCATGTTGTTGATATCAAGAAAAGTTAAACTGTCAACATTTAAAAATTCTTTTATTTCTTCGTTACTTTTCATTGCCGATATAAGTTTATCTTTATTCGGTGTATCTATTCCGTAAAAACAAGGTGATATTACAGGCGGACACGACAGTGCAAAATGAATTTCTTTGGCACCTACATCTCTTAAAATTCGAACAATTTTTTGTGCCGTTGTTCCCCGAACTAATGAATCATCTATTAGAACAATTTTTTTACCATCGATAACATCTTTTATCGGGAACAATTTTAACCTTGCCGTAACTTCCCTCATTTTTTGAGACGGTTTTATAAAACTTCTGCCTACATAATGGTTTCTTATAAATCCCGTTTGAAATTTTATTCCCGACTGTTCCGCAAAACCTTGTGCGGAAAATATTCCCGTATCCGGAACGGGAACAACAATATCGGCTTTAATATCTTTCATTTGTTTTGCAAGATATTTTCCCATTTGAACTCTTGCATTTTTAACACTTTTATTACATAATACACTGTCAGGTCTTGAAAAATATACCTGTTCAAAAATACAAAACTTTTCTTTTTCTTTTTTATCAAGATAAATATCTTCTATAATTTTACCGTTTTCTATTACAATAACTTCGCCCGGATTAACATTTCTTATAAAAGTTCCTCCTGCAGCATCTATTGCGGAAGTTTCCGAAGCAAGTATGTAAGAATCTTTTGTTTTACCTAAAACAAGCGGCCTAAACCCGAACGGATCACGAACACCTACAAGTTTATTTCCGATAATAAATATTAAAGAATAGGCACCTTCTAATTTTGAAACTGCATTTTTTATAAGTTGTCCTGCAGAATTTCCTTTATTTTTTGCAACTAAATGTGCAACTATTTCGGTATCTGATGTATGATTAAATATTGAACCGGCTTGTGCAAGTTCTTTTTTTATTGTTTCACAATTTGTAATGTTTCCGTTATGAGCAACGGCAATGTTACCGTGAATACAATTGAAAACAAACGGTTGTGCATTTAATAATGTGCTTTCGGAATGTGTTGAATACCGAACATGCCCTATACAAACTTTGCCTGTTAATGTATTTAATATTTTTTCTTTAAATATTTGTGACACAAGCCCCATAGATTTATGTGTAATGTAATTTATACCGTCGTTATTTGATGTTATACCTGCGGACTCTTCTCCCCTATGTTGTAATGTTAAAAGGCCTACAAAAACAAACATTGAAGCGGTTTCATTGTTTTCTATTCCGAATATCCCGCACATACATATTGCTCCTTTTGAATGACTTATTGCGACCACATATTTTTAACTACACATTTGCATTTGGCTCCTTTATGTACCAATTGCTTTCGCTTTCTTTTTGTACACCGCAGTCACCAAATGCTTCGGTTCGTTTTAAACTATGTGGTCTTTAACGACTAAACCTAATAAGCGATAAAAATCACTTCGTAATTTTTGAAATTATAAAAAAACAAAAAGGTGCTTAAAGATATTCATCCTTAAGCACCTTTGCTTTTTACCATTATTAAGTTGTTGCATAAATTTTATAACAAATTTTTTTTCTTGTCAAATTATAAAGTCAAAAAAATTATCTTTTGAAATAATTAGCTTAAATTCGGGCTTATTGAATAGCCTAATTAAATCTAATTAGGCTATTGATTGCTTATAATTAATCTTTGATTAATTTAATCCAAACCATAAGTTTATGGAATTGGTGGTAATTTTTTATTTTGGATTTTCCTGAATTTTCGGAATTTTCTAAAATAATATATTTTTAAAATGTATTTATTTTTTTAGTTGACATAATTTGATAAATTGATTATACTAGCATTGTCCCCGTGTAGTGGGGGGTTCCAGCTGCTTTGCAGCTTACTGGCCCCGAGACCCTGCGGGGATTTTTCATTTGACAATTTTTGGTTCTTTGATTATAATATCATTGTTGGATAGGTTGCACCCCAACTTGTGAAGTTGGGTAAAAGCGACCTATCCAATTGTTTTTAGAGAGTTTTGAAATTATGAATTTTAGCTACACTCTCAGCTGATGGTTTACCCACAGTTTGGGCAGTATCCGGAATTGAGTGACCCAAAAGCTCGCCGGAATTGTAGCTTCTTTACCAAACGGAAGAGCAGAAGCGACCTGCTGCCCATCGAGGTTTAACCTCTTTGTTATGATGGATTGGTCCCCATCCCGTTTGGTATTTATTATTTATAGAGAACAGATCACAAGTCATAACGACTAAATGTAGGTATGGCTTGTATAGAAGTGGATTTAGCACTAACCTTGCCACTATCACCTGTTCTCTTTTTATTTGTCATAAAATATACCAAGTGTTGTAATAATTTGTATATTTTATAAATTATTTGCTTGATTTTTCTCTGTTACATTGTCTGCATAACATTTGACAGTTTTCAATAATAGTTTTGCCACCTTCTATCCAAGGTTTTATATGATCTGCTTCCATTTCTTCTATTTCAAAATATTTTTTACAAATTTTACATTTTCCCTTTTGTTTTTCATAAATTTTTCTTTTCATATTATCGCTAAACTTTCTAATATTTAAATGCTTTTCTTTTCTATCAAATAAGTATTCATATATTCCTGTTCTTGATGTCACATCATCATCTTCCATTAACTTTTGGATTTCTTTTTCTAAATCATTAGAGTTGTAATTATTATCTTTATATTTGTTATATAAAAATCCCCACTCTATGGTTTTCATTTCTTTTCTATATTTAGGAAATAATCTATTAACCCAATCAATTACACTTTGAAAATATTGCCACAATTCATTTGCATCTTTATCTTTTTGATGTTTTCCCATATATTCACGAATATTTTTATCATCTTTTGAAGATATTATCCAACTTATTACTGTTTCCAAATATTCTTGTCTTATAGGACTGCCACTCATATATTTTTCTGCAATTTTATATGCAGGACATCCCGTTTTACTAAAATATTTTTTTGCATCAATTAACCATTCTCCCGTATAAATTGCATTTCTCAATTCCTGGTCTGTTAATTTTTCTCCCGCAATATTTATTATTTTAAACCAATCTTGAATTTCTTTATCATTACCTTTACAGAAATATATCAATAGTTTATAATTAAGAATTTTATTTTGTTCTGTATCAGTTAAATTATGAAATGCTTTTTGTTTTACAAAAAAATTTCCTGCAACATATTCGCAAATACTGATTGTTCTTTGTTGTCCGTCAAGAAGTTCATAAGTGCCATTATCTTTTACTATCCAATACATAACATTTAAAGGGAAATTATTATTTATACTATTGATTACTTCATTTCTTTCTTTTTCTTTATAAACAAATTCTCTTTGATATACAGGTCTAATATTTAACTTACCGCTATATCCGACAACCCCACTTTCATCATTATTTTTATAACCTTTAGTAATATCTTTAATAGTTATTTCTTTTAATACAATGTCCATTTCATCTCCTTATTTTTTCTTGATAATTATTCTCGCATATATGCTCGAATATAATTCTCCAGTTTCAACATCCCTAAAAGCGGGAGTTTTATCCGTTTTTGGATTATATTTTCTGTATAATGTTCCTTTTGCATTAAAAGTGTATTTCCCTGTTTCTTTTCCATTTTTATCTAGAATTTCCATTCTTTTATTACAAGTAAACTTACAACTTCCAACAATTCCTAGTTCTAATATCTCAAATTGATTTGGATTATATTTATCTAAAAAAGTAATAGGAACTCCCATTGCTCCGACATAGTCACAAGGGATATCACAAGTTTTATTTACATTTATTGCATCGTAATTATCAAATTTCGGATATTCTTCTTCATTATATTTTTTATACAAAATTAAATCTTCGTATCTTTGTGGATAATCTAAATTAGTAAACCATCTGACCCCTTTTATTCTTATGAATTTTTTACCATTACTATCTATTCTATAACCAGAAGCTTTTAAAGGATAATTATCTGGAACACCAAACTCCCTATCTCCACTATGTATAGAAGCACCTAACCATATTTTATTTTCTTTTATAAGTTTAAATATTTCTTTATATGTGATTGCATTTTGATTTCCGATAATAATAAATTTCTTTTTATATTCAATAAGCTGTGCAACATATTCTCTAAACAAACTAAATGGTGGATTAGTTACCACAATATCTGCCTGCTTTAAAAGTTCAATACATTCTTGGCTTCTAAAATCTCCATCGTATTTAAATTGTTTTATTCCTATTTCTTCAATGTCGGGAATTTTATTACCGTTTTTATCTCCGTCATAAATTAAATAAATTGCTTTTTCCGCTTTGTTTTGGCTAAATAAATCTATATCTTGGTTTTTGTAACAAGTTGCTATTAACCTTTTTAAACCTAAATGTTCAAAATTGTAAGAAAAATAATGAAAAAACTTACTTACTCTCGGGTCATCACAATTACATAAAACCGTTTTGTTTTTAAAATGTTTTTTATAATGTCTTAATTCGTTTTCTATATCTATAAGTTGAGTATAAAATTCATCTTGTTTATTTCTTTTGGCAATCTTTAAATTTTTATTTGAAATTTCTTTTTTCATTATCTTTCCTTTTTTGCTTTCGGAAAGATTCTTTAAAAGGAACTTTTTGTAAATAAAAAATGGCTAAATAGATTAGATACCAAACCTAAATAGCCATAAATATTTGGACATAGATATAGCAAATAAAAAACATATCAAACGATATGTCTATTAATACATGACTATTTTTGGACTGGTAACTACTTTTGTTTTACAAAAGCGGTTCTGTTCTCCACAGAATTCCAAAAACAATTTTTATTAAGTTGTTTTAATGATTAAATATTTTTTACTTTTGGAAAGTATCAGCAAAATAAAAACGGCTGTTTAGGCAGTTACCAGCCGACCTAAACAGCCGCCGCCGCACCTGAATAGATAGTGCAAGCACTATCCATCAGGATATAGGCAAATATATAACATAAGGATACTTATTCCTCATATTACATACTATTAACGGACTGTTTTTGGACTGGTAACTACTTTTGCTTTCACAAAAGTGGTTCTGCTTTCGCAGAATTCCAAAAACATTCAATATTAAGTTGTAAAAATTACCAAAGGTAATTTTTATTATTTTATTAAAATCAACTATCTTTTACAATACATATTTTAAAATAAAATAACATCTTATCGCGATTGGAAACAAAATATCTATTTGTTGACTTTTATAATTTTATATATTAAAATAATTATATAAATATTCCGCTTTGTAAATAGTAAAGCGGCTAAATTCTAAATATATGGATATAAAAAAACTAAAAGATAAATTTATTAAAAATAATGGTATTCTAAAATCAAATCAATTATATGATTTAGATTTAAATTATAATGACATTCAATATTTAGTTGAAGAAGAAACTATTGAAAAAATAAGAAACGGATATTATTGTTTAAAAGACAATAATTTTAATGAAGAAAAACTGTTATCTGTTTTATTCCCGACAGCTGTTGTTTGTATGGATTCTGCATTATTTTATTATGGATATAGTGATAAAACTCCTTTGTGTTGGCATATTGCCGTAAATAAAGATATATCCAAAGCAAAATTTAAAATATCTTTTCCTGTTGTTAAACCTTATTATATGGAACCGAAGGAATTAGAATACGGAGTAACAACTGCGAAATACAAAAATAGTAGTATGAAAATTTTTGACAGAGATAGAGTAATTTGCGAATGTTTTAAATATGAAAAAAAACTTGATAAAGAACTATTTAATAAGGCAGTTCAAGCATATATAAAAGATTCTAAAAAAAATATAAAAAATTTATTGGAATATTCAGTAAAAAGAAATGTTCAAAATAAAGTTAAAAATGTTATAGGTTTGTTTTTATGACAAAAGATATAGGAAAATCAATAATAGAACAATTAAAGAATAAAAGTAAAAAGACAGGAATATCTTTGCAAGTATATTTACAATTATTTTGCCAAGAAGAATTTTTGAGGAGATTGTCTGTTTCAAAATATTCAAACAATTTCATTTTAAAAGGTGGATTATTTATATATACACTAACAAATTTTGAAAGCAGAGTAACAATAGATATTGATTTTTTACTAAATAAGTTATCTAATTCAACAAAAACTATAAAAAATATAGTTGAAGAAATTATAAAAATTGAAACCGGCAACAATTATATTTCTTTTAAAATAAACAAAGTTGAAATAATATCACCACAAAGAAAATATAACGGGATATCTTGCCAATTAATAGGAAAGATAAAAAATACAAAAACACCGTTCAATATTGATTTCGGTTTTGGTGATATTATTTTTCCAAGAGCAAAAAAATTAATAATTAATACACAATTAAATAATTTTGTTAAACCTAAAATAAAAGTTTATTCTATTGAAAGCACTATTGCCGAAAAACTTGATGCTATAATACAAAGATTTGAATTATCAAGCAGAATGAAAGATTATTATGATATATATTATCTTGCAAATAAATTTGATTTTAGTGCAGAGAATTTAAAGCAAGCAATAATTAAAACTTTTAAAAATAGAAACTCTATTTATGATATTAATACAATAAATAAAATTATTGAACTATCTTCAAACAAAGAAGTTGTCTCAAGATGGAATAATTTCTGTAAAAAATTACAAATAAACAATTTAAAATTCAACGATATTATTAAGTTAATAGAAAAGTTTTTTGTTCCTATATGGAATTATATTGTTAAAGATAAACAAACAAATAAAATTTGGAATTCTTCTTTAAATAAGTGGATATAAATGTTTATTTGCATAATAATTTTTATATTGGTTCAGCTTAAATTCGTTCGATATAAATTACATTAGTTTTTCGTATATAATAGGTGGTATGGATTCTTGTCTGCTGCAATATATTTTGAAAAATTATCTGCATTAATTTCTTTTGTATAATTAAAATATTTCTTGTATTGTTTTATATATTTATTTAAAACTTTTTTATCTTCGTCGGTAAGTTCTGCTTTTTTTATTTCTTTCCCCATATTTTTTTTAGGTATGGAACCGTTAATATACATTACTCCGCCGTGCATTCCCGTACCGAGATATTTTCCGGTTAAATTTTCCGCTTTTGTAATTCCTATGCCAAGCAAAATTATTATTCCGCCTGCCATGTATTCGCCTAAAAAATCACCTGCAGAAGAACCTATAACTATTACAGGTTTCATATCAAGATACTCTTTCATGTGGATACCTACTCTGTAACCGACACTGTCTTTAACAAAAATTTCTCCGCCCCTCATAGCATAACCGGTAGTATCTCCGCAACTTCCGTGCACGATAATTCTTCCTTTGTTCATTGTGTTACCGATAGCATCTTGTGCATTAGAAAATATTTCAAGTTCCGGACCTGCCATATATGCACCTAAATCGTTACCGGGAACACCGTCTATATTTATTTTTATGTCATGGCTTATACCGCAACCGATATACCTTTGCCCGCATACACCATGAAGGTTTATTTTATCGTAATTTAATGCAAAATGTCTTATTTCTTTATTCAAATCTTCAGCTAATTTATTATTAACATCTATATCAATCTGCTTCATTTTAAATGCCTCCGAATATCTTGTTTTGTCTTATATCTTTAGAAAATACATTTAATCCTATATTTTGTTTTGTTATATCGTAATTTAAACTGCTTAAAGGTGTTTTGTCGTTAATTAAAGAAGTATAAATTCCCGCTCTTTCGTTTGTATTTATAAGGACAAAACCTTCAAGTTTATCATCTTTAATTACTAATTTTTTTAGTAAATTTTTGTCATCATCTTTTTCAATATAAATTTTGTATCCGTCTTGTTTTGTATCAACAATTCCTGCAGAAATTAAATGCAGTCCGAAAAAGCCGATAGCATTTAACGGGAACCCGCCGTTAAATTCTTTTTTTACACCTGCCATATTGGAGCCGGCAAGTTTACCTTGAATAAAAGCATTTGGCCATAGTGCAAGAATTTTATTTTGTTCAGTTAAAACATCAAAACTTTCGACACAATCGCCCGCGGCATAAATATCTTTAACCGATGTTTGCATATATTTATCTGCTACAATACCTCTGTTTATTTTTATATTTGCATCTTTTGCAATGGAAATATTAGGACGGACACCGACTGCCATTATTAAAACATCACAATTTAATTCCGTTCCGTCGGCAAGTATTACGGAATTTTCTTTAACTTCTTTTGCAGTATTTGAAAGATAAAATTTAACATTATGTTTTTCGATATGGTTTTGAATAATTGAAGCTGTATTTTTATCCAATACCGAAGCCATAACTCTGTCTGCCATATCGCAAACTTTAACCGATTTAACTTGTTCTGCCAATGCTTCCGCAGCTTTTAAACCGATTAATCCGGCACCGATTATAACTACATCGGAATTTTTATTAACGACCTTTTGTATATTTTGAACCGATTCAATATTTAAAAAAGTATAAACATTTTTATGTTTTTGTATTCCGTTTATCGGAGGAACAAAAGGAATACTGCCCGTTGCAATAAGAAGTTTATCGTATTTGTATTTTTCCCCGTTTACACAAACAACTTCTTTTTTTGCTGTGTTTATACTTTGAACTTTAGAATTTAATTTAACCGTTATTTTGTTTTTTGTATAGAAATCTTCTTTTTTATATTTTATTGTTTCCAAACTTTGTTTTCCCTGCAGGAAATAAGAAATTAAAGGCCTTCCGTAAGCAGGAAAATTTTCTTCGGATAATATCGTTATATTACCTTTTTTATCGATATTTCTAATTTCGGCGGCACAACTTGTTCCCGCACAACTGTTTCCGATTATTAAGTAATTCATCTTATTTTTTTACTCCTAATATCGACCTAAATATTTAGACTACAACTTTGTATTTGCCTTCTTCATGTACCAATTGCTTTCGCTTTATTTTTGTACACTACAGTCGGCAAATACTTCGTTTCGTTTCAAATCTTAAGGTCTCTTAACGACAGTAATCATTTTAAAAATTTCTTTTGAAGCACTTAAAACTACAATGTAAAATGCATAATGTAGAACATATAATTAACTACAATGATAATTTTAAAAATTTCTTTTGAAGCACAACTTGGAGCCGCTTATGAGTGCAGAAATTTTTAGAGTAAAAAACTATAAATCTTATAAAGTTTTTTAGTCCGTCACTGTTTGAAGAATTTTCCGTTTTCATTTAGATGTTAGGAAAATTCAAGTTGACGGACGGCTTTAAAAATTTCAAACGAATGGCGACACTGAGTGCGAAAAAGAGAATTTTTAAAAGAACACCATTGCAAAAAAAAGAGAAAATATTTTTAAAGAACAAATTATTTATTACTTTCCAAATCTATAAACTTCAAAGCACCGTTAGGACAATTTTTTGCACAAGCAGGTTCGTTTCCGTTTTCCACACACAAATCACATTTTGAAACAACCGTTCCCGACACTGACATTTTTATTGCACCGAACGGACAAGCCATTATACAAGACTGGCATCCTACACATTTTTCTTTGTTGTTTCTGACTATACCGTTTTCATCTTTATACATTGCACCGGAAATACAAGCCTGAACACATTTCGGTTCAACACAATGCCTGCACTGAAGAGCAAAAAAAGTTTTTATTCCGTTTTTTTCTATTTCTTCAATTGTTATTGCGGAATCTATATTTTCTTTTTTATATGTTTTTATTATATCTTTTGATTTTGAATGTGCAGTTCTGCAATAAACTTCACATAAACCGCACCCTAAACAATTTTTTTCAAAAGCATAAACTTTTTTCATTTTATTTTATTATTCTCCTGCATGTTTTATTCCGAGTATTTCCAATTCCTTAAGGTTAAGCCCTACTCCTCTTAACATTAATCTGTTGCCTCTTAAACTGTCTATTGCATTTATTCCCATTCCGCCGAGCATTTCTTTTATTTCATTGTTCCATGCAGTAAGCAAGTTTATTAACCTTTCATAAGCAATATCGGGATTTAACCTTTTTACAAGTTCCGGATTTTGTGTTGCTATTCCCCAATTACATTTTCCGGTAGAGCAACTTTGGCACATGTGGCAACCCATAGCAATTAATGCTGCCGATGCAATATATACGGCATCTGCACCTAAAGCAATGGCTTTTACTATATCGGCACTGTTTCTTATTGAACCTGCACAAATAACGGAAATATGGTTTCTTATTCCTTCATCTCTTAACCTTTGGTCTACACTTGCCAAAGCAAGTTCTATTGGTATTCCTACATTATCCCTGACTCTTGTCGGTGCAGCACCTGTTCCGCCCCTAAAACCGTCTATAACAATTGCATCCGCACCTGCCCTTGCAATACCGGATGCAATAGCTGAAACATTATGAACAGCCGCAATTTTAACAAAAACAGGCTTTGTATAATTTGTGCTTTCTTTTAAAGATAAAATAAGTTGCCTTAAATCTTCTATTGAATATATATCGTGGTGCGGTGCAGGAGAAATTGCATCCGAACCTTCCGGTATCATTCTTGTTGCCGAAACATCCGGACCTACTTTTATTCCCGGTAAATGCCCGCCTATTCCCGGTTTTGCACCTTGCCCTATTTTAATTTCTATTGCAGCACCCGCATTCAAATAATCCAAATGAACCCCAAACCTTCCGGAAGCCACTTGGACGGTGGTATTTTTACCGTATTTATAAAAATCTTTGTGAAGTCCGCCTTCACCGGTATTATAAAGAATTCCTAATTTTTCCGCTGCTCTTGCAAGTGCTTCATGAGCATTTTTTGATATTGAACCGTAACTCATTGCGGAAAACATTATAGGCATATTAAGTTCTATTTGAGGCGGAATTTTCGTTATCATATTACCGTTTTTATCATATTCTATTTTATCGGGTTTTCTGCCTATCATAACTTTTGTTTCCATAGGTTCCCTTAAAGGATCTATCGACGGATTTGTAACCTGGCTTGCATTTAATAATATCTTGTCCCAATAAATAGGAAACGGTTTAGGGTTTCCCATACTTGATAACAACATACCGCCCGTTTGTGCCTGCCTGTAAATTTCGTCAATTGCAGTGCCTGTCCAGTTGGCATTTTCTTTAAATTCCAATGTGTTTTTTCTTATTTTAATTGCTTTTGTCGGGCACATTGCAACACATCTGTGGCAACATACACACTTCGAATCGTCGGACAAAACAATATTATCTTCTTTATCGTATTTATGAACTTCATTTGAACATTGTTTTACACAAACCTGACATTGAATACATTTTGTATTATCTCTTAAAACTTCAAATCTGTCCGATACTAAATTTAAACTCATTGTTTTGCCTCCAACTTAACGATTACCGGTTCACCGCCTTTGGGATGATAAATATTTTCAGGTTCCGGACAAATTACTCTTATTGCACTTTCTTCACTTGCAAAATATACTTTACTGCCTTTTGTTGCACTTACCATTGACCTTAATTTTATTCTGTCGTTTAATGCTATAAGCCCGTCTTCATATCCGATAAGAATTGAAAAAGGACCGTTTATAAGTGCCGAAGAATATACCGTTCTTAATGCTTTTAATTCCTGTGCTTTCTTCGGATTTTCATTTTCAATATCTTTCCAGAAAGGTGCTACCAACACCTGTAATGCTTTTTCCATAGGAAGTTTATGTTTTCTGACGAGCAAATCAAGCAAATAAGTTATTACTTCGGTATCTGTTTGAAGCGAACAATTATAACCGAACATTTCAACAAACCTTCTGTTGGCATCGTAAGAAGAAATTTCTCCGTTATGAACTATAGACCAGTCAAGCATTGTAAAAGGATGTGCACCTCCCCACCAGCCGGGAGTGTTGGTGGGGAACCTTCCATGTGCCGTCCAAATATAACCTTCATAATTTTCAAGCATATAAAAGTTTCCTATATCTTCAGGATATCCGACACCTTTAAAAGCACCCATATTTTTACCGCTTGAAAATACATAAGCACCGCCGAACTCTTTATTTATTCTTATTACACACCTTGCGGTAAATTCATCTTCGTCCATATTTAAGTTTCTGACTTTATAAATTCTGGGTAAAACGAAATATCGCCATATTAAAGGTTTATTTTTTATTGACGGAACTTTTCTCGTAGGTATATTGCCTGCACTTTCTATTTCAAAATGTTCGTTTAAAAATTCTTCCGTTTTTGCTTTTATTTGATTATTATCATAAAAAATGTGCAAGGCAAAAAAATCTTTATATTGCGGGTATATTCCGTATCCTGCAAAACCGCCGCCAAGCCCGTTAGACCTTTCATGCATTAATGCAATGGATTTAATAATATCGGTTCCGTTAAACCTGTTACCTTTTTTATCTATGATACCGCTTATTGCACACCCTGACGGTATTCTTACTTGACCTTCTTTCATTCTCATTCTCCTAAAACTGCTTATATCGACCGAAATATTTTTACTACGACTTTGAGTTTTCGAACCTCATGTATGTTTAACTAACTTTATACACTACGGCTCGAAAACTCTTTGTCTCGTATAAAATCTTTCTAAGTCTCGGAAATTGCTTCGCAATTTGCTGTATTTTTGCTTCGCAAAAATTAGTAGTTTACTAAATATTTATCTATTTCCCATTGATGAACTTTCGTTCTGTAATTATCCCACTCTTCAATTTTTGATTCTGTATAAAGATTAAATGAATATTCACCTAAAGTTTGTTTCATCAAATCACTCTTTTGCATTGCTTTAACGGCATTTATTAAATTATGCGGTAAATTTTCAATTCCCGCTTCATCTCTTTCTTCTTTGTCATTTTAAATATATTTTTATCCGTAGAATGTTTTACTTTAAGTTTATTCTTTATTCCGTCAAGCCCTGCAGCAAGACATGCAGAAAGCAAGAAATAAGGATTTGCTGCCGGATCCGGACATCTTAATTCTATTCTTGTAGATGCTCCTCTTGCAGCAGGTATTCTTATCAAAGGACTTCTGTTACTTGCAGACCATGCAATATATACGGGAGCTTCATATCCCGGAACTAATCTTTTATAAGAATTTACAAGCGGGTTAGATATTGCAGCCATAGATTTTATATGTTTCATTATACCTGCAATATAACTGTATGCGGTTTTTGAAAGTCCTATGGAATCTTTCGGGTCATAAAAAGCATTTTTCCCGTCTTTAAATAAAGATTGGTTTGTATGCATACCGGAACCGTTTATACCGAAAATAGGTTTCGGCATAAATGTTGCATGAAGTCCGTGTTTTTGTGCTATTGTTTTTGCTACCAATTTAAATGTGTTAATATTATCGGCAGTTTTTAATGCTTCGGCATATTTGAAATCTATTTCGTGTTGCCCTCTTGCAACTTCGTGGTGTGATGCTTCTATTTCAAAACCCATTTGTTCAAGAGTTAAACACATATCTCTTCTGACACTTTCGCCCAAATCTATAGGTGCAAGGTCAAAATATCCGGCATCGTCATGAGTTATAGTTGTAGGTTTTCCCTTTTCGTCGGTATGAAATAAGAAAAATTCAAGTTCGGGACCTACATTGAATGTGTAACCTAATTTTGCAGCTGCTTTTAAATTTCTTTTTAAAATATTTCTGGGACAACCTTCAAAAGGTTTTCCGTCAGGTGTATAAATATCACAGATTAATCTTGCAACTTTACCCGTTTGAGGTCTCCAAGGGAAAATTACAAATGTATCGGGATCGGGATAAAGATACATATCACTTTCTTCAATTCTTGTAAACCCTTCAATTGAAGAACCGTCAAGCATACACTTATTATCCAATGCTTTTTCTATTTGGCTTGCCGTTATTGCAACATTTTTTAATTGACCGAAAATATCAGTAAACTGCAATCTGATAAATTGAACATCCTGTTCTTTTACCATTTTAATAATGTCTTGTTTTGTGTAACCCATTTTACTGCCTCCTGTTTCTTTTTTATTTTCAACTTCATTTTTTATTTTTCACAAATAAAAAAGGTGCTAAAAAGATTAAATTAATCTTTTTAGCACCTTTGCTAAAAGTTTATTATTAAGTTGTTGGCATAATTTTATAACAAAAAAATTTTTTTGTCAAATTTAAAAATTTGCAAAGCAAAAAACACATTAATTACTAATTACAAATTAATGCACTTTGTATTTTGAAGTTTGGCATATTCGTCAAGGGCTTTTAAGTATGCAATTGCTTTTTCCATATTCGTAAGTAAAGAACAACCGCATTTTATTGCAGCTTTTCTTATAATGGCATTTTCCTTTCTTTCGGTAATATCAAATGTTTTATGTATATTTATTACAAAATCAACTTTACCGTCTTTTATAACATCGGTTGCTTTAGGATTTTGATGCCAGTGAACCATATTTACGGTATATCCTCTTGATTTCAAATAATTTGCCGTTCCTGCCGTAGCATATATAGGAACATTCAACTTATATAAATTGTCTATAACTTCCATAAATTTTATTTTATCTTTTTCTCTTCCCGAACTTACCAAAATACCTTTAACCGGCTTTTTTATTTGTGTTGCTTCAAGTGACAATATCATTGCCTGATTAAAATCCGTTCCCAAACAACCGACTTCTCCGGTTGAACCCATTTCCACACCCGTTACTGGGTCTGCACCGTCAAGCCTTTGATAACTGAACATTGAAGCTTTCATACCAACAAAGGGAATTTCACTTTCGTCTATAATTATTTTACTTATTTTTTCATTATTCATAACTTTACAGGAAATTTCGGCAAGGTTTTTACCGGAAACTTTCGATATAAAAGGAAACGACCTTGAAGCCCTTGAATTACATTCTATAACTTTAACATCATTGTCTTTTGCTATAAACTGAATATTGAAAGGACCGTTTAAATTTAAACCTTTTGCAATTTTTCTGACTATATCTTTTATTGTATTTACAGTTTTTACATAAAGCTTTTCCGGAGGGAAAACAAGTGTTGCATCACCCGAGTGAATACCCGCATTTTCAACATGTTCACTTACCAAAGAAATTATTACTTCACCATTTTTTGCAACACCGTCGCACTCAACTTCTTTTGCATCAAGAATAAATTTTGAAATTACTACCGGATAATCGTCGGAAATATCTTTTGTTAAAGAAAGAAAATAATCAAGGCTTTTTTCGTCACCTGCAACATTCATCAATGTTCCCGACAATACAAAACTCGGCCTTATAAGTACGGGATAGCCCACTCTTTCAATAAATTCATCTATTTCTTTTCTTGAAGTTGCCGATATCCATTCCGGTTGATCTATACCCATTTTATCAAGAAGTGCGGAAAATTTATTTCTGTCTTCCGCCATATCAACCGTTTTTGCACTATGGCCTAAAATTTTAACTTTTGCATCGTTTAACGACGGAATAAGATTATTCGGATTTTGCCCGCCCATACAAGCTATAACACCTTTAGGTTTTTCTATATCTACAATATCCAAAACTCTTTCAAAAGAAAGTTCTTCGAAATATAATCTGTCGGAAGTTGAAAAATCCGTCGAGACGGTTTCGGGATTACAATTTATAATGATACTGTCTGCTCGTTTTGTTTTAAAATATTTACTTGTCATTACCGAGCACCAATCAAATTCGCAACTGCTGCCTATTCTGTAACTTCCGCTTCCCAATGTAATTATTCCCGAATGTTTTTTTGTCAATGTTATATCATTATGTATTCCGTCATAGGACAGATATAAATAATTTGAACTTGTCGGATATTCGGCAGATGTCGTATCAATTTGTTTAACAACGGGAACAATGTTTAGTTTTTTTCTTAATTTTCTTATTTCAAGAGACAGTTTTTTAATTTCTTTTTGGGTATATTTTTTATTCGGTTCCTTTACAGCAAGAAAAAATTTAACAAGTTGATAGTCGGAAAAACCAAGTTTTTTTAAATTCCTTATATATTCTTTACCTAAATTTTTAAAAGTGTCATAAACCGTTTTTGTTTTACTGTTTTTTATTAAATCACTAAGTTCGTTTTCTGTATCGGCAAGTTGTTTTATATGAACAAGAAACCATTTTGAAATTTTTGATAATTCCGCAATTTTATCTACGGAATAATTTCTTTTGAATGCTTCGTATAATGCAAACAATCTTAAGTTTGTAGGGTTTGAAATTTCGTATTCAAGTTCTTTTTTTGTTGCCGATTTAAAAAGACCTGATGTTATACCTTCGTCGTTTTCATTTACCATTCTGACGGCTTTTTGTGTTATTTCACAAAAATTTCTGCCTATTGCCATAACTTCACCGACGGACTTCATTTGTGTCCCTAACAGTTTTGAAACTCCCGTAAACTTTGTTAAATCCCATCTTGGAACTTTTAATGTTACATAATCAAGTGACGGTTCATAAAATGCCGATGTAGTTTGTGTTACCGGATTTTTAAGTTCAAGAAGATTAAAACCGGAAACAACTTTTGCCGCAATATATGCTATGGGGTAACCTGTAGCTTTTGATGCAAGTGCCGATGACCTTGAAAGCCTTGCATTTATTTCTATAACATAAAATTCTTTTCTGTCGGGACTTAATGCAAACTGAACATTGCATTCCCCTATTACCCCTATGTTATGAACAATTTTTATTGCCGTATCTCTTAACATATTGTTTTCGATATTATCTATCGTTTGGCACGGTGCAATAACTATCGAGTCACCGGTGTGTATTCCCATAGGGTCAAAATTTTCCATATTACAAATTGTTATACAGTTACCTTGTCTGTCTCTCATTACTTCATATTCTATTTCTTTCCAACCGTATAACGATTTTTCTATTAAAATTTGCGGAACACTCATTAAGGCAGCTGATGCAAGCTGTTCAAGTTTTTCTTTGTTTTCAGCAAGCCCGCTGCCGAGCCCTCCCAATGCAAATGCAGACCTTGTTATTACGGGATAACCTATTTCTTCTGCAACTTTTAATGCTTCTTTAACGGAAGATACTGCTTTACTTGCAGGAATTGGAACGGATATTTCTTTCATTTTTGCGGCAAACAAATCTCTGTTTTCGGACATTTCAAGAGAATCAACCGATGTTCCTAAAACTTCAACACCGTATTTTTGCAAAACTCCGCTTTTATAAAGATCTATAACACAATTTAAAGCGGTTTGTCCGCCGAAACTTGATATTATTCCGACGGGTTTTTCCTGTTCTATTATTTTTTTTACCCAAAAAGGTGTTACCGGATATAAATAAACTTTTTTATCTTTATCGGTATTTGTTTGAACTGAAGCTATATTGGGGTTAACAACAATAACTTCAATATTTTCTTCCTGCAATGCTTTTACCGCCTGAGAACCCGAATAATCAAATTCTCCTGCCTGTCCTATTGACAGTGCACCAGAACCGAGCAGAATTACTTTTTGTTTTTTACTTCCTTTTGGCTTTAAAAAGTTTAGTATCATATATTTTCCCTGTCTTTATAATTTCTCAATAAATTCCGAAAGTATCCAAGCGGTATCGTTAGGTCCGCTTGATGCTTCAGGATGAAACTGTACCGACATAAACGGTTTGGTTTTATGTTTTATTCCTTCAACACCTTTATCATTTGCATTTTCAAACCACAAAGCCCAATCCTTTGCAATTGTTGAAACATCAACGGTATAACTATGATTTTGGCTTGTCATAAATGCTTTTTGTTCCGGTATTATAAATACGGGTTGGTTATGACTTCTGTGTCCGTAAGGCATTTTTTTTATTTTTGCACCGCTTGCAAGTGCTATTATTTGATGCCCCAAACAAATACCTAAAACAGGTTTGTTTCCGTTTAATAATACTTTTACTCTTTCAACTAAATCACCTGTATTTCTAGGGTCACCCGGTCCGTTACTTATAAGCCAACCGTCCGCTTCAACGGTTGAAAAATCCGTATCCCAAGGTATTAACTCTATTTGGCAACCCCTGTCGACAAGCATTCTTAAAATATTCCATTTTACACCGCAATCTACAACGGCAACCTTTTTTGGACCACTGCCGAAAATTTTTCTTTGTTTCGTCGATACCGTCGGCATAAGATTAAATTTTGAAGGGTCGATATATTCATCTTTTGTAAAATTTTCTATAAAAGGGAATTTTTTTATAGTATTTTCTTTTTTACAACCTTCCGGAATTATCCAACCGAAAAGGTTTCTTGTATTTCTTATCGTTTGAACCAAACATCTCGTATCTATACCTGCAATTCCGGGAACTTTTTGTTCTATCATCCATTGCTCGAGAGGTATCATGCTTCCGTAATGATAACTTTCATCAAAAATTTCCGATACTATAATACCTTGAGTTTTTATTGATGAACTTTCATGCCCGAAAGATGTCAAAAAATCGTCATTTGTCAATTTCGGAACACCGTAATTCCCTATAAGACAAAAACTAAAAACAAGAATTTGTCCGATATAAGAAGGGTCTGACATTGACTCACTGTAACCGAGCATTCCGGTATTGAAAACCATTTCTCCGCTTACTGCACTGTCATAACCTATAAGTTTACCCTCAAACTTCATACCGTTTGAAAGTTCCAATACAGCTTTTTTTCTTTTTAAGTTATTAATCATAAAATTGCTCCGCAATTTTTACAAATTTACTTTTAATCTTCTGTCGTTATTTGAATTTTTCAAACAACTGAATTATCGTTTTTGCTATTTCGTTTATTGTTCTTCCCGAATCCATAGCTTTTTTTCTTAAATTTTTATATGCACTATCTTCGTCCATATTAAATTTTTTCATCAATATGCCTCTTGCTCTGTCAACATTTTTTCTTTCTTCTATTTGATACTCAAGACTAACAATCTTTTTTTCTATATCATGAAATTTATGCGATAACCGAACCGCAAGTGCGGTTGTGTGAATTAAAACTTGTTTGTTTATCGGTTTTGTTATACAGAAAATATTTATTGAATCTTTTTTCAATTCGTCTATATTATCACTTTGTAAAGGAGTTGCAAGTATTATCGTAGGACAAATATTTAATTCTTCAATTTTTACTGCAAGCTCGTAACCGTTCATATCTTCCAAATTGTAATCAGTTATTATAATATCAGGTAAT
>Ga0265298_10001515_pt1 | contig 34463 bp, 30 predicted proteins | sample AusTroGonzalo_MG_3_FD_193486 | JGI IMG/M metagenome (GOLD analysis project Ga0265298, IMG submission 193486) | Bovine rumen microbial communities from tropical cattle in Woodstock, Queensland, Australia - Gonzalo_01 | ecosystem: Host-associated > Mammals > Digestive system > Stomach > Rumen ... | reverse complement strand
GTCGGCGATCTCGAGGTAGCGCTCCAGCGCGTGCGGGTACGCATACTGCGAGAAGGTGCCCATCTTGCGCGGCACGGGGTCGGCGTTGAAGCGCAGAACCTCCTCCATCATCAGCGCGTTGGCTATGCCGTGCGGGATGTGGTGGAACGCGCCCAGCTTGTGCGCCATCGAGTGCATGACGCCGAGGAACGCATTCGCGAAGGCCATGCCGGCCATAGTCGCGGCGTTCGCCATCTTCTCGCGGGCCGCCGGATTCGCCGTCTTCGAAACCGCCGCGTCGTAGCACTCGGGCAGGTACTTGAAGATGACCTGCAGCGCACGTATCGCGAGGCCGTCGGTGTAGTCCGTCGCCATCACGGAGGCGTACGCCTCGAGCGCATGGCTGACCGCGTCAATGCCGGAGGCCGAGGTGAGTCCGGGCGGCGCCATCATCTGCATATCGGCATCGACGATGGCCATGTTCGGCATGAGCGCGTAGTCGGCGAGAGGATACTTTACCCCGCTCGTTTCGTCGGTGATGACGGCGAACGGCGTAACCTCAGAGCCCGTTCCCGCGGAGGTCGGCACGCATACGAAATACGCCTTCTCGCCCATCTTCGGGAACGTGTAGACGCGCTTGCGAATATCCATGAAGCGCATCGCCATGTCCTGGAAGTCGACTTCGGGATGCTCATAGAGAACCCACATGATCTTGGCCGCGTCCATCGCGCTGCCGCCGCCGACTGCGATGATCACGTCCGGCTTGAAGCCCGCCATGAGCTTCGCGCCCTCCTTTGCGCAGGCGAGCGTCGGATCCGGCGCCACGTTGGAGAACGTCGTGAACATGAGCCCCTGCTCTTCGAGCGACTTTTCGATGGCCTTGGTGTAGCCGTTCGCGTAGAGGAAGCTGTCGGTTACGATGAACGCCTTCTTCTTGCCGAGTTCATGGCCGAGTTCGCGCAGGGCGACCGCGAGGCACCCCTTCTTCTGGTACACCTTCTCGGGCGCACGGAACCACAACATGTTTTCTCTTCTCATTGCCACTGTCTTGATGTTTATGAGATGTTTGACGCCTACGTTCTCGCTCACGGAGTTTCCGCCCCACGAACCGCAGCCGAGCGTGAGCGATGGTGCAAGGCTGAAGTTGTAGATGTCGCCGATGCCGCCGTGCGACGAGGGCGTGTTCACGAGTATGCGGCACGTCTTCATGCGGGCGCCGAACTCGGCGATCTTGGCCTTCTCGTTGACCTCGTCGAGATACACCGACGAAGTATGGCCGTAGCCGCCGTCCGCAACAAGCCTCTCCGCCTTGTTGAGCGCCTCAGCCCAATCCTTGGCGTGGTAGAGCGCCAGCACTGGCGACAGCTTCTCGTGCGCAAACTCCTCAGAAAGTTCAACGCTCTCGACCTCGCCGACGAGCACCTTAGTGTCCGCCGGAACCTTGAACCCGGCGAGCTCGGCGATCGTCGCGGCCTTCTGGCCGACGATCTTCGCGTTAAGCGCACCGTTGATGAGAATCGTCTTGCGTGTCGCCTCCAGCTCGGACTTGCTAAGCAGGTGGCAGCCCATCTTTACGAGAAGCGCGCGCACGTCGTCGTAGACCGCGTCCTCGGCGATGACGCTCTGCTCGGAGGCGCAGATCATTCCGTTGTCGAAGGTCTTGGAGTGGATTATTGAGCTCACCGCAAGCGTAAGGTCTGCCGTCTCGTCGATGATCGCGGGCGTGTTGCCTGCGCCGACGCCGAGAGCGGGCGTGCCGCTCGAATACGCGGCCTTGACCATGCCGGGGCCGCCCGTCGCAAGAATGATATCGGCCTCCTTCATCAGGAAGTTCGTCTTCGGGAGCGACGGCGCCTCAACCCAGCCGATGATACCCTCGGGCGCACCGGCCTTCACCGCCGCCTCGAGGACGATCTTCGCCGCGGCGATGGTCGAGTTCTTGGCGCGTGGATGCGGACTTATAACAATACCGTTGCGCGTCTTGAGCGCAAGAAGGCACTTGAAGATTGCGGTCGAAGTCGGGTTGGTTGTCGGAATCACCGCGCCGACGACGCCGATCGGCTCGGCGACCTTCTGGATGCCCGCCGCCTCGTCGGTCTCTACGACGCCGCACGTCTTGGTGTTCTTGTAGGCGTTGTAGATGTACTCGGCCGCATAGTTGTTCTTTATGACCTTGTCCTCTACGATGCCCATGCCCGTCTCGGCCACGGCCATCTTTGCAAGAGGGATCCTCGCCCGGTTGGCCGCCAGCGCGGCAGCGCGGAAGATCTCGTCAACCTGCGATTGTGAATACGTCGCGAATTTCGCCTGAGCCGCCCTGACGGATGCAAGCGTCGCCTCCAAATCCGCCACCGGATTTTCCGGTGCGGTCGTCTGTTCAGTTTCCATCCAGATTTCTCCTTAACGTTTAACCTAGGTTTTCCTAGGAAATCGTCACCATTGTATCATATTCTGCATCCAATAATCAATAGCGCGCGAAATGCCGCTATGACTCACAAATGGTAATATCTACCGGGGCAGCAAAGAAGAGAGGAAGACCGTGGGGTTCAACGAAGAAGAAAAGCAGACAACACCACCACCTAGGTGGTGGCCGGCGGCGCAAAAGAAAACGCCCACAAAGTCAGGGAAATCGTGTATCAGGGAACCGACTTCAACCAGATCACAAGACGCCAGATCCAGCATCTCGAAGACTGGATAAACTCAATTCACAGGGAATCACTCAACGGAGAAACTGCACATGCTTACGATTCACGTCTGGCCCAAGCGGCTTAAGGAGTTTTTGCTGACCCACCCTCTTTACAAGTCACCGGAGATTTTGGGCAGGGGAGAATAAATCAGATAAGCGCCGGGGAATATGTCAGACAAGAACCAGTCAAGTGACATGTTCCCTTTTTTTGCGCCCTTCCTGCTAGCGCCCGGACGCTTCCTCGAATCAGACAAGAGGCTTCTCTGACTGAACGCCTGAAACAATACGCGCCGCCGTGGAGAGGTATAAGCCTCAAGAGCGGCGCGAAATGACAGAAGCAAGAGTTGTCAACAGCCCCGCCTCGCGTATGTGCGCGCGCGTGGACTGTGTACACGGTAGACAGTCCGGTAGTCGGTCGGGGTTTATAGATAAACCCAATAGTAGCCAGTCCACGCCCGCGCGTGTGCGTATGCGCGAGGGGCTGCCGCCCATAGCCAACCCCGCCGCGTACTTCAAAGCGTGGCGCGAAATTGGGCTATCCAAATCACAGTTCAACAGGGAGCTAAAAAATATTTTAGATTTCTTAAACCCTTGAAAATATTGGGCCAAATCGACTCTAGGGGTGTTTGGCGATGCGCCGCCACCCCCCTTTTGCCAAGGAATAGTGAGGGGGCATGCGAAGGCGAAAGCCCGAGCGCCCCAAGCCCTTCGGGGTTCGATCTTTGACAACAGGCTAAACGACGAGGGTGCGCCCGAGCGATACAGGGCGCAAAAGTAGTGGGCGCTGACGCGCGAGCATTTCGCTTAGCTTTATGGCGCTGACGCGCAGGTTTTTAGCGCTGACGCGCGACCACGAAAACGGTGCGGCGAGTCAATCGCTATCGCGATTTGAAGCCGCCTGTTTGTCCGTTGGCGTCAAAACAAGTTTTGGCCAACGCCAAACAGCCGCCTTCAGCCTGACGGCTTGACTCGCCACACCGACACGAAATGCCCCTTCGGGCTACACGAAATCACACGAACGCTTCGCAGGGGACAATAGCTACTCATTAGCAATCAGCGTATTCGGCGCTGTGTGGGAATGTTGCAAGGATCGGATAGAAAGTGATTTCGTGTCTTTTCGTGTGGCGTGAAGACGCCCTTTCGTGTCTGACGATGCGACGAGACCCGAAGGGTTGCTTCGGCGAGACGGCATGGGCCGAGTCGAAGACTCAAGGCCCATTGGCGTCGAGCTGAGGCAAATCGCCGTTAGGCGATTAGTCGCATCGGCAGCTTTCGTGGTCGCGCGTCAGCGCAAATAGCGCGTCAGCGCAAAACAAACCAACAACCATTCAAACAACACCAACCAAAAGGAAAACAAACCATGAAAAAGATAAGACAGACATACAACTACACGGGCGATGCGCCCGATGGACGGATGGTGTGCCCCAACTGGGACATGCCGGAGGTCAACTTCAAGAGCAACGGACGGGGAAGGACGAGCGCCGGTCACGGGAAGTGTCAGCGCCAAAAATGAAAATGGCGGTGACAAAATGAAATTTGGCGGTGACAAAAAAATTTTTGGCACCGCCACTTAACAAAGACAAAAAAAAAACACAAAGAAAGGAGGCCAGCAATGGCCAAACTCAAGTACAAGACAAACGCAGGCGCGTGCGTGCGTACGGGCGTATATGGTATAATACCCGCATGAAGATCAACAGAGGCATATTGCCGAACGGACGCATCGGACTCGCCGTGAGCGGAGGATCCGATTCTGTTGCGCTCGCCTTTCTGCTCACAAAAGGCGGAAAGAAGCGCAACGCCGCAAAGCGCTTCGTTGTTCTTCATGTCGACCACGGGCTCCGGCAGGAATCGAAAGAGGAGTACCGCTTCGTCCGCGCCCTCGCCAAAAAGCTCGGCGTTCCGTTCAAGGGCATACACGCCAAGGTCGTGCGCAAGCACGGGGAGTCGGTCGAAATGGCGGCCAGACGCGTGAGGCTCGCATTCTTCGAGAAGTGCATGGATTTGCTGAAGCTGGACGCAATCGCGACGGGCCACCACATGGACGATGTGGCCGAGACGTTCCTGATGCGCATAAGGCGTGCATCTGGTCCAGAGGGCCTCGCTGGGATAAAACCCGTCTCACAGGTCGGCGGGATACGCTTCGTGCGCCCCCTGCTCGGCTGCCGCGACAAGGAGCTCAAGGACTATCTGCGCAAATACGGCGAGGAATGGCGCGAGGACGCCTCGAACGGCGACCTGTCCATCGAGCGCAACAAGGTGCGCCACAAGATAATTCCCTACCTTGAGGCGTCGCTCGACAAGGATCTCGTCGAGCACATATACAAGATCTGCGGATTCCTGAAGTGCGTCAGCCCTTCAGCGCGAAGCGAATGATCGTCTCGGTGTCCTTCGCCTCAGGATGGGCGGCGACGACCTGAGAGACCATCTTGCCTGCGGACTCTTCGCTGAAGCCCAGCGCCGAAAGCGCAAGCATTGCATCGCGCAGGACGGGCGACGTGGCGCCGCGCCCCTCGCCGCGCCCCGTGGCGGCAAGCGCCTCGATTGCGTTGACCTTGTCCTTCAGCTCGATGCAGATCTTCTCGGCGGTCTTCTTGCCGACGCCCTTTATCGACGATATGCGCTTGGCGTTGCCGCTCGCTATGGACAGCGAAAGCTCGCCTATGGACGAGCCGGAAAGGATGGCTATCGCGATCTTGGGCCCGACGCCCGAGACGGACGTAAGCTTCGCGAACATCGACTTCTCGGCCTCCGTCGCAAAGCCGAATAGCGTCTCGTCGTCCTCGCGCACGCAGTGGAACGCAAGCAGCTTCACCTCTGCGCCGGTCTTGGGCAGGCGGTCGAATGTCGAAAGCGGAATGGTCAGCTCGTAGCCGACGCCTGCCGCCTCGACGACGACACGGGTCGGGTCCTTCTCCGCGAGAACGCCTCTAACATAGGCTATCATGTGCGAGGGTCCTCCGCTCAAGCCTTCAGGCTCGCTCCGGTCGAAGCGTTGCCGACGAACCGCGCATAGCGTTCAAGCCATCCGCCCTTTATCCTGGGCGTCCACTTGCGTGCGCTCTTGGCGCGGGCGGCGATCTCCTTCCTGGTGAGCTTCGCGTTGATGGAGCGGGCCGGGATGTCGATCGTTATCTCGTCGCCGTCCTTCAGGAGCCCGATGAGCCCGCCCTCCGCGGCTTCGGGTGAAACGTGGCCGACGCATGCGCCGTGGGTCGCGCCTGAGAAGCGTCCGTCCGTGACGAGCGCGACGCTTTCGCCGAGGCCCTGGCCGATTATATAGCTCGTCGGCGCAAGCATCTCCTGCATGCCGGGTCCGCCCTTGGGGCCTTCGTAGCGGATCACCACGACATGTCCGGGCTTGACCTTTCCGGCGAGAATGCCCTCGCAGGCCTCCTCCTGCGAATCGAAGCAGATGGCCTTTCCGGTGAATTTCATCATCGAAGGCGCAACGCCTCCCTTCTTCACCACGGACCCCTTCTCCGCAAGATTCCCCCACAGCACGGCGAGTCCACCGTCTTTGGAGTATGCGTTGCAGACCGGACGGATGACGTCGTCGTCCGTTATCTGCGCGGCCTTGATCTGCTGGCCTAGGGTCTTGCCGCTCACGGTCGGGCAGCCGGGCTTCAGGAACCCGGCGACGGATGCGACACGCTTCAACACGCCCATCACGCCGCCCGCACGGTCCACATCGACCACGTGGTAGTGTCCGGAGGGCGCGACCTTGCAGACATACGGCGTCGCGGCCGAAATCTCGTTCATGCGCTCCAGCGAATATTCGACATCCGCCTCGCGGGCTATCGCGAGGGTGTGAAGGACGGTATTCGTCGAGCCGCCCATCGCCATGTCGAGCGTGAGCGCGTTGTCGAGCGAATCGCGGGTCACGAGTTCACGAGGCAGGGGACCGCCCTTCTTCGCCATCTGGACAATGCGCTTCGCAGCGTTGCGGTAGAGTTCCTGGCGGCGAGGATCGACCGCAAGGATCGTACCGTTGCCGGGCAGCGCGAGGCCGAGGGCTTCGTAGAGGCAGTTCATGGAGTTCGCGGTGAACATTCCCGAGCAGCTTCCGCAACCTGGGCAGCTGGTCTCCTCGACCTTCTCAAGATCCTTCGCTGTTATCCTGCCGACGGATTCGGCGCCGACCGCCTCGAAAACGGAGTTGAGGTCGGTGTCCTTTCCAGTGGACGGATGGCGGCCAGGGGCCATCGGGCCTCCGGACGCGAATATCGTAGGTATGTTGACGCGCAACGCGCCTATGAGCATGCCAGGGACTATCTTGTCGCAGTTGGGCACGCATATCATCGCGTCGAAGCAATGGGCGCGGGCGACGGTCTCGACAGAGTCGGCGATAAGTTCGCGCGAGGGCAGGGAATACTTCATTCCGCCATGTCCCATCGCGATTCCGTCGCATACGGCGATAGTGTTGAACTCCATCGCGACGCCACCGGCCTCCTCGATGCACTTTTTGAGGAACGTTCCGACGTAGTTGAGGTGGCAATGCCCCGGAACGAAGCTCTCGTAGCTGTTGCATATGCCGATGAATGGCTTCTTCATGTCGGCGCGCTTCATTCCCGTCGCGAAGAACAGCGAACGGTGCGGCGCCCTCTCCTTGCCTTTCTTGACCTGGTCAGAGACCATTGCGGTATTCCTTTCTTGATGTCATTCGTAGCGCAGGCAGTCGATGGGGTTCAGCTTCGAGGCCCTGTAGGCCGGATAGAAGCCGAAGAACATGCCCACGACCGCAGAAAACAGAAACGCACCGACTGTGGAGCCGGTCTGGATGAGGATCGGCCAGCCCTTGGCCGCGCCTATGGCCTCGGCGCCGACGACGCCGACAATCACGCCGACGGCCCCGCCTACCGTGGAGAGCACAACCGACTCCAGCAGGAACTGCGTCAGAATGTTCGCCGGCGTCGCACCGATTGCCATCCTTAGGCCGATCTCCTTTATGCGCTCGGTCACGGAGACCAGCATTATGTTCATGATGCCTATGCCGCCGACAAGCAGTGAGATGGCCGCGACCGCAGTCAGCAGCACGGTCATCAGCCCGGTCACCGAGCCTATCGTATTCATTATTTCGGTGGTGTCGCGCGTCTCGAAGTCGTCGTCCTGGTAGTCGGCGAGATGGTGGCGCTGCCTGAGAAGCGCGCCGACCTCGCGCTTCGCCTCGTCGAGATCGTCCATCGAGATGAGCGAAAGGTTTATCATGTTCACGTTGTTGAACTTCGAGCGCTGAAGGTAGCGCTGGACGCTCGTGTACGGGGCCATTATCACGTCGTCCTGGTCCTGTCCCCAGTTGTTCGCGCCCTTCGAGCCAAGAACGCCGATCACCTTGAACGTCATGTTCTTCAGACGTATCGTCTTGCCTATCGGGTCCTCGTCCTCGAAAAGGTTCTTCCTGACGGTGGTTCCGATCACGCAGACGCGGGACGAGAGCGATTCCTCCTCCTCGGTGAAGAAGCGACCCTCGGCGACCGTCCAGTTGCTGATGAGCAGGATGTCGGTCGAGACGCCCTGCACGTTGCCTGCCCAGTTCTTGGCGGCGTAAAGCATCTGGACGGAGGTCCTGACCTGCGGGCTTACGCCCTGCACGAGATGCGAAAGCTCACTCTTTATCGCCTCGGCATCGCCTGCGGTCATCGTCTGGCCCTGGCCCATTCCTCCGGAGACTGGGCCCTGGTTGCGCCCCTCTGGAAAGACCATCATCAGGTTGTTGCCCATCGACGATATCTCCTTGACCATCATCGTCTGGGCGCCCTGTCCTATGGCCAGCACCGCAATGACGGCGGCGATGCCGACGATTATGCCGAGACACGTGAGGAGCGAGCGGGTCTTGTTGCGCCCTATCGCCCTGACGGCCACCTTGAATATCATCCAGAAGCTCATGCGAGAGCCTCCTTTACGAGGCGGGCAACCTCGTCGGTCGTCTTTCTGCCGCCCTCGCCGTGGTCGTCGCGCATCACCTTTCCGTCACGCATTACGATATGTCGGCTCGCGTAGGCGGCTATGTCGTCCTCGTGGGTGACCATGACTATCGTGATGCCCTCCTTGGAAAGCTCGGTGAAGAGCTCCATTATCTCCAGCGAGCTCTTCGTGTCGAGATTGCCCGTCGGCTCGTCGGCGAAGAGAACCGGCGGATTGTTCATCAGGGCACGGGCTATGGCGACGCGCTGCTGCTGTCCGCCGGAAAGCTGGGCTGGCGTGTGCGAGTGGCGTCCGCCGAGGCCGACGCGCTTAAGAAGCTCCAGCGCACGACGGCGGCGGGCACGCATCGAGAGTCGGCCCATGTAGAGATCGGGCAGCTCTACATTCTCCAGCGCGGTGGTGCGCGGCAGCAGGTTGAAGTTCTGGAAGACGAACCCGAGCTTTTCGTTCCGTATGTGGGCGAGCTCGGTCGCGCTTCTGGAGGCGACCTCGGTTCCGTCAAGCAGATACGAACCGCCTGTCGGCACGTCAAGGCAGCCGAGGATGTTCAGCATGGTGGACTTTCCTGAGCCAGACGCGCCCATTATCGCGACGAACTCGCCTTCGTCCACCGAAAGGGACACGCCGTCCAGCGCATGCACCGGCTCGTCGCCGATGGCGTAGACCTTGTACATATCCCTTATCTCAATAAGATGCGCCATCTCACTTCTTCGGCTCAGGAGCCGTGCCCTTCTGCTTCTTCGGGAACTTCGGCATGAACGGATTGCTCGTCTCGTCCTGCTTGATGGTCGCCGTGGTCTGGTAGCCTACGACGGCATTCCTGCCCTCAAGCGCCTCCACTCCGTCGGCGAGTATCTCGGTGAACGAATCGTCGCTCACTCCCTCGGTCACAACGAAAGGCTCAAGCCTGCCGTCGTCCTTCACTATCCAGAGCTTGCGTCCCTTCGGAACCTCCATGCCGACGATATCCTCCTCATGCGGGCGGAAGCGGAACGCGGCAGCAGCGACGACAAGCACGTCCTCGGCGCGAGCAGTCTCGATGGACAGCGTCGCCGTCATGCCGGGAAACAGCATCTCGTCGGGATTCTCCGCCTCGATTATCACGGGGAACGTGACGACGTTGTTAGTAGTGGTGGCGGCGCGCCTGACCTGTATGACCCTGCCGGAGAACTTGCGGCGATATGCATCTGCGGTGAATGTCACGGGCTGGCCGACCTTGATGTTGCCGACGTCAGCTTCAGGCACGGTCGCCTCGACCCAGACAGTCCTGAGGTCCTCGGCGATCGTCAGCACGGGCACGGCGTTCATCGACGAGACGACCGTCTCGCCCTCCTCAACCTTGCGGTCGATGACGATCCCGTCGACCGGAGAGACTATCGTGCAATACTTCAGGTTCGCCTCCGCCTGCGACACGTCGGCCTCGCTCTGCTCGACGGACGCGATGGCGCTCTTGAGCGACGCCTTGGCAGAGTCGAGCCCGGCGCGCGCCGTGTTGAGCACCTGCTCCGCACTGTCCAGCTCGGCAACCGGAGCAAGCGACTTCTCGACAAGCTGGCTCTTTCTCGCAAAGGTCTTCTCGGCAAGGGCAAGCTCGGCCTCGCGCGACCGGACGGTCGCCTCGCCGACCTCGACGTTCGCACGGTTGACATGCAGCCTGGCGACCGCGCTCTTGTAGTTGGCCTCGTAGACCAGCGGATCTATGAGCGCCACGACCTGTCCGTTGGTGACGACGGAGTTGTAGTCCACAAAGAGCTTGATGAGACGTCCGTTGACCTGCGCGCCGACAGGAATGCCAGAAGGCGAATTGCGCGGCGTGACCGTTCCCGTCGCCTCGACGGTCCTGACCACGTCGGTTCGCGCAATAGGCGCGAGCCTGAACGACGGAGCCTTCTTCTTTGGGGCGAGCGGAGCGCTTTCACCGCATCCGGCGAGAGCGAGCATGAGGCCCGCAGACAAGACAACAACGACACTTCTCATTCTTCACCTCCGTTCCTGTACTGCGGTTCGCGACCGACAAGGGCGAAAAGCTTCGCTTCCGCGATTTGCGCCCTGTAGAAAGCCTTTTCCGAATTCGCCATCGCCGTGACGTACGACGCCACTGCATCCGTATAGTCTATGCGCGAAGCATCGCCGACGGCGAGCTGTCCATGGACCGTCCTCAGGTTGTCATCCGCACTGCTGACGCTCGTCTGGGCCGCCGCCAACGCCTCGCGTGCATTGTCCCGCTCGGCGACGGCGCGTTCGATAGAAAGCGAAAGCGTCAGCTCGGACTCCTCGACATCCCTGGCGGACGTCTCAAGCGCGACACGGGCCCTGTCCACCGCAGTCGTCTTCCTGAAGCCGGTGAAAAGCGACTGCGCCGCGTTCGCGCCCCAGCGCCAGTACCAAAGAGGATCGGTCCAGTTCAGCGAAGCGGACGCGCTGACCGTCGGGCGAAGGTCCGCTATCGCATAGTCGACCGCAGCCGACGCCGCCCGCAGTTTGGCGCGACTCGCCTGAATCGCAGGCGCGTTAGTACGCGCAAAGCTGAAGAGCTCGTCCGTCCGCTCGAAAGTATCCTCGAAGACACGGACGAATTTCTGATCCGGAAGCGAAATCTCGCTGATCCATCCGGCATCCTCAAGCCCGATCACGGAGGCCAGGTTCGCATTCGCCATGACAAGGTCGTTCGAAGCGGCCACAACCACCTCGTTAGCCTCGGCAAGGTCGAGCCTCGCACGTGTCACGTCGAGCCGCTGCGCCTCCCCTTCCTTTAACCGCGCCTCGGCAAGCAAGAGGTGTTCCTCACGCATCTGCCGGTTGGTGAACGCAACCTCAAGAAGCGCCGCCGACTGGAGACGGGCGAAATAAGCCTCAGCCACGCTCTCGAAGATCGAATAACCTGTGTTGAGGCACGACAATTCGGCGGCGACCACCCGCTCGGATTGTGCCCTGACGCTGGCGTCGTTCCGCCCGAAATCGTATATGAGCACGTCTAGCGAGAGCGACGCAGACCAGCTGCCGCGAGTCTTGCCCTTCAGCTTCTCCAGATGGGCGCCCTCGCTAGAGGCCGAATAGCCGCCGCTCAGGTTCGCGTCAAACGCGTTCCATGGCGTCGAACTCGCAAGAGGCGCGTTCGCCTCGATCTCCTTCAGTGCGAGGCGGGCATCCTCAACCGCTAGCCAGGCCGATTTCATCGCAGGACGGTTCGCCATTGCGTAAGCGACCATCTCCTCCAGGGAGTCTCCGACTTTCGGCGCCTCGGCCTCGACAGTCGTCTCTCCCGTCGCCTGATCATGGACGCCGCGCTGCGCTTCGCGGGCACGGCTGACCGTCTCGCAACCAGCGAGGGATAGTACCGTCGTCAGAGCCAGGGCGGGAATCAATCTCGCGTCAAGCATTTCGTCTGTCCTTCATCTTGTCGAAGCCCTCGCCCCAGACGCCGATCACGCGGCTCTGGCTGACGAAGGCCCTCGGATCTATCGAATGGATTATGCTGAATATGGTCGCGCTCTCGCTCATCTTCGCAAGGACGCACACGACCTTTACGGCATCGCCGGTATACCATCCGTGCGCATCCAGAAGCGTCATCGTGTGGCCGGTCGCGTCCGATATCGCCTTGGCGATCTCGGCATGCCTTCGCGTGAATATCATGAACTGCACCGACCGGCGGCGTACGTTAAGCGCATAGCTTATGGTCATGCACTCCACGCCCATGGCACAGAAGCCGAACGCGACAAAGCGGACGCGCTCAAGAGTAGTGCCGAGGCTCGGTATGAACAACCCGCTGCCGATTATGAAAAGATCTATGACTATCAGCGTAGCGCCGATCGAAAAGCCGAAGTACTTGTTCGCCACGGCCGCAATGATGTCGGTTCCTCCGGAAGATCCGCTGCATGCGAAAAGCGCGGCAACCGAAAGTCCGCATATTGAGCACCCGAGCAGCATGGCCATGAAGCGCTCGTCCTCCAGTATCCTTATCAGTTCGCCGGTCGCCGGATCCACAAGCGCCCTCTCGCCGATCCACAGGAACAGCGATATCGCAACCGTCGCATATATCGTCTTCGCGAAGAACCGCCAGCCGAGAAGCTTGAGCGCAGCGATGAACAATACCGCGTTCACAACGGAATACGACAGGGAGGCGGGGATGTGCGCAACGTAGTACAGAAGACTGGCGAGTCCCGCGACTCCTCCAGAGACGATCCCGTACGGAAGAATGAGGGCGGTCCAGGCCGCCGCATATGTTCCGCATGCCAAGGTTATCGGCAGAAGCTCCTTGAGCTCGCGCAACACAAGTCTCCAGCGGGATGTCATAGCATCGCCGCAATACCGGCGCCAACCATCGGCGCGTCGGCTATCTGCGGCATTATCTCGTAGTGTATGTTGCGCCGGACGACAAGAAGGTCGTCCAGCTCCCGGCGAACGGCGTCGGCGAAGTGGATGGCTCTCGTCTTGTAGTATGTCGAACCGTCTATGCTTATGGCGATCGGCGACGCAGCGGACACGCCTTCGCCGGTCTTCACGGCAAACGCCGCAAGATGGACCGCAGTGAGCGCGGCCGCACGCTCGAACACGGGCAGTCCAAGCCTGCGGGCCATCCTGGCGTCCGCAGGATCGGCAAACGCGGCAAAGAGCGGATTGGTCCGACCTTCCCTGCGATATCCGGAGACGAAGTCGTCGAAGTCGAGGGTCTCGACCGCCGAAAGCCCCTTTATGCGGGCGGCTGCCTGTGCCGAGAAGAAGCCCTCCTTGGCGGCAACCTTGTATATCTCAAGACCTATAGGCCCCAGATATGCACCGGATATCATCTTCTCAAAACGGTTGCTGCCCGGCATAGCGGTCTTTGCGTCCATCGCATCGTCGAACCTGCTGCGAGCGATCTTGTTGAAGCTGCCCGACTCGGCGTTTATTATCATCTTCCCGGACGGATCAAGGCCAGAGAGCTTTCGTATGTTCGAGTTGCGCTCCACATAGGCGGTATTGGTGCCAGTGCCCAGTATGAAGCCAAGATAGGACGAATACTCCCTGTCACCCTCGGACGCCTTGGCCGCCAGCAAGGTGGCCACAGTATCGTTGACGACCGCGATACGTCCCCCGCCAAGTCTGTCCGAAAGCTCCTTGCCGACAAGCTGACCCACAACCCCAGGAGCCTTTATGCCCTTAGTCCAACGCATCAGTCTCGCATCGAGATCGGCCGTAGCTTCTGCCGGATACGAGAAGCAGAAGCCAATCTTCTTCACGGTAGCCAGGGGCATTACACGACGCACCTCATCCGCCAGCGCAGAATAGAAATCCTCTACACCGACCTCAGCCCTGACGCCAGGCATCGGCTTGTTCTGCCGGTTCTCGACAGATGGGGGTATGGAGACTATTCCGGAACGGAAATTCGTTCCGCCTGCGTCTATGACGGCGGCCTTGGCCCCGTTCGGCACCTTGCCGTCAACGCCGACATACGAAGGAATCATCGGCAGAGATGACGGTTCGCCGGAAAGACCGCGCTCCATCTCGGACATGAAAGTGGCCAGCAAGGCGGCGCGATCAAGCTCTGCCGCCACCACAAAGCCGTTCTCGGCCAGAAAATCTTCAGGTGTCTTCATCTTCTTCCACAAGGCATTTTACGAGATCGATCCAATCTTCATTGGACAATTGCTCTGCCCTCGCCGTAGATTGTATCATATCTTTGAATATGCTGCCAAGCTGCTTGCGCCTGTGTTCGAACGCCTTTTTGGTCAATCTGCGGAAAATATCGCGCTCCTGGGCAGAAAGAGCAACGTTCCTGTCGTGCCTCACCAGTTGCACGACGCTTGATCCGATCTCGGGCCGCGGCCAGAAGCAGCTTGCCGCAACCTTGCGCACTATGGCGACATCATAATCGAGCTGGGCCCATACGCCGGCAAGTCCGCGCGTCTTTGAGCCCTCCCTGGCCACAAGCCGCTCGGCGACCTCGGTCTGCACAAGCACGGTCATGGCAGGGATTTCGCGTCGCTGGACAAGCTCCAGCAGGATGCGGGTGCCCGCCTGGTACGGCAGGTTGCTGACCATGCAGTCGAAACCGACCGATTCGCCGTCGGCGATATAGTCAAGCGCATCGCCTGGCACCACCGAAAGAGCTGCAGGATCGCCAAGAGCAGATTTGAGCCTGGCGGCAAGAACTGGATCCTTCTCAACGGCGGTGACACGACATCCGCGCGCAAGCATCTCCTCGGTGAGCACGCCAAGCCCAGGGCCGATCTCAAGAACCTTAGGCGACTCAATGTCCGCGACAGGGGCCAGTCCGGCATCCACAATGCCGACAAGAGCATTCCGGTCGATCAGAAAATTCTGACCCATCGTCTTGTTCGGGTGGAAGCCGTTCTCTATGCACCATGCCTTGACCTGGCTAGGACTAGTCAGATTCATCACATCACCCTGTCCAAGACGCTTATGTAGTCCCACGCCGGGTCATCGATGCTGCCCGTGGCCTTGAACTCCATCAGCAGCTTGGTGAACGGCCACATGATCGGTCGTATGAGATAGCGGCCCAGCATGGATTCGTTCTTGAGGAACAGAACCTTCACCGTGAAGTCGAGATTGTCGTTCACGATGTCGTATTCTCCCTGGGCGGCGATCGAAAACAGCCCGCCCTCGATAAGTATGTCATCAGACTTGAACACGCCGTTCTCGATCGTGAAGGTGCACGATGCGGAAGACTGGTTGACGATCTTATCCACCCCCGGCACCTCTCTCGCCAGCAGCTCGGTCAGGCCCATGAACAGCTTCATCTGCGCCAAATGCCCGTTCTTGACCTTAAGCTGCCCCTTACCGTTCAAACGATCTACGACATTCGTTCCGATTGGGCCCCTAATCGACATCTCGCCCTCGGCCTCACCATGCTTGTCGCCGGCATCAAACTGGAAAAAGTCCGCAAGCTCCGCCACAGAGCCGTTCGAATACGTCACGTCGAGCGCAAAACTCGCCCGGTCGGGGTCAAGCTCAGGGAACGAGAGTCTGGCGGAACCGATCGCCAGGCCGCCCTCCTTGCCTTTTGCCTTGGCACCGCTCAAGTAGACCGTATCGCCTATGTAGGCGAATTCGGACTCGGCGTCAAACAAGGGGATCCCGAACAGGCTACCTTTGGCGAACGATACGGTTCCCCGCAGATCGTTGTCAGCCTGGTGCGCAACATCTGCGGCAAGCACACCTTTGACCTTGACGAAAGGCGGCGTATCGCAGACAAGGCTCTCCAGCTCGCCATCGTTAAGATAGTCGATAACGTTCAGTATGTCCAGGAGCGGAAGCGAACTCTCGGCGTCGAAGTGTATGTGCACGACATCGTCCGAACCGCGAACAGTCACAATACCATTTAGCGGACGGTTCTTCTTGTCCAGCGCATAGAGTGGACCGACCGTCGTCTCGTAATCCATTCCCCTTACGCCGTCGCGCACAGGAAAGCTCACATGGAGGCCGATCGAACCGTCAGCCCGCATCATTGGCACGTTGTTGTAGCGACCCAGCAGAGGATGAAGTTCAAGATCGAGGGTGAACTCATTGCTGCCAAGATCGACATCCCAGGCGCAACCGGCCGGAACAGGCTTCTCGACGGCAGTAAAACTGTCCATGTACTCCAAAACCAGCGGAAGATCAAGCACGTCGATCAGGGGCCGTATGTTGGCCTGCGCAGCTTCTCCCTTTACGGCGCCTTTGACGCGCTTTGCGTCCAGATCGATGGTGCAGACTCCGTCAAGCTGGGCTTGGGCGCCCTGCCCGCCCCATGAAAGGTGTATGTCGCTGAACGAAAGGCATGTCGGACGGCTGTCCACGGTAGCCACCACGCGCTCGGGCGAAGCCCCCAGTATCACAGGTCTTATGAGCTCCAGCCTCAACCGGCGTATCTTGGGAAAGCGAAAGCCCCAATCGCCATAGCCAAGAGGCTCGGCATAGCCGCCCTCTTCGTAATAGCTGTCCTGCAGCCGAGGAAACTTTGCACCGACTATCCTGATGAAGCGCTCGAAGATTCGTATGGACACCGACTCGGCCGCAAATACTGGCAGCAGGCTGTTCTTCCGCTCGACATCATAAAGACGGATGCCGTTGACGTCCAAACCCTTTCTGAACCCGAACGAGGCAGACTCGCAATGGAAAACCATGTTCGACGGAATCGACGAAGCGCAAAGACTCTCGATCATGGAACCGGGGATGCGCTCTCTACGGAAGAACAGCGAGACAAGATAAACTAAAAAGACGATGAAGCACCACTTCACCGTCTTTCCTGCGACTTCAAATATCTTTTTTACTATGCGCACGCCTCTGCCTCGTTTGGCAGCCCCTAGGAGAGTCGAACTCCTCTTACCTGGATGAGAACCAGATGTCCTAGCCGATAGACGAAGGGGCCAGCTTTTGGTGCACCCGGTGGGATTTGAACCCACACACCTTGCGGCACCAGAACCTGAATCTGGCGTGTATGCCAATTTCACCACGGGTGCTTACGGGTGAGTAGTATACCATATTCACTTCCGCCGCGCAAGGGGGTATTTTGAGTTTCTCAACTGCGCACGGATCGCGCCAGCGCGGCGGCGAATATGCGAGATGCGCCATGCTCCTTTAGGGCGTCAGCCGCGGCAGACATCGTTGCGCCGGTGGTGATTATGTCGTCTACGACAAGCACCGTCCTGCCGCGAATCATCTCGTCGTGGCGCACGGCAAAGGTTCCTCTTGCGTTTTCGAGCCTTTCGGATTCGTTCAAGGACGATTGGCGGCGCGGGGAGCCCTTGCGCACAAGAATGTGCGCGTCGTGCCTTCGGTCTATGCGTTGCGCGACCGTTCTTGAAAGCATCTCGGACTGGTTGTAGCCCCTGTCCCAATAATGGTAGAGGGTTGTCGGCATGGGAACCACAAGGTCGATCTCCACAATATCGAAACGGGTACGGACAGCCGCCTCAAGCCAGTCCGAAAAATCCGCCGCAAGCCAGAGGTGGCGACGGAACTTGAAGTCCAGAATCATGTCACGGGCCTTGCCCTCGAACCGCAGAGCGCATGCGGCCCTGTCGTAAGAGGGGGGCCGTCTTGCGCAGTCCTCACAAAGGTACTCTCCGTCCAGACTCTCGACGGCGCGCGAACAGACTCTACAGCAACCGGTCTGAGCGACGGCCGGCAGCCTCATGAGGCACCCAGAACAAACGTGGCGCCCGTCTATGTCAGACGGACGCCCGCACATTTCACACCTTCTCGGCCAGAGAAAGTCAGAAAAGATTTGAAGGATACTCACCTGCGTCAACGAGCTTCTTGATCTCGGCCATGACGAAAGGCTTGTCCTCGCGATATGTAACGCCGAACCAGCTCGACTCCGTCGGAAGAACGCGGCACGTAGCCTTGCCTTCGCGGATGAGCTCGTCGACCACAAACGGTATGTACCACTCGCTCTTCTCCTTGGCACCGTTCTCGGCGAGCCACGCCGGGAAGCGGGCCTCGAGCGCGGCAAAGAGCTCTGGCGTGAAGCCCCAGAGGTTCATCGACACGCGGGCATCCAGCGGAACCTTTACGGGCGACTCTGGATCTTCGCGGTTCTCGGCGATGTCGCCTGCGCGGACGAGCTTCGTCATCTCGGTCACGCCCTTAAGCGAACCGTCGGCGCCGACCTTGCATATGCCGCGGGCGACGGAACCGTTCTCTGAGAGAGTGAGGTCGAGCTTGTAGCCGACCATCGCAAACTCCATAGGCTTGGCAGCCGAGAGGAATGCACCCAACTTCGCGAACGCATCGCGTCCGTAGAAGTCGTCGGCGTTGATCACGGCGAACGGCTCGTTGACGACACTACGCGCGGCGCGGGTCGCATGAGCCGTACCCCAGGGCTTCGTGCGACCTTCCGGCACCTTATAAGGCTCGGGCAGGTCGTTGATGTCCTGATAGCAGTACTCCACAGGCACAAGGCCCTCGTACTTCTTGCCGACCTTCTCCTTGAACTCCGCTTCGAAGTCCTTGCGGATTATGAACACGACCTTGCCGAATCCGCCGCGAACCGCGTCGAACACGGAATAGTCGAGAATCGCTTCTCCAGACGGGCCTACAGGATCGACCTGCTTCAGCCCGCCGTAGCGCGAGCCCATGCCCGCAGCGAGAACAACCAATGTCGGTTTCATCTTCGGTCTCTGTTACTTGTTCTTGTGCCGCTGCGCCTTCATGCGCTTGTCGTATTTGTGCTTGGACATTTTTTTGCGGCGTTTTTTCTTTATGGAACCCATTGTTGTCTCCTTGTTGTTTTCAGAGTTGGTCAGAAGATTATCTTGTTAAGCGGCAGTTCGATTATGCCCGTTGCGCCGGCGGCAGTCAGCGCAGGTATGAGGTCGCGCACCGCCTTCTCCTCGACGACGGACTCGACAGCGAACCACTCTTCGTCGTTGAGCTTGTTGACCGTCGGTGCATGAAGAGCGGGCAGCGTCTTAACCACCTTCTCAAGCGCCTTCGCAGGGGCGTTGCATTTGAGAAGCACGCGACGCTGGGCTTCGAGCGCGCCCACAAGCAGCATCTTCAGCTGCTCAAGCTTTGCACGCTTCTGCCTGTTCTTCCAGCTTGCCTTGTTGGCGATGAAGCGGGTCGTGGAGGTCAGGATCGTATCGACAATCCTGAGGTTGTTCGCACGAAGTGACGAACCGGTCTCCGTAAGATCGACAATGGCGTCGACCAGCTCCGGGGCCTTGACCTCTGTCGCGCCCCAGCTGAACTCGACATCGGCCTTGACGCCGTTCTTGCGCAGATAGCGCTTGACGAGACCGACAGCCTCAGTCGAGATTCGCTTGCCTTCCAGATCCTTTACAGTCTTGATCTTGGAATCGTTCGGAACGGCCAGCACCCAGCGTACCGGATTGGACGTAGCCTTGGAGTAGTTGAGCTCGCATATCTCCTGGACGTCGCTGCCGTTCTCGTATACCCAATCGTAGCCGCAGATGCCAGCGTCAAGAAGGCCGAGCTCGACATAGCGGCTCATCTCCTGAGGCCTGAGAAGACGGCACTTTATCTCTTCGTCGTCTATCGTCGGTATGTAGCTGCGGCTGGAACAAGAGACGTTGAAACCCGCCCTCTTGAAGAGAGCGAACGTAGAATCCTGCAAACTGCCTTTCGGCAAACCTAGAACTATTGCCATTGAATCACTTTCTTGAACGAAAAACGAGTGAAGTATACCATATTCCGATGACTCTTGTCTACAGTTCAGCGATCTTTGCATGTTTCTCGGTCCCCAGACAGTTGTGCTCGCACGGATCGTCCCCGTGCGGGAAACGGAACTGATCCGCTCATCGGCACAACTCAAGGGCAAGCATGGCGAAAGACGTGCAAAGTACCGGATCTGCCTCCCAGAAGCGGTTGTTGTCGTTCGCCCAGCTGCCGTCCTCCTTCTGAAGCGAGATAAGCTTCGCCACAAGGGATTGCTTCCAGCGGATTGTGCGCCCATCGTCGGCAGGGAGCTCTTCGACGCCTGCGGCCGCAAGTGCGCGCGCCAGTATGTCGTAGTAGTAGTACAGTCCTTGGCTGCCCATTCCTGGATTCTCTTCGAGAGTCCAGTACTTGGTGCAGTACTCCAGAGCATTGCGGACGCGGGGATCAGCTCTTGTCAGCCTTGCGCTGCACATCGAAAGCACGGCAGCATAGCTCATCGAACCGTATGCCCGGAGATTGACGCGGCCTGCCGCGTTGGTGGATATTCCGCCGTGCGGAGTGCGCTCGTTGTATGCGGCTCCGCCCTTGCCGTCACCCTCCTTCTTCTGGAGATTCTCGACAAATGCGATGGCGGCCTTCCAGTTGAGATCCACACGCGCTCCACCCGCCCGCAGTTCCTCTAGCGAAACGGTCCTGTTCATCGCATCCATTGCGTAGCTGGTGTTGGAAAGGTCTGCGTAGCGACGACGAGAAACCTTTTCGTATCCGAACCCGCCTGCCATGGTGTCATCGCCCGTCAGCTGGGACGACGCTATGAACTCGCGCGCCTTGAGCATGGCAGACACCGGGGCCTTCTTCGACTCGTAGAGAGACGAAAGACAGACCGAAGTGTTGTAGTTGCCGAGACCCGCCCCTCCCCGGCCAGGCTTCGGCACATAGAATCCGCCGTCCTCCCTCTGAGTCGAAAGCACGAAAGCAACTCCGGCGGATATGGCCCCGTCGGCCGCGACACCGCTTCCGACAAGCGCCCAGACTGGAAGTGCCGTCAATGCGGGCATATGCTCATCGCTCCAGTGACCGTCGGCCTCCTGACGCGAAATCAGGAACTGCGCCCCTTTAGCAATGGACTCTTCAACGGAAGCGAACGCAACGGCGGAAGCCAACAAGACCATGCAGAGCAGGAGGCTCCGCATGTCACTGCTCTCCGTTGAAAAGCGCGTTCGTTGCGTAGTAGGGATCTGACGTGTACCGGCATCCCAGACGGCGCAACCCCGCTTGATCGCCAGGCGTCACCATGTGCGTCATATGAACCTCGCAGCCCCTCAACTCGTTGAGCTTCTCCATTGCGATCTGCGCGGCGGGATTCGTTGCGGACGAAATCGCAAGGCCGATCAACGCCTCGTCGAGGTTTAGCGACGTATAGCCCACCTTCAGTATGTCCTGCTTCATGTGCGAGACCGCCTGGATGATGTAAGGCCCGATCAGCGGAATCTGCGAAGGTATGCCGGAAAGTGTCTTGACGGCGTTTATTACGGCAGCGGCTGCAGCATGCATCTCATCTGAGTTCTTGCCCGTCACGATGCGCCCGTCCTGAAGCTGTATCGCCGCGCCAGACACTATCGTTCCGCCTGCCTTGCCCTTGCCGGCGATCTGGGCCTCTTCGGCAGCCCTGCGGGCGGCCTCTACGACAACACGATCCTCGGTCTTCAGACCAAGCGAATCCATCAGCTGCTTGGCCCGCTCGACGGAGTCACGGTCCGTCGCGCCCTCTGCGAACAGGCACTGGTAGCGGAGGAACCGGCGGATCACCTCCTGCTTGGACGCGTTGCGCACAACCTCGTCATCTATGATGCCGAACCCTATCCTGTTCACGCCCATGTCAGTAGGCGACTTGTAGGGGCACATGCCCTTCGTCATCTTCTGCCAGATCGCAACAAGCAGAGGGAACGCATCCACATCGCGGTTGTAGTTGACCGTGGACTTTCCGTACGCCTCCAAGTGGTACGGATCTATCATGTTCTTGTCCTTGAGGTCGATCGTAGCCGCCTCGTAGGCGATGTTGAGCGGATGGTCGAGCGGCAGGTTCCAGACAGGGAAGCTTTCGAACTTAGAGTAGCCGGCGACGTTGCCCTGGCGATACTCGTGGTATATCTGCGCGAGACACGTAGCGAACTTTCCGGAGCCGGGGCCGGGCGCAGTGACGACCACGATGGGCCGTTCGGTCTTCACGTACTCGTTCTTGCCGTAGCCCATGTCGGAAACTATGGTGTCGACGTCAGCTGGATATCCGGCGGTCTTGTAATGGTAGTACACCCTTACGCCGCGACGCTCCAGCTTTGCCCGGAACTGCTGGACGGCAGGCTGCTCCTGATAGCGGGTTATGACAACGCCACGGACAAGCAGTCCAAGGTTTCTGAGGTCGTCGATGAGCTTCATCGCGTCGGCGTCGTAGCTTATGCCGAAGTCGGCGCGCATCTTCTTGCGTTCAATGTCGCCTGCGAAGATGCACAGTATGACCTCGGCCTGATCCTTCAGCGACTGCAGAAGACGCAACTTCACGTTAGGATCGTATCCGGGAAGGCAACGCGCCGCATGAAAATCGTTCATGAGCTTGCCGCCGAATTCCAGATACAGCTTGCCGAAGCGTCCGGCGCGGCGGCGGATCTCCTCCGACTGCTCGCGGAGGTACTTCTCGTTGTCGAATCCAAGTTTCATAAGCCTGTCGTCCGGTTGTTCAGCGTTTGTTGATCTCGTCAAGGATGGCCTGGATCTTAGGTATGCACTTTCCGCATCCGCCGCCCGCCTTGGTGAAGTTCGTCACCTCTTCCACCGTAGTGAGCTGGTTTTCTGTTATTACGCGCCTGACCTCGTTCTCCGAGACGTTGTAGCATGTGCAAAGCAGCTCGGCCTCAAGGTTGCGGTCGGCGTTCTCGCCGGTCTCGTAGTTCTTTATCGCAGCCTCCATTGCCTCCCTGCCCATCACCGAACAGTGCATCTTCTGTGGCGGCAGCCCGCCAAGATAGTCAGCGATCTGCTGATTGGTGATCTGCTTGGCCTCTTCAAGCGTCTTGCCGATGACCATCTCCGTCAAGGCCGAGCTTGACGCGATCGCGCTTGCGCATCCGAATGTCTGGAACTTCGCTTCGGCGATCCGCTTGTCGGGGCCGAGCGTGAACTGGAACTGCAGGGCATCGCCGCAGGCCAAGGAACCGACGGTCGCAGTACCGTCCGGGTTGTCGATCTTGCCAACATTCCGGGGATTCCGGAAGTGGTCCATCATCGTCTCAGAATAATTCCACATCGCCGTTCGTCTTTCTTGTCGTGAACGGGGTGCTATTATACCAAAAACACCACGCCGCCGACTAGTGTTTCTTAGAAAAAGGTCATCTGCCCGGGCATCTCGTGAATCTTGCGGCGAGGACGGCGGACAACCTTCTGGGGAGCGTTCACGTCCAACTCGTTGGCTTCAAGATTCTTGAGTATCTGGGCCGCACGGTCCACAACCTCCTTTGGCAGGCCAGCCATCGCGCCGACGTGTATGCCGAAACTCTTCTCGGCCACGCCAGGAGCTATGCGTCGAAGGAATACGACCCTTCCGCCCTCCTCCTTCACGCGAACCGTATAGTTCTTTACGCCCGGCAGTATGTCCGCAAGGTCCGTAAGTTCATGGTAGTGGGTCGCAAAAAGCGTCTTGGCCTTGGATGTCGCCTTGCCGTGCAGGTACTCGGCGACGGACCATGCTATCGAGATTCCGTCAAAGGTGGATGTTCCGCGACCGATCTCGTCCAGCACGATCAGCGACCTGGTCGTGGCGTTGTTGAGTATGTTCGCCGTCTCCTGCATCTCCACAAGGAAGGTCGACCGGCCGCGGGCCAGGTCGTCGCCAGCCCCGATTCGCGTGAATACGCGATCAAGCGCCCCAAGCCGCATGGATGACGCCGGGACGTAAGAGCCCATCTGAGCCATCACCGCAATAGTGGCCACCTGACGGATGTAGGTGGACTTGCCGGCCATGTTGGGACCGGTTATTAGCATTATCTGGTCCGTTGTCGTGTTCAGGTGCGCCGAATTCGGCACGAAAGGCTCCGCATCCGGCAGCTGCTCGATTATCGGGTGGCGTCCGTCCACGATATCAAGCTCATCGGAATCATCCACCGACGGACGGACATATCCGGCTGCAAGCGCACGGTCTGCCAGGGACAGAAGAGCATCCAGCTCGCCTATCGCGACGGCCGTATCCTGTATCTCCACGGTCTTGGCGGCGATGGTCTCGAGTATTTCGCGGAAGAGCCGCTGCTCTATTGCGACGGACTTCTCCTGCGCACCCAGCACCTTGTGCTCGTATTCTTTGAGCTCCGGCGTCACATACCGCTCGCCGGTGGTCAGCGTCTGGCGGCGTTCGTAGTCGGCAGGAGCCATAGCGATGGAACCTTTCGGTATCTCGATCACAAAACCGAACGTCGAAACGTGCTTGACCTTCAGCTTGGCGATGCCTGTCCTGGCCTGCTCCTTCGCCTGGTATTCCGCGAGCCATGCATGCCCTTCACGCGCGATAGCCCGAAGCTCGTCGAGCTCGCCGTTATAGCCTGGAGCGATAAAACCCCCGTCGACAAGCATTACAGGAGGCTCGTCGGCAATGGCACGGTCGATGAGATCCACGACATCCGGCTGAGAGGTGAGCCGGGCCGTCGCAAGACGTACGCCAGTCGCGCCAAGCTCACCTGAAATGTCTGGTATAGGACGCAAAGACGAGGCGAGCGCCTTGAGGTCACGAGGATTTGCCCGCATCGCATTGACCTTCGCAATCAGGCGCTCCAGATCGCGTACACCGTTCAGCAGAACCCTGAGCTGCGCCAGCGAGGCACGGTTGCTGACGAACGATTCCACCGAGTCGAGTCTCGCGTTTATTTCCACAGGACGCGCCAAGGGGCGGGCGATCCAGCTCCTCAAAGTCCTAGCGCCCATGGGCGTCCTGGTCACGTCCAGAACACCAAGCAGTGATGCGTCTCTGGAGACGTCTCCGACCGGCAGCAGCTGAAGGTGTCGAATCGTTCCGCCGTCCAGAACGAGCGCATCGTCTCCGCCTCTGAGCGAAATCTTGCGGACATGCTCAAGGGAGTGGTGCAGGGTCGTCCCGACATAGTACAGCAGCGCGCCGGCGGCGGACACCAGATCGCCCTTTCCGCCCAGACCGAAGCCATCGAGAGAAAGCACCTTGAAATGGCGCGTAAGGCAGTCGAACGCCGCATCGAGCGAGAATGTCCACCGGTTGTCGTCCGTAGCTTGAAGCATCTCCGCAGGATTCGCCCGATCCAGTCCCTCGGCAAGCTTCTCCTGGCTGGCGAACTCCTCGACGCAGAACTCGCCTGTAGACAGATCCAAAAGCGCGAGCCCAAGTCCAGATACCGCACCTATGTAGTTGTTTGCCGTCTCGTCCAGAAGTCCGTCTTCGGTCACGGTGCCAGGCGTGACTATGCGGGTGATCTCGCGCCGCACAAGCCCCTTCGCCGTCTTGGGATCCTCTACCTGGTCGCAGAGCGCGGCGGTCTTTCCGGCACGGATCAGCTTTGCCAGGTATGCATTGAGCGCATGGTACGGAACACCGCACATAGGCTGGCTGCCGCGGTGGGTCAGAGTCGCGCCGAGTATGGGCGAGGCGACCACAGCGTCCTCTCCGAACATCTCGTAGAAGTCGCCAAGGCGGAACATCAGTATCGCGCCCGCCGGTATCTCGCGCTTCATGGCGAGATACTGACGCATCATCGGGGTAAGCTCTTCCGCCATCGCAGGCTATTCGAGCTTGGACTTCTGGCGGGGATCGAACGCGTCGCGCAGGCCTTCGCCGACAAGAACCGTCAGCAGCATTACGATGAACAATGCAAGCGCCGGGAAGAGAATCAGCCACCACGCAAAGCGGAACTGCTGCGCCTGGTTCATCAGTTCGCCGCAGCTCGGGGTCATCGGCGGCAGTCCGAAGCCGAGAAAGTCGAGCGCCGCTAGGGAGCCGATGGCGCCCATCAGCAGGAACGGGAAGAGCGTTATCAACGGAGTCAGCGCGTTAGGCAGGATGTGCCCGAATATTATGCGGGCCGCAGAGAAGCCCTGCACCTTCGCAGCCTCGACGAACGTACGGGACCTGAGACGCAGGAACTCGGCGCGCATGTAGTAGCTGACGCCGATCCAGTTGAATATGGCGTAGCAGACAAGCAGTATCGTAAAGCTTCGTCCCATCGTGGAGCCTATGAATATCATAACGTACAGGAACGGTATGGCGCTCCAGATTTCAGTGAAGCGCTGCAGCGTTATGTCGGTCTTGCCGCCGAAGTATCCCTCGACCGCGCCCACCACGAGCCCGACGAACATTCCCGAAGCAGCAAGGATTATGCCGAATATCAGCGCAATCCTCATTCCGTGCACGACACGGGCGTACACGTCGCGTCCGCCGGCGTCTATTCCGAACGGATGCTCCTTGCACGGACGGAACGGAAAGCTTATCTCAGGAGCTGGCAGCACGCGCTCGGTGACAGCCGGCGGCTCCTTCGGCTCCATGAATACGCGGGTGTAGCCGTCGCGTTTCGTGAGCGTCACGTTGTAGTCGGCCTCATCTACCCCGGTCGGGCCCTCGTAGTCCCACACGGAGCCGTCGTCGCCAAGGTTGTAGCGCACGGTCTTTATGTCGTACGTATGCTCCACGACCGGCTTGCGGTACTTCTCAAGCGTAGCGGTGTCGACTACGGCACGGGGATCGCATGGGCAGACGACGTCGGCCAGCATGCAGAACACGAAGATTATTCCAAGCCCTATGAGCGACCACCACGCGCGGCGGATGCGCTTGAACGAACGGAATCGCTTTACTGTAAGTGGAGAGAATATTGCCATGGCTTATTTCTTCGAGAAGTCGATTCTGGGGTCTATGATCATGTAGAGCACGTCGGATATGAGGTTGCCGACAAGCTGGAAGCTGGCGGTCAGAGCCAGCAGCGCGAGAAACACCGCATAGTCGCGCCCGATCAGCGCATCCCACGAAAGGCGGCCCATGCCCGGGATTTCGAATATCGTCTCGATTATGATGGAGCCGACGAATATGAGGCCGATTATTCCGCCGAGTCCAGTGGCGACCGGTATGAGCGCATTCCTGAAGGCATGCCCCCATATCGCGCGGCGGCGCGTGGCTCCCTTCGCTATCACAGTCCTTATGTAGTCTGCGGAAATCTGGTCGAGCAGCGAGTTCTTCATAAGTATCGTCAGCATGGCAAAACTGCCGGCGACGTAGCAGCATATCGGCATGGCCATGTGCCATGCGCGATCCCAGAACCACGTCCAGGTCGAGGGCTCCACGTCGAAGTCGGACGATATTCCGCCAAGCGGGAAGATGTCCGCAAAGCCCTCGACGGTTCCGCAGAAGAACATCTTCAGCAACATCGCGAGGGCGAAAGCCGGTATCGCGTAGGCTATGAAGACCACAAGCGACGAGGCGGCGTCGAACGTCTGCCTGTGCTTGAGGGCCTTGGCGATACCAAGCGGAATACATATCATGTATGTCAGGATGAACGACGCGAGACCGAACCAGAGCGAAATTGGAATGCGCGACTTGATCAGCTGCCAAGCCGTCTTGTTCGGGTAGTCGTAGCTGGGCAGCTGCATTCCCATGCGCTTCACGACGAGCCAGTCCCAGTACTGTTCGTATATCGGCTTGTCGAAGCCGAACTGCGCCTCAAGCTGCTTCTTGTACTCCTCCGATACGTTTGACGCGGAGGCGCTGCTGCTGCCCGAGGTCTCGCCCGACTGCGCACCGAGTCCCTTAAGGCGCATCATCCTGATCTCCACCGGGCCTCCCGGCAGGAATCGCGTCAGCGAAAAGCACACTATGGTGATGCCTATGAACGTCGGTATCACGAGCAGCATGCGTCGAACTAGGTATGCTAATCTATCCATGGTTCTCCTTTGCCCAAATGGCCTGTCGCGCCACGCCAAGCATCAGCGCGGCATCGTCCTTCGTAAACACTCCGCGCGAGAATACGCGGTGGAAGCCCTGCATGAAATGATCCTCCTGCTCTGGCTTCATGAAACCGATCTCCTGGAGCATCCTGGACCAGTTCTTCATGAGCTGCATCTTCTGGGCCTGGGGCGCGGGCGGAGCCTTCTCGTGCGGAGGCTGGTAGCGTCCCGAGGCCGTAAAGAACTCGTAGCATGTTATGAGCACGGCCTGAGAAAGGTTTATCGAGGTGTAGCCCTCATCCACCGGTATCCGTATGAGATGGGTGCACTGTGCAATCTCCTCGTTGAGGAGCCCTTTGTCTTCGCGACCGAACACAAGTGCTACAGGCCCCGTCGCTGCCAGCGAAAGGATTTCGGCGGCACAGTCCCGCGGCGCCTTCACGTGCTGGCGGTATAGCCCTTCGCGCGCGGTGGTTCCGACGACGGCTACGCAGTCTGCCACGGCCTCCTCGAACGTCGCCGTCTCGCGCCTGTTCGCCAGGATGTCCGTCGCATGGACTGCCATCCTCTCGCCTTCATCCCATGAGTTCTGCAGGTTCGGCGCCGCCAGAACGAGGTTCCGTATGCCCATGTTGGCCATTGCGCGGCAACTGGAGCCCACGTTGCCCGTATAAAGCGTCCCGACAAGCACGACACGTATGTTGTCGAGCGGATTCAACGGCCATCCTCCAGATCCTGGGGCGTCTGGCACAGAACCCCCTGGAATATGTAGCGGTAGTCCTTCTGCCGTTCGTCCCACTCGAACGCTGCGCACGTAAAGCCGTTCGCCAGGAACATCCAGCGGTCGTTGTCGGTCTTGTACATGGTGCCGCTGCCCAGCGTATTCATGCACTGGTATGCCGTAAAGCTCGGTCCGCCCTCCATGCGCACCTTTACGCGCAGCTTGGACTTGAGCTCGACCTTCTTTCCGTTCACGGGCGAGACCCATTGCGTGACGTGGTCTTCGTCGCCGTAGCCGTAGACAACCGTAACGAACCGACCGTCATCGTCCACGAACTTGACTTCCTGGGTCTTGTGGAACGAGGCGCAACCCGTCAAGACGAGCGCAACGGCAATGGAAAGGATGCATTTCATAGCGCGGCGAGCTTTCTTGCGACGATTCCGCCTACTATCTTGGGGTCGGCCTTGCCCTTCGAGAGCTTCATGACCTGTCCCACGAAGAAGCCGGCCGCAGCCTTCTTGCCGTTCTTGAAGTCCTGCACCGGACCGGGATTCGCTGCAATGGCCTGATCCACGAAAGCCTCAAGAGCGGACGTGTCGCTGACAGCGCCGAGCCCGCGCTCCTTGACTATCGCCTCCGGATCGCCACCCTTCTCGAACAGCTCAGGCAGAAGCTCCTTCAATGTAGGGCCGTTGATCGTCCCCGAGACCGAAAGCTTTACGAGCGACGCAAGCGCGGCAGGGACCATTGCGCACTCTCCGATGGCCTTTCCGCTCGCGTTCATGAGCGCCATTACGTCGGACATGTAGAGGTTGCAGAGCGTCTTGGCCGTCTTTTTGTCCAGCCCTTTTGCGGCGGCCTCGAAATAGTCGGCGTTGGCCTTGTGCTGCGAAAGGACCTCGGCGTCGTACTCCGCGATCCCATACTCCGCGATCATCCTGGCGCGGCGCTTCTCCGGCTGCTCTGGCAGCATCTTGCGCCACTCCTCGATCTGCTCCCTGGAAAGCTCGACAGGCACCAGGTCCGGCTCGGGGAAATAGCGGTAGTCGTGGGCGTTCTCCTTCGAGCGCATGGAGGCCGTCTCCATCGCCTCCACATCCCAGCGGCGCGTCTCCTGCACGATCGGAATCGAATGCGCCATGCACTCCCTCTGGCGGCGGGCCTCGTACTCCAGCGCGGCGTGAATGCCCTTGAAGGAGTTCATGTTCTTTATCTCGACCTTGGTGCCCAGCCTGGTCTCGCCGACGGGCCGTATCGAGATGTTGACGTCCGAACGCATGTTGCCTTCTTCAAGGTTGCAGTCGCTCACGCCGGCGTATACAAGCATCTCCTTGAGCGCCGTGAGATACGCTATCGCCTCGTCGGCGCTCGCCATGTCCGGCTCGGACACTATCTCCATGAGCGGCGTCCCGCCACGGTTGAAGTCCACTCCGGAACTGACGGCATAGTGGTTGATCTTCGCAGCGTCCTCTTCGAGGTGGATGTGGTTTATGCGTATGAACTTGGGCCCGTTCGGCGTCTGTATCGTAACGCCGCCGCCGATGCAGAGAGGACTGCCGTTCTCGCTTATCTGGTAGTCCTTCGCCATGTCGGGGTAGAAGTAGTTCTTGCGGTCGAATGTCGCATGTGGATTGATCTCGCACCCGAGCATCATCCCGCTCATCACGGTGAGCTTCACGGCCTCCTTGTTCATGACCGGCAGGGCGCCCGGATAGCCCAGGCAGACGGGACATACGTTGGTATTCGGCTCGCAGCCGGTCTTAAGCAGGCACGAGCAGAACATCTTAGTCCTGGTCTTGAGCTGGACGTGAGTCTCCAACCCTATTGTGTTCTCAAATTGCATGGGGGATATTATACCAAATTTCCCCCCGCCGATGCAGTGCGTTCCGTAATTTGATATAATAGGCGCGACAAACCTTTACCATGATGAAACCGGCATGGAGCATATTGCCTGACGAGTGGAAGCCCATCCTTGCGGAACGGGGCTTGAGGCCATTCCGCGCCGACCAGATACTTCAGGCCCTCTACCGCGACTACATAACGGACTGGGACCAGGCTACGACACTGCCGAAGGACTTCCGCGAGACTCTCAAGTCGGAATTCCCCCTTACCAAGGCCGAGACGCTTGACGTGTCGAAGGCGGCGGACGGTACGCAAAAGCTCTTGATAGGCTTCGAGGACGGAAATTCCGTCGAGACCGTGCTCATCCCCGCCACAGGTCGCTTCACGCAGTGCATATCGACCCAGGTCGGCTGCGGAATGGGCTGCGCGTTCTGCGCAAGCGGTTCTCAAGGAGTCGTCCGTTCGCTCGCCTCCGACGAGATAGTGGCCGAATACATGGCGGGTCGCCGGCTGGGAGAGATCACGAACATCGTCGTGATGGGCATGGGCGAGCCGTTCGCCAACTACGACGAGACCATGCGGGCCCTTAAGCTTATCAACGCCGGCAAGGGGCCCAACCTCGGCGCGAGGCACATCACCCTTTCGACATGCGGAGTGGTGCCAGGCTTCGCGAAACTCGCGGCTGAGGGCATCCAGTTCGAGCTTTCGGTGTCTCTGCACGCACCAAACGACGAACTGCGGTCGCAGCTTATGCCGGTAAACCGCAAATGGCCGATCGACGAGCTTCTCGCCGCATGCGCAGACTACACCGAGAGGACGAAGCGGATCATAACCTTCGAGTATACTGTCATCAGGGGCGTGAACGACTCCAGGGCGTGCGCCGAGGAGCTTGCGCGCCAGGTGCGGCGCGTTCCGATGGCGAAAGTGAACCTGATTCCCCTGTCGCCGGTCGCCCACCGTCCCGACTTCAAGACGCCTGACGATGCGACGATGCTGATGTTTCTCGACGTCCTGATGAAGCACCGCGTCCAGACGATGCTGCGGCGCTCGCGCGGCAAGGACGCCGACGCCGCCTGCGGACAGCTCAGGCTGCGACACCTTCCGGGCGGAATGCAATGACAAGAAGCGGCATCACGCAAAAGGAACTCGTCCAGTGGGGCGGGCCGGAGGTCTTCAACCAGGCCCTTGCGATCGTCAATTCCGGAGATGTCACTCAGGCGGAATACGACGACGACAGACTGGAGATACGCGGAAAGATCGCACAGCCGAGCGGATGGGAGATGCCGGTGAAGTTCCATCTCGAGCCTGGCGGACGCATCAAGTCCGCCTGTCCCTGCATGCAGAACCAGAAGTACGGGCAGATCTGCGCCCATGTCGTCGCGTTGGGAATCGCCGTGATGGTCAAGGAGATGGACGACATCGAGAAAGAGGCCCGCGAAGCCAAGGCCGCAGATGACGAATCGGCGCCAGCGCCCGAAGAGGAATACATTGAAGTCCCCATGCCGCCGAAGTTCGACGCGTTCGTCTCCGGCTCCCGCGCCAGCCTTTCGATAGAGATAGACGCATACTACGGCGACATAGGCATTCCCGCCTGCTCCATGCAGAGCGACCGGGTCGTATGGCTTGACGATCCTGACGACCCTCTGGTTCGGCGTGTGCGTTCGCCGAAGGCCGAGCAGGACGCCGTCCGGCTGGTCGAGCGTTACGGCTTCGAGCGTGGATACCGCGAGGGCGACCTAAAGCTTTACGTGACCGATCCCCAGAAGGTCCTGAACTTTCTTGGAGCGGGGCTCCCCTTCCTGCGTCGCAACGGATGGCGGGTGGAGCTTTCTGATCGGCTTATGGCGCTTACCGACACAATGCCGTCAGTCGTTCCGGTCGTACAGATACGCGACGCCGCGAACGGAGCGTTCGACGTCAAATACACTTTCGACGCAATGGGTCAGGAGGTGTCGCCTGTAGAGATCCAGGCAGCGTTGAACCGTAGCGACGGATACATAATGAAGGACGGGCGCGTCACGCTGCTGGACAATTCGGCTATCGAGACGATGCACGACGTGTTCCGCGACTGTGCGGCATCTGGAAGCGGTACTGCGGACGGATGGTTCCGCGTCAGCGGCGTGCATGCGCCTTATGTAAAGGCCTCGCTGGATCTTCTCGACTCCATCGATCTGGACGATACCGAGGCATCCCGCTGGCGCGAAACGGCCGCTGCGCGGAACCGTGAAGGAAACACCAGGTTCGAACCCGTCTCCCTCGGCAGGCTGGACAGCGTGCTGCGTCCCTACCAGAAGCAGGGAGTCTACTGGATGCGCTTTCTGGAGAACGCGGGGCTCTGCGGACTTCTCGCGGACGAGATGGGCCTAGGCAAGACGCTTCAGACGCTCGCATGGCTCTCGCTTCCGCGCGCAGCCACTACCGGCGGAGGAAAGCTCCCCGCGCTCATAGTGTGTCCGACCTCTCTCGTAAGGAACTGGGAAGCCGAGGCGCAGAAGTTCACGCCGTGGATGAAGACTCTCGTGATTTCGGGTCCGGAGCGCGCCCGCGACTTCGCGAAGATTCCGTCCGCAGATCTGGTCATAACCTCGTACGCGCTGCTTCAGCGCGACTTCGAGGCGGCATACTTCGACAAGGACTTCTCCGCACTCGTGCTCGACGAGGCGCAGCACATAAAGAACCGCCAGACGCGCAACGCCAAGGCCGCGAAGAACCTGAACGCGCGCCAGAGGCTGGTGCTGACGGGCACGCCCATAGAGAACTCTGTTGCGGACGTGTGGTCCATCTTCGATTTCCTCATGCCGGACTACCTCGGCGACTACGAGACGTTCAAGGCGGGCTACGAGCTGCCGATAGGCGACGGCGGAGCCGAGGGAGAGTACGCGCAGCAGAAACTCAAGCGCAAGCTGCACCCTTTCATTCTGCGGCGCCTGAAGAAGACGGTCGCGAAGGACCTTCCGGACAAGATGGTGAAGGTCTCGTACTGCCCGATGCCCGAGGATGTTCAGCGCGAATACAACGCCGTCCTCCAGAACGGGCGTCGCGGCGCGAAGACGAAGTTCGAGATGCTTGCGCTGCTCATGAAGCTCCGGCAGATCGCGAGCCGCGGCAAGGTCGAGGCGTTCCTTGACCAGCTCGACGAGGCGATGGACGGCGGGCACCGCGTCCTGGTCTTCTCGCAGTTCGTGAAGCAGCTAGCGACGTTGCGCGATGCCCTCGACAAGCTCGGAATCCCGTACTGCTATCTCGACGGCTCGACGAAGGACCGTCTCGGCGAGTGCAACCGCTTCAACCGCAACCCGCAGATTCCGGTATTTCTCATTTCCCTCATGGCTGGCGGCACGGGACTCAACCTCACCGGTGCAGACATGGTGATGCACTACGATCCGTGGTGGAATCCCGCTGTCGAGGATCAGGCGACCGACCGCGCCCACCGCATCGGACAGAAGAAGAAGGTCTACGTCGTCAAGCTTATTGCGTCCGGCTCCATAGAGGAGAAGGTCCTTGCCCTTCAGCGCCGCAAGCAGGCCCTTATCGCGGCTACGGTTTCCACGACGGACGCCGCCATAGTCGAAAAGCTCACGGCCGCCGATCTCGCCGAGCTGTTGAGCTAGGCGCAGGCGATTCCCGGATGTTCGCAAAAAAGAAGCGCGGCAGTCGACTGCCGCGCCCTTTTCGCATATGACCGCTTCTGTTACTTGGCGATCACGCGGACCATCTCGAGAACCTTGTTCGAGTAGCCCCACTCGTTGTCGTACCACGAGCAGACCTTGACGAAGGTCGGATCGAGCTGGATGCCTGCCTTGACGTCGAAGATCGACGTGCGGGCATCGCCGCGGAAGTCGGTCGAAACGACGGCCTCGTCGGTGTAGCCGAGAACGCCCTTGAGCTCGCCCTCGCTGGCGGCCTTCATGGCCTCGCAGATCTGCTCATAGGTCGCTTCCTTCTCGAGCTCGACTGTGAGGTCCACGAACGAGACGTCGGAGGTCGGGACGCGGACGGACATGCCGGTGAGCTTGCCGTTGAGCGCCGGGAGAACCTTGCCGACAGCCTTCGCCGCGCCCGTCGAGGACGGGATCATGTTCTCGAGGATGCCGCGGCCGCCGCGCCAATCCTTCTTGGACGGGCCGTCGACGGTCTTCTGCGTCGCAGTGGCGGCGTGGATCGTCGTCATGAGGCCGCGCTTGATGCCGAACGTGTCGTTGAGCACCTTGGAGATCGGCGCGAGGCAGTTCGTCGTGCAGCTGGCGTTGGAGATGATGTCCTGACCGG
>Ga0265298_10001514_pt1 | contig 34464 bp, 23 predicted proteins | sample AusTroGonzalo_MG_3_FD_193486 | JGI IMG/M metagenome (GOLD analysis project Ga0265298, IMG submission 193486) | Bovine rumen microbial communities from tropical cattle in Woodstock, Queensland, Australia - Gonzalo_01 | ecosystem: Host-associated > Mammals > Digestive system > Stomach > Rumen ... | reverse complement strand
ACACCATAAGTGTATGTCAGGGAAAGGCGGCATTCTGTTTCCTGCTCAAGCGGGAAAGAAGTATCTTCTATAAATGCAAAATAGTTTGATTTTTCTTTTTGTTCGCCTTTTAAAAGCGGGAATTCGTAAAACAGTTTCCCCGCAGGAAATTTGAAGTTCCATCGAATGTCAATCGGGGTAGTTTCTTTGTAAAGAGTGCGCACCTGAACTTTTTCGGGATCTACGAGTACAAATTCTTTTCCTGTTGAATCAATCATCGCAAGTTTCGGAAGACAGTCGAGCCAGAGGGGAATGTCAGGAGTCTTACTTTGCAGCCGTTCATATTCAAGAGCGCCGGCAGATAAATCAAAGTCCGAAGGAACAAATATTTCTATTTCACCTGACGGTTGCTGCTTTTTAGTATGCTTCGAAGCAAAGTGGTAAGAGTCGGCAGAGAATCTGTCTTTCAAAAGTGCGGTATCGTGAAACGAGATAATATGATGGAGTTTTTTAGAGAGCCCGGAAATTGTTTCTCCGGAATTCTCAATGGTTTTTGTATACTTGAGACGTTTGAACTGTATTCCTTTTGTCTGCTCAAGTTTGTCGTTGATGACGATCTTGATTTTTGTTTCTATTTTGTACTCATCATAGGTCGTGCAAACAGTAAATTCATCACCATCTGAAAATTTCTTTTGAATTTCCGGAAGATGTGCGAATAAGGCCGCAATGCTGCGCGGCATGATTTCCGTTTTGGGAAAAGCGGTGTTCATGCTGTGTTTGAACGCATTGACACTTGGAGAAAAATCCTCCACATCGTCACAGGTTACGTAAATACATTTCTGGCAGTGCAGTTCGTCTTTGATAGTTTTTGCAAAATCATAGCAGGCTTTTTCTATCAAAGGTTTGTTTTCTCCTTCGTCCGCTTCCGAGTGGAGAGCACTGTTGAAAATCGAGTGTATGGAAAAAGTCTTTATTTCATCCTGCATCGAGTCAATCAGTTTAGAGCGGGCGGAAGAGCACGGATACCAGCCAGGTTTTCCTTTACGTGTAATACAATGCGACTGGTGCAGGAGCTTTTTGGTAAAAACCCCTTTGGTTCCATCATCCAAAGTAAAATTCGGAAGAACCGAATTCAGATCAACTGCCGCGACGAGGTGAGGAACATTCTGCTTTTCAGGAGAAAGGTTTTTCTCTGAGATGTCACCGGCAAATTCATTCAGGGCAAGACACTCCTTTTCAGAAGAGACTTTGAAAGTTTTCCAGGTATCGGAATGAAAGAATCCGCCTAGTTCGCACTCATCTGAAAATGAAAGTTTTTTATAATTAGGGAAAACCACTTTCTGCCTGAAGCGAATATTATCACTTCGGTTAAGTTTGGCTGTGGCAAGCCAGAAGTCAGCGTGCTGTTTAATCTCGTCAAGCCGTTTAAGATCCTTCTCTATATCTTCATTCAGATTCTGGAGCCAGATATTTGCTTTCCAGATTTTGCGGTAATTTTTGTCGTTGAGAAGCGTGTTGTTGGGCGGCGTGTTGTTCCATCTGCCGATAAGACCGCACTCTTCGCTTTTCAGCCAGTTGTGCACTGTAGCAGTGAATCTTTCCGCATCATTGTTCAGCGGTTTACCGCACTTGCGCGCTGCATTTGATTTTTCTGAAAGCAGATCGTCAAGTTTCTCCATAAACGCTTTGAACAGGCGGTTTTCCGCAGTGTCGAGACTTGTCGAGTGGTAAACTCCCATCATGCGCTGCTCTGATGCGATTTTCTGCTTGATTGTGAACCCCGGCTTTTTTGCAAGCCACATCATGCAGCGGCTGTCAACTTCACGAACCCTTTCCGGGCGCGTTATGCGGTGTTCGCGAATATTTTTTTCGTGCAGAACTTCAATCAGACTGCGTATAGCAGAAGAGACAAAATCCACGATATGCTGCAATCTGTCGTTTTGCCATCCATAATCCTCAATATTGAGGGGAGCGAGCCCGTGGAGGATATCGTCAACAGTCGAGTGAAGCGGATCATCCGTAACGGGATCAAATTCTGTAACAGCAAAGAAGAGCCCGTGGAGTGAAAAAAGAAGCTCGTATTCTTTGCCCTTTCCTTCAGCAATCTGCCTGTATATTGTGCTTAATTCCGCCGCCATATTGAGATTTCTCCCTATTTTTGAGTCTTTGTTTTATCAAGAATTTTCTGACGAATTTCCTGAAATTTGTTTTTTAAGTTGCTGAAATTTTCTTCAAGGAATTTGTTTATATCAGGACTTTTTCGTGGCAAACTGCCGTTTCTATTAGCTTTTATTGCAGCTTCTATTGCCTCCGTTACAGCAGGCTCTTCAGGGTCTGTTTCCGGAATATCATTGATGTCTGAGGCGGAATTTGGATCTTCCTCGTCGTTTTGTTCCGGCAGATTGTCCTTCAGAAGATAAGTCGATGTCGTCCAGATAAACTGACCGTAGTTATCCATTGCATTCTTGAAGTCATCGTGGAAATCCTTTGTTGCTTTATCTTTGATTATACTGTCTATCGCTGTCAGTACCTCTCCCTGAGTTCCTTTTGTTTCAAGGCCGCGCAGTTTAGGCATGATCTTCTGAACAAGCTGGTCTTCAAAAGCTATGTCCATAGCGCGCTTACGGTCGAGGTCGTTTTGTGCGGCGATAACAGCGGGATAAAGTGACATATATGCTTCGATCGACTGCCATACGCGGTGTCCCAGAGCGCGTCCTGCTCTGCCGAGCTGCTCATTGATTCCCTCGACAGTTTCTTTGTAGTCTTGAATAGTGTCCTTGTCGAATTTGTGCGCTTTGTCAATCCATGATTTCCATTCAGATCTCGGCAGAAGAGGAGATGGGGCGCCAAGCTGCTTGTTGCCGCGAGAACAGAGCTTGTCCGGACGGGGGAAACTGATTACGATGCCGCGGTCAAGAACTTTGTCCGAAAGGGTTTTTGTCGTTTCGTCGTTGTTCATCGTTCCGGTCCAGAGAACGTTGCGTCCCAAATCAAGCTTCCAGTCTTCCATATTGCTTCCGATTTTTACACTGAGTTTCGGAACATCTTTGTCAGCAAGGCCGCGTCTGGTCTCAAGCTTGCTCAGGAACTCTGCAAAGTAGAGCTCGACATTGGCAAGGTTCATCTCGTCAAGAAGAATCATTGTCATAAAATCCTTAAGGCCCGTCTGGTCGCTTTGTTCCCGTTGTGACTGGGCAAGCAGACGAAGTATGTTCGTAGCTTCAAAGCAGTTGTCGATCGAATTGTAATAACCGAGCATAGATTCCTGACAATCCCAGTTGGGCTGAACCGGCACAGAGAGGAAGTTTATTCCGCCGAAGTGTGAATAAAGCCGCGGGAGCTCAGATTTTCCTGTACCGCTTACACCGGCAAGAACAGTAAGAGGAGACATTTCAGAATTCTTGAGGGCTGTATGGAATGCATAGAGGATACGACGTGAAAAATCCAGACCGTAGTCCTTGATTTTTTTGTTAATCCCGTTGAGCCATTTGATTTCTGTAAGATTGTTGGTCTTCATTTTTCCAGGAAGTTTGGCTTCAGGAATATAATCTTTGTTTATTTCCTTTATACGATCCTCGCGTTCAGTTGGATTTTCATAAGTCGAGCGCAGACGGTTAAGCTGTTCTTCCAAAATCTTTTTGTCTCTTTCGAGGGCTTCGTTCTTTCTTTGGAGTTCATCGTTTTCAGCCACAGTCTGATCGTATTGATTCCGGAAATTCTGACTTGCACGTTCGCTTTCTGCAAGCTTGTTTTCTCTCTCTTTCAGTTTGTTTTCCCAGTCATTCAAGTCTTCCGCCTGTTTCTGCAGAGTGTAGGAGGGAGTGTTCGTCACTTTTGCAAGGGCAATGGCGAGTTCTTTTTGAATACGGTCGTAATCGAGCATGATTTCTGCCGGATTTTTGCCGTTGAACTGAGCTGTAAGATCGTCGAATTTCGCAACAATACTTTCATTATCGCGAAGCTTGCCGCGCAAATTGTCGGTTTGCCTGTTCAAATCTTCGATTTTACTTTCCAGCTCTGTTTTTATTTCCGGATAACGGTTTCTGACTTCTTCGTCAATATCGGCTTCCTTTTCTTTAAGTTCATCCGCCTTGTTTTCATTAATTTTTTCCTTAAACGAAAGTTTGCTCTCCCGTTCGTTGAGTTTGTTTTCGCGGTCATTAAGTTCCTGCTCGCGTGTGTCCATGGCGATGATTTCGTCAGAAAGAGTTTTCACATCTTTTCCGCAGGCTTTGAGTTCTTCCTGCAGTGTTGTGAACTGATCAAGAAGTTTGATATTTTCTGCAAGAGCCTCATTGTGTTCTTTTTTCTGAGTTTCCAAACATTCCGAAAGAGTTCTTTTATCTTCCGCGAGTTCTTTGTTGCCTGCTTCGAGTTCCGTATTTTTCCCGGAAAGTTCAGCATTGTGTTTTTCAAGTTCCTCTATTCTGGCTTCAAGACTGCTTGTGTCGGACTTGGCTTTCTCTACGATTTCTTTTGCACTGTTCTCGGCTTCGTCAACAATCTCTTTCGCTTTTTTGTCAGCCTTCCCAACAGTTTCTTCCGCTTCTTTGTCAGCCCTTGCGCGGATATCTTTTGCATTCTGCTCAGCCTGAGCGAGAACAGCTTCGTATTCCTTTTTTGCCGACTCTCTCTTTGATTCGTTTTCGGCAAAGACACTGTTGCGGATTTTCTGAACTTCTGCTTCCGTCTCTGCAATGCGTTTTTCTCTAAGTTCTGCGGCAGCCTGTTCCGCTTTTGAATAAAAATCAGTCTTGTCTTCGGCAAGTTTTGTGCTCTCTTTCAGAATCTCTTCCTGCATTGATTTAAGTGCTTTTTCATCGGCACTGACTTTTATCTTGCGTGCCTCAAGATCAGCTTTCAGGTCGGAAAGGGACTTCTGATTTTCCGAGATTTTCTTTTCTTTTTCCGAAAGTTCCTGTTCCTTCGGCAAAAGTGCCGCCTCTCGTTTTTCGATATCGTCTGCTTTTTTTGCCAAATCTTTTTTCTCGTTTTCAAATCCGTCGATTTTTTCCTCCAGCAGCCGATTTTCTTTTTCCAACTTTTCGCTTTTCTCTTTCAGTGCGTTTGTAAGTGCCTCAACTTCTTTGTGGCTGTAACTTCTTTCCGCCATTTTCTCCTCCTAAAACAAATTGCATTTATTACAAGCGTCAAAATCTTCCGTAGTTGACATTTTTTTGAGTAAAAAAGCCATTTTTGGCCAAATCTTTTATAAAAACATATATTTTGTCCTTTATCTCCATGACCTGCCCGGAATCTATTTCATCAGGAACTTCTCCGTGGGCGCGTTTCCCGGTAATATAGCTTACATCCCTGAGCATAGTACGCCATTTTGCACTGATGTTCTGCAGAAGTTCTGTGTCAGCCAGAATCATAAATGCGATGCATGCCGCATTCATTGTGGCTGGTTTCCTCTCTGTAGCCTTCCGCACATGATGTTCTTGAGTACTGTTCAATGATTCAAAATCTTCGGCTGTTTCATCGAATTCAAAACCGCAGGAAAAAGCCTTGCTGCGCCAGTCAGCATTTTTCGATTCGTCGCTCAAAGAATCGTTCAGCGCGACAAAAACATTTTCAAGAACCTGATACATGGAAAGAATGACGGCGTTATTCAAAGACTTTTTATCAGGAGAATAGCGTTCCATGTCTATCATGAAACGGGTAATGTTTGCCGGCAGTTTCCGGCTCAGGGCGAAGCCAAGAGATTCCTCCATCCTTCCGATTGCGGAATCCCGTTCGTTTTTGACAGCATTCCTTTCTGCAAATGAAATTGTGTTCGAAGATGTGACAGTTACATTCAAAGTGATTTTCATAAGTTCAACAATCTCTTTATACATCCTGTCGGCCAGTTCTTTAAAAGCGTCATCCGATTCTATTTCACCGGAGTGAAATGCATTGTTGCGGTTTTTGTTCAAATCTGCAAGTGCGGAAATAAAGTCGGGGTGTGATTTTGCAAATTCTTTAAGCGGTTTTTCATTTTCAAAAGATATAAGCATCAGATAGAGGACGGCGAAAAGAGACGGGGTTTTGTAAAACGCTCTTTCGAGCCTGCTGTAAGATTCTTTGGCCATATCCTTTTCATAAAATTCAAAGCCGAGACTATTGGCATATTTAGCGGCAAATTTGACAATTAAAGCTCCAGACGGTTTTTTAAAGTTTTTTCTTAGTTCCCTAAGTTTTTCTTTAATCCTGTATTCGTTGTTTCCGTTGTGAAGATAATAGTAAACCGTCCATTCGGCAAGCTGCGTCAGATAAAGGGCTGTATCGTTCCTGGCTGAAATAAAATATTCTTCCGAATCGGAAGATTCGACCGGCTGTTTCAGAACTTCCATATACTTCTGCACATTTTGCAGTTTCTCTTCAATTTCGGGAAAATTGCTGCCGGATTCAAGTTTTTTGTCTGCAACGGCATTGGTCTGAGTCGTAAGATAGTTGCGCAGTCCGCGTATATATTGAGAGTCGTCTTCGTGTGTAATTGCTTCAACAGAGAAAAACGAGGAGATCTCGCCGAAACCGTCTGAAAAAATCCAATTACGGGTCGCACCTTTCGGCTGAACTATATCAAGCAGAAACCAGCGCAGATTTTTTCCGCACTTCTGCTTTGAATCCACTAAAGCCGAAACATTGTCGCGACCGGGAAAAAGTTTGCGGAGCATGGCTGCAGCTTCCCTGCCGTCAGGAACTGTATTGAATTCAAAATCGTAGTGAAGTTTGTAGGCTTCTGTCTCTTCATCGCTTTCTTTTCCGGCAGTCGTGTAGCCTTTGTAGTAAAAACAATTGTTTTTTTCATGGCCGGAAGAATATTTGAAATACTCCTTGTTTTCAATAGTTGTGTAGTAAGGTATTATTCTTCCTGAAACGGCATCCACATAGATATTGATATTGACCGGTTTCTTTTCCAAATATTGCCCGAGTTGTTCCAAACCTTTTGGGGTTATTCGGTAACAGTCGTCAAGACACATTTTCTGCTCGAGGCGTGACTGTATGAAAGAAACAAGGTCTTTATCCAGACAGAGAGAGTCGGCAATTTCCTGAGTATCGGTTATTTTGATGTCGGCAAACCGGAGTACTGTTTCTTCAAGAATATTTTTTCCTTCACTGTCGTCAATTCCTTCCGCCTGTGCAATAAATTCGTAGCACGGCCACAGTATTTTGTGATGCAGCTGCATACTGAATTGGCCGTAGTTCAAATCGTTGCCGCCGATTATTTTCTCCATGTCAGCACCTCCCCGTATCCTTCATCGTTTTTTCCGGAACACAAGTCATAAAATTCGGCAAGTGCAGGAATCTCCATGGAACGGGCTGCCTTCGATGTTGCGAACTCTGCGCTGCCGACGGAAATCAGAATTTTTTTCTGACGCGACATACTTACGCAGAGACGGTTCGGCGTGAGAAAGTCGATTTTTCCGCGTGTGCGGACAATGGAAAGAAAAACCACGTCAAATTCCATGCCCTGAAAAGCGTCAACTGTTCCGACTTTGTATTTTACGTCTTTAAGTTCTTTTCCGAAACTTTCCAGTTTTCTTTCTATCAGATTGCGCTGGGCACTGTAGAAAGTAATGATTCCGCAGCTTAATTTCTTTTCCCTTGGAACATTCTTCTGACTGCGGACGAACTTCATAAAATATTCAGCGATACAGTCGGCTTCACTTTTATTTATGCGGCTCGTTCCGCAGGATTCTTCTTTACCCTCCGGCACATTGATCCATACTGCGGCTTTGTTTTCAATTTCCGGAAGATTGTGCGAAAACTCACTTGCCGGACGCGGTGATTCATATCCTTCTCCGTAGGGTTCGTAAAAAAGACGCGAGCAGAATTTACCGAGAACCGGATGTGTCCTGTACTGTTTGTCCAGCGTTATTGTCCGCCTGATTCCGTCCTTTTCCTCCAACTTTTTGAGTTCTTTGAACAAACGCTCGAACAAACTCAAATGATAGGCATTTTCATATTCTTTTTTGACATCATCCGAATTGGCGGAAGCTCTGCCGTCATCGGAAGATTTTTCAATCTCCTGTTCGATGTTTTTGTATATATTGCTGCACAAATCGTCATCAATAAGCTGCGGAAGCTGGCGGTGGTCACCCACAAGAATTATTCTTTTTACCGCAAGGCACATCGGAATAAGGAGATCGGGAGGTGTGGCGCGGGCGGCTTCGTCTATTATTACCGTGTCGTATTTGCTGTAAGGTGCATTTTGTCCGGAAATAGCTTTCTTCTGTTTCAGAATATCTTTTCCTACAGACTGCTGGCTTGTGGCGGCATACACAAAATCACACTCTTTTATAGCTTTGGCGAAAGCTGCCGGACCTGACAGAAGATTTTTTACCCAGTCTGCGATTATCTGTTCCTTTTTATCCTGTTTGCCGTGCATTTGTTCCATAGATTCAACGACTCTGGTGCAAAGAGCTGTTACATCTTTGTCAACTTCCGCCTCAATATAGAGCGGCAGCGGCGAAAACTCCCCGAGAAGCTTCTGTTTGAGTCCGGCAAGTTTTTTGAGATCGCTTTCTTCAGGATTTTTACTGACAGCGAGAGTTTCCAGCAGAGATTCCGCCTCCGGATGCCCGTCAAAATAATTTATACTTTTCAGGCTGGAGTAAAGATCCATGGCACGCTGTGAGCCGTCATCGGCAAAAGTTTCAGCCGATGTACGCAAAGCCCGGATCCGGCGCATGATTCTTCCATCGTCGGAACTGATCTTTATCTGATTTCCGGCTTTGTCCATGAGATCTCCGGCTTCTTTTGCGAGTTCATTTGTTACCGGAAGAGTTTTTATATATTCAAGAAGTTTCTGTTTGTTTTCCGGCAGCGGCGAGTATATATAATCAGTTATGAGTGTGTGCAGCATTTCCTCTTCGTATGTTATCTTTATATTCGGATGGAGCTCCAGAACACGTTTTTCTATTTCCCTGCACCACTCTTCAATATGCTCGTTATATTCTTTAGCGTCCTTGCGCCGTTTCCCGTATTTCCATGTCGGCAGAGAGTTTACCCTTATGCGTTCTATCATGTTCTCCACGGCATCATGCTGGTAGGATGAAACCAGAACTTTTCCGGCACTTACTCCGCGTTTCTCCTGATTTTCGTTCAGTATTTCAAGAATAGCTGTAATAACCGTAGTTTTTCCGGTTCCGGGAGGCCCCTGAATAAGTGCGATTTCCGGAGTCCGCAAAGCCGTGTCTATGGCCTCAAGCTGGCGGTCTGTAGGAGGATTTGTGAAAATCTTTTCCCTCACCCTGTTTGAAACAGTAACTTTTGGAGAACTGCCTGTGGAAGCCATAAAATCAAAACTTCCTTCAAGAATGTTGCCGAGCGAATCTATCCCGGCTGTTCCTTCCGTAATCGCAGTCCATGCCGTGTTTTGGCGTTCTATCTGGCTTTCCTCTCCTTTCATTGACATTACGATGTATCCTTTTTCAGGCAGTTCGTCATAAGGTCGCACTTCTATATAACGCGGTCCTGCACCATAAACGGCACATTCTATTCCAGGGTCGTCATCATTTTTGTTTAGAGCTTTCTTTTCGCAGCAGGTCAGAAAATCGCACTTTGTGTCGGTAAGAAATTCGGGAAGCGGAACCTTGTTTTCATAAACCAAGACTGATTCCACCGATGATTCATTGATTTTTTCCGCAATATTGTCACTTTTGAAAAACAATTTTACTGTGCCGTTTTCGGAAAGCTCGACATTTGTGTAATGCAGAGCTCCGAAGTCTCTTGCACACTTCAGCACCCTGTTTCCGCGTGCGCCGGTATATTCACGCCAGGCTTTCAGGTAGCTTCCGTCGCGTTCCGTCAAAATTCTCAGCTTTTCCAGATTGTAATCCGTTGCGGCTTTTTTCTGGTCCGAGAAAGAAAGTTTTGCCTTGATCAGATGGAAATTTCCCTCAGGCTTGATGTTTCTTCTCTGACGGATTCCTGTTACGGTAAAATATTTGCCGTTGCCTGTGGTTGTCAGATTCTTCTGCTGAATTTTTATTGCACAGCACTTATGCGACCGCTCGCAGAGAATGGAGAAAGCTCCTTTCAAACAACTTCCTCCGCTTTCGTTTTCATTTTCATCCTCAGCTTCTTCCGGATCAGATTTTTCGTAGTCTCCCTGCATAATAAAACAGGTTTCGCCGTCAAGCTCTATCGTGCAGTTTTCAGCAAGTTCTTTGTAGAAATCGCCATCTTTTTGAGATGTTTTCATTTTCGACGGGAGTTTCTCCAGTTTGTCTTTTTCGGCAAGAATTTCAATTTCTCCAAAATCTTCGGCATTTCCGGCAAAAGAGTAGAGATCGAATACAAAATCTCTGCCGGTTGTTGTTTTGACAGAACAGATATGTGCGGCACCGCGGCGTAATATATCGTCTGTTTCAATCTTGTCCTGCGGGTTTTTAAATTCGAATTCGAGTGCGCCGCTCCGTGTGCGGATAAGGTAAGTGTGCATCTGCGGATTCGGCACAATCGTAAACAGACCGGGCCGGACTGAACCGTAATCTCCCCGGAGTTTCGCCTCAATGTCTTCAGCGAAAGGAACAGTCTCTATGTGTTCAAGAATCATCGCTTATTTCCCCTCTTTAATTTCAATAACAAGCCGGCATTCCAGTCCTTCGTTGTTTTTGCAGCGGAGAGAGTATTTTTCTCTCTTTTCCAACTTGAGTCTATAACTGTTCAATCTCAGTTCTTCTTTGCCGTTCAGCGACATAAAAAACGAATGTTTTGATGCGTCTCCGCGGGCTGCGCGGAATTCAATGACTCCGGATTCATTCGGAAAGGAGTGAACGCTTAAAACTGTCCTGAAAAACGAATCTGTATCAAAAGGGGCGAACAAATGTTCCTGAAGTCCGAAATCGAATTTTTCACCCAATTCGTGAGCAAAAACTATGTTGCCGGATTCATTTTTCAGAAGAAGTATTTTCGGAAGTTCTCCGTCGCACCACGGACATTTCTTTTGCGAACCGTCGTAAACAAAACTCATGCTGCACTCGGGACAGCAGACACTTGTTGCGTGAGAACGGGCGAAAGCACGCGCCCAAAGCACTGCCGGAGGACGGGTACCGGGCGAATTTCTTCCTTCTTCCGAAAATGTCATATTGAAAAGGCGGAAAGTCTCTTCTGTAAGAAAATTCTGCCTGGGCAGACCTTTGTCGGTATGGTTTGAACCATCTTCGGGATCTTCAACCCAGGGTTTTGTGCCGGAATATAGAGAATTGGCTCCTGCAGCATTGCTGTCGTTTTCATCAGTATCGGAATCCCAGTTGTCTTCTTCACCGCCATCCCCGGCAAAAGGGTGGAGTGCAGCCAAAGATTCAAATGCCAGAACCGCAAACGAATAGATGTCGCTGTTCTGAGAACAGAAGCTTTTTCCGCTGACAAGTTCAGGAGCGGCGTATCTCGGTGTATAAACAATCTTATCCTGATCTTCCCCGGGAATAAAAATATTGTCGGCATCGATCAGCCAGACGTTCTGGGTACCGGACAGCGGATCTTCGGTAACATAGACATTGTTTGGTGAAATATCGCAGTAGACCATGCCGGAACCGTGGATTTTTGCAAGAACTGCCGCAAGTTTTGAAAGCAGTTCGAAACGTCTTCTGTGTCCTCCGTCTTCGACCATGTTTTTCAAGGTTTCTGCATCAAACGGCACAAGATGCGCAAAACTTGTCATATCACCCATAAGGCGCATCACATATCCGGAATAGTCCTGCAGACGCGCCATTGGGTAGGCGAGGTGAAGCCTGTCGGGAAACGGTTTCTGCAGTATTGATTTGAATTCCGAATCATTTCTCGCGAACAGCTCGGGACTCTTTTCTTTGCTGACAACACAATCGTTCTCAAGAACGAATTTAACAACTATCTCGGGATTTGCCGTGCGGCATACTGCACCCTGACCGCCGCGTCCCAATTCTTCCGTAATAGTATGTTCTCTGTCATAAGAATCCCTGACCGATTTGATATCTTTTACCAGAATAATGTTTTTCACCGTGTGATTCATATTATAACCCTGCCACAATAATTGTTTTGTCGTCGGTATGGTGCGGAACAGGCCAGTTTGTCATAAGATTCCGCAAAAAAGGCTCTCTTTTTTTTAAATGCAGTTTTTTTACTTCCGAAAAGAGATCTTCTGCAAAAGGAAGCTCCTTTCCCTTCTGCAGATCGGAACTGATTCCGTCGGTCGTGAGAACCGCCCCTTTGAATCCGGCCCTTTTGTATATTGAACAGGAAAACTCCTGAACTGCAGCTCTGTCTGAAAGGGAAAGTGTCACATTTGAAAACTCCGAATCTTTCGGATCTGAAAGAAGAACACTCTCTTCCGGTTTTACACCGAGCAGACAGATCATGCCGTCACCAAGACGGGCTGTAAATATACGTTGTTTCGTCGCAAGCAGAAACAGGCATGTTGCGGAACATTCTTTCGGATCGTGCGGATGTACGAAAAGTTTCCATGTCCTGACTATATTTGAAAGAAACTGTTCAAGCGGAATATTTTTTTTACCCTGCATAAAGCGTTCGGTTTCGAACGCTGCAGCCACACATGCCGCACGCGAACCGATGTCGGCGAACGGTTTCGAGCCCATGCCGTCAGAGACCGCAAGCAGGCGGTATTTTTCAGTCATTATCAGAAAAGAATCCTGATTCGGGATGTTTCTGAGTCTGTGTGAAGGCCCTGTGACACTTGCTCCGCAGACAAAACGCGATTTTCTGAATATGCTCATTCCCAGTTGCTTCCCGTCTCTCCAGCAGATTTTTCTTTTTCCTGATGTTTTCCCGCCCCAAGCAGTGTTTCAACCGCAAACAGAACATTGTCAGCTTTTACAGTCCTAACCATGGAGAAATCTTTGAATTTTGATATATCAACAGCATCCCCGCCGCAAAGTATCACAAAAAGCGAATTCTTGTTTTCCTCGAAAAACTTTTTTGCAGTCCGTGGTTTTCCGCAGTTGTCCAAAATCGAGTATCCGTCGGTCAGAATCATCGAGCATTTGCCGGAAAGTTCCGGCACAAGATTTTCAAAGCCGCTTTCCGTTCCGTCCCAGTTGATTTTTTTGATAGTGATTTCTTCCGGATTTTCAGCCGTTTTTTTAACAGCATCAAGTGTCTGCAGAACACTCTTTGCGACAAAGAGCTTCCCTCCGGCACGCATACTGCCTGAAACGTCTGCAACAACAAACAATTTCTGCATCTCTTTCCCTTTACAAATCAATTCCGAATTCTTTCGCCAGCTCTTCAAGTGATGAAACCGACGGTGTTCCGCCGGATTCGGGAAGCAGTTTGTTCGGATTCTGGGAGCGGCTGCGCACGGAAACGCTCATCGTTACGAATTTGAAGAAATCGCGGATCTGATCTGCCTGATTTGCAAGGAACACTTTGTTTCCTGTGCCTGAAAGGAACTGATTCAGCACCGGATCGTCCGCACTAGTTCCTATTGCCATAGCAAAACGTTCACATTTCGAGCTGCGGCCCCCGCCTATAAAATCCTGCATCGGCTGCTCCCACTCATCGTTGGGTGCTCCGTCGGAAACAAGGACTACAGCCGGACGGTAGCCTTTTGAGGGGATTGTATCTTTATCTTCAATCAGATCTTTGGCCATGCGAAGAGCCATCCCCATCGGAGTCATTCCGTCTGCCTTCAAAGCAATCTCGTTGATAGTTTTTACAGACTGAAGCGGAAGGTCGTAGCTTGCGCCGCCTTCACCGAAGCTGATGACAGCAAGATGAATGTCAACTTCGCCCTTTCCGGCAGTTTTGAACGATTCAATCATTTCATTTGTTGCCGCATTGAGCGTAGCAATTTTTTCCCCATACATACTGCCGCTGCGGTCGAGCAGAAGAATTACGGGAAGCGGACGAGAAGAAGCCATTGTGTACTTTGTAGGATCGAATGCCATTTTGGTCTCCTGAAAATTGGTTTATAATGCTTCACAAAGATTGCTAACACAAACGCACGGTAGTGTAACAATATTTGCGGTAATTGCAAATCGGTTTAACAACAGTCGTTACTTTTAAAGAACCGTCACGTTATATATAAGCGGTGAAAAATTGATAAGTTGACAAAAAAATAAAAAAATATTTTCTCGGATAAAATCGTAATAAATTTAGAGTGTTGCGAATTGCGGTCAGTACAAGTCTTCAGTTTTGTGTTCTAATTTGAGCTTTGTATCGTCGACTGAAGCCTTTAGGAGTTCGTAATATTTCTGGCACGTAAAAATGTTCATTTTGTATTGAGGATGCTGTTTTCTGTCCAGTTCGCTGTTGACGGCCTTCTGTTTCAGAATATTTTCAACAGGATGGTTGGGGATCGCGTAATCGATAAGCAGACAGTCGATGAGATCAACTTCTGCCCTGCCGTTAAGAAATGCGCAGGTTCTGAGGATGTGGACGATTTTTCTCCAGCGGAAATCACTGACAAAATACTCGAAACTCTCTCTTCTGATTTCGGAAATAAGTTTTTTTGCGTCGTTACTCAGTCTCACCTTGTCAATTTCATTCCGCCAGTTTCTGATATCTTCGTCGCTGATCAGCAATGTCTCAAACATTTCCTGAGTAGGAGAGACGTAATCATCCGTATTTTCTACGAATTTGAAAAAAGCCTCGTCGTTTGAAGCGCTGTTTACCTGAACATGGAGTGCCGTATATTCCTCTAAAACCTTGTCTGCCAGATTGAACGGCTGGGTTTTCTGCGAGGTTATCGCTAAAAATGTGTTGGATTCTATGTAAACTGGCGAGACGTCACAGTTTATGAAGGCTATCTTATAGTCACTGTCATGCAATTTATAACTATCATATTCCTTGTAATGAGGTTTAGAATCACCTTCGCCGTAGTGGTGACCTTTAAAAGCTCTTGCGACACAGCAGACCAGAGTCCCTTTATCATGAAGGGAAGGCCCCAGAAGAAAGATGTTTTCTCCGGCAATGGCAGAAAGCAGCGTGAGACGTATCGCCTCTTCTTTTCCGCTAAGCATACTGTTTAAATAAGCAAGCAGATCTTTTATCCTGTTAGGCAGCTTTTTGTGACTTTCCATGAGTTCCTCCGCTGAAATTTGTTTCAAAAAACCGAAATATTTTAGAAAGTTGGAGATTTATGGCAAATTTTTAAAAAAATGACGCGGGTTATCGGGTTTTTATTTTTCTGCATAAAGTGAATGCAGTCTGTTGAGTTCGGTTTTTTCTTTTTCAAGATCTGCAATAAGTGTGTCGATTTTCTCTAAAATGATGTCGAGGTTTTGTTGGTTTGCAAAAATATTGTCTGCAAATTGCGCTCTCTTATTGTCTCTGCTTTGTTTCCAAGCTGCAATTTTTGAATTTATCAGCTCGTCAAGCGGAGCATATTCCTGCTTTTCAAAAGCGGCCAGTTCCTTTTTTCGTGTTTCGGGCTCGTAAAATTTAGGCTTGTTCTCATCGTAATGTGCAGAAATACGCTGAGTTCGTTTTTTAGTCCAATATTCATCCTCACTACCACCGTAAAAGCGTTCATTGCATATCCAAAGACTCCGAATCTGTCGATATTGTTTGTTTTTATCATACACAGACAACTCTATCATGTCTTCCGAATGCCTATTCAAAAAATCTATATCAGCAAAATGTCTGGGGCGCATATTTGTTTTCTCCTAATTTTTTTTCTGTATATAAAAAGTTTCTCCATAATCTGAAATGCATTCATAGTAAGGTTTTCCTTTTATTTCTACAACAACATCTTGTACAGGTTGTTCTTCAATAAACTCAAACCATTTCTCGTCGACTTTATCTTTAAAAGCCTTGACCTGTTCCGGAATATCTCCTATGGAAGTATCCAAATATCTCCCGACATAATTAACTGCATTATCGTGTTGTTTGTCTGTATCCCAGATGCAGTATTCTATCAGTGAGAGATCAGTGAAATTTGTAATTTCGCGACCGTTCAGGAAAGCACTTGTTTTGAGGATATGCACTATTTTTTTCCAGTGCCGGTCACTGATGTCTTTCCGACTTTCTCTGATTCCGGAAATCCATTTTTTAGATGTTTTGTCCAACTCAACTTTGTTGATTTCCTGTTGCCAAAGTTTTACTTCTTCAATGCTTAACAAAGCTGCTTTTTGTTCTTTATCCGGTTTCAATTCATCATCTTCCGAGTCTATAGATGTGAAAAAATCATCGTTATTTTGAATAGGATTTACAAACACCCGTATAGTGAAACTGTCGCGCAGAGCAGCAAGGAGAGGCTTGTTTGGCGGAAATGAAATTTCTTTCGCAGCTGCTATGACAGATAGAAGAGGTGCCTCCTGAATGGAATTCCCGTTATAATACTTTTTATCATTTATGATTTTAAGTATTGTGCTTAAAACAGTCGGACGGATATTCCAGATTTCATCAAGAAGGACAATGTTTGCATTGGGCAGATAATTTTCAGTCTGATGCTGCTTTGTAATGCGGTCAACGGGGCCGAAAATATCGTTTGGTTCGTCGTTTCCATTCATAAAATACTCAAAATAATGACCGTTCCAGATGTTGATTTTGCCGTTTTTATAAAAATCGCTGAAAGCGGCTGCAATACGGCGGCTGACAGTACTTTTGTCAGCTCTTGAAGCTCCTAATAACAGGATGTTTTCTCCTGCAATTGCGGAAAGCAGGGCGAGACGGACGGCCTCTTCCTTTCCGTAAAGATTCTGGTTCAAGTATTTGAGCAGAGTTTTGATTCTGTTCGGTAATGTTGTTTTGTCTACAGTCACGGTTTTGTTTTCCTGATTTGTTTTTGTCATCATTTTTTCCTCCAAATTCTTTCTATTAAAAATCAATCGCACACATCATCCTACATAAGTAGCGAAGAAAAGTGAAGTTAAGGCAGAAAATGAAAAATTTTTAAGAAAAGTGAAATTTGTTTATCAAAATCAGCTTTTATTATAGATAAGTTCCCAAGATTTTGAGATTATCTCTTTAAACGGCTGTTTTTCGCAGCGGGCAATGAAATCTCCGTTATTTTGAGCATAATGCTTGAAATTTCCGCATAAGCGGCAGAATCTATTGTAATGGTCCACTAGTTTTTCTTCAGTTAAATCAATGAATGTTTCTGCAGAGTTATGTTCGTTTAAAACACGATCTATGCTTCCGGCGACGGCACAGGCGTAATAACCCCTGGCGTTTAATCCGATGCCGCAATAATTTGTTACCCAGCATGCTTTTGAGAAATCGGCATCTTTAAAATTTTCATCATCGGCGGGAGCGTCGTTAAAAGGAGAAAAATACTCTATTTTGTTCGCCGTTTTAAAAGAAGCGTAGTCCACTGTTACATTTTTATATGAATTTTTTGCTTCTTCACACAAAGCCCGGGATTTTTCAGTGATTCCGTTCGATACGATTTGAATGATCGTGTCGGGAGAATATTTGTCGGCATAATGTTGCAAAAGTCCTACAATCTTCAAAAAATCTTTGTGCAGAGTCGGTTCTCCTCCCAAGACGTTTATAAAACGCCATTTTTTGCCGTTTTCGATGCTTATTTTTATAAAAAATTCAATGTCTTCGACTTTCATTTGTTCTTTTGTAGGCATTTGTGCGCAGGAACGGTTACAGCCTGAACATTTTAGATTGCAGTCATAGGTTATGTCTATCTCTATACGCTCAAAGTCGGGTCGAAAAGTTTTCCTTCCGCAAAAGACATGATATTTGTTCAGCGGCGGTTTGCTTAAGATTCCTTTGATACACTTTTCTTCCAAATCTTTGTTTTCATTGATGTTTTGGTAATCAGGTTCATGAAAATAATTGATAAAATCCAGTTGCAGCGGATTTTCGCTCATTTCGACCATCGGAACCATGAAAGCATAGTCATCACACTTTTCAAACCATGGATTTTTATTTAATTTTACTTTTTCCGTTCCGCTGTATTTGAAATAAGTGAGAGGAATGGAATCGAAGAGATACTTTTTAAAAGTTTTTAAATGCTGACAGACGTTTCCTCCGCCGCATTTGCGAGGGTTGATAAAATTAACAGGGTCCCGGTGGTGCGCTTGCAGAAGGTCTGTTTGATAAACTCCGCCGACAGTGAGGTCTGTTCCCCAGATATCATATTTTTTGTATATGTCTTCCAGAACATTTCTGCCTATTAAAGCATCGTCTCCGTCAAGCATTACGATAATGCTCTGCGGATTATTGCAATAATAATGGATAGCCGAATATTCGCATTGAATTTTTGGCAAATACGATTTGGAACTGATGAATGTTATCCTATCTCTATAAGGCTCAATCAGTTTCTCAATAAAAACAGGCAGGCCGTTGTCAGAATGGTCATCACACAGGATTATGCCAAAATCCTGAATGGTCTGGCTCATCAACGAACACCAGAAACGTAAAAATCTCGGTATTGACACATTCCTGAAACACGAAAGAACGATCAGTTTTTCATTTCGTTTAGGCCGGCACCAATCATATAAAGAGCCTTCACAGTCAAAGCCGCCGTACTGTTCATCTGGAATCTGGTTTTGTTCTACTCTGTCTAAAACCGTTAACCATGAATTAGGTTCAGTTTTTCTGTAATTCTGCGGATGAATGTAAAACGTGCGGTTGTCTCCGCCTCTGATCGAACAGTATCCCGAAAGTTTTTGAAACTGTTCAACAGAGCGGTACCATGACAATTTCAATTTTCCGTCAGAAGAAAGCTCGTTGGGGAACGGTCGCAACGCAAAAAAACGTTTTTTATCGAATAGACCGAGTCTTACTTCAGGGACAAAACCTCCGTCTTCGAAACCGAAATATTCTTTTGATGTTCTGTTGCAGATATTGAATCCGACAGAGATCACCTTTTCGTTTTTCTGCATCTGCTGAATCATGTCTGTTAAGAAAGAATGACTTCTGTCTTTTCTGCCGATAATAACGTCGCTGTCTGTCTGCAGAATATAATCGCCTTTGCACTGCTCGAAAGCATAAAGTTGTGAACTTACAGGAATATTTTTTACACTGTGGGCGTATTTAGACGGGATACCGAACCACCGCATATTTATTTCTTCGGTTTTTGATTCATCAAACACGATGTAACGGTCTATGACTTTTTCAGAAACAAGTTTTTCAACGGTCCTTATAGTGTTTTCAAGACTGCCTTTTGAGTTGTATTCACGTAAAAAATCACTTTTTTTGGTATCGATTGAAACGATGATTTCAAAAAACGGATTGGGCGAAGAGAGTTGTTTTACAATGTGCCTGATGTTTGCTTCGATAGTAGGTTCATCCTGAGCACATGTTTTTATCAGCAGAGAAACCTTTTCTTTCAGCGGTTTAAGGTCCTGATATTCTATTCTGATTTTCTGCGGTTCAAAATATAGATCTTCATTCAGTTTTAGATCTGAAATCTGAATTTCTGACAGGAACTTGTTTTCTTTGATTTTAGCATAAAAAAGCTGCTCTAAATTCGGTAAATTTTCAGATGAATAAATCTCTTGTTCCGGAACAGGGTTAAGTTTAAAATTTTCAATAATTTCACGTGATTCCTGAAAAATTATATTCGCAAAAACTTTGTTTATGAATTCTCTTGCACCTTCTAATTCAGGCAGATCGAAATTGTTTATAGCGCTTCGCTGAAGTTTTAAGAATGAGTCATGCTCGATTTTGTTGTAATAATTGGCATACAAAAACATTCTTATGCACATATTGAGAAAAAGATTGTCGTCGTATCCGCATGCATCCAGATCTACGAGTTTTACGACACCGTTTATTCTTACGAAATTTTTAAGTTTGCAATCTTTGACTATCAATTTCTGCTGCCAGCATTCTGTCAGAAATTCTATGGCTTCGTTTTCAGTAATGCTGTCACACGGAGCGGATTGCTCGAAAGGATATTTTTCGATTATGAATCCGTTGTGTTCTAAAATCGCTTCTAATTTGTAAATATGTTTTGATTCTGCCAGATTCTGGAAATACGATAGCCCGCGTAGTTTCTCCTGTTTGTCCGCGCTTCTATAATCAAGAACTTTATAAACAGAATCGGCGTCATGAAAGGCGATTCCTTCGCTTCCCTGTCCCAAGTATTCCAGGTTTTTGAACCCCATTTCCTTTAAAATTTCCAATCCCTTAAGCTTTCTTTCTTCGTTTGTCATATTTCCTTTCCCAATGATTTTTTATACAGTTCTTTCCGGCAGTTGACGTAACTTTTTGATTTTTTTTTGTTTTGAGTCGTTACACCGTCTAAATTGTAAATTGTCAGCAACAAATTTTCTGCAAAAAATATATTGTATTTCTCCTGATTCATAAGGTAATGCGCCAGCAGCGCGTGATCTTCTCCGCTCTCAAAATCGGGATAGGGGAGCAAAAATTCAGGTTTTACAAAAAGATTGCAGGAAGGAAGTTCTCCTTCAGGAACGCCTTCTGACATTTGTTTGAGGCGTTTCAGGACATAATCCCTGTTTTTTAATCTTTTATCGGCCACGTTCCTGCGCTCGATCACATTTCCGTTTTGCCTAAGGTAGTTCCCGGCCAGTATTGCATCGGGATTTTTGCTGTCCAGAATTTTTTCGATTTCTGATAATACAAATTCATCGGCATATTCATCGTCTGCATCCAGACGGCCGATTAAAGCAATATCACGAAAATTCTGTGTGATAAAAGAATTGATATCATTTCGTGTTTTTACGACATCGTGATTGTTGAGATTTAAAATATGGATTCTTTTGTCTTGCAGCAGATCACGAGTTTCTTTTTCCCAACTGTCGGTAGAAGCGTCGTTTGCCAGCACAATGATCAGTTCTCTATTTAAATTTCTCTGTCCCAAAACCGAAAGCAGGCATCTGCGGATTGTTTTTTCGCTGTTGTGCATTGCTATACCGACGGCAATATATTGTAAGGATTTGTTGTTGGTAATTTCTCTAAACATTGATTTGATTCTTTCAGAGTCCGGGTATTTAAAAAAGCTGACGGCTCTTTGAAGTGATTTTTCTAATGTGCTGGGATCGAAAAGTTCAATGTGTTTTGAGTAAAAAGTGTCCAGCCCGGCTTTTTTCTTTTCATAATCTGCAGTAACGGTGTTTCTGCCGGCAAAATGATTGACTAATTTTTTTTCAATAATTGTTATATTTTCATTCCCGTATTTTTGTAAAAAGCGAACCATCAGATCCCTGTCGGTACAGCTGGCGAGATTTTCATCAAAACCGCCTGTTCCCAGAAGAGATTCTGTTTTGAAGCACATGTTGCTGCCTTGAATGCCGGGATCGCCTATCAAAAAATTTTTAACAGTCAAGTCCTCTTTGATGAAAGTCGAGACTTCATCACAGTCCGAACGTTTAAGAAAGGGAAAGACCGCAACTGCATTTTTGTTTTCGGATATTGTCCGGTCAAGGATGGCAAGATATTCCGGGTCCCAGCTGTCATCATCATCCAATATGGTGATGTAACTGTCGTTGCCGAGTTTTTCCGATAAAAACATTATGCCGGTATTCCATGCTCCGGTTCCCGACATATTTTTTGTCCGTTTGTTTTTGACGTAGTTGATTAAAGTATTCCCGTATTTTTCGATAGTGGTTTTTATTTCAATAGAAATTTCTTTAAGGTTATTGTCATCTACAACAACAATGGTATCGGGCAATCGAGTTTGATGCAAAACAGAAGGCAGGGCACGGCAAAACAAGCTTTCTGTTCGTGCCATGGAAGTTGCGATAATAACACCTATTTTTATATCACTCATTGTTATTCTGATCCATTTAATTTCTCCATATCCTTCAACGAACTTTCGGAAATATTCTGCAAAATGCGAAAAAAATCAACATGTTGATCTGGGTTGCTATATAGAAAGTGGAAACAAAAATGGTGCCGGAGACCGGGCTCGAACCGGTACAGGAGGTTATCCCGAGGGATTTTAAGTCCCTTGCGTCTACCAATTCCGCCACTCCGGCGGAGATAAATTGAGAATGGAGGCACCTTCCGGATTCGAACCGGAGATGGAGATTTTGCAGACCTCTGCCTTACCTCTTGGCTAAGGTGCCGACCAAAAAGAGTTTCGATTGAAAAAGGACATAAAAAAATGGAGCGGGAAACGGGATTCGGACCCGCGACGTCTACCTTGGCAAGGTAGCACTCTACCACTGAGTTATTCCCGCTCTGGCACGCGGCAATTTAGTCAGAAACATTTGAATGTCAAGTTTTTTCTTCAATTTTTGCAACTGTCTCTCGTGGCGAATTTAAAAAACTGGTGTTTTTATTAGGTTTTTGTAAAATGCTGTGTTTTTGGAATTGAAACTTCGGAGGTTCCAAATGAAGAAAATCACGACAGTTTTTTATGTTTTTGCCGTTCTGGCGCTTTTTGTGCTGATGACTGGATGCGGCAGTTCGAAAAAGGAAACTGAAACAGGAGAAATCACGGACAATTATGCTGCCGATGCCGACAATGACATTACAGAGGACGACGATGTTGATGATGCTTATATTGACGATGCTGAAGACGCTGATCCGGAAGATTCGGAGACAGATCCAGAGACGGATGACGACAGCGGAACCTCAACAGATAGCGAAATTTTTCAGTATGATGACGAGATAGACTATCCGGATTACAGCAAATGTTCTGACAAAAAATATCTCTGTGTCGGTGGTGTAGCGTTTTTCTGTGCTCAAGATGGCCATTGGCAGCCATATAAAGGGGAATCATATAGTTGTTCTGATGATGACGATGCGGATAACCGTGAATGTTTTTACGGTGAATACTTCTGTCTCGGCGGAACGCTGTTTTTTTGTAAAGCAAATGGTCATTGGCGGCTGGAGAAAGATTGTTACAACGGCTCCTGTCATCCGTCAGGAGACAAATGCTTCGGTGCAGAATGTGTCGGCGGAAAACCCAATTATACCTGTTTAGCTTCTGGGACTCCGCTGGATCCGTATGGCCAGATGTGGGAATATGATTACTACTCGGAATATTGTGAATACGGATATTTTAAGCCTGGTCAGGATTGCGAAGAGGAATGCGACTCTGTTACCGGGAAATGTAAAAACGAAGGGTGTGTTCCAGGTGAATATCAGTGCGTCAAATCCGGAGACGAAAACCATTCCATGTATTGCAGATTAGGAGTTTGGGAAGTCGGCAAAGTTTGCGGCGGGGAATGTGATCAGGAGACTGGAAGATGTAAGGATGCGTGTCCTGAAGTGGACGGCAATATGTGGTCTTCTCTTGGATATGTCAGGATGGATTGGCATAAAGCGGCCAGTTACTGTAACAATCTGACCGAATGCGGATATTCCGACTGGAGAATGCCTACGATTGACGAACTCAGGACCTTGATCCAAAACTGTCCGCAGACAGAAAGCGGCGGGGAATGTCAAGTCAGCGAAAAAAACGGAAAACTTTCCACCAATGACTGGTATCCTGAAGGTTCCTGTTCCTGTGACAAGAAAGATGACAGTTATTACAGTAAATTGGAGGATGATAGTGGCACTCTACTATGGTCATCTTCTGTCAGATCCGATATTCCGAATGCTGCATGGCTTATTCTTGTCGGTAATGCAATGATACACAGCGAGAGTAAAGATGTTTCAGCCTATGGTTTCACTACTGTCCGTTGCATTAGATAATCTCTAATTTTTGCAAATATTCTCTTTTTCTTCGTAGATACGACTTGGATTATGACAATTCGCGAAAGCAATCCTGCATAAAATTGAAATTTTGCGGAAAGTGCGGTTTTGGGCAAAAAAAATTTGCTTTACACCAAAGATTACAAGAAAGAGGGCAATGTTCAGTGTATTCCTGCTTATTTAGCGTGGCTGTTGTGATTTATTGCCAAAACATAGAATTTTTATAAAATATTACGGTTTGAAAATTGAAACTTAGCGAGGTTCCAGATGAAGAAAATCACGACAGTTTTTTATGTTTTTGCCGTTCTGGCGCTTTTTGTGCTGATGACGGGCTGCGGCAGTTCGAAAAAGGAGATCGAAACAGGAGAAATCACGGACAATGATGCCGCCGATGCCGGCAATGACATTGCAGCGTATGACTCTGACAAAACAGAAGATGCGGATAGCGAAAGCACTGAACCGGGCGATGATGACGCTGCAACTGATAGCGATATAGTGCCGGATGACGACAGCGAACCAATCAATAACGATACCTGTACAACTATCGACGGCAGAATGTGGTCGCCGCGCGCAACCGACAATATAAGTTGCTACGATGGTATAAATTACTGCAAAAACCTGACAGCTTGCGGCTATGATGACTGGAGGCTGCCTACAATCAGCGAGCTCCGTACACTGATTCAGAACTGTCCGCAGACAGAAATTGACGGAAAGTGTGAACTTTCAGATACATGTTTATATTCAAAGGAGTGTTGGGAAATCAGTGACTGTTACTCTGATTTTTGCCCTTCAGGTGGCGATTATAGCAAACTCGGCGACAAAGGCTGGTACTTGTCATCTTTCATCAGTTATCCTTCTGGATTGGATGATCCGGGAAGCGTTTGGAGTGTTAATTTTGATAATGCGACTATAATTAATAACTTTTGCGATGCTCAACATGTCAGGTGTGTCCGAAACATTGACGGTTACGATCAGAATGTCGGATGCAGCGTTATTGACGGCAATATATGGTCGTCAAAAAAATCTGCTTACGGTATGGGGCAGAAAAGTGTGATTGATTCCTGCGACAAATTGAATGAATGCGGTTATGATGACTGGCATCTGCCAACAATCAGCGAACTTAGGACGCTTATCCGCAACTGTGACGGCACTGCAAGCGGTGGAAAATGCGGAGTTGCGGACGATTGTTTGTCGCGAAACGACTGTTATGCAGACAACGACTGCTCTTGTGACACATATGATGCAAGCGGCCAATACAACAAACTGGGCGATATTGATTTTTTATGGTCTTCTTCGGTTTCGTCAGATTCTTCAGGAAGCGGCTGGTGGGTTAATTTTCTGTACGCTCAAATATTCAATAGAGACAACGGACTTTTCTCTAATATTTACTACCGGTGTGTCAGAAAATCTTCCGATAACAAAACAGGTGAAAACGGATGTTTTTCCGATAAACGTAAATGCATAAATTCCCAATCGCTGCATTGTGAAGAGGATTATTGGATTCCGGAAGAATATTGCGAGAACGGTTGCGATGCACTGACCGGAGAATGCAGATAAGCTCTAATTCCCGCAAATATTCTCTTTTTCTTCGTAGATACGACTTGGATTATGACAATTCGCGAAAGCAATCCTGCATAAAATCGAAATTTTGCGGAAAGTGCGGTTTTGAGCGAAAAAAATTTTGCGGAAAGCGCGGTTTTTGGCGAAAAAAATTTTGCGGATTCTTTAAAGTATGCAAAATTATTATATTTTTTCGTTGAGAGCAAAATCGTTCCAATAGAGGTCAAGTCGTCAGGCTATAAAACCCATAAATCTCTTGATCTCTTCTGCGAAAAATTCTCTTCGCGGATCGGCGAAAAAATTCTGCTTTACACCAAAGACTACCAGAAAGAGGGCGAAGTTCAGTGTATTTCTGCTTATTTCGCGTGGCTTTTGTGATTTATTGCCAAAACAGAGATTTTTTATAAAATATTGCGGTTTAAAAATTGAAACTTCGCGAGGTTCCAGATGAAGAAAATCACGACAGTTTTTTATGTTTTTGCCGTTCTGACGCTTTTTGTGCTGATAAGTGGCTGCGGCAGTTCGAAAAAAGAGACAGCTGAGGGCGGAGAGACAGTCGCCGATGCCGACAATGACATTGCAGCGGATGGCGATGTTGATATTGACGCGGATGACTCTGACGAAACCGAAGATGCGGATAGCGAAAACACTGAACCGGGCGATGATGACGCTGTAACTGATAGCGATATAGTGCCGGATGACGACAGCGAACCAATCAATAACGATACCTGCACAACTATCGACGACAATATGTGGGCGCCGCACGCATCCGGCAATATGAGACACAGTGACGCATCCAATTACTGCAATAATCTGACTGCATGCGGACATGACGACTGGAGACTGCCCTCGATAAGTGAACTCAGAACTCTGATCAAGAACTGTCCGAGTACTGAGACGGGCGGAAATTGCGAGCTTTCAGACAGTTGTCTGATTCTCTCTGATTGCTGGAATGCTGACGACTGCTATTCTTATGTTTGCAATTCTGGAAACGATTACAGCAAACTCGGAGACAAAGGCTGGCACTGGTCATCTTCCGGTTTTTCCCAAACATTTGCTGTGGATGATCCGGGGTTTGCATACGGCGTTGACTTTAATTATGGTGCAGTAGGTCGTAATGCTTGTACGAATTCAGGCGGAGTCCGATGCATTCGAAAAATTGACGGTTTTAATGCAAATACCGGATGCAATGTTGTTGACGGCAATATGTGGTCATCAAAAAAATTTTTCTGGGGTAACAATTGCGACAATTTGACGGAGTGCGGGTTCAGTGACTGGCACATGCCGACGATTGATGAACTCAGAACACTAATTCGGAACTGCGAAGGCACTGTGACGGGCGGAGAATGCGGAGTTACAGATGAGTGCCTTTCAAAAAAGGATTGCTGGGCGCAAAATGTATGTTCTTCCTGTCCTCGTGATTCAAGCGGCAAATACAGCAAACTCGGTGACACTGATGTGCTTTTTTCTTCTTCCGCACAAGCCGATTACTCCAGCGACGATTGGTATGTCAACTTCATTTACGGCACAGTTGCCAGTGGTTCGCCGGGAACTTACACTGAATATTTTTACCGTTGTGTCAGAAAATATTCAGATGACGAAACAGGCGGTAAAGGATGTATGTCCAACAAACACAAGTGCATAAACTCCCAATCGCTGCATTGTAAAGAGGATTATTGGATTCCTGAAGAATATTGCGACTACACTTGTGATCCATCAACAGGAAAATGCCTCGAGGCGGAATGTGTTCCCGGGGAATACAGTTGTGGTGCAGGAAATCCTTCGAAAGAATCCCGATATTGCAAAAAAGGACACTGGAAAATCAAAAATTGTGAGGGAGAATGCGATCCGTCCACGGGAAAATGCAAAGATGTCTGTCACAATGTGGAAGGAAAAATGTGGTCGCCGCTGGCTACAGAAACAATTTATGATGCGAATATGAACTGGCAAAACGCCACAAATTATTGCGAAAATCTGACTGCTTGCGGATATTCCGACTGGAGGATGCCGACTATAAGCGAATTGCGCACTCTGATTCAGAAGTGCCCGACAACAGAAGCAGGCGGTGCGTGCGGTGTTACCGACAGCTGTCTTGATTATTCCGATTGCTACACAAGAAGTGATTGTGAACCAAATAATTTTGAATATATGATTGGTTATTTCAGCAAGTTGGGTGACGCAAGGATATTGTGGTCTTCTTCCAACTATAGAGAAAACTCCGCATGGACCGTTAACTTCAGATCCGGCGGAATATACTTCGGTTTAAAGTCATCATCTTCTTCTTATTATGTCCGCTGTGTGAGATAACTACTTCCTGCAGGTATTCTCTTTTTCTTCGTAGATACGGTCGATTTCTTCAACCATTTTGAAACTTTTTTCGGTGTATTCGTTTTCTTCGCCGATTTTTTTGGCGGCTTCGGTGCTTTTGACGAGGGTTTTGCGCGATTTCCGGAGGAGAATTGAGATTTTCTTCCAGAGTTCGCATGTATAGACTGATTTTTCTTCGTCAGACAAGTCTTCGGGAACGGGTTTCGCCTCCATTTCCGCGTATAGATCGGTGTAGAGTTTCGCCGCTTCGAAGGCCGATGCGTTTGTCCAGAAGATGACTCCGACATTTATCGCTTTTAAAAACTGAGTCTGCGCTTCGACGATTTTTTTGCACTTTTCTTCAAGGCTTTCGGTCGAGTCTCCGAGATCCAAATCCTTGAATTCTTTGACGAAACTTCTGCCAAGAACGAAATAGGCGAGCGCAAGTTCCGGGATGTAGACCGCTTCTCTGTGCGGAGTTTCCCTCAAAATCGTCATCCTCCAGTAATCCGCAAGCCGGCGTCCTTCCTCGATTTTGCCTGTCATAATGAGCGATTCGGCGTAACGCAGCGAGATTTCGCGCCTGTCGGATTCGTTAAATTCGCCGTATGCCGGAAAGTTGTCGATGATTTTGCCGCCGGTTTCGGAGATTTTTTCCCAAAATTCAGCGTTTCTTGCCGCTTCAAGCCAGTTGAGAAGGGCGTCGCGTCTGTCTTCGGGCTTCTGCATGGTCTGGTATGCCGAGAAAAAATTCTTTTCCGCTTCTTCCCATTTTTTGAGCTTGATTTCGATTAAACCCGCATTGTATCGGCACGAAGGAGCAAGAGCGTGTTCCGGATTAATTTCGGCGATTCTTGTGTATATCCGCTCCGCCTCGTCAAGTTTGTTTTCGTCGAAAAGGCGGTTCGCTTCGGCAAAAAGTTTGTCAAAATCTTCGTCAGCCCCTTTGCTGACCTCATAAATCTCGACGCTTTTCGGAGTTACGCGGATTCCGTATTCCGATTCAACAGGCACAGGTTTTTCTTTCTTTTCCTCGTTTTTACGCTCCGGAGCAGTTGCGCACGAAACAAAAATAATGCAGAAAACAATTAAAATCGGGAAAAACCGTCTCATTTTTGAATCTCCGGCAAAAATCTTATTTTATCTCGAAATAGCGGTGTGGTGTTTGCTTTCATATTGTCGGGCAGTTGAGATCAACTCTGTCGGGGCAGATCCATTTACCGCCTGTTTCTTCGTCAGTAACACATTCGCACCAGTCAACTTCGGTGACTCCGTCAGCGCACAGCCAGTTCTTTTTGTCTCCGATGGAATCCGGACACAAAACATCACATATCAAAGGGTCGCCAGTCGGATGCCATCCTGCAGCTGTGCAGTACACTTCATCACATTCCAAGGCAATTTTGTCACCTCTCTTATATTTTCTCCCTTCGCTGTCTTCACATTCCTCTACTCTTGGAGGACACTGGAGATCGATTCTGTCGATGCAGTTCCATTTCCCGTAACTGCCTTCACTGGAGTCTTCGTTTTTCTCACAGCTGCACCATTCGACTACAGTTGTGTCATCAGGACATCTCCAGTTCTTTGTGCCAGATGTTGCTGGATTACAGCCGGTGCACTCAGGTCTGTGATCGTAATAAATCTCCCAGCCTGTCTCTTCACAGACCATAATTCCACATCCTTGAGCTATTAAATCGCCTTCGTAATATTGTCTTCCTTCACTGTCCTTGCATTTGTCCGGGTCAGCGATTTCCATTTCTACAGATATTTTTTTCTCGGTTTCCGCACCGTTTTCAGCTTTTTCAAGCCATGTAAAAACAGCTTCGTTTGTGCCGACTACGAAATTCGATTCAAGAGAAACACCGCCTTCGCCGGATGATTTTATGAAATTATAAAGTTTGTCCTCATAAGAGTATCCGGACCCGGCATAAACTGTCTTGAATATATCATTGTCTGTCGAGAAATAGAGGTCAGCGCACGGAGCAATGCAGCTGGTGTGGGGATCGATGCTGTAAACCTCGCATCCGGAAAGTTTGGTAAGTTTTAAGGATTTAGGAATAAAATCAGGACATTTCACCGATTTGTCTGCATCATTTTTGTCTTTGCATTCATTGCCGAAAGTGACATCAAGTCGCTGTAAAGACGCAATGTGGTCGGCCGTGCTTTCCTCGCTGCTCTGCCATCCGCATTCCGGAAAAAGAGCCGCCGCAATCTCTTTGATGCAGGTTTGAGTGACATCTTTTTTCGTTGTCAGCGAATGAGTGCCGAACGATTTGCCTATCGTGCATCCGTCCTTCGTCATGTTTCCGTCACCGCAGGCAGCAATCATCAAAACAAGAAAGACCGCAGAAACAAGTGCCGGAAATGATTTTTTAGTCATGATTTGCCTCCATTAGTTCAACAAAAGCTTAAAAATATACTTTGTTGTGAATATTTTTCAATAGTAAAAATGGGGAGTTCCGCTAAGCAGGAAAATCCAGCGGACTCGAAACCTCCGGATAAAAAAAAGCGGCTCCGAAGAGCCGCCGTCAAAAAATCAAAGCATGAATTATGCTCTGTCCCAGCCGATTCTCATTGCCTGCTCGTTGAGCGGGATGAGTTTGTGGTGTCTTTCCGGAAGGGTGTGCTCGAGAGCTTTGATAACGGTCTCGATCTGTACGACCGGAAGGTGTTTGAGAAGTGCGCCGAGAGCGATCATGTTCATAACCTGGGTGTTTTTGAGCTCGTTTGTAGCGATTTCGATTGCCGGAATTGCAACGACTGTGATGTCGGTGCGGGTCGGTTTTTTCTTAATCGTGGAGCTTTCCCATACAAGAACGCCGCCGGGTTTTACTTTCGACTCGAATTTCTCAAGTGAGGGCTGGTTGAAAACAACAGCTGCGTCATAAGCCTGAACGATCGGGCTTGCGATAGGTTCGTCGCTGATGTTTACCATGCAGTTTGCCGTGCCGCCTCTCTGTTCCGGGCCGTAAGAAGGCATCCAGCTTACTTCCTTGCCGTCTTCAATTGCAGCGTAAGCAAGGTTTTTTCCCATGGAAAGGACACCCTGACCGCCGAATCCTGCGAAAATCATTTCAGCTAACATATATTCCTCCCTTATTTGTTCTCTGCGGTTACATCTTTCTTAACACCGAGCGGATAGTACTTGAGCATGTTGTTTTCAACGAAGTCAAGTGTTTTGATCGGTGAAAGTCTCCAGTTCGTCGGGCAGTTGGAAACAACTTCAAGGAAAGTCGTTCCAAGGTTCATAGCCTGGATCTCGAAGCATCTGCGGATCGACTTTTTAGCCTTTCTGACGTTTACCGGATTGTTGAGGCAGACTCTTTCGCAGTAAGCGACACCCGGAAGCTGGCTTACCATTTCAGCCATTTTCATCGGGTAGCCGACATTCTTCGGGTCTCTGCCGTAGGGGCTTGTTGTGGAGATCTGGCCTTCGAGTGTCGTCGGAGCCATCTGACCGCCCGTCATACCGTAAATCGCGTTGTTTACGAAGAAGATCGAGAACTTTTCGCCGCGGTTGCAGGCGTGCATCGTCTCAGCAAGACCGATGGCAGCAAGGTCGCCGTCGCCCTGATAGGTGAAAACCGGCTTGTTCGGAAGTGTTCTCTTGATACCTGTTGCGACTGCGCAAGCTCTGCCGTGAGCAGCTTCCTGGAAGTCAACGTCCATATAGTCGTAAGCAAAAACGGAGCAGCCGACCGGGCTTACACCGATAACATCGTTCTGGATTCCCATTTCTTCAACAACTTCCATGATGAGTTTGTGAAGAATCGAGTGGAAACAACCCGGGCAGTAGTGCATTCTTGTTTTAAGAAGCGTGTCGGGTCTTTTGTAAACAAGTGTATATCCTTCTTTCATTTCGTCCCCCTACATTTTAGCTTTGATTTGTTCAAGGATTTCTTCTGCTGTAGCAAGAATACCGCCCGTTCTGCCGTAGAAGTAAACCGGTTTGCGGCCGTTGACGACAAGTTTTACGTCCTCGACCATCTGACCGACGTTCATCTCTACGTCGATAAAGAATTTTACGTTCGGTTTCGCAGCGAATTCGTCGATAACTTTGGTCGGGAAAGGCCACAAAGTGATAGGTCTTACAAGACCGATCTTGAGTCCTTCTTCGCGTGCGATGTCGACTGCTTTCTTGCAGACACGGCTGGAAAGACCGTAAGCGGTGATGAGGATTTCCGCGTCGTCAGCTTTGTATGTTTCGTAGCGGACTTCTTCAGCTTCGATCTTTCTGTATTTTTCCTGAAGCTCGTTGTTTCTTCTTTCCATTGCATCGGACTGGATGTTGAGCGATGTAATGATGTTTCTCTGCTTTCTGTTTCCTTTGCCGTTGGTTGCCCACGGTTTTTCGTCTCTCATTTCTTCAGCGGTTCTTGCAGGGATCGGCTCCGGAAGAACGACTTTTTCCATCATCTGGCCGATTGCGCCGTCGGAAAGAATGAGAACCGGGCACATCCATTTGGTTGCAAGGTCGAAAGCGTTGTATGTGTAGTCAACAACTTCCTGAACTGAGTTCGGAGCGAAAGTGATGAGTTTGTAGTCACCGTGACCGCCGCCTTTTACAGCCTGGAAGTAATCACCCTGGCTGGGCTGGATCGTTCCGAGTCCCGGGCCGCCGCGCTGAACGTCTGCGATTACGCACGGAATATCAGCACATGCGATGTAGGAGATACCTTCCTGCATAAGAGAGAAACCCGGTGAAGATGTTGTCGTCATGATTCTGCCGCCGGCAGCTGCCGCGCCGTAAACCATGTTGATCGATGAAACTTCACTTTCTGCCTGAAGAACTGTGAATTTGGGATACTTGTCATCATTCGGATTCTTTGCCTTGCAAAGATACTCGATAACTTCCGTCTGGGGAGTGATGGGGTATCCGAAGTAACCGGTCATGCCAGCTCTGAGAGCAGCTTCAGCAAGTGCCTCGTTGCCTTTCATAAAAGCTATTTTCTTCTCCACGTCCGCCTCCATTATTAGTTAGACTGTTTGTAAACGGTGATCGCGCCGTCAGGACACATTACAGCGCAGTTAGCGCAACCGATGCATTTGTCGGGTTCAACGCTCTGAGCGTAATGCAGACCGTAAGAGTTCGTGTCTTTTTCGTTGATAGCAAGACACTTCATTGGACAGTAGTGAACGCACAGACCGCAGCCTTTGCAGGTCTCTACTGAGATTTCAATCAAACCTTTTGCTGCCATTTTCTCCTCCAAAATTGATAAAACTGAAAAAGTAACCAAATAAAAAACGAGGCAATGTAGCACCGTGAAATTTAAAAATCAAGTTTGCGGAAAAGTATCGGGAAATCATAAAAATATTTAGGGAATATAAACCATAAAAATAAAGAGAAAAAGCTGTACGGCGGCTGAGGATCCTGCGCGGGAGCCTTGTTTTTCAAGAGCCGGAGCGTCATTTTTTTTGCGGAAGCCGCATAAAAAGTGATTTTTTTTCAAAAAACCTTGACTTTCATAATTTTTCGACTATCTTGCCCCTGCTTTAATGCTGTTTGAAACTTGAGCATAATGCTAGCGTAGCTCAATTGGCAGAGCTCCCGACTTGTAATCGGAAGGTTGCGGGTTCAAGTCCCATCGCTAGCTCCACTTTTTTTCGGAGGGGTTCCCGAGCGGTCAAAGGGATCAGACTGTAAATCTGCCGCCGATGGCTTCGGAGGTTCGAATCCTCCCCCCTCCACCACTTTTGAGCGGGAATAGCTCAGCTGGCTAGAGCATTAGCCTTCCAAGCTAAGGGTCGCGGGTTCGAATCCCGTTTCCCGCTCCATTCTTTTGTTGGAATGCCCTCATAGCTCAGACGGCTAGAGTGCATCCTTGGTAAGGATGAGGTCATCGGTTCGATTCCGATTGAGGGCTCCACTTGGGTTTAATCAAATGAAAACCTTTGGCGGAAGATAATGTAACCTTTTAAAAGGAGGAAAAAATGGCAAAAGCGAAATTTGAAAGAAGCAAACCGCATGTAAACATCGGTACGATAGGTCACGTAGACCACGGCAAAACGACGTTGACAGCAGCTATTACGAAGACTTTGGCAGCAGTAGGCGGCGCAGAGTTCGTAAGCTACGACAACATCGACAAGGCACCGGAAGAGAAGGCAAGGGGTATCACGATTGCAACAGCTCACGTTGAGTATCAGACAGAAAAACGTCACTATGCACACGTTGACTGCCCGGGCCACGCAGACTACGTAAAGAACATGATCACCGGTGCAGCACAGATGGACGGTGCGATCCTCGTAGTAAGCGCAGCAGACGGTCCGATGCCCCAGACAAGAGAGCACATCCTTCTGAGCCGTCAGGTCGGCGTACCGTACATGGTAGTTTTCCTTAATAAAGTAGATATGGTTGACGATCCGGAACTTATCGAGCTCGTAGAAATGGAAATCAGAGAGCTTCTGAGCAAATACGAGTTCCCGGGTGACGAGATTCCTATAATCAAAGGAAGCGCACTTAACGCACTTAACTCGGATGATCCGAACGGTCCTGACTGCCAGTGCATCCACGAGCTTATGAAAGCAATCGACGAATATATTCCGGATCCTCAGAGAGATATCGATAAACCGTTCCTTATGCCGATCGAAGACGTATTCAGCATCAGCGGCCGTGGAACAGTTGTAACGGGAAGAATCGAACGCGGCGTAATCAAAGTCAGCGACAAGGTTCAGATCGTAGGTATCAAACCGACGCAGGAAACCACAGTTACCGGCGTTGAGATGTTCAGAAAGCTCCTTGACCAGGGCGAAGCAGGCGACAACGTAGGCTGTCTCCTGAGAGGAACGAAGAAGGACGAAGTAGAAAGAGGCCAGGTCCTTGCGAAACCGGGAAGCATCACTCCTCACACGAAATTCATGGGCGAGTGCTACGTACTTACGAAGGATGAAGGCGGACGTCATACCCCGTTCTTCACAGGCTACAGACCGCAGTTCTTCTTCAGAACGACAGACGTAACCGGAACACTTGAACTTCCGGAAGGCGTAAAGATGGTAATGCCGGGCGACAACGTAACGATCAATGTAAACCTTATAGTTCCGATCGCGATGGACGAAGGTCTCCGCTTCGCAATCAGAGAAGGCGGCAGAACGGTCGGTGCAGGCGTCGTTTCCAAGATAATTGAATAGTTT